>OMAC01000989.1_pt1 | contig 13583 bp, 2 predicted proteins | sample 1644561 | NCBI WGS metagenome assembly OMAC01 (sample SAMEA103958144, study PRJEB25191) | human gut metagenome
ACGCCATCGATAACACACTCATTGTGGAGGACAAAAACGGTGTGCCGACCTATGAAAACGCCGCGAACGATCTGACGCTTTCCCTGCCGGTGGAATTCGCGCCGGGAGACGGCCTCTGCGTAACGTTGGACGGCGCTTCCATGCGCCTTGTCCCGCTGGAAGGTGATTTCACACATCCGTCCTCTCTTGAAAACGCCGTGCGGTACAATGAAGTGTTCCCCGGCGTTGATGTGCAGTATACTGCGCAGGAATTGATGGTGAAAGAAGACATCATCCTCAACGCGCCGTCGGAGCATAGCACCTTCCGTTATCTTCTGGACGCGCCCGGTTTGGACGCGCGCATGATCGACGGCGTTCTGTACCTGTTCCAGCCCGGCAGCGACAAACCCGTGTTTCATCTCTCCGCTCCCTACATGACGGATGCGGCGGGCCAGATGAGCTACGCCGTCTCTGTTGCTCTGGAAGAGAAGGACGGCCAGCGGATCGTCACCGTGTCTGCCGATGCGGCGTGGCTTTCCGCACCGGAACGTGCCTATCCCGTTATCCTTGACCCCAGCATCGTCAACACGGAAAAGGCGGCTGCAAGTATGTTCACCGCAGCTCCCTCCTATTACTACAACAGCCGCGGTACCGCTTCGGCAGGCTACGCCTACAAATACTGGGCGGGCTATCCCGATGACGGCACCTGGCAGACCAACCGCGCTTTCCTGCATTTTGACAATATGTTTGCGAACCTGCCCGAGGACGCCGAGATCGAGAGCGCCGAACTGGTACTCTACGAATATGTGGACCTCTCCGGCGGAACGACTGCCTTTGAGGTGTACAAGCTCAATTCCTCCTGTACATTCGATGAAGTCGACGCACATACGGGATTCGGCAGCCATTGGGATTTCATCACAAGCCGGGAACGTGAATTCGCGGGTTCCTTCGTAGGCGGCGTCGGCTATCACCGCGTGGACGTCACCGAGATCGTCAACAACTGGCAGAAGGGCATTGAGCCGAACTATGGCCTCATGCTCATGAGCAGCCCGGAAAACAATGTAACGTTGGGCGGCCTGTTCTACAACGCCGGGCTGACCCCGGACGTACCGCCCAGCATCGAGATCAAGTGGTACGAAGTGGGCGATGTGGACCGCAACTATCCGCTGGATGACACCACCATCAACCTGCGCCCCATCAACGCCACCGACCGTTCCGGTAAAATCGAATTCTACGGCGCGTTCTGGGACGGCATCGCCACGCCCGGCGCGACGCTGGAATACAAGCTGAACGTCGAAAGCAAAAATTACGCGGGCAGCATGGAGCTGGGCAACAAGTTCCTGTATCCCAACAGCACGCTGTTCCAGAACCTGTTCCCGGACGGCGCCACGAAGTACAGCCGCCGTCTGTCCAACTGGCAGACAGTCGTGCCGTTCGTCGATTTTGACTATGATACTGTGTACACCCTGTCCGCCACCCCCACTAAGGACGGCGTTACAGGAAAGACCGTCACCAGTGAACCATTCCTGATCTACAAGGTCAAACAGTTCGATACACTGACGAAGATCGCCAACTATTATGGCGTGGATTACGACCAGCTCGCCCGTGACAACCGTGTTGTGGACAGGCTGCTGGTGGAAAATAACACGCTGTTCATCCGCAACCCCAAAACAGCGGAGCCATACAATCCCTCCGATCTGAGCGACGAAGACAAGACACTCATCGACACGATGCTGATGGGCCGCGGCCTGCATTGCGAATTCGGGTTCGAACCCATCAACCTCAATACAGGCAACTTCTATCTTGCTGCACAAGACGCCGCCGTCACCGATCTTGGCGGTCAATTCTCCCTCAGCCGCACCTACAACTCCGTGGGCGCAAGCATCCATTCCATGTTTGGGCGTGGCTGGAGCTTTGAATATGACGAGGCCCTGTCGCAGCTTGCGGACGGCTCCATCGCATACCGGCGCGGCGACGGCAGCATCCTGCCCTTCACGCCGGACGGGAACGGCGGCTTTACAGGCCCTGCCGGGTACGGCCTGTCCCTTTCCCGCATCAAAACAGGCGAAGTCACCGAAGATTTCGGTACGGAAGAAGACCCGGACGTCCAGACCTTTGACGTCTGCGAATACGAGATCACGAGCCGGGACGGCACAGTGCGCCGGTTCAATTCCTGGGGCCTTCTGGCGTCCATCACAGACATCAACGGCTTCACCACCGCATTGTCCTATGACGCCGCCTACAACCTGACAGGCGTTACCACGCCCTCGGGCAAGACGTTTGCCATTGCGCTGAACGAAAACGGCATGATCCGCTCCGTTACCCTGCCGGATGGCGGGCTTGTTCGCTATGCCTATGATGACGCCGGAAACCTTGTCAGCTATTTCGACGCGCTGGGCAATGAAACAAAATATATCTACGATGCAGCGCACCGCATGACGAGCTGGGTCGACGCCAACGGCACGGCGATGGTCGTTAATATCTACGACGAAAAGGGCCGTGTGGTGGAGCAGACGGACGGCAACGGCGGCGTTTCAAAGCTGGCCTATGAGGACGGCAAAACCATTGCCACCGATGCGGCGGGCAATATCACGGTGTACCACTATGACGGTCAGTACCGCACCACGCGCATCGAATATCCTGACGGCACAGCCGAAAGCTTTGAATACGATGCAGGCAACCAGCGTTCCGCCTTTGTGGACAAGCTGGGCAACCGCACCGCCTATGAATACGACGCGGCGGGAAATCTCACGAAACAGACCCGCTTCGACGGCGCAAGCCAAACCTATACCTACAACGCGCAGAACAAGCCTGCGTCTTTCACCGATTACGCGGGCAAAACCACGCGCTACGAATACAACGAAGCAGGCGACATGACGGCTGTCATCTACAATGACGGCACACAGAACACCTTTACTTATGACGCAAACCACAATCCCATTACGATGACGGACGCCATGGGCGGTACGGCCACGTTTGAATACGACGGCGCGCTGCTCGTTAAAATGACGGATGCGGCGGGCAGCGTGTACACCTTTGGCTACGACGCCATGGGCCGCCGGACCTCTGTTACCGACCCGCTGGGCAACACCTCGAAAACGGTGTTCGACGCAGCCGGACGCACCGTGGGCGAACAGGCGGCGGACGGCGCGTATACCGAATACATCTACGACGCTGCGGACCGTGTCGTGGCCACCATCGACCCCAACGGCAACCGCCTTGATTTCGGCTACGACGCCAATGACAACATGACGTCCGTCACGGACGCGGAGGGCAGCGCCTGGGCCTATACCTTTGACGCGCTGGGCAACAAGCTCGCTGAGACCGATCCTCTCGGCAACACCCTCGCCTTTACCTACGACGCCATGAGCCGTATGCTCACCAGCACGGACGCCGACGGGTATACCACCACGTATGCCTACGACGCGCTGGGCAACCAAACCTCCATTACAGCGCCCGACGGCGGCGTGACGTCTGTGGAATACGACTACGCCACAGGCCAAATCGCAAAAACCATTGATCCGCTGGGCAACGTGACCACATACGAATACAATGCTGTGGGCCTGCCCACAAAGCAGACCTGTCCGGACGGCAGCAGCATGCTGCTGGAATACGACGCGATGGGCCGTCTTGCGCAATATACCGACCTGCTAGGCCTTGTAACCACCTTTGCCTACGACGCAAACGGCAACGAGCTGAGCGTGGCGGACAGCGCCGGGCGCACCGTGCAGTATGAGCGCGACGCCAATGGCCGCACCGTAAAAACCACCCTGCCGGGCGGCGGGACTGTTTCCTATGCCTATGACGCTCTGGGCCGTGTTTCTCAGATGACGGACGCCATGGAGGGCGTTTCTTCCCTGACGTACAACGCCGTAGGCAGCCCTCTTACCGTCACCAATGAGAACGGCGCGTCCATCGGCTATGTCTACGACGCAAACGGCAACGTGACGCAGCAGACGGATCCCAAGGGCAGCGTGTGGACGAGCGCTTTTGACAACAAAAACAACGTGACGCTGACGAAGGACCCCACGGGCGCGCAGACGCTGTATGTATATGACGCGGCGGGCCGTCTGGCGGAGATCCACGACGCGCTGGGCAACGCCACTCGCTACAGGCTGAATGGGCGCGGCCTGCCTGTTGAGATCATCGACGCGCTGGGCCAGAAATACACCATGGAATACGATGCCGCGGGCAATCTCATCAAAGAGACGCTGCCGGACGGTTCTTCCACACAGTACGCCTACAACAGGGGCGGCCGGCTTATCCGCATGGAGGACGCGGACGGCCTTGTTACGGAATACGAATACGACGTGCTGGGCAATGTCACGAAGGAGACCAACAACGCCGGGCTTTCCTACACCTATACCTACAATGCGGTGGGCCTGCCGCTGACAGCCACGGACGCGCTGGGCCAGACCACCCGCTATACCTACGACAACGCAGGGAACCTCATCTCGGTGCAGGAGTTTGACGGCAATGTAACGGAATATGCCTACGACGCCGCGGGCAACGTCACTTCCATCCGGGACCCGGAGGGCAAGGTGACCACCTATACCTATGACCTCAACGGCAATCTGCTGCAGAGCGAGGACGCCTCTCTGCGCCAGTGGAAGTACACCTACGACAAGATCGGCCAGCTAACCAGCGTGACCGATCCGCTGGGCGCCGTCACAAAATATTTCTACGACGAAAACGAAAATCTGACGCGCCGGGAAAACGCCGACGGCAGCGCGCTGAAATTCGATTACGACGTGCTGAACCGCGTGACGGGCTATACCGACGGAAACGGCAACCTGACGCAGAACAGCTACGACGCGCTGGGCAACGTCATCGGGCAGGTGAACCCGGACGGCGGCGAGATACAGTATCTGTATGACGCCCTCAGCCGTGTTACCAAACAGCGCGACCCCATGGGCTATGTCACCGAATACGCTTATGACGCCGTGGGCAACCTCATTTCTGCCACGCTGCCCAATGGCGAGACCTATGCCTATACCTACAACCATTCGGGCTTCCGCACTTCTGAAACCGACCCGCTGGGCAATGTGACGCAGTGGGAGCCGGACCGGATGAACCGCCTTGTGAAAAAGACGCTTGCCAGCGGCGCACAGTACGGCTACGCTTACGACGTGCTGGGCCGCGTGACGGGCCTCACAGGGCCGGAGGGCCGCAGCCTGACGTATGCTTACGACGACAGGGGCAACCTTGCCAGCGAAACCGACGCGCTGGGCCGCGTGACCGCCTATGCCTATGACGCCATGCACCGCGTCACGGGCATCACGGACGCAAACCTGGGCGTGACAGGCATGTCCTACGACGCAAACGGCAATCTTGCCGAGCTTGTTTCGCCGGAGGGCAACGCGGAAAAATACACCTACGACGCGCTGGACCGCATTGCCTCCAGGCTGGACCCTGCGGGCGCAATGACGCAGTATGTCTATGACGTGATGGGCAACCTGACGCAGATCACCGAGCCGCAGGGCCGCACCACCACGATGTCCTACGACGCCAACGGCAACATGACGGGCGTCACGGACGCGCTGGGCCAGACCACCAGCTTCCAGTACGACAGCATGGACCGCGTTCTGAAGGCGACCGACGCCGGGGGCGCGAGCGTGCAGTATACCTATGACCTCAATGGCCGCGTTACGCAGGTTCTGGACCCGCTGAACGCCGCCACGCAGTACGAATACGACAGCATGGGCAACGTGACGCTGGTGAAGGACGCGGAGAGCCGCGCCACGCAATATGCCTACGACGCGCTGGACCGTCTTACCAGCGTGACGGACGGCACGGGCGTCACCACAAGCTACGGCTACGACAGCGTGGGCAACCTTGTCACCCGCACGGACGGCGAGGGCAAGACCACGGCCTATGCCTATGACCTGGCCGGACAACTCGTTTCCACCACCAACGCCAAAGGCGAAACCACGCAGAACACCTACAACGAAGTGGGCAACCGGGTGGGCGCTCAGCTGCCCAGCGGAAAATCCATCACCTACGATTACGACGCCCTTGACGCGCTCGTCCAAAAGAGCTACAGTACCGGTGAGGCGGATGTGCTCTATTCCTACAGCCCGGACGGCAACCTTGTTTCCATGCGGGACGCCACGGGCGACAGCACCTATACCTATGACGCGAACGGGCGGCTGGTTTCCTATACCAACGCGTTCAGCGCTACGGTAAGCTATGCCTACAACGAAAACGGCGGGATCAGCGCCATCACCTACCCGGACGGCAAAACCGTGGGCTACGAATACGACGCGCTGGGCCGCATGGTGAAAGTGACCGGCCGGGACGGCGGCGAAACGGTGTATGAATACGACGCCCAGGGCAGCGTGACGCAGGTCGCGCGCGCGGACGGAAGCGTCACCACCGCCGAATACGACCTCGCGGGCCGTGTGGTCCGGCTGACGAACCGCGACGCCTCCGGCGCTGTGGTTTCTGAATTCAGCTACACCTACGACGCCACGGGATACATCGCCACTGAGACCGTGACACAGGGCGAGCGGAGCGCCGGGCGCAGCTATACCTATACGCAGCGCGGCGAGCTTGCCACGGCCACCGAAAACGGGCAGACCGTTGCCTATACCTACGACGGCGCGGGCAACCGCATCAAGGAGGAAGGGCCGAACGGGACCACCGTATTTGTGTATGATGAAGCCGACCGGCTGCAGAGCACCGGCGGCGCGTCCGTCACAGCCTACACCTGGGACGCGGACGGGAATATGACGTCCATGGAATCCGGCGAGGGCGTGTACGAATACATCTATGACACGGAAAGCCGCCTGCTGGCGGTGCGCGAGGGCGGCAGCCTGCTGATGAGCGTGCTGTACGACGGCCTTGGCGACCGCTCCTACGGCCTTGAGTTCAAGATGATCGACCGTCACCTGAACAAGTTCCCCCATCTGCCGGGCTACTGGAACAACGGCCACTGGAACTGCATTCCCGATGCACCGGAGGGGCCGAAAAATCCAAAGCAGGCCAATGCGGCAACGGAAAATACACCCGCGGAGGCTGAAGAAGGAACGGGCTTCTGGCAGGGCGTGGTGGATTGGTTTACAGGCCTGTTCGGCGGTGAGGACGAAGCGTCCGGCGAGGCTTCCGCCTACGGTGTGGGCAATGCCAACGGCGATTACACCAACAACGGCGGCGCGGACAACGACCACGGCGGGAACGGCAACACCAACAACGGCAACGGAAAGCCGGGCAACAACGGGAATGGCAGCGGAAACAACGGGAACGGGAATAGCAAAGGCGACGGCGGCGCCATTTCCGATTGGGCTGTCAAGAAGCTGAAAAAGCTCGGCTTTACGGATATGGACATTGAAATGCTGGAGCGGCTGGGTGTAACGGACGCCGACGCGCGGCAGATCATCGAGACCGCCAAGGTGCCCAATACGGGCAACGGCCCCACGCACTTCATCCCGGCCTATGACCTGATGTACTATGTCAACGACGTGAACCGGGAAAACACCGAGGTGCTGACGCTGGGCAGCCGCTACAACAGCGACACGTCCTTTGTGTATGGGCAGCAGCGCCTGTATGCGGACCATGAGGGCGAAAGCGAAACCTATCTTTACGACGGGCGCGGCAGCGTGGTACAATTGTTAAAGGACGGAGCTGTCACGCAGGAATACGCCTACGATGCATACGGTTACATCAATGCCGATGAATTCGGCATCCAGGCTCCGTTCTATGGGTACAACGGCGAGGAGCAGAACCCGTTCACGGGCCTGCAGTATCTGCGCGCGCGGTATTACGCCCCGCAGAACGGCGGCTTCATCACGCAGGACAGCTTCTCCGGCGTGCTGACGAACGCGCTTTCACAGAACCGGTACGCCTATGCCCACAACAACCCCGTGAACTACGCCGACCCCAGCGGGCATTCCATTTGGGACAGCATCAAAAACGGCGTTACGAACGCGGTCAACTCCGTAAAGAACTTTGTGAGCAACGTAGCCAACAAGGTTTCATCGGCTGTTTCCTCCGCGGTAAATGCAGTCAAGTCTGCTGTCACAGGCACGACAACAAAGACGGTGGCGAACACTTCGTCAGCGGTCAAGAAATCGTACACCAACACTGCTGTCCGTCAAAAAATCGGCTCCTATGCGGGCGGCGCGGCGGCTGCGGCAGCCCAAAGCGTAACGACGCGCTATTCCAACTCGGTGGTCAATGGTGTGATTGCGGATTCCCGGATTCCGTTTACCAATGCCGCCGGGCAGACCTTGCTTCTTCCACAGCATTTTTCCGATGTGCAAGCGTCTGCACAGGAGTTCACCAGACAGGGATGCGCAGAAGGCTTAGAGCATGTAGACAGCCAACAGGGCTGGGATGGTCTTACCGCTATGGCGCTGTCCTCCACTGCTGGCGTACTTGAACCCAACCAATTGGCGCAGGCTATTGCTGAGTTTCTCGCAAGCCTTGGTGTTACTCTGAAAAATGTAGCAGTTTCGGGCCTCGTAAAAGTTCTTACGCCATTCCTTTTAGTGCTTTCCCTTTCTGGAGATACGGACCAGAGGATTCAGGAACGGTTGGCTGAATACGAGAAAAAGGATGTTCCAACTTCGGATAGTGATGAAGGCGAGTCCACCGCTGAAGATAAACCAGCCAAGGAACCCTCTGATGCAAAAGATTTAGGTGATGCAGATATAAAGGATTTGGATAGGTTACCTAAAAGTAAAATCAAAGAACTTGGCGGAGAAGATTATACTCAAGGGGCGAAGCGAAATACCGGAAAAAGCAAGTCTGACTTATATTGGGATAAGGAAGGAAACGTATACACTGTTCCCAAAAATGGAGGACCACCCCAATGGGTTGATTGGTTGCCAAGATAGTGTGTGATAAAGTGCTACTAGGCTCCGGCGAGAATTTTCGCCGGAACCTAGTAGCATAAAGCGAAATATTGAGTTTGTCTTGGAGGTTTTTATGTCGGGGAACAATTTTCCAATAAATAATAGCAATGCTGATATTATTGTTGAAGCAACAACGCCTGAATCACATATAGTTATGCAGAAGTTTGAAAGCATATTTGACTTTTTTTCAGAAGAGCCTTCTTCGATAGTTGTAGAAGCCAAAGAAGGGATTTCTGAGGATAACTATATTTGTGTTTTGAGAATTCGTATCTGGAATGCAGAAAAAAAGAGCTATTGTTGGAGCGTATATTCTCCCAGACGGCATGAATTGAGTGGTCTGGTTATTCGAAAAACAGTGTGGAATATGAAGCAAGACTTAAAATTTGCTATGAGTAAAGTTAAAGAGAGTCGAGATGAAGTTTTGTCTTCCTGCCCGTCAATCACTATATACAACAAGTACATTTCACCGTTGTTCTCTAACGATATATCTCAGTTGATAGCATCTCTTGACTCGGAAATTGGAAGCGGTTTTATTTTAACAGAAAATCAAAATCCAACTTGGGAATGGCGCGATTTGGAAATTTTGCGCCTATATGATTGGGGACAACTACATTTTACATGGAGTCCAAACAAAAAAAATGAACAAGTGGAAAAAAAGCTAAAAAGCCTTATTTTAAATTTAGATACCATCATAAGTGAAGATTCTGACAAAATTTTCAAGATGAAATTCAATTATAGTATTCTCCCGGAACTTTATTTAAAGTCTATTAATGTAACAGTTGATTACAAATAGATTTGGACAGTTAAAAGAGATAAATTATATATCAATCGAATTCTTCAGCTGAATAACAATTTTAACAGCCTTAAAGCTACAGTACCGGTGAGGCGGATGTGCTCTATTCCTACAGCCCGGACGGCAACCTTGTTTCCATGCGGGACGCCACGGGCGACAGCACCTATACCTATGACGCGAACGGGCGGCTGGTTTCCTATACCAACGCGTTCAGCGCTACGGTAAGCTATGCCTACAACGAAAACGGCGGGATCAGCGCCATCACCTACCCGGACGGCAAAACCGTGGGCTACGAATACGACGCGCTGGGCCGCATGGTGAAAGTGACCGGCCGGGACGGCGGCGAAACGGTGTATGAATACGACGCCCAGGGCAGCGTGACGCAGGTCGCGCGCGCGGACGGAAGCGTCACCACCGCCGAATACGACCTCGCGGGCCGTGTGGTCCGGCTGACGAACCGCGACGCCTCCGGCGCTGTGGTTTCTGAATTCAGCTACACCTACGACGCCACGGGATACATCGCCACTGAGACCGTGACACAGGGCGAGCGGAGCGCCGGGCGCAGCTATACCTATACGCAGCGCGGCGAGCTTGCCACGGCCACCGAAAACGGGCAGACCGTTGCCTATACCTACGACGGCGCGGGCAACCGCATCAAGGAGGAAGGGCCGAACGGGACCACCGTATTTGTGTATGATGAAGCCGACCGGCTGCAGAGCACCGGCGGCGCGTCCGTCACAGCCTACACCTGGGACGCGGACGGGAATATGACGTCCATGGAATCCGGCGAGGGCGTGTACGAATACATCTATGACACGGAAAGCCGCCTGCTGGCGGTGCGCGAGGGCGGCAGCCTGCTGATGAGCGTGCTGTACGACGGCCTTGGCGACCGCTCCTACGGCCTTGAGTTCAAGATGATCGACCGTCACCTGAACAAGTTCCCCCATCTGCCGGGCTACTGGAACAACGGCCACTGGAACTGCATTCCCGATGCACCGGAGGGGCCGAAAAATCCAAAGCAGGCCAATGCGGCAACGGAAAATACACCCGCGGAGGCTGAAGAAGGAACGGGCTTCTGGCAGGGCGTGGTGGATTGGTTTACAGGCCTGTTCGGCGGTGAGGACGAAGCGTCCGGCGAGGCTTCCGCCTACGGTGTGGGCAATGCCAACGGCGATTACACCAACAACGGCGGCGCGGACAACGACCACGGCGGGAACGGCAACACCAACAACGGCAACGGAAAGCCGGGCAACAACGGGAATGGCAGCGGAAACAACGGGAACGGGAATAGCAAAGGCGACGGCGGCGCCATTTCCGATTGGGCTGTCAAGAAGCTGAAAAAGCTCGGCTTTACGGATATGGACATTGAAATGCTGGAGCGGCTGGGTGTAACGGACGCCGACGCGCGGCAGATCATCGAGACCGCCAAGGTGCCCAATACGGGCAACGGCCCCACGCACTTCATCCCGGCCTATGACCTGATGTACTATGTCAACGACGTGAACCGGGAAAACACCGAGGTGCTGACGCTGGGCAGCCGCTACAACAGCGACACGTCCTTTGTGTATGGGCAGCAGCGCCTGTATGCGGACCATGAGGGCGAAAGCGAAACCTATCTTTACGACGGGCGCGGCAGCGTGGTACAATTGTTAAAGGACGGAGCTGTCACGCAGGAATACGCCTACGATGCATACGGTTACATCAATGCCGATGAATTCGGCATCCAGGCTCCGTTCTATGGGTACAACGGCGAGGAGCAGAACCCGTTCACGGGCCTGCAGTATCTGCGCGCGCGGTATTACGCCCCGCAGAACGGCGGCTTCATCACGCAGGACAGCTTCTCCGGCGTGCTGACGAACGCGCTTTCACAGAACCGGTACGCCTATGCCCACAACAACCCCGTGAACTACGCCGACCCCAGCGGGCATTCCATTTGGGACAGCATCAAAAACGGCGTTACGAACGCGGTCAACTCCGTAAAGAACTTTGTGAGCAACGTAGCCAACAAGGTTTCATCGGCTGTTTCCTCCGCGGTAAATGCAGTCAAGTCTGCTGTCACAGGCACGACAACAAAGACGGTGGCGAACACTTCGTCAGCGGTCAAGAAATCGTACACCAACACTGCTGTCCGTCAAAAAATCGGCTCCTATGCGGGCGGCGCGGCGGCTGCGGCAGCCCAAAGCGTAACGACGCGCTATTCCAACTCGGTGGTCAATGGTGTGATTGCGGATTCCCGGATTCCGTTTACCAATGCCGCCGGGCAGACTGTAATGCTTCCCAACCATTTTTCAAACATGCAGGCCGCTGCGCAGGCTTTTACCAAGAGAGGTTGTGATGAATCTTTAAGCAAAATTTCCAAGCAACAAAAATTTAGTTTTTGGGATAACCTCATAAATACTCTTGAGCAATCCATCAATATAAAATCCCAAAATCAGATGTACAGTGATAAAGCGAACAGAGAATTGCTCTTGGCATTCGGAGATACGATTGCATCGAGTTTTGCTGCGCAAGGAAGCTCATATGTAGAAGGTGCTTATTCTCAGCAGCAAGTTCTAAATTCATTAAGAGATGTAATTGACTCTAGCTTTGCTTCACAAGGACAGGACGCTATAAATAATAGCTTGCAGCAACAAGAAGCTTTTAATACGTTATTCCAAGAGATATTTGGCGCTGGATATACCGCCGTTAGCCAACTTGATTCTAAAGTTTATATTATTCCAGATCCTTCGCCTATTACATATTCACAAGGAATAAAGAATACCATAACAGTAATTTCAGAAGGAGATTCATCAAAGCCTATCTCTGTTTACCTTAAAACCAGAGTAGATGAAGAGTTTTTATCTTCTGGTGGAATGAAAATAAATATTGGTGATTTTAATTTAGCGCTTAACGTAGGGCTCGACGATATTGGAATAAGCGCATCAACAAAGAAAGATGAGATTACCAATTCATTTTCGATTACAGCCAACTTGACTCAACTTAAGGTAGGATTCGAGAGCGCCCAAACTGTAGCTACCAGTAACGAGAGTAGCGTAACAACATATCAAAATGTCAGTGTAAGTGGGATTCCTGTATATCTTCTTTATTCTTTCCTCACCTATGGATATACTTCTCCTTCGCAACAACCAGTGAAGTAATTAACCCAAAAGTAAAATTGTAGTAGGAGGCTTAAGCTTTTGATATATGGAATTATTCGAATACTGATAAGTGTATGCTTTCTAGTGACCATATTTTTCTTTATAAAACGATTCCTCAAATCTCCTAAGAAAAGAAAAATTGCAATTATATTACTTTTCTTTGTGGGTGTTGCTTTTTGTGCTATTACATTTTTATTTCCGATAGAGAATTTCGTTTGGACATTTTCTTCGCCAGAAGCTGTTTTCAAATATGCAGGGACAGGTGAAATCGTAGATGTTATTGATGGTAAGCATTCCTGCATGATAATATATTCAAACGGACGCAATTCCTACTCGACAATGATAGCACATAAAGACGCAAATGGTTATAAATTATCTTCTGCATTAGACTATCGTGTAACGTCATCAATCAATGAAAAAGGAGTTTCTGCAAACACTTATCGTCTTTCTCAGACAACCGATAATTATGTTACCGTATTATGGTTTTCTAATGAGTCAAATTCAACAATTAAAGACAATAAAAGCTCTACGTTTTTTAGTATTTCTTCTGACATTTCAAATGGCGAATCACCCAATACTATTTTTTCTTATGCGTTCGTAGAAAACCTTAATGATGAATATGCTTTATCACTTAATAACTCGGAATTTTTCAAACTAAATTAGGATTGTGCTAAAAAAGATTTTGTACAATTGTATTAACTAAAAGGGTCAGAGAACAACTTCTTAGGATTGATAGGGCCTCCTCCTTACATTGTAACAATGAAGGAGGAGGTTCCCCCTTTTCATGCAGAACACCTACAACGAAGTGGGCAACCGGGT
>OMAC01000993.1_pt1 | contig 13531 bp, 12 predicted proteins | sample 1644561 | NCBI WGS metagenome assembly OMAC01 (sample SAMEA103958144, study PRJEB25191) | human gut metagenome
CCAACTAGTTATTGACCAGGTCGTTTTAGCAAAAGATAGCTCAATTTCAAAAGAAGAATTACAAGGTTTGGCAGCTAGCGTTGAACAACAATCAAGTCACGTTATCGCAACTTCATTAGTAAAAAGCACAGATAAAAACTTAATTAAACCAGTTACCAACTTAAAAGAGGCTACTGCTAAGGGTGTTAGCGGTGAAGTAGACGGTAAACTAGTAAAAGTTGGTAAACTTGCCTACGTTGATCCTGATCAAGAAAAAATCACAGTTCAATCAACAGCTGTCTTTGTTTCAATTGACAATAAATTTGCTGGATATATTACTTTCCAAGACCAAATCAAAAAAAACACCCCAGAAACAATCGCTCGTCTTCGCCGTCAAGGTATCAAGCAAATTATGATGCTGACTGGTGACCGTAGATCTGTAGCCGACAAAGTTGCTACAGAAGCCGGAATTAGAGAAAGCGAAGTTCACGCTGATTTGCTTCCTGCTCAAAAGATTCAGGCTATTAGAGATGTTAAACCTAATCTCAGACCAGTTGCCATGGTTGGAGATGGTGTTAATGACGCACCTAGTTTAATGGCTGCTGATGTTGGTATCGCTATGGGTGCTAAAGGTGCAACCGCTGCTAGCGAAAGTGCCGATGCAGTTATTATGGTTAATGATATTTCTAAAGTTAACGATGCTGTCGCAATTTCTAAACATACGATGAAAGTTGCCCACGTTGATATTATTACCGCAATTTGTATCGTTATCTTAATTGAATTGATTGCCTTTACCGGTATCATTCCAGCATTCTGGGGTGCAATTTTACAAGAAGTAGTCGACTTAATTACTATCTTGCTTGCTCTTCTTGCTAAAACTAAGCCAACCAATCCTAAACAAACAGGATTAGAGAAATAAAAAAACTAGTTTGCAACCAAGAAAGTTTTTAGCTAAACTAAAATTTAGTTAAATATTTTTCATTAGTGGTTGGGTTTTATTTAAAACTTTCAAGATTTGCTTATTTGGGTCAATAAGCGCTTGAAAGTTTTTTATTTTGCCACAAAGTTATAGAAAGTTGAAAGAAATGCACTTTTTAGGAGAATTAATTTTAATTCTGCTGGCTACTACATTATTAGGACAACTTTTTTCTCGTCTTAATATGCCAGCAGTTATTGGTCAATTATTATCAGGAATCTTATTAGGACCAGCCATTTTAGGTCTAGTTAAGCCAAACGAAATCATTTCGCTCTTTTCAGAGTTTGGTGTAATTCTGTTGATGTTCTTAGCTGGGCTAGAAAGTAACTTAGAATTATTGAAGAAATATTTCAATCTAAGTTTCACTGTTGCTGGAATTGGCGTTATCCTACCAGTTTTCTTCATGGGAATTGCAAGCTACTTATTTGGAATGAACTTCCTTGAAGCCCTATTTATCGGAATTGTATTTGCGGCTACTAGTGTTTCAATTTCAGTTGTCGTGTTGCAAGAAGCTAATCAAATTCATACCCGAGCTGGTACAGCTATTCTAGGAGCAGCTGTGGTTGATGATATCTTAGCAGTAATTGTACTTAGTTTATTTACTACCTTTAGTCATGAAGGCGGTAAAAGTGGTTTAACTAATAATTTCTTTCTTAATTTATTAATTGAAGTAATCTATTTTGTTGTAGTCTGGATTATCTTCAAATTCATCGCACCATATTTTATGAAATTAGCAGAAAAAATTGAAGTCGATTATGCTGTAGTTATTGGATCACTTGTACTTGCCTTATCAATGGCTTGGGCAGCTGACTTTGTAGGTTTAAGTGCGGTTGTAGGGGCCTTTTTTGGTGGTCTTGCAATCAGACAAACTCCGCAATATAAAGAAGTTCAATCTTCAGTTAGTGCAATTGGATATTCAATTTTTATTCCAGTATTTTTTGTAAATATTGGTCTTTCAATGACATTTGCTAGTTTTATTAAAGATATTTGGTTCATTATTGTAATGACAATTTTAGCTGTCGTATCTAAGTTCTGGGCTGGTAAATATTCAAGTGAATTATTTGGCTTTACCAAAAATGAGGGAAACATCGTTGGTGCTGGGATGGTATCACGTGGTGAAGTAGCCTTGATTGTTGCTCAAATCGGAATTACGCACCACCTCTTCCCAGAGGATATTTATTCAAGTTTAATCCTGGTAATTATTATCACCACTGTCCTCTCACCATTTATCTTGAACTACTACATTAAACGTGGCATAAAAAATCACTAAAATAAAAACGAATTAGCCGTTGATTTAATCAACAAATAGCTAATTCGTTTTTTTATATTCTAATTTACTGAAATACTACCCAAAGAAGTGTCTGCTTCTAAAACATTCCTAGAGTCACTATTCTTTTCAAAGGAATCACCATGTTTTTTACCACTAATTGTAATTTTCCCAAGAGAAGTATCTAGATCATAACCAGTCGCATTACTGGTCTTCAAATCTTTAATATCGATATTGCCGTTTGATAAATCAATATCGCCTATTTTCACTGCTAAATAATCAGCACTAAAATTACCATTTGAATTATCAACATTTAAACTTTCTAATTGTTCTTTCGGCATTTCAATGACGATTTTAGAATTTAATTGCTTAAAGTTAAATAAACGAATGTGGGTAATTTGATTCTTAAAACTAATTTTTAATTTACTATCTTTAACCTCAACTTTAGGGACATTTTTTTCTAATCCAGAGTAACTAACATGATATTTATTTCCTGCTTTTAAAACTACATCTCCTGTTGGAATATCTATATCTACTTTAGTAAATTTAGAAAGTGAATAATCCTGATTAACAACTTTTTGATTAGCTACATTAAACATTGTCAATCCTCCAACTAATATAATTACAATAATGCCAATACTAAATAATGTTTTCTTCCAATTCATCTAAATATGTTCCTTCAAGTCAAGTATTTCGTCATATTGCTTCAATTCATCTTTCTCATAGTGGTGAATCACTTCAATAAAAGTTAACTTTGAAGCTAATAAATATTTATGAATTATATCAGAAGTTTTCTTATCAAGGGAAGCATTAATTTCATCAAGTAATAACACTGGACGCTTCATTAAAATTGCTCTTGCTAACTCAATCCGTGCTAGTTGTCCACCTGATAATTTATCGGCTGCTTCTCCTAATTGATAGTCAAAGCCTTTTTCTTTAACTAATTCGCTCAAGTCCAAGTTATCGCAAACTTCCTCTACCTTTTCCCGGGAAATGTTTTTTCCTAAAGTCAAATTAAACAATAGACTATCCGCAAAAATAACCGGTGCTTGGCTTGCATATGAGAATAAGTCTGGAAATGTACCAGCTTTTACTCTTTTATCATTTAATCTAATCGCCTCTGCTTTTCCATATTTTCCATATAGTAAGAACTGCAATAAAGTCGATTTTCCTGCTCCAGATGGTCCAATGACAGCAATTTTCTTACCTAGGTTGACATTTAAGTCAATCCCAGTAGCTAATTGCTTACCATCTCTCTTTAAGATCAAATCTTCTACTTGTAAATCCTGTAAACTTACAACTTTTCTATTTTCTGCATCTTTTTCTTTATCTAAAAAGTCATTAACCTTCTCAACAATCTTCTTAGTAGTAGACAATTTACTTCTATCATCTAAGATAAATAAAATTGGATTTATAAATGAATTGGCTAATTGCACAATTGCAAATAAAGCTCCTAAACTTGTTTGTCCTTTTACAACTAAATAAATTCCAAATAGAAATGGCATCAAAAATGTAACAATATTTCCAACAAAATTAATCCATGAGTTCGTATCAAGGTTTAAGAGATTCATATTACTCAATGCTTGTTCTAGCTTAGAAATTGTTTGTTTATTTTTAGCAACCGCCTGATTTTGACCATCATATAAATGTAGCGTTTCAACACCTGCTAAGAAGTTTTTAGTCTGATTAACATACTTACTATTAGCACTAGTCCACTTTTCAGAAGATTCTTGAATAGGCTTTTGAAAAACATTAGAAACAACCATTGGAATAAAAGATCCAACTAGGAATAGTAATGTAAGTAGCCAATTAACTGCTAAAGCATAGCCTAGTGCTAATACTAACGAAAAAAATCTGCATAATAATTTCAATTTGAGCATTAAAACGATTAGTTTCAAGTAGTTTAAAATCATTAGTTAAAAATCCTAAACTATCATTATTTTCGTCTTTTGACTCTTCTAGCATTCCACCCAAAATATGTGTTCTTAAATAAGTGTTAGTTTCCTTAATTGTATTAGTTTTCAATCTGTTAAATACTAGGCTTGCAATTAAGGTAACAACTAATGCTGCAATGATAATAATCAAAAATTGTGTAATTTTGCCCCAGTTCTTATTAGTAGCAATATTAGTTAGTATTTGCACAACATTGGCCATAATAATATTTTGAAAACTAGCAATTAAACCAAAGATAATCATCAATATGAATCTAAATTTATTTGAATACTTAAACAGCATCTTCTTCATCCCCTCATCGATTTAAACTTGTTGATAAGAGTATATGATGAGATTATACTTAAAAATAAATCTCTTGCAGATCTGCAAGTTAGTTTTTGGAGAATGAAAAAATGTATGGTCATGAATTCAAAGAATTACGCTTAGAACAAGGTATTACGCAAAAAGAGGCTTGCAGCGGAATCTGTTCTGAATCAAAACTATCACGCTGGGAAAATGATCAAGTCGAGGTTGAATTTAGTACGGCAATGAAATTACTAAATAGAATTCACATTACTAGTCATGAATTTATGGGTTGGTCCAAATTTTCACCACGACCCGAAATAGATCCTGAGCTTTCTGAAGCTACTGAAAAAGAAAATATTCCGTTTCTCAAACGAGTTACACAAAAACAACTAACTAAGTATCATAAAAATCATAATAAGTTTGACTTATTTATGGCTGCTAATCTATGTAATCAACTTTTTATCATCGAACATAAAAATTACTTGCCTCCTATTGACCAAAAAAAGCTTTTTGCAATTTTTTCAAAAGTCAATTTATGGAGTCAATACTATATTTCAGCGTTTGGTGCATCAATTTTTCTATTCAATCCTAAGCAAATTTATGGTAGTTCAATGCAAATCATTCGTAATATTGACCGTCTTAAAGAAGCTGAAACTAGTTTTAACTTAGAAATCATTATGGGAAGTTTATCAGATGGCATTTTACGGCTGATTTCACTTAATGAATTGTCTTATGCTCAGAAATTAGTCAAAGAACTTAAAAAAATCGAATTACCACAATATTTAATGTTTTTTACTCTAACCTTGACTTATTTGCAAAAGGCAATTGATTACATGAAAAATGGTGATGACAAACCAATACTTACATTAATTTCAGAAGTTTTAGATTTAGGGTGCAGTGTGCAAGCCACCACCTACCTAGATATGTTTAAGTATTTAAAAGCTCAGCGAAAAAAATACAATTTTTAACATAGCGTCTACATTCATTTTTTAAACAATCCCAATATATAGTCACGATCACTTAACAGGCATAATAAAAAACGCAGTTTAAAACTGCGTTCTTTGTACGATCAAATCATAGCGGCAACAATCCAGACTATATTCGTAGCTCTTCCCCATACTCAGGCATACCTACAAGACAAAAACTTTTTATTATAGCATCGCAATATTGCAACGCAGACTTATCTTGATTCTTTTTATATTGAATGAAATAAGTAAAAAAGGTCATCGCACTTTTATAAAAGAAAAGATCAGGATTAGTTGGAACCTTATTAGCAAAATCACTATAAAAATCAATATTCTCAAATTTATTTTCTTCGATAGAAAGGACTAAAACATTAATAGCTAAAGAAAGTAGAGATTTTTTAACAAGCATAGATTCACGCACTTGATACTTTTCAATTATCTTTCTAACAATTGCTTCGTTATCAGCCAAACTATAGAAACGCATAGAATTGCAATACAGCATAAACTTAGTACTATTGAAATTTGGAATTTCAAAAATTTTCTTCTTAATCTCATCTCTAATTTTTTGATTAGGTTTATCCGGATTTAGTAATTCTAAAAGTCCATCAGCAATCAAATTTTGAATTTCTTTATCTTTTTCAGATAATTTACTTTCTGTAATCATTAATTTAACCTTTTTTAGTTTATCTTTATCTACTTGATAATATGCTTCTTCCATTATCTTTTTTTGAATTTGAATCTGACTTTGATAGTTTTCATAATTTGGGTCTAAAGTTTCAATAAATTCTATAGCATCAATTTGATTATATCTAAGCAGATTAATTAAGTTTTCCGCTGAAATTTGATGTATATTTCTTTCTACTTTTCCGTAGTAAGATCGATCAATTATATTACCCGCAAATTCTTGCAAAGTTTTATTTTGGTTAATACGGTATTGCCTAAGCAGATCTCCTATTGTCATTTTTACCTTCACCCCTAATCAAAAATTTTTATCACTATTTTAATGAGATGGACAAAACCAAACAAGTACAAAATTTTGGATTCCGATTAAAACGTATGTCGTTAATAACGTAGTCATCACTGATGCAGTACCATAAGGATCGTATTAATCAAGCCAATTCCTGAGGCTAAAATTTTCTGAGCAATTGCATTAACTAACCATTGCTGCATTTTAAGTGAAGCAGTACTTACAACTGCAGCCAATAAAAAGTAAAACGATAAGATTATAAAAACAACAAAGAAAAAGGCCAAACACCTTACGTGCTTGACCTTACTTAAAAGAGGCTACCTTAGCCTCTTTTCATGATCTTAATAAAAAGTAATGATATAAATACCAAGTTTCAACTATAAACACAATTACTAGATAACCATACCAATCGAAATTTGTATCATGATTACCAAATTGTGTTAAACATACAAAACTAGAAACAATAATTCCAATTAAGCAATAAGCAAATGGAAAACCATATTTAATAATATGCTGCATAGAATGAATCCAATAATCGCTAAACTTAGAAACATCCAAAACATACAATAAATCACCTACGCTTTAGTGATTTGCGCCTTCAATTGCTTCAATATCGCCCTTACCATCACGTTCAACAATAGCGCTAAGAGCTGCAGTTAATCCTTTAACAATGTCATCAAGCGCCATGGATGGAGTATTAGGACGGTTTACAACTTGCTCAGGTAAGAATGGAATATGAATAAATCCTGCCTTAATGTTAGGAAATTCTTTATCTCTCATATATTGAACTTGATACATAATATGATTACATACATAAGTACCAGCAGTATTTGAAACGCTAGCTGGTAAGCCTGCATCCCTAATTGCCTTCGCCTCTGCCTTAATTGGCAATTGTGTAAAGTAGGCAGTTTCTCCATCTTTATGAATTGGTTCACCAAGTGGTTGGTAGCCTTCATTATCTGGAATTCGTCCATCATTGATATTAATTGCTACTCGCTCTGGTGTTAAGCCGAAGCGTCCGCCAGCTTGACCAACATTTAAGACATAATCAGGATTTTCTTTTTTTATTGCTTCTTTTACAACTTCAGCTGACTTATTAAAGACAGTTGGAATTTCTAACTTAACAACTTCTGCACCTTTAATTTCATCAGGCAGTCTTTTAACTGCTTCAATTGCTGGATTAATTTTATCTCCCCCAAAGGGATCAAAACCTGTTACTAAAATTTTCATAATATTATCCTTTCAAGACTAAAATGCCAAAAAGTACATCAAACCAATTTGAACAATCAATAATATAACTGCGATTGGGGCCTGTTGTTTAATAACGCCCATCTGATCTTTCATTTCTAACAGGGCAACGGGTAAGGTGTTAAAGTTAGCAGCCATTGGCGTTACCAACGTTCCGCAGTATCCTGATGTCATTCCAATTGCCGCAACAACTACTGGATTGGCTCCTTGAGCAATTACAAATGGAATACCAATTGCTGCTGTAATTACAGCAAAGGCAGCAAAGGCATTACCCATGATATAAGTAAAGAGCGCCATCGCAATACAGTATAACGCCACTCCTAAGAAATGATTTCCAGCTGGAAAAACATGACTAATCATATTAGCAGTTAGCTTACCAACACCGCAAGTGGTAAAGACTACTCCAAGCATAGCTAATAGTTGCGGTAAAACGCCAGGTGCACCAACGCTTCGTACCATTCTTTGTGAGTCTTTAAAGACTTGCTTAGTCGGAGCCTTAGTTAAAATAATTGCTAAGATCAATGAAACAACAGCACCAATACCGATTCCAACTTGACCACCCAGCGGTGTAAACTGCGCAATCAAAATAGAAGTTAATGCTAAAACTATACTTGGTAAAAATACTTTAGCTCCTAAACGCTTCGCACCCTCTTGCGCGGTTTTGGGATCTAGCTTAGGCAAGCTACCAACTTGAATTTGCTTAAACAAAGCTAAAATTCCAATTACTAAAACCATCGCACCCGATACAACAGCTGGAATCCAATCTCCAAAGGCAAAAATAATTGCCAAGAAGAACCAAAAAACGGCAGTTCCAATTCTCGCCTTATTTGCCTTATCTCTTAAAGTTTCAATTCCAGCAACCGCCATACATAAACCAATCAGGGCATAAAGGATGGCGAGTAAAAAGTTAATCGTATTTTGCATTTTATTGACCCTCCCATTTCTTCATCTGACGGTCAAAGTAAAGATTATAAGCAAAGACTAAAACAAAAGTAATAATCGCAATTGGAATCGTATTAAGCACAATTCCAACCGGATCAACCTTATAGCCAAGCGACTTCATTGTTGAAGAAATTAAAAGCACACCACCTGAAGCCACAAACAAGTTTTGAGCAAAGAAGTTACCAAAGTTATCAACTGCTGCACTACGACCCTTAATTAAGTCAATCTCTGACTCAGTTAATTTCTTCTTATCTTGGTCTTCAGCAGCAGCAATTACCATTGGCGCAATTAATGGACGAACGAATTGAACTTGTCCTTGAAGAGAAATTCCAAAGACACCAGCTAATTCACGAATTAAAAGATAGATATTTAAAATCTTTCCAGCAGTTAATTTCTTCAACTTTTTAATCGCATTAACTGCATAATCTCTTAACCCATGAGATTCAACTAGTCCAATCATTGGTAAAGTTAAGAAGAACAAACTTACCATTCGGTTGTCTACAAAACTCTTTCCAATTACTTCCAGCAACTTAACAAAATCCATTCCTGAGAATAGTCCCGTTACAATTGCTGCGATAACTACAACTGCGGTTGTGTCCCACTTTAGGACAAAGCCGACCACAATTATTAATATTCCTAACAGCTTTAAATATTCCATACTACCCCTTCCTTAAATAAAAAATAGAAAAATACTATAAAAGTATTATACAAAATATAATAAAAAAATACGAAGATTAACCTGCTCTTAGCATTAAGTAACTTGCTTGACCCCCCCATCTGGATATACTTATGTTATTAGTTACAAGGGATGATCACCATTGATGAATACTATTAATTTTTTCTTTAATTCTTTTGGTACAACGATAGTTATACCAACAACAATTTTTATCATCGCTTTATTCGTAGGGTATGATCCTAAGAAAAGCTTGCTTTATGGTCTTTATGCAGGAATTGGTTTGACTGGTTTTTCATGGATTATCAATCAATTTACTCCAATAGTTATCAAAATTGTTTATAAAATGGTCAACAACACTGGAATTAAAAGCCCCATCGTTGACATAGGCTGGGAGGCTGGAGCAGTTGCCAGTTTTGGATCAGCTATTGGTTTAACATTTTTTATATTTGGACTATTGGTAGAAATAATCTTATTTGCTACAAGAATTACAAAAGTCTTCATGCCATCCAACTTATGGAATAACTTTGTTTTTATGCTCTGGGGAAGTCTGGCATTCTACGTTACTCATGATTGGTGGCTTTCCTTAGGGCTTTCATTCTTCATGCTTCTCTACACGCTACTTTTTGCCGAAATTCAAGCAGACCGTTGGTCAACTTACTATAAAAGCAAAAACATTACTGTTTGCTCCGCACAAAATATAGTTCAAACAATTCCCGCTATTTTACTTGATCCGCTTTGGAATCGACTAGGTTTTAATCGAACTACTCTCACACCAACCACCTTAAAGCATAAGCTAGGAATATTTGGTGAATCTCCAATTCTAGGAGCTGCTTTAGGACTATTTATCAGCCTAATTGCAAATATCAAAGAGCTCAACCAAGTCAGTGCTTGGGAGCAAATCTTTCAATTTACTATTCAATTATCAGCTGTAATTACCATTTTTCCTCTGATTGCAACAGTCTTTAATATGGCCTTTACTCCTTTGGCTGAACAAATAGATAAAAGTCGTAAGCAAAAGCAAAAATCCAATTCTGGCATTGAAATAAATCCAATTCATGATAAAAAAAGATGGTTTCTGGCAGTTGACGATAGCGTAGGATATGGTGAATCGGCTACTATAATTTCAGGAATAGTTTTAATTCCAATTATGCTTATCTTAGCTTTCCTTTTGCCTGGCAACAAAACTTTGCCAATCGTTGATTTGGTTTTACTTCCATTTATGGTGGAATCAATCGTGGCAATAACAAATGGTAATATTCTAAAAGTTATCGCAACTAGTATAGTCTGGTTTAGTTTAGGACTTTATACAGCTAGCTGGTTAGGGCCAATCTATACTCATGCTATTGCTCATTATGGCGTAACAATTCCCTCTGGCATTATTCTAGTCACTAGCTTTAGTTTGATGGCTCAACCTTTTAATGCATTGATCTTTACTGCCTTTATTTCTCGCAATCCTTTTTGGATTAGCTTATGTATTATCATTTACTTAATTTCATTATTAATTCTTAGACGATACCGTCCACAAATTTGGACTTACTTAAACAAGATGGCTGCTAAAAATATCCAGATAAAGCATAAGTCATCTTTTCAAAAATAAAATAATTTAAACTTACTAGCACACTGATATACATAATTCTAATTATTAGCCTTCTTTTTTCTTCTTTTCTATACTAAGACTGGATGCTTGAGATGGAAAGAAAAGAGGCAAACTAATGCTAAACAATATTCATACTTTTTTTAATGCCTTCGGTGCCACAGTGATTGTTCCTGTTATGATCTTTATCATTGCCTTATTTTTAAAAGTAAAACCTAAAAAAGCAATGATGTGCGCACTCTATGCAGGAGTTGGCTTAACTGGATTTTCTTGGATCATTAATGAGTTTACTCCTGTAGTGACAAAGATTGTCCGGCAAATGGTTGATAATACTGGAATTAAATTGCCTATTGTCGATATTGGCTGGCAGGCTGGTTCTCTTGCAAGTTTTGGATCTCCAGTTGGTTTAACCTTTTTTGTATTTGGACTAATTGCAGAATTTATTTTGTTTGCTGTTGGCGTTACTAAAGTTTTTATGCCCTCAAATCTTTGGAACAATTTTGGTTTCATGATTTGGGGTACATTAGCTTTTTATGTAACTCATAATTGGTGGATCTCCCTTGGATTATCCTTTTTCATGCTGCTTTATACCTTATTGTTAGCTGAAATCCAAGCGGACCGTTGGTCAAGATACTACAAGATTGAAAATACAACTGTTTGTGCTGCCCAAAATATCGTCCAAACAGTTCCAGCTATTCTGCTTGATCCGTTTTGGAATATGCTTGGCTTCAATAAGGCAAATCTAACCCCAGCAGCCTTTAAAAACAAATTTGGCGTCTTCGGTGAGCCAACCACATTAGGAGCTATCCTAGGAATAGTAATTGGTATCTTAGGCAATCTTAAAGATTTAGCTACCATCAAAGCTTGGGGGCAAATTTTCCAATTTGCCATTCAATTATCAGCTGTGATGACCATCTTTCCTTTAGTTACTAATGTCTTCAGTAAAGCTTTTACTCCGCTGGCCAAGCAGATTGATCAAACAAGAAAGCAAAATGCTAATCAGCGGCCAGAAGTAGATCCAGTTCATGATAAAAAGCGCTGGTTCTTAGCAGTTGATGACGGTGTAGGATATGGTGAATCAGCTACGATTATTTCTGGCATAATCTTAATCCCAATCATGGTTGTTATTGCTTTTCTTTTACCTGGAAACAAAACGCTTCCTGTAGTTGATTTAATCTCACTACCGTTTATGGTTGAATCAATTGTTGCTATTACTGACGGCAATATCTTAAAAGTTATTGCAAACGGCGTTATCTGGTTTAGCTTAGGTTTATATGCTGCTAGTTGGCTTGGTTCAATTTATACGGGTGCTATTTCTCAGTATGGCGCTGCTATCCCAGCCGGAATTGTCTTAGTAACTAGTTTTAATTTGATGGCTCGGCCTCTTAACGCTTTAGTCTTTGCCGCCTTTATTTCACAAAATCCGCTCTGGATCAGTTTATGCATCATTGTTTATTTAGTCCTGTTATATATTTTAAGAAAATATCGTTCACAAATTTGGATCTACTTAAACAAGATGGCTGCTAAAAATGTTCATGCAAAGGAAGACCTTAAATCATCCCCTAAGGACTGAATTTGTTACAATAAGAACAAAGGACCTACAAAAGGACGTGAAGATAATGTCAAAATTTAGTTGGAAAAATGTATTAATTGCAGGTACTGCTGCTGGTGTTATTTCTGGATTAGTTAAGTTAGGCTGGGAAAATATTCTCCCTCCAAGAACACCAGAGAGAAATAAAACCAATCCACCACAAAAATTACTTGAACAAATGGGTGTACCCGCTAAATTAACTCACGCAACTTACACTTATTCTGGTGAAAAATTACCATGGGTAAGCTATCTAGTTCACTTTGGATTTTCTATTTCCTTTGCAACAGCCTATGCTGCCTTGCTCGAAAAGAAGGTTAAGTGGCTAACTGTTGATCAAGGAGTTCCATTTGGTTTAGCAGTTTGGATTGCTTTTCACTTAGTAATCATGCCATTAATGAAGACTGTTCCTTCTCCTAAAGACCAGCCACTAGAAGAACATGTCTCAGAAGCACTAGGCCATATTGCTTGGATGTGGACTAATAATGAAATTGCAGAAGTTGTCTTAGAACAATTAAGACATAATAAAAAGGAGCATTAGTGCTCCTTTTCTTTTACTATAAAATTGAGAGGATATTATTTAGCATATGCGTTAAGATCGAATATCTAATATCCTTTGTTTCCACATATGTCCATGCAAGGATCATTCCCATTACCCAGTAGAGATAAATAAATTTACTAAACATTGGATCATGACCATAAGCAAAAACAAAACCACTTGCTACAACGCCAACCCACTTATTAAGGTTGTTATCTGCTGGGAAGAAAGTATTAAAGAATAGCGCTCTAAAAATGAATTCTTCACAAATTGGAGCTACTACAACAAGCAAAATATTAAACATCGGCGATGCTACTTTTCTAACCTCGTCAAGTTCTGCTTGGTTCTGAGAAACAGTATTTCCGCCAATCAATCTAATATAAGCTACTTGAAAAATTACCAGAGCAAAAAAGGCAGCTACTGCGATAATAATTCTCTTCACATCCCAGTGCGGTTTAGCATTAAAGAACCAATCATTTTCCTGCTTAAGCTCTCTTTTATAAATCCAATACATCCAGTAAATCACCGCTACCGTTAAAACGGCTAGAATAAT
>OMAC01001005.1_pt1 | contig 13238 bp, 11 predicted proteins | sample 1644561 | NCBI WGS metagenome assembly OMAC01 (sample SAMEA103958144, study PRJEB25191) | human gut metagenome
TTAGAAGAAAGTGCAGTATTACACTTATCATCATAGGACGAAAATGGAAGCCTCACGAATTCAATCTCGATACCTGTTTCTTCTTTAATCTGATCAAACAAAGCTTGCTGCTTTGCAAGTGTCTCTTCCGACTCATTGTTGTCTACTTGCCAGAACACAATCTTTGATGTACCTGTGTCTGCCACTGTTTCAGATTCCTTCGTGTTTCCATTAGAAGCGGAACCACAACCCGTCATTGCGAGTACCACTGTGAGTAATAACGCAATCTTTTTTAACATGTGTGTACCTTTTTTCATTTGTAACCCTCCTTGTTTTTGATATTTTCATTATGCGCGAACTATTCTTCTACAACAAGCACTCCTTTTTTTGAAAAAGTTTACTTTTTTTTGAAGATACTAAAATATATTTTCTTTGTATTCCATTTGTCTTATAATATTGTCATAAATCTATTTTGTTCCAAAAAATAAGGAGAATATTCATGTCTCTCTACAAAGTAATCATCGCCGATGATGAGCAGCCCATCCGCCAAGGTCTTTCCAGTTTTTCATGGGAAACCTATGGCTTCCAGCTAGTGTCTGCTGCCGCAGATGGACAAGCTGCCCTCCAGGCAATCCGACATCACAAAGCGGATATTCTTCTGTCTGATATCCGCATGCCTCTGCTTGACGGTCTGCACCTTGCCAAAATCGTGTATGATCAGCAGCTGGCAACTAAAGTAATCTTATTGACCGGATTTCAAGACTTTGAATATGCACAACAAGCAATCCGTTATGATGTTTTTCAACTTCTCACAAAACCATTAGTTCCTGAAGATCTGGCAGATTGTCTCCTTCGGGCACGCACTCAACTGGATAAGGTTCGTAAACAGGATGAAACGGAACTTCAAAGGGAAAAGCAATACAATATCACAGACTATATTGCCACCTGTGCCTTGTTGCGGCGCTATCTTCTAGAAATTTCAGTCACTCCCGAGGAATCTGCTTTGCTTCAATGCAAAACGGCCTCTTTTCAGATGCAGTTTTGTATGTTATGCGCCATCAGTCCACTTACAGATTGCAAATTACAAAATGCCGCGTTCCAGCAGAACAATTCTCTATTTCAAGAATATCGATTCACAATAGGTAAACATTGCATATCTGTTCTTTTTACAACGGAAGAGAATCAAAAAAAAGTTGAACAAATTTTTGTATCACGCATATCACTCCCCTGTTGTATGGGAAGTTGGGTAAATACCCCACAAGAACTGGCTGACTCATACCATCAGGCACTTTCTATTTCTGCTGCCGAACATAAAGTCTACCGCTGGGACACCAACCGGCAAATTGTCCAGTCAAATCTTTTACCGAAACAAAAAATGGCTGCTTTTTCCCATTTTTTGTTTGAAAAGCAATCCGTCACGCTCACGCAGATAGACTCTCAACTTGACCTTTTTCTGGAAGAACTCTCTCCTTTTCTGGAATATGGTCTGACCGCCTATCAGCAAGTGCTGTTGGCCTTCTCTGCCGAACTGCAGGCTCAGCTTAGCCGCTTCAATGACAATGACGGAGGAGAACTGCTGTCTGCTGTCAATCAGGCACATATTATGATTGAAAATGGCTCCAGCGCCATTGCATTAAACCGAGCCATCAGAGTCATGGTACACCACATTTTTAATGCCGAAAGAAGCACCGCGGGTGACCCCAACCGAGTTCTCATTGAAAAAGCCATGCATTATGTACGCCAACACTACGACCAACCGCTCTCTCTGGAAAGTGTCGCTGATTATGTACATATTTCCCCTAGCTATTTGAGTGTCCTATTCAAAAAATATGCCAAGATCAACTTCAGTAAATTTCTGCGCAACTGCCGAATAGCACAGGCAAAAGAACGCCTGGTTACAACTCATGATAAAGTATATGAAATTGCTACTCAGGTAGGTTATCCAAACAGCAAATATTTTATTGATTTATTTAAAGAGACAACCGGTATCTCACCCCACGAATATCGTATCCTTTACGGAAACGGAGGCCACTTTTCATGAAACACAAGCTACCTATCCTTTCTCTGCGAAACAAGCTGCTGACAATCATTATTCTGTTCACATTCCTGTGGACAGTTTCTCTTTATGCATTATTTTCAACTGTCCTACATCGCTATGAAGCCAATTATACCATGCAGAAAGAGCAAATTATATTTAATGGAATGGAAACGCGCCTCTCAGATTTTCAAATGCTCTTAGACACTTCCATTAACGACATCATGCAAAGTGAAGCACTGCGTTCCTTTATAAATACTCAAACTTCCACAAACGAAGAATTCGTCCGTAAGGCCTTTGGGCAGATTATTCTGGATATGCCTGAAATCGACAAGATCATTTTAATTGGTGAAAATTCTTCCTTTATTTTTTCACTGGCTGAACGCATGGAAATATCTTTTCGTTCTGTCGATCTTGAAAACATTTTATATAATTCCTATGGAGAGGATATTCATTATGACAATATTAATTATATTGCCAATCTCTCCACTGCCAATGCCTACAGTCTGGAAAGTGACATGATTGTTTCCCTGCTGCAGGAGCATTTCACCTATCTGAAACGTTTTCCCTCACAAAACTGGTACAATGCTTCCCTCCTCATCGTTTTAAAGGATGATTTTGCTCAGGATATTGCAGGTACTTTTCACCAGGAGTACGCAAAAGTTTTGGAACACAGTGAACCACTTCTCTATCTCCAAAAGTTACAGTCGAGCGTTCTTCCCGTTTTCCCAGCAATATCCATACTGCCGCATTTCCGTCTGCTATTCTTGTCAATCAGCCTTCTGACTCTCCTTGTGGCTGTACTGACATTCAGATTGATTCGTCATCCTTGACACATGTCGCTGCCGCTGAATCATCGCAACAATCTAATATTCTGGAGGCTATCGAAAACATCTCGGACAAAACGGTTAAATCCGAATTTTTACAAACCTTTTTATTATGCTGCTTTCTGCCCGCGATTTTCTATTTTCTACTCGCCTTCGTCTCCTTTGGCGCTTTTTCCACACCTGTTCGAGCGCTTTCACAGGAAACCTTGTTAAGTGATATTTCCACCTTCAACGTTTCCTATGCGCGCATTTCCTCTCGAATATCAGCAGCTTCAAATTCTGCTTCCACACGGCTTTTATTTGAAAAGAGCGAAGATACACTATCTTATGATGAATATTTTGATGCAAGCCGTATCTATCTGGAAATACGATCCAAATTTCAGGAACTGGAGAACATCAGTTTTTACACAGCTGATCTAAAACCACTTTATACCGGAATCTATTTTGATGCACCAATACTTTCCCTGGTTTCTGACCAGTTTACTCAAAAACTAAAAGAATCAAACTCGCAGATCATCCCTCTTGAAATTAATACGCTCTCTGGTGGTGGGTTTCGTATCCTGTTCGGTATGCCCATTATCACTGCACTTGATGACAAGGCTTTAGGATATATCACTTTTTCTATTTCTACTCACAATGATATCTCCTGTGACACCAGTCCCCTGTTTCTGGCATATACGAATCTTTTAACCTGCTCCGAGAATCAAATTACATTCTCACTACCTGATACATTTTCTCGAAGCATCTCCCGTACGGGTGAATTAAAAGAGGTAGTTTTACAGAGTTCAAATGATGCTTCTCCTATACAAGCTGTTTTTACCCCTATCTCCAACTTCTGGATAGGGTATTTTCCCCTGCCTAAAAATACAGGTTTTTTCCAGTTTTTTAAAAGCTTTTTTATTGGAACTGTTATCCTGTCCTGTCTGATCGATCTGCTATTTGCATTCATAAGTATACATTTTTTCTTCAATCTTCCACTGCAAAAAACATATCTGCAGGCTAAAAACATTTATAAAAAACAGTATACCCCCCAGGATTCTCTTAGTCAGAATGAATTTTCAACATTGTTGGATTATTTTCAGTATCTCTTGGGAAAAATCCAACATCTTTCTGATGAAAACTTAAAAAATCAATTACATCAAAAAGAACTTGAATACGCCGAAAAAGATGCCCGGCTCAACGCGCTGATTCAACAAATTAATCCGCATTTTCTCTATAACACATTGGAAATCATTAAATGGAATGCATATGAACTGGGAGCACAGGATATCGTGGAAACCACAATTGCACTTTCTAAGCTCTACCAACACAATATCATAAAGGGAGACCCTTTCGTACCGCTCAGCAACGAAATCGAAATACTTCAGAATTATATTTTCATACAACAAAAACGGTTTCCGGAAGTTTTCGAATTTTTCTGCGAAATTTCAGAGGATGTTCGTCAGATTCCAATTCCTCGGCTGATTCTGCAGCCTCTTGTAGAAAACAGCATTGAACACGGCTTTTATGATCTGCTCTATCCAGGAAAAATAGAAATCGAAGCTTGTCGCCACGGAGATTTCTTACAGCTGTCTGTACGTGATAATGGAAAAGGTATTTCTCCTGACAGGATGGCTAATCTGAAAGCCGCTTTGGCATGCCCTGAATCTGCCTCTTCTTCCGGTCAATATGTGGCACTATGCAATATCTCGCAAAGACTGCATCTTTATTATAACGGTCAGGCATCCATTGAATTATCATGTCCGGGGCAAGGTACTTCCGTTTTAATCCTTCCCTTATCACCCACCGTTCATCGACCTGAATACACTGGATAATCACTGTTTCCAGAATCATGCAAGGGGCTGTCATTTACAGACAGCTCCTTGCTTCTGTCACTTCAAAGTTTACAAAATACACCCGGTATTGATTTGAAGGTTGTTTGAAACATAATTTGCATTTTACAATTCCACATCGGATGTGCTAAAATAGCCGAAAAGGCGGGGGGTACATGTGAAAGCAGAAGAAGTGATTGAAGAAGTTACCAGGCTTTGCCGGGAGTTTCGTGCCAAAAAAATTCTTTTATATGGTTCCAGAGCGAAGGGAACTGCCAGGGAACGCAGTGACATTGACATCGCGGTAACCGGCGTGGAGGATTTCGATACGCTGGCAGAGGCGGTGGATGAGTTACCCACCTTGTACAGCGTGGATTTATTAAATCTGGATACCTGTAAAAATCAGTTGTTATTAGAGGATATCAAACAATATGGACGAGAAATTTAGCAGACGGTTTCAGTCTTTTTGTAATTCATTGGATGCACTGGCGGAAGCACGGCAAAGGGATTTATCAGATTCTTTCGTCCTTAGTGGCACCAGTGCCAAGTTCAGCATTACCTTTGACTTATCCTGAAAGGTGATGAGAGATATTTTAGTACAATACTACGCGATTACCGGATTTATAGCAGGTTCCCCCAGGGAAGTTCTCCGAGAAGCCTTTCAGACAAATCTGATTTCCGATGATACCTGGATGGAAATGTTAAAAGTGCGAAATGCGCTTACCCATGACTATGATGGTGACATTGTAAAATCCTATTGCAGCGCCATTGTAGAGAAATACATTGATTTGTTTTATACGTTTGAAGAAACGGTGAAACAAAAAATAATTTGACAGAATTGATGAGGCTTAAAATACTATGATAGAGAAAATGTTTTATAAACAGCGGGCAGATTTTGAGGTTTCTTCTGCCAAACGTGACCAGGAACTGGAGTTCCCGAAAGATGTGATAGAGACAAAGGATATCCGGTATTGTGAAGATGACTGTGAGGCACATCGGATGGATATGTTCCGTCCTGCGGGACGGGAGCAGGAGGTTCTTCCTGTAATTGTGAATATTCACGGGGGCGGATTGCTTATAGGCAATAAGGAATTTAACCGTTTCTATTGTGCCAGACTGAGTGAGTTGGGCTTTCTGGTATACAGCCTGGAGTATCGACTGGTACCGGATTGTACTTTTTTTGACCAGCTTACCGATGTTTCCCTAGCTATGGACTGTATCAAAGAGCGGATTGCTGACGATAAAGGCGATATTTCCCATGTTTAGGCCTGTGCAGACAGTGGTGGTGGCTGTCTTTTAACCTATCTTGCTGCCATGCAAAAGAATCCGGCACTGGCAGAGGCTGCTCATGTGACTCCTTCCAATTTACCTCTGCGGGCATTGGGACTGATTAGCGGCATGTTCTACACAACACGTTTTGATCAGATTGGATTGTTTCTTCCCAAATATCTTTATGGAAAGCATTATAAAAAAGAGACGTTTGCACCTTATGCAAACCCGGAGAATCCTGGTGTGGTCGCTTCTCTGCCTCCCTGCTACCTGGTTACCAGCAAGAATGACAATCTGCAGCGGTATACCCTGGATTTTGTAAAAGTACTGGCGAAAAACAAGGTTCCCTACCGGTTGCAGAATTTTCCCAAAAAGGCAGAACTGACCCATGCATTCAGCGTCTTCTATCCTTTTTTGGAAGAAAGCAGCCAGTCCATAGAGGCTATGGTGGAATTTTTCCGGAAATATGCTGAAAAATAAGCATTCGTCAAAAATAATGCAATATTTTACATTTATTCGTTTCAATTATTGTTGTCAAATTCACACGCATAAAAAAGGGACTGTAAAAAATGAACTTCTCATTTTTCACAGCCTCTTTACAATCTGTCATCCTATTTTTCTCAAACAGCCCTCATCTGCCACAATTAAAATGCAGACAAATACTACCGTTTACTGTGCGTCTCTCAGGGTGCGGTACAGCTCTGCACGGGTGAGATACATGTAAGGATTTACATAGAAGATATTTACCAGGTTCAAGGTGATGCAACCCAGGATTAACCATCCGATAAAGGAAAGATCCAGAACAAAGGCATTCCATTTATTTCCATCCATCATGGCTTTACTCTTTGCGAAAGCTTCCTCTCTGCTCATGGAAGGATCCTCTGCCAGAAGGTAAGGAATCATCATGTATTCGTAGGATTTCACGATACCGGGAACAATCAGTAAAAGGCTCCACAGTGCAATGAAAATATCGCGGATAAACAAGATGCCGCCGATATGGCCGTAGCCGTTTTTAAAGGAGAAGAGAACTTCTTTGATGTCGGTTGTTTCCTCCTCATGAGACTTCACGAAAAATCTCTCACAGCCTACCTCTAAGGGGTTCCATACGAAGATGGTCAATAAAATGTTAATAATCAGCATCACACCCATGATTGCGAAAACTCCACCAATCACTGCTGCAAGTGCCTCGGGGCTCACATTTGCAAAGCTGATTCCCGCCTCCTTTGCTTCCTGCTTAGCGCTGCGTCCTGCACTATAGCTGCCGGAATTTAATAAAATTCCTAGAATCAGTCCTACAATGACGCATTTCCAATAGTTCTGCTTTAACGATGCTTTTGCTTTGTCTTTCAGTTCTGCTCTGGTCCACATAGCCTTGTCCCTCATTTCAAAATTTTCTTTGGTTATACCTTCCACTCCTGAACCTGTTCCCGGATCCAGTTGCACAAAGGCTCTACTCCATCTCCAGTTTTAGCACAGATCGGGAATATTTTCAAGTCAGGGTTACGTTTATGGGCATATTCCTTCACCTTATCCATATCAAAGTCAAAGTAGGGCAACACATCGATTTTATTGATAATCAATGCGTCACACACCTGGAATATCAAAGGATATTTCAATGGCTTGTCGTGCCCCTCCGGTACGGATAGAATCATCATGTTTTTCACTGCTCCGGTGTCAAATTCCGCCGGACATACCAGATTGCCTACATTTTCCAGAATTGCCAGGTCGATGTCTTTTGTTTCCAGCTCCCGCAGACCCTGTCTGGTCATGTCCGCATCCAGATGACACATGCCACCGGTGTGAAGCTGGATCACCTTGGCATCGGTAGCATCTGCTACCTTACAGGCATCCACATCGGAATCAATATCCGCCTCCATCACCCCAATGTTCATTTCTTTGGATAAACGGTTGATGACCTGTATCAGGGTGGTGGTTTTCCCACTTCCCGGTGAGGACATCACGTTGAGCAGAAAAGTTTTTTCCTCTTTCAGTTGATTGCGAAGTTTCGCCGCATCTTCGTCATTGCTGGCGAAGATGCTCTGCTTTACCTCAATAATTTTCATGTCACTCATTGTTTCTAACCAAATCTTTCCATAATCTGCAGCTTTGCGGCATTGTCACAAAGCTGCGCATAAAACGAGTTTTCACACTGTCTTTATTTCACTTCTGCACGATCCAGTGCCTCTTTGTAGTACTTGAAGGCAGTGAAAGCTTCTCCGGTATAAGGATTATTCTTTTGCTTAATAGAAGTTACTACAATATATGCCAGTGCAATTACATTTACGATCAGAGCCAGTGCACTCATAATGGTCATAGCGGTAGGATCTGCATTGATGGAAGTGCCGGCCTGGATTGCGCTCATGCCCTCAGCACCGCCTACATACTGTCTGGTAACGGTTGCCCATTTGGTTGCTGCGGTTCCATCTAAGAAAGTCTCCTGGAACAGAGGCACAACCTGTGCAAACATACACCAGATTGCCAGCGTGTTGGCACGGTTCATAATCCAGCCACCCTTATTCCAGCACAATGCTGCGATGGTGGGAGCCAAAAGCAGAGCCACGCCGCAGAACCAGGAATGGGTAGGCAGATTGTTGTAGGTATAAGTAAAGTTCCATACATCGTATACCAGGATATAAACCCAGATCATATCGGGCCAGATCATGTCCTTTTTATCCTTGGAGGAGTAAACCTTCCACCAGCCGGTCATACAGAAGATATTCAGAATACCTGCAATACCATTCATGATATTGTGCCAGCCACCGTAAAGCCATACACCCTCGGTGGACTGCCACCAACAGTACCAGCCTTTGATAGCGGACTCGAAATCACTGCAGACAGCGATCACAATGTTGATAGCTACGATGACAAAGGGGAAAGCCTTGAACCAGTGTGTTTTACCGATGCCCCACTCGTATTTAATCATCATAAAACCGATACAGCCTGCAAGAGCGGCATAAAGTTTCGCATAGTGGAACCAGCCGTTCATGTACAGATAGGTGCTGTTGTTTAAAGCCCACGCTGCACCGGATTTTGCTCCGATGGCAATGGCAATAAAATAAATGGTAAGAATCGCAGGAACGATACCGAAAACAACCAGTCCTCCCACTTTAGTACGTCTTGCCACTTCGTTTAAAAGAATCAATCCCAGTAATACGACCAGCATCATAATCCACTGGTATCCTGCATTACTGCCATAAACATGAAATAACATAAGTCATTTCTCCTCTCTCATAATGTTTCTTCTTGTCCTATGTATCCATTGAGGCTAACAAGCCTCGATTTCTTTGATGCTACACTCATTTCCTTTCACCAGCCAGGTTTCCTCACTGCCACAATAGGGGCATTTTTTTCCATACTTGATGGTTTCGTAATTCTGCTCACAATTGTCACAGCGGGTCACAGCAGGCAGAGTTTCGATGACCAGTTCCGCTTCTTCCAACAGGGGAACGCGTTTCCGGTAGTAATTCCAACAGTCGGTGATATAGTCATGGACAATGCCACTGACTTCTCCCACCTCCAGGGTCACACTGCCAATTTTCGATACCTGGTTCTCCTCCGCCACCTGCTGCAGCGTCCGGGAAATGTGTACCACAATTCCTAATTCGTGCATTACTTCCCTACTTTTTTTCTTTTTTCTTTGCCGCTTTTTTGATCTTGATCTCTCGCTTGATCATGTAAGGCAGGATGCCCTTCATCTTGTCCTCAGCGGTGCGCATGTTGCTTGCCTCCGGAAGATCACGGCTTAAGTGGATGGCATCAAACTCACAGCGTGTGGTGCACAGACCGCAGCCGATACACTGGTTCTCGTCCACCACGGTTGCTCCGCAGCCCAGACAGCGGTTTGCTTCCGCTTTGACCTGTTCCTCGGTAAAGGTACTTCGTAAGTCTGCAAAGGTTTCCTTCGCCACGCCTGCCTTTTTGCCGGGAATCTGGCGTTTCGCATTGTCAAAGGTTTCTACCCGGATATCATCCTTATCCAGTTCGATGAAATGGCGCAGATTTCGTCCCAAAGTCAGGCTGTGTCCTTTATTGACAAAACGATGGATGGATACACTTCCCTCTTTGCCGGCTGCAATGGCATCAATGGCAAATCTGGGTCCGGTATATACATCACCGCCCACGAAAATATCGGGTTCTGCAGTCTGGAAGGTAACCGGATCCGCTTTAGCAGTGCCGTTACGGTTGAATTCCACCTTCGTGCCAGCCAGCAGCTCGCCCCAGACAATGGACTGCCCGATGGAAAGCAGCACATGCTCACAGGGTACGGTTCTGGTGTCGTTCTCATCGTACTGTGGATTAAATCTTCCCTCTGCATCCAGAACAGCGGTACATCTCTTAAAGACGATACCGGTAACTTTGCCGTTCTCGGTAAGGATTTCCTTCGGCCCCCAGCCATTGTTCACCTGGATTCCTTCTTCTTTGGCTTCCTCCACCTCGTCCTTTGCCGCAGGCATGGTTTCTGCAGACTCCAGACAGAACATGGAAACCTCACCGGAACCTGCGCGCAGCGCTGCCCTTGCCACATCGACTGCCACGTTACCGCCGCCGACAACGACGGTTCTTCCTGAAAGCTTGGTGCTCTCATCCAGGTTCACGCTTCTTAAGAATTCCACACCGGTCTTCACGCCATCAGCATCCTCGCCCGGAACTCCGGCCTTGCGTCCGCCCTGTGCACCGATTGCCACGTAGAATGCCTTGAAGCCTTCCTCGCGGAGCTGCTGGATCGTCACGTCTTTTCCTACCTCTACGCCGCACTTGAAGGTAACGCCCATCTGGCGGAGAACCTCGATCTCTGCGTCAATGATATTTTTCTCCAGACGGAACGACGGAATACCGTTTAACAGCATACCGCCCGGACGGGACTCTTTCTCGAATACCGTTACCGGATAACCCATCTTTCTGCAGTAGAACGCTGCGGAAAGACCAGCCGGACCGCCGCCGACAATCGCAATCTTCTGCGGCAGATCCACGCCGGTTCCGAGATGGTTGACAATCTCCGGGATATAGCGCTTATCCGCATGCATCTCCTGCTCTGCGATGAATTTCTTGATCTCATCGATGGCTACCGCCTGATCGATCGTTCCTCTGGTACATGCATCCTCACAGCGGCGGTTACAGATAGAACCACAGACTGCCGGGAACGGATTCTCGTTCTTGATCAGCTTTAAGGCATCCATGTATCTGCCTTCCGCTGCCATCTTCACATAACCCTGTACCGGAACGTGTGCCGGACAGGCAGTCTTACACGGAGCTGTACCGGTCTCATAGCAGTTGATCTGGTTCTTGTCACGGTAATCTGTGCTCCACTTCTCCGGTCCCCACTTTGTCGCATCCGGAAGTTCCTGCTTCGGATAAGTGATCTCACCGTTCTTTGTGCACAGCTTCTGTCCGAGCTTTGCAGAGCGGGACATGTTCGGTGTATTGAACAGCTGGGAGGTGCGCAGCGCGTTGCAGACGCCGACTGCACAGTTGCAGATTGCAAAAATCTTATCCTCGCCGTCGATATTGGTGATCTGATGTACATAACCCATCTTCTCGGCGCGCTCTAAAAGCTCTAACACTTCGTCAAGCTCCACATAGTGTCCTCTTCCGGTCTGTACCAGGAAGTCTGCCATATCGCCGACACCGATGCACCACTCGCCCTCGATATCGCCGGTTCCCTCGCCGCGGACTCTCTGCTGCAGACGGCAGGAACACTGTCCGATTGCATACTTGTCCTTGTACTTTTTCAGCCAGTGGGAAATATGCTCCACATCTGCAGATTCCTGTGCTGCCGGAATAGCCTTCTCTACCGGGATAACATGCATACCGATACCTGCTCCGCCGAGCGGCACCATCGGTGTCACCTTCTCCAGCGGAAGTCTTGACATATTCTCAAAGAAATCAGCGATCTCTGTGTGCTTTTCCACCTGCTCTTTGTTCATTACCATGAACTCGGCGCTTCCCGGTACATACATCGGCAGAATGTACTGCTTCTCATGCTGCGGATTCTCCCAGTTGTACTCAATGATTCCGACAACCGCCATCTCCTGCAGCAGCTTCTCTAACTCTGCCTCCGGTTTCTTGGTCTTCTTTGCCAGCTTTGGAAGGGTGATCGGCTTGCGCACGTCCATGCATAGTGCCACTTCCGCCATCTCATCGGTAACCACACCTGCAAGGCCCCAGTATTCCGGATCGTTTACCGTGAGCTTCTCCATACCAAGCTTGTACGGAATACGGTCGGTAATCTTTTTCCCGAGCTTTAAAATCAGTTCTCTTTCTTCTGCCATAACAGTCTCCTTTTTCCTTTGTTTTTCGTTGTTTTTCCTGTTTGTTTTATTCTGTCTCGTCTGTTTTCGTCTTATATTGCATAAATAGTGCGCACTCAGAGAGTGCGCATACTCATAGCCTGTGTATACCCATAAAATATGTATGCCGCTTCCGGCAGTTTTTAATTATTCCACTGTTTTACTTCCGTGCGAAGCCAGTCGTACCACGCATCCATCCCCTCGCCGGTGCGGGAAGAGATCGGAATGATCTGAATGTTCGGGTTCAGCTTCTTCACGCGCTCTTTGCATGCCTCGATGTCAAAATCAAAGTACGGAAGTACGTCGATCTTGTTGATTAAAAGCACGTCGCAGATGGAAAACATTAACGGATATTTTAACGGCTTATCATCCCCTTCCGGAACGCTTAAGATCATGGCGTTCTTTACGGCTCCCGTATCAAACTCTGCAGGACAGACCAGATTGCCGACGTTCTCAAGAATGGCGAGATCCACGTCCTTTGTCCCGAGGCTCTCAATCCCCTGTCTCGTCATATCCGCGTCCAGATGGCACATGCCGCCCGTATGGATCTGGATTGCCTTTGCGCCTGTCTGTGCGATCGTGTCGGCATCCACATCCGAATCAATGTCCGCCTCCATGACACCAATGCGCATCTCGTCTTTTAACGCGCCTATCGTCCGCACCAGCGTGGTCGTCTTTCCGGATCCCGGTGAAGACATCAGATTCAGAAGAAATGTTCTGTCTGCCTTTAACTCAGAACGAAGCACATCTGCTTCTCTGTCATTGTCTTCCAGAATGTTCTTCTTGATTTCAGTCACCTTAAACTCACTCATTCGTATGCCCCTTTCCCTGTGGCGAGGTATCCCTTTGCTCGGTCGTGCTCTGGTCATACCTCATGTTTGTCTAAATTTTAACACACTTTTTCTATGAAATCAACGCTATTTTGCACTATATTTCTGGTTCTGTTTTTGTGCAATCTGCCATCTGGTGTCTGGTATGACCAGTTGTCTTGTCAGAAGACAGACACTTTTTACAGTCGCCGCCACCCTTA
>OMAC01001008.1_pt1 | contig 13202 bp, 8 predicted proteins | sample 1644561 | NCBI WGS metagenome assembly OMAC01 (sample SAMEA103958144, study PRJEB25191) | human gut metagenome
GCGCGCAGCTCTCGGAGACGGCTGGGTCTTTGCCTCCGAGAGCTGCGCGCTGGACGGCATCGGTGCACAGTTCGTGCGGGACGTGCGTCCCGGCGAGATCGTCATCGCGGACAAGGGCGGCCTGCGCAGCATAACCACCCACTGCGGCCAGTGCCCCCGCTCGCTGTGCGTCTTTGAGTACATCTACTTTGCCCGTCCGGACTCCGTCATAGACGGCAGCTGCGTCCACACCGCGCGGCAGCGCGCCGGGGCCTTTCTGGCGCTGGAGCACCCCGTTCAGGCGGACGTGGTCATCGGCGTTCCGGACTCCGGCCTGGACGCCGCCCTCGGCTATTCCAAGCAGTCCGGCATCCCGTACGGCGTGGGCTTCATCAAAAACAAGTATATCGCCCGCACCTTTATCCAGCCGGAGCAGAGCCAGCGGGAGAAATCCGTCAACATCAAGCTCAACACCATCTCCTCCACCATCCGCGGCAAGCGCGTGGTGCTGATCGACGACTCCATCGTCCGCGGCACCACCTGCGCCCATATCGTAAAGCTCGTCCGCGAGGCCGGCGCGACGGAGGTTCATATGCGTGTGTCCGCGCCGCCGTTTCTCAACCCCTGCTATTTCGGGACGGACGTCGACTCCCGCGAGAACCTCATCGCATGCAGCCACACGATCCCGGAGATCGCGCAGATCATCGGCGTCGACTCACTCGGATATCTCAGCACCGACAACGTAACAAAGCTGGCCGAGTGCGGCGAGGGCTTCTGCACCGGCTGCTTCACGGGGGAATATCCCGTTGAGGTGCCGGAGAAAAAGGCCAAGTTCCGCTTTGAACGCGGACTCAGCGAAAAGGAATGACGCCGCTCGCGTGCCTTTACGCTGATGCCAACAAAAACCGGCCGCTCATGTATGCAAAAACCCCCGCGCTCGTCATTGCGACAAGCACGGGGGTGACTTTTTGTGCAGCAGGCGTTACCGCTTGCTCTCCCGGTTGATGCGGATCAGAAAGAACACGATGACCAGAACCGTCAGGGCAACACCGAGCACCACGAGCCAAGGTGCGTCCACGATCGAGCCGAGGATCCCGACCGCCATGCAGCCCACGCAGGAAAACATCATCCGGCTCATGTCTCTCAGGATCGTGCGCGCATCATACCGTGCCTTTTTCTCCTCCGGGAGCGTATTATACAAAAATGTGCCTTTTCCGCAGGCAAACACGATGCCCAGAACCAGAAAAAGCAGTGCGGCGATGATCTGTGCTTTCATGCGAATTCCTCCCATCAGCGGATGCGTGATCTCGCTTCTTTTCTTTGAATAATAGGAAATCCCCCCCATGACCCAACGGTCACGGGGAGGATTTCTGAAGTTTGGTGGAGTAGCCCCATCAAAATCCGAACTCAACGCCGACTCGATCTCGTCAAGCGAAATTGTCTGCGTCCCATGTTGATAGTTGTAGGTCAAGACCAGTTTATCATCGAACACATACACAGCGTTCACAAATGTATCAATTAGGCGTTTCTGAAAATCACGGTTTGCTGGATCGCCATGACGGAACTGCTCAAACCATGCCGTCATCTGTTCGCGGGTCAGCTTTGGCTTTTGCAGTTCGGCGGTCTGAATATTCGCAAGGATTTCTTCTTTCCGTGCTTCCAGCTCATCAAGCCGCTGTTTAGTGGACGGCGTGAAAATGCCCTGCTCGATTGCTTTCAGAATGTTTCCAATGGAGGACTCGGTTTCCGCAAGCTGTGAGCGAAGTGCAGGGGTTGTTATGTCTTCCTGCTCCTGCATAACAAGAATTGCATCGATAAGCCTGTTAATCTTCTCTTCATCCATGACGCGCTGCATGGTCAGGCGGACAACAACACGTTCAATCCAGTCTTTGCGAACAGCCTTCTTGTCGCAATCCTTCAGGCGCTTCGCACCGCTGCATTTGTAATAATAGTGCATAGCGCCGGTATGGCTCTTGCCGCTTTCACCAACCATCATGCGCTCACATTTGCCGCAGAACAGCTTTGTTGTCAGCAGATAGTCCTCTTTTGCTTTTGCCATTGCGGGAGCATGGCGGTTCTTCTCCATGCGTTCCTGCACACGGTTGAACAGGTCTTCCGGAACGATAGCAGGAACGCCGCCCTCAATTACAACGTCCTGATAACGATACTCGCCAATGTATTTGCGGTTTTTCAGCAGAGAGCTGAAACTATTGATATTGAACGGCTGTCCCTTTTTCGTTCTGAGTCCACGGACATTGAAATCTTCCACAATAGAACGAACCGATTTGCTGTCAGCATACTTCTCAAATACCTCAACCACTAATGGCGCAGTCGTAGGATCAATCGCAAGCTTCTGCGCTTTCTTGTCCAACAGATAGCCGAGCGGAACGCCACCGCCGTTGTTTTTCCCTTTCAGCGCATTCTCTTTCTGTCCGCGATGGATTTTCTCTGATAGTTCAGCAGAATAGAACTCGGCATAGCCCTCCAGCATTGCTTCCAGAATGATTCCTTCCGGACCGTCGGAGATATGCTCTTTCGCAGAAACAACCTTCACACCATTCTTTTTCAGAATGTGCTTGTAGTGCGCGCTGTCGTAACGGTCACGGGAAAAGCGGTCGAGCTTCCATACAAGGACAATCTCAAACAGCTCTTTTGCGCTGTCCTTGATCATGTGCTGGAACTCCGGTCGATCTGCCGTTTTTGCAGATAATGCCCGGTCAATATACGTTCCAACGATGGTCATATTGTTGCGTTCAGCATATTCCCGGCACTCACGGAGCTGACCTTCAATGGATTCTTCGCGCTGGCTGTCTGAGGAATAGCGGGCGTAGATAACAGCGTTCATTCTTCATCACCCTCGTTGCCTTCGCCGCTTTCCAACGCAAGTTCTGTCAGTTCACGCAGCTTGTTTTGTAGAAGCGTCTTGTCGGGAAGACAAAGCCGATAATCTGCAACAAGCGTGGGCGACATACTGCGGCTTAAAGCATATTCGACAACCGCGTCATCCTTGCTGGCGCAAAGAATGACGCCTACACTTGGGTTTTCGTTTGGCTTCTTCACATCGCGGTCAAGTGCTTCGAGATAAAAATTGATCTGTCCGATGTGTTCCGGCTTGAATTTTCCGATTTTCAGTTCAATCGGGACAAGGCAGGAAAGCGCACGGTTATAAAACAGCAAGTCGATGAAGAAATCTGTATTGCCGACCTGAACACGGTACTCCTCACCGATAAAGGTAAAGTCCCGGCCAAATTCAAGTATAAACTGCTTCAGATTTTCGATGATTGCTTTACGGAAATTCTTTTCAGAAAATTGCTCCGGCAAGTCCAGAAACTCAAGCACATAGGTATCGAGGATGCTTTCGCGCACATCATGCGAAACGGATTCAGGCATCGGCTTCTTGGCAGAAATCATTGAACGCTCATAGTACGATGTGCCGATCTGACGCTCCAACTCGCGTTTGGAATAATGTTCCTTCGCACAGAGCGCCATGTAAAAATGCCGTTCATCTGCCGTCTTGGAGCCAGACATAATAAGCAGATGGTTTGTCCAGCTGATTTGTGTCACCAGTGGTGTCACAAATTCATCGTCCTTGTAGGTCTCGTAGAATTGCTTCATACGATAGAGACCGCGACGATTGAAACCTTTGATGTTGGGGTTCTCTTGCGCAATGTATGCGGCAACTTCGTCAATGATCTTATCGCCAAAGCTTGATGCAGAACAAAGCTCTGACAAATACGCACCGACGCTCCAGTACATCTGAATAAGCTCTGCATTGACTGCTTTCATGGCACGGCTGCGAGCGTTGTCGATAATATGGATGACTTCATCGAACTGTCCCGGATTATGGGTTAATTCATTGCTCATGTCTTCGCCTCCCCAAGCATTTTCAGCATCGCTTCTTTCAGCTTTTCGTTCATCGGCGATTCCGGATCGAAGCACATCTCAACGAACTTTCTCAGTTCAGGATTGTTCGCGTCAACCGGAGGTTTCGCTTCATATAGCTTGCCCTGTGGATCATCGCAGCGGGCGAAGATATAGTCCATCGAAACGTCAAAATAGTCCGCATACTTGCGCAGAAGCTCAACAGTCGGGGTTGCCTGACCGTTTTCATAGCGGTTGATGCTGGACTGCGTAGAACCGATCAAATCGGCGAATTTTGATTGGGATAAACCAATGCCTTCCCGCAATGCGCGAAGACGCATACCCAGTTGTTTCATGTCATTCAACCTCCAATTCGGGTTAAATATAGTATAATCAAAATCCGAGCAGATGTCAACCCGGATTTTGAAACTTTTGTGTGAACATATAAAAAGAAATCATTTTTTAATTCGAAGCTTGCGTAATGTTATCTTTAGTTGATGCTTCATAGTATTGTTTCGTCAACTCAGAACGCAAAAAAGAGTCATTCATTAATTTCAAAAATGCATCTTTGGATTTTTTGGTATCTAATCGGATTTTGTTCCCATCATCACTGTATTTGAATTTTCCCGCAAGCTCCGGTGTCGTTTTGGTAAACTCAATAATTGCCTCTTTAGTAATACCCAACTTGAAAATAGGAGAGGATTTTTTAACCCTAGATAACTTTCGAGAAAAAGCAGGTTCGCAGAGGGCATCTTTTAACACTTGAATATCATCTAAAATTTCTAATGTCTGAATTGCCTCAACTGTTTCACTCGCTGCTTTTTGAATCAAAGCAGAAAACCCCATATTGCGCTCAAGCATTTTTAGGTCAAGCACAAAATTGACTTCATTTATACGCACAAGTTGAATACTATCATTTAAGCGAATGATATCTTCACCGGGAAGTTTTTCAAAGCGCTCTGCACTTTTAATAGCGCCAAGCAAAAAACTATCTCTTTTTATCAATGAGATCGAATAGTGCTTTTTAAACAGGACGATGCCGTTTTCCATAGATCCGAGATAAATTATGTACCCAAACAATTGACTTAAATTATCGGTCTTAAAGTTAAATTTTTCTGATTTAACTGCTGTTTCTATGGAAAACTTCTTGAATACACCAAGTTCCTCTGGGTAGCTTTCATAGTCATATTCATATATTGCATTCGGCAACTCATCAGCAACAGATAGGCTACGAATAATTATATTATCATTGGATATTATGGTGTTGTTTACAAATCCAACAAACATACGCTGAATCTCAGGGGCGGTATTCTCATCTTCTATATCAGCCAAACGCATAATCAGCTCATCTCCAACTTTTAGAATGAGGTATAGCTGAGTGTGGTATGGTTTTTCCAGAACGGAAACAGCCGCATTTTTCAGTTCTTCAGATGTCATTTTTAATCTCCTTTGCGATCCAAACGTATTCATCTATTGGAATCCATTTTATGGACGATGCTTTATTTAAGCGGTCTCTGGATATTAGAATTATCCCATCAGGAGCCTCACATCCCTTTATCTCCGCACGATATAGTCTATAACCCATGAGAGCAAGTGTCGGGTTTCCATAGTATAAGTCCATTCGAATAAAAATAAAACCAATTAGTACCAGTAGCACTCCAAGAACAATAACATAACGAACTTTAGTCAAATCTATGCAAATCAACGGAATTATGTAGGTGGTAAGAAATGTTAAATATTCGTAATTTTCGTTTTTAACTGATAAAATTTCATATGGCGGATTTGAAACACCAGCCCACTTTCGCCTTTCCATAGAGGCAAAAGCAATTCCAAGTAGTGCCAGTAGCAAAGAAATAAATGCAAACCAATTCCGTTTTAATAACGGCATAACACCTATAAAATGAGCGTCTTTTGAAAAGCTTATTGGAATGTCGACAGTAAGCAAGAATAACAAAACAAACAGGAGCCACAGCGACATGATATAGAAATGCAGTTTCAATGTTGTATCTGTATCGCGATTTAAATTCTCTTTTCTTTTCATATCACTACTCCTTTTACGAATCATGTAATATCAAATCCGCCTTCAAGAATAAATCTTCTCAACATTTGGTCAATCTTCATGTTGATCTGGAATTTCTTGATAGGCTTACCCTCTATCATTTCAAGAAAGGTTTTCGCCTTTTCCGTATCCACGGTTGCCTTCAATGTGTCAAATTTACCAAACTCATTGATATTGGCTTCCGTGATTTTCGACTGCATAAAGCTACGCAGTATCGTTTCATCAACTCCGATGGCGGTGGCAAAACGGTGGATCTGGTCATTTTTGGCACTGGTCATATATTCTGTAATGTAATCACGGAGCGTTCTTCCTTCGTCAACTACCACATCACCGTTCTGGACATCATGGAGGAAGATGTTTGCGTATTTTTGTTCCTCTTGCGTGAGCGTTGCAAACGACTTGTGAAGTTCATCCAGCACAGCGGCAGTTTCCGCGCCATCCTGCAATGCCTTGATGTACTTTTTGAACCGGGAGTTCATATAGCTGGCATCAATTACACCAGTATTGATTTCCGTCAGGTAGGAGTCGATTTCATACGGCACATCTTCAACACCGGTCCCTCCGCTACCACCAGAGAATAGTTCCTTATAACGCAAAGCAAGAATCAAGTAGGTGGTTTCATCGAGGTGCAGATTTATGATCACTTTTCTGCCAACATTCTTAAATTCATAGGACAGCTTATTCCAAGTGAAGCCCTGTATCTTAGCAGCCTCGAGATAGCTGTTAAGCTGCTTGAATAATTTAGCAAATTGTCCGCGCTCCGTATGATCAACCGGAAGTTTTTCGAAGTTCTCAATTTCAGCAGAACGGAAGATGCTCCCAATATCATCGTACAACGCATTCATTTTTTCGAGGTTGTGTTCCAGCTTGTCGGCAAATAGGCCAAGAGGTCTATCACCGGAATACAGCTTGAACGCTTCTTCAACGTTTCTCTGCATTGTATACGGTTTACGATAATAACGAATCGTGCCAAAGGGCTTCTCCGGACCATAGAGACGATTGGTACGTGAGAATGCCTGAATCAACTTTTCGTAAACCAAAATCTTATCCAAATATAGCGTGTTGATCCATTTGGAGTCAAACCCAGTCAGCATCTGATCGACAACGATCAGTAGATCAATTTGTTGGTCGGAAGTATGTTCAATTCCTTTGTACTGTTCTTTGTGCGCCAGACGATAGGAAATGTCCTTTTTGAAGGTTGCATAAGTTGCCATTTGGAACTCCATACTGTATCTGGTATTGTAATCTTTGATGATTTCAACAATGCCCTCTTCTTTAAAAAGCCCATTACCATTGTTATCAATACTGGGGTCAAACAAAGCGGTAATCTTCAGATTGCCCTTTGCTTTAAACAGTTTATAATACTGGATCGCCTCTGGAATGCTACTGGTAGCAAAAATCGCATGAAACTTGCTGTCGTGGCTTAGGGTTGTCCAGTTTTCCAAAATATCATCAACTACGGCACACTGATGCTCTTCGCGTTCGTACTGAGAAACAGGCAGATAATCTTCAATGCCTTTCAAATAGCTACCATCTGCCTGAACATATCCAGCCATCGGCACTTTTGTGTGATCCATATAATGCAGATAGACTTTTTTCTTTTTAGGGTCTGCCAACGCTTCTGCCTCAGTAGTTGCCTTAGCTCTTTCAAGTGCAACCGCTTTCCGAAGATCACGATCTTTGTATGTTGGCACCATGTATGGATCAAAGCCCAGAACATTCTTATCACGGATGCCGTCCGCAATGCTGTACCTGTGCAGCTCATTGCCGAACACATCCGAAGTAGTGCTCATTTTCTTCTGATTTTCATCGTGGATCGGCGTGCCGGTAAAGCCAAAAAACATGGCGTTCGGGAAAGTCTCTTTAATAGTCCGCAGCATTTCGCCAAACACATCACGATGCGCTTCATCAATGATAAATACAACCCGTTTATTTTGAATCAGTTCGATGTCGTGCGCATTGAAGCCATTTTCTTCTTCCACACGGCTCATTTTCTGAATAGATGTGACAATCAACGTGTTTGCGGGATCATCGCTCCGCAGTTTTGCTACGAGAATATCCGTGTTTTCTGTAGCTTGCACAGAGTCTGTATCGTCGGCAAACCCGCGATAGTCCAACAGGGACTGCGTTCCAAGTTCAACTCTGTCCATCAGGAATACAACCTTGTCGGCATCCTTGGAAGCTGCAATCAACTGAGCCGATTTGAAGCTGGTCAGTGTTTTTCCGGAACCGGTGGTGTGCCAGATGTAGCCGCCCATCTGATCCCTATCAGCCCATCGGCGCATAGCAACGCGGCTGGTAATACGAGAAGTCGCATAATACTGATAGCTGCGCATAACCTTCAAAATACCGTCGGTATCGTCGGCAACGGTATAGAAGCCGATCAGCTGGTGTGCCATAGGGATGGAAAGCAGATACTGTGCAATGTCTTTCCAGTTGTTCAACGGCTCATTGTTGGCATCTGCCCAGTGAAAGTAAAAATCTTTGTTGAACTTTCCGTCCGGACCGGGATTTGAAAAATAGACTGTTTCATCCGGCTGCATAGCAATAAAAATCTGCACAAGAGCAAACAATCCAGAGAAAACTCCCTCATGTGCATATTTTTCAATCTGGTTGTAGGCTTGGCTGACATCCACACCGCTGCGCTTCAGTTCGCAGTGAATCAGCGGCATACCATTGATCAACAGCATGAAATCACCACGGCGGTTGGGTAAAACAGAGCTTCTTGCCTTGAACACCGGTTGCTCTGCAATCTGATAGCGGCTCTGACCGGCGGCAATTTCCTGACGGTCATAGATTTTCAGACTGACTTCTTTCCCGAAGTGCAGTTCATCTGCGGGATTGTCGCGTTTGACAGCAACGGTTTTACCATTGATAAAACCGTTGAGTTTCAGCGGCGTGCGCAGACGGGTAATCTGGTCAAGAATCTGCTGCATTTCGCCGTCGGTCAGCGGAACATCGTTCAGCCGGTCCACATCCCGGTTGTTTTCAAAGAGGATCTGTTTCCAGTTTTGGATCAGATCTTCTTCTGTTTTATAGCGCAGAATTTCCGGCTCCCAGCCATATTTTTCTGTCAGTAAATTAATGAGCGCCGTTTCAAAGGCGGCTTCCTGTTCAAATACCATAGCTTGCCTCCTGTATCAGACAAACATTTTTTCAAGCAGTGCTTTTTTGATGCTTTGGAGCTGTTCCAACTCACGCTGATGAAGGGTGATAAGGTGGTCGAGCTGCTGAAAGAAACCTCCAATAGTCTGTTGTTCTCGCATCGTTGGCGGCATCATCAGTTCCATTACAGCCATTTGCTTTCCCGAAACCTCGACGAAAGTTGATCCAGCCCCAACAAGCTCTCCATATCGTTTTAATTCTTCGGTTCGAGAAAAAATGAAGTAAGAGTCAAGCTCTCCACGATGTGGGACAATGGACTGAAATCCCTGATTAGTACAGCCTTTTCGGGTTAAAATAGCTGTTTTCCCGATCCCTGCACGAGATGTAAACAGGACTGTACCGGGAGGAAGCATTTTGGCTGAACTATTCTCATAACCCAAGCCGGTTATCTTTTTCTGACTCGAATTTGCATAGATTTGATCCGCAATTTCAGCAGGTGCATACCAATCAATATCACCGTCCCAATAGCTCTGATTTCCTGTACTTGGGGTTCCACCACCCACAATGTCAGCAATATCTCCCAACTTACGCTGTTCCCAAGGGTCAGGAAATCCCTTGAAACGAATTTCGGGATAGCAGCTGCCATTTCGAGGGAACATTTTTTCAAGCATCGATTTTTTGACATTCGTCAACTTTTCAAACTTACGCTGATGAAGGGTGATAAGGTGGTCGAGCTGGCGAAAGAACTCTGCAATTTTGATTTGCTCATCTCTTGATGGAAACCTCATTAGATAATTAAGCATATCATCAAGTTTCAAAACTCTGTTCCGACCAGCTCCTCCCGGTGAAGCAAGCCATAAATGATGACGAAATTTTTCGTCTACAATTACATAGCGGAAAAACTCCGGGACCATCCCTTCAGCAAATGAAAATTGTGGAAATCTATGCGAAACCAGCTTTCCAGCATCATTTTCATCCGTAATTGCAACGGCGTGTTCCCATCCAAAAGTAATATTTACAATAAAATTTCCGGCTGCAACTCGATGCATTTGAGCTGTTTCGAGTTCCTGTCCTTTGGCTACATAGCTATGAAATGTTCCTTTTGCGTGACTTCTTATGCCAAGCCTATAATAGCCATCGTGAGGTGTTGGGACAGGATCTTCGTATTTGCTTGCGATTTCTCCAAACTTACGCTGTTCCCAAGCGTCGTCAAAGCCGCGAAAACGAATGGAAGGGATTTCGGTTTTACTCATTTGCATCACCCTTCAACAGGGCTTTGAACTCTGCCAATCCCTTCATGTCGTATTCATTACCTGTCAGTTCATCGATCATGGAAGAAAGCGCTTCCTCGGATTTTTGAATCTGCTCATCCAATTCCAAGTAAGTCACAGCATACTTATCCGCCAACGTCTGTACCGATTTTTCCAGTGTGTCGATGATCGCATCCGGCATTGCACGGAGAGATGCACACAAAGGCGCAATCCATTTCAGGCGCAGCAACTCAAGGGCTTGTTCATCGGACAGCCCTTCGATGGTTTCTTTGGTTTTCATGTGGAGCGCATAGGTTTTTTCCTTGACATCCTTTTTGACGGCTTTTTCTTCCGTCATCAGCTTATCAGCACAGACCATCTTCGCCTCAAAGGAATCTTCCGGGAAGGAATATGCCTCGCACAGCGTTTTCATATAAGCCGCGACTTTGCCCTTGGTATACGGGGCATTTCCATCTACAAACGCCCAGGTCACTTCCTTATGCTCAAAGATATATTGCAGTTTCGCCGCCTTTCCGGCTTTGGCATCTATCAATGCAGCATATCCCTGCAAACCAAGCAATTCCGGGGAAGAGATATCTGCATAGATTTCCGCAAGTTTTGCTGCAAACTCTTTGGGGACAAATGCAGTATTGTCATCATTCAGAAACTCTCCGCGATCACCCTCATCAATGGAATCTATGATCTCCGTCAGTTCAGCGGAAATTTCATCCAATCTGGCTTCTTTTGCCTTGAGTGCATCATAATCTTCCCGAAGAAGTGTAGTCTGCACCAAATCAAAGGGAATGACATGGCCTACCCAGCCATTCTGTACTTCTTCTTCCTTATCGTCTTTCTTTTTGATGACCATATTTGGGTCGACCTGCTTTGTGGCAGCAAAACCTTCCGTCTGGATAATTTCAAGATCGGTGGAAATTATATTCCACTTGTCATCCAACAGTTGATACGCCTGATACTTGTCGATCAGGGGAAGCGGTGCAACACGGCCAAAGATATTCTGCGTAATAGTATCCTCAGCCTTGGAGACATTCAGATCCATCATTTTTCCGATCAGTTCGCCGTCCAGATATGTATCAAAATCTGCGAACGCTGACTGATGTGCTGCAACGAACGCTTGTACATCGGCACTGCCTTCGATAGCTTCTTTGATGTTTTCAACTGCCAATCTTGAATACGGGGTTTCATCGGCGGCAAACAGAACACTTCTCAGCTGAGGGAACGCAGTCCAATACTGTTCCAGAAAATCAATTTCATGGTTGGGAATGCCGCCGTACATGGTGGCGTAAATATCCCAAGTTTCTGTCGCTTCGGAAGAATCGATATAACGGGGAATATTCAGGTTATATCCATTGCGGCGAATCTCTTCCTTGGAGACCAGTCGGGCAAACTTTTCAATACTCTCAGGGCGGGTGGCAATAGCGTCCACAATTCTCTTGATGTCCGATGCCATTAGTTTGTTGGTCTTACCAACTTTGGTGAATCCCTTGGAAGCGTCGATAAAAAGCACATCAGAAGCTTCACGTTTTTGCCGTAAAACCATAATGATGGTGGGAATACCCGTGCCATAGAAAATATTTGCGGGCAGTCCGATAATTGCTTCGATGTTGTTATTTTCGATCAGATTTCGGCGAATACGTCCCTCGCCTTCACCCAGTCCATCAGCGCCTCCAACAGCATCACCACGGAACAGAACACCATGAGGGAGGACGATGGTCATAATACCGTCTGGTTTTACATGGTACAGGTCATGAAGCAGGAAGGCATAGTCAGCTTTTCCTTTTGGTGCCATGCCATAGCGATAGCGGGGATCAGTTTCCTTGTGAGACGGATCCCAGTGCTGTGAATACGGTGGGTTGGAAACCACAGCATCCAGATACAACGGGTTATACGTCTGAGTGACATCATCGTACATAGGCCAGTCCTGCTCCAATGTATCGCCACAGCGAGTGAAGATATTGGCTGGATTGATGCCGCGCATAACAAGATTCATACGGGTCAGATTGTATGTGTTTTCCTTCAGCTCCTGCGCATAGTACATGATGCCGTCTTTGTTCTTCAGGTACTTGGTAGCACTCTTGCCTATGGTGATCAAAAGAGAGCCAGAACCGCTCGTAGGATCATATATTTCGATTTTCTCACGATCCTTCAAGTGGTTTGCGACAATCTCAGACATAAGCTGAGACACTTCATGAGGCGTATAAAACTCACCGGCCTTCTTCCCAGCATTTGCAGCAAAGTTGCTGATCAAATATTCGTAAATAAAGCCTAAAACGTCATAGTCCTGCCTGCCATCGGTAGGAATATCCTTGATCAGCTGAATCAAGTCGCGGATAGCTTTGGTTTGATTGCTGGTGCTGTCACCAAGTTTGCTCAGACCAGTTTCCAGTGTATTAAAAATTTTGCTGAACACCTTTTTCTGCGTATCACTGATCAAGCGATTGAATGCAGAAAGAGCAGTTCTCACATTGTCAACAGTAAAGCTATTTCCCTTATCCAGCCATGTCGAGAACAGATTATCATAGGCGATAAAATAGCCAAGGTGTTGCTGACAATAATCAACAAGTTCCTCGTTGTTCTCATGTACATGTTCCTGAAGGTCAGCTTCTTCATATCCGTCCTTTTTTAGAAAATCTACTTCTTTGTCAGAGAGAAACTTATAGAAGATGAAACCAAGAATGTAGTCTTTATATTCGTTAGCCTCGATCTTGGATCGCATTTTGTTTGCGGATTCCCAGATTTTATTGGCAAGCTGTTGTTTGTTCATAATTGTTGCTCCTTTGTAGAACTCTGCTATAATCTGTCGAATCGACGATTTAGGTAGATTCGTAACCAAGAGGTCAGTGCGCCCATTCGCACCCGCGGGATGGAATAGACTCCATTATTTCGAGTTAGAGTCGCTGATAATATCTGCGGCTCATTTTTCATTTTCG
>OMAC01001014.1_pt1 | contig 13077 bp, 14 predicted proteins | sample 1644561 | NCBI WGS metagenome assembly OMAC01 (sample SAMEA103958144, study PRJEB25191) | human gut metagenome
TACATTTTGATGCAATTCGGTTAATACTAATCCTGAACCAATAATTCCATTAATAGTCACCCACAAAAAAAGTAAAGCAAAAAAAGATAAACGCCCTAATCGTAAAGTTCTTAAATCTTTCAGTTTTCTGATTTTCCACCAAAAAATCAAGGTCAATCCTGCAAAAAATATTGTTAGAACTGTTCCAAAAATAAATATTCCATTTTCCAAATCCATAATTTTATTATACCGTTACTTAAAGCCAACTGTCAATACATCAGGCTCTATGCTTTAAATAAACTATTTGCTGACTACCTGACATTTTATAGTAAATATATTATAAAAAAATTGTCCCCAAATAGGGACAATTTAGCATTTTTAAATCAGGCTTATTCATAAAAGAAGGTTTTGACATAGCCTATTGCCTTTTGATTATCTGGCATTGCAGTATGGTTAGTGTTCGGTCCTTCAATTAGATAATGAGTAGCAGAATTTCCATTTTTTATCAATAAAGGATAAATTGAGAAGCCGTCAGCCCAAGGAACTGTACCGTCAGTTTCTTTCTTAGTATCATAAGCTCCTTCTAGTAGAACAACTTGGATATTTTTATCCACACGTTCATAATTTTGTAACCAAAAATCATAGTATTTTGTTTTTATTTTTGGTCCATCAGCAAGAACTTGTGCCAGCGTTTGGTCAGGTTGTGTTGTACAAGCATTGTACTGACCATCAAGAGAAACAAATTTTTTAATTGGCGGAAGGCTCCGGTCATAACCATGGTCAATTAAATAATGGTAAACACCACCGCCACCAGCTGAGTAACCCAAAACATTGGCATAAGCAACATTATACTGCTTACCCAGATAAGACATGATAGCCATTAATGATTTTTCATATTTATTGGAATTATTAGTTCCTTTGACCATTCCGACCTCAATTGTCGGATAGGAATTACGTTTGTCAATTGTTCCAGTCACTTTAAGCGAATAATTATGCTCTGTATCAACGACAATTGTCAGCCCTTTTTTAGCACGGGTGTCTTTGTCTGCAGTAACGCTATTAATCATTGTATCCATCGTTGACGCATAACCACTTGAGCCAGTAATATAAATCGTCGGATAAATAGGACGGTCTTTTGCTGCTACAAGGGGGTGTGGTGGAAGAATAGAATGGCCTATGAATATACCGATAACAAAGACTGCAAAAAAACTCACGATAAGAGAAATAATTTTTTTCATGATTAGATTTTAACACAATTTATTAAATATTCGTAATTTATTACTTTTATTTTGAATATCCTATTTGTCTTTTCTTTCCATTTCAATTTTATCAGATTCCAATAACTAGTAAGTTTGTTTTATTTGAAAGAATGATTATACTTCTAGCATTATAATCCAGAAATTCTAAAAAGAAAACTCATCAAAAATTTTTGATGAGTTTTCAATGTTTATAGCACTGCCAAAACAGCGAAGTTAATCAAGAATAAAAGTGCAACAACCCAAATGACAGGTTTTACTTCTTTCACTTTTCCTGTGAACAGTTTGACCAGAATGTAAGTGATGAAACCAGCTGCAATCCCATAAGAGATTGAGTAAGCAAGTCCCATAAATACTGAGGCAAAGAAAGCAGGAATTGCTTCAGTCAAATCACCCCATTTAATTTCTTTAAATGAACCAAGCATCATCATCCCAACAATAATCAAGATTGGCGCAGTTGCTTGTGTTGGAACAATTGCAAGAAGTGGTAAGAATAAACTTGAGACAGCAAACATAATTGCCGTTACAACAGATGCAAGACCAGTACGTCCCCCTGCACCAATTCCGGCTGCAGATTCCACATAAACAGTTGTATTTGATGTTCCGAAAATTGCTCCGATTGGAGTGGCAATCATGTCAGCAAACAAGGCTTTATCCATTTTAGAAGAGAAACCATGACTTGTTTCCATATCTTTCAAATCTTCATCTGTAAAGATTCCTGTTGCGCGACCTGTTCCGATAAAGGTACCAATTGGGTCAAAGATAGATGTCAATGAGAAAGCAAGGACTGTCATCAAAACTTCAATATAACGTGATGAGTCTGAGAATAAAGAGCCAAAACCTTTTGGACCAAAAGCAGCACCAAAGGTTGTTCCCATTTGATTGATAGCTGTTCCTAAGTTGTTTTCAGCAAATAAAGTATTCACATCAACTTTAACTACACCAGTCAAAAGGGCCAAGATAGTTGTTACTAAGATTGAAAGTAAAATTCCTGCACGCCATTTACGAATAACAAAGAACATTGTCACTACAATCCCAACAAGTGCGACTAATACACCTGGGTTATTAAAAGTTACAAGTTCTGGAACAATTGATGAATTTGCTGTAATAGTTCCATGGTTGTTCACATAAGTTCCTGGGTCAGCGATAAAACGCAAAATTCCTGCATTTTTAATCCCAATATAAGCAATGAAAATACCGATACCACCACCAATTGCGTGTTGTAAACTTTCAGGAATTCCAAGAATGATTGCTTTACGAATGGAAGTAAAAGTAATAATAATATTGATAATCCCACAAATGAAGACCATTGCCAAAGCTTCTTGCCAAGTATAACCAAGCGATAATACAACAGTGTAAGCAAAGAATGCATTTAGGCCCATTCCAGGTGCCAAAGCGTAGGGAACATTAGCGATTAAGGCAATTGCAAGTGTCCCAACAATAGAGGCCAAAATAGTTGCTAAGAAAACTGCTTGGACAGGCATTCCTGTTGTACCCAAAACTTGTGGGTTAACAAAGAGGATATAACTCATAGCAAAGAATGTAGTCAAACCAGCCATTATTTCACGGCCAACTGTTGTGCCGTTTTCTTCAAGTTTAAAGAACTTGTTCACGAATAATTTCTCCTTTTAGGGTCTGTGATTAAAATTTCAACCCTTTGATAAAAAGTTGTCTTTGCTTTTTAAGCAAACACGTCATAAAATAAAAAACATTATATTATTATTCTAATCAGTTTTAGTTAAGGAAACAAGAAATTTAGCATAAAAACTACTCTAAATCCATTAATTGTTCGGTAATGACGAACAAGTTTTTCAAAAAGTAATTTCTTGTTCGTAGAACATGGTAGAGTTCCGCTCCTGCTTCTAACTATGATATAATGAATGAATTGACAAATAAATTTTAGAATAAGGGGAGTTTGAATGGAGAACTACAAAGAACGTAAACTGATTGCAATTGATTTAGATGGTACTACTTTGCAGTCTGATGGACGTTCAATCAGCCGTTATACCAAATATATTTTTAAACAGGTAGAATCACTCGGACATATTATCTGTATCACAACCGGACGCCCTTTTAGAATGTCTTTAGATGTCTATCGTGAGCTTGAGTTGACAAGTCCAGTCATTAATTTTAATGGGGCTTTGATTTCAATGCCTAATGATAAAAACTGGGAACATACAAAATCTTATTATATTGATCGTTCCTTCATTTTTGACCTTTTGAGGCACCAACAAAACTTTAATCTCCATTTCTTTGCCGTTGAATATCGTCGAAAATTCTTTCTAAACACTTTCCGTAATGTCGAGCCCAAGCTCTTTGGTGTAGAAAAATTTCAACCCTATAATCGACTTCGTGCAGACCGAGTTACTGAAAATCCTCATGCAGTACTCCTTTCCACTCGCCAAAAAGATAAATTAGCATTGGCAGAGGAAATGAAACGTCATTATAATGGCAAGATAGATGTCGGCGTTTGGGGTGGACCGAACGGCATATTAGAAGTTGTTCCTAAAGGAATTTCCAAAGCCTCTGGACTTAATCATCTGCTTAAAGTTCTTGATATTCCTTTAGAGAATCTTATTGCTTTTGGAGATGAACATAATGATATTGAGATGTTTAAATTAGCTCCCAATGCTTATGCTATGAAAAATGCCTCTGCTAGACTCACACCTTACGCCAGTGAAATTCTTCCTTGGACAAATGATGAGGATGGTGTAGCTAGACAGCTTGAAAAACTTTTTTTAACCCCGAATAAATAAATACCAATCGATGATTGGTATTTTTATTTTTACAAAATAATTTTTAAACGACAGTCTGTCAAATTCTTTTGACAGCTCCTTTTTTTGAAAATGTAAATAAATCGGCTTATAATGAAAGAGCATACATCTCTAGGAGATGTCTAGTTTTTAACAAAGATTTCAAAATACTAAGGAGTGCTTATGAAAGTTTCAATATTCTCCACTTGTGTGATGGACCTGATGTTTCCACAAGTTGGAATTGCCATGGTTGAAGTCCTTGAACGTTTGGGGATTGAAACAGATTTGCCAGAAGAACAAATTTGTTGTGGACAACCTACTTATAATTCAGGGTTAGTTAAAGAATCCATGCCAACAATCAAAAATCAGATTGATGCTTTTGAATCTTCTGATTATGTCGTTGGGATTGCTGGTTCTTGCTCAGGGATGTTTACAGAATATCCCCATATGTTCGACGAAAATGACCCTTATAAGCAAAAAGCAATTGATTTAGCGAATAAATCCTATGAATTTACCCAATTTCTTTATCGGGTTTTAGGTCTTGAAGATCTTGGTGCCACATTTAATGGCGAAAAAGCAACTTATCATCGTTCTTGCCACATGACTAGAATTTTGGGTGAACGAGAAGCTCCATTCATTTTATTGGATAAAGTCAAAGGGCTTGAAGTTCTTCCTCTTCCTCATTTGGAAAATTGTTGTGGCTTTGGCGGAACTTTTTCAGTTAAATCTCCTGAGATTTCAGAGATGATGGTCACTGAAAAAACAAACGATATTCTATCAACTGGTGCTGAAATCTTAATTTCTGCTGACTTAGGCTGCTTGATGAATATTGGTGGAAAATTGAATCGCGAAGGTAAAAAAATAAGAGTGATGCATATTGCTGAAATTTTAAACACGAATGTCGATTTAGAAAGAATAGATGCTGTGAAAAACCCAGCATTTATCAAAGCATAGGGGGAGAAAATGGGACTTTCTACAAGTACAAAAACTTTCGCTGAACGTTTAGAAGAGAGTAAAAAAGACCAGTTTGCTAAAGCTGCGGTAGCCAAAGCGCAGGATGCTCAATGGGAGAAAAGAGAATCTGCGCGTGATGAGCTTGGAAATTGGCAAGAATGGCGTGATATTGCTGAATCCATTCGTCAACATACTTTAAAATATTTACCCCATTATCTGACAGAGTTTTCAGATAATGTTGCGGCTCGTGGCGGTCATGTCTTCTTTGCGGCTGATGCTAAAGAAGCCAATGATTATGTTAAACGGATTGTTCTTGAAAAAAACGCGAAAAAGATTGTCAAATCAAAATCAATGGTGACCACGGAAGTTGACATTGACCCAATGCTCGTTTCGCTTTCTGATGATATGGATATTTTGGAAACAGACTTGGCTGAATTTATTTTGCAAGTGGCTGATTGGGATGAGCCTTCACATATTGTTTTTCCAGCTTTACACAAAAATCGTGATCAAATTCGTGAAATATTTGCTAAAAAATTAGGCTATGAGGGTGATAATAATCCAGTTAATTTGGCTCGCTGTGCTAGGGATACCATGCGTAAGCTTTTCTTAAAATCTGAAGTCGGAATTACCGGTTGTAACTTTGCCATTGCCAACACTGGTGACATTAATTTATCTACCAATGAAGGAAATGCTGATTTAACAATTTCAATTCCTAAGACACAAATTGTTCTGATGGGAATGGAACGAATTGTTCCATCAATCAAAGAAGCTGAAATTTTAGATAATATGCTCGCTCGTTCGGCCGTTGGTCAAAAACTGACAACTTATGTCACTTTTGCCGGTCAGCAGGCCGACGACGAATCCGATGGTCCTGAGGATTTTCATGTTGTCATTGTTGATAATGGACGCTCAAATGCGATTGGAACTGCTTTTGAAGCTGTTTTACAATGTATTCGTTGTGGTGCTTGTCTGAATGTTTGCCCAGTTTATCGTCAAATTGGTGGGCATGCTTATGGTTCGATTTATCCTGGACCAATCGGTTCAGTTCTCTCTCCCGTTTTAGGAGGTTATGAACAATATGGTGATTTACCTTATGCTTCAACCTTATGTGGTGCATGTACTGAAACTTGTCCGGTAAAAATTCCTTTGCATGAACTTTTAATTGAACATCGCAAAGTGATGGAAGATGATCTTTCAATGCATCATGATGGCTCTTTTGTCAATTTTGAAATGAATACGATTGGGAAAGGAACAAGTAGCCCAGCACTATTTGGGATGGCAATAAATATGGCTCACACTGGTCTTAATATGTTACCCAAAGCTAAGGAAGTCAGCGTTGAGGGTTCTTTATTTAACTATGGCGCCGTTAGAAAAGCTCCTGCTCTAGCTAAAGGTTGGACAGATGTCCGAGATTTGCCAATTGCTCCGCCACATAAAGAACAATTTCGTCAGTGGTATAAAAAACATAAGGCAGGTAAATAAACATGACAGGAACTATTGAAAATCGAAGTAAATTTTTAGAAACTTTATTTGAAAAACGTGGGGGTGTAGAACTTCCTTTTGAACCTTATGTTCCAATTTCAGATTTGCCTGAGACACATTTGGCTCATTTAACTACTGAGGAATTATTGGATATTGCCAAGGAGCAAGCCAGTCGAGTTTCTGCTAATTTAATCGAAACCTCTTCTTTTGAAATGAATGAAGTGATTCGCCAATTAATTGAAAAATCTGGTGGTGGACAAGTCATGATTCCTTCAACAGATGAATTTGAAAAATTAGGAGTGAATGTTATTTCAGACCAATTGGTGAAGTGGAAAATTGGTAAAGAAAATCGTGATGAAAATATTAATGCCGCTCAAAATTCTAATGTCGTCGTGGCTGTTCCTAAATTTTTCCTCGCTGAATCAGCAACGATTGTAGTCGAATCAGAAGCCGGCCAAGGTCGTTCTCTACACTTCTTACCCACTCATTATATTTCTGTAATTCCACTAAGTCGTATGGTTCCTCGTTCTACCCAAGCTGCGGCTTGGTTTGATGAACATAAGAAGCCTGGGTCAACCCTTCATTTTATTTCTGGCCCCTCAAATTCTGGTGATATTGAAATGCAACTTGTGGTTGGACTTCATGGTCCTTTGGAAATTAATTATGTGATTGTCAAAGATTTATGAAAGGAAAAAACTCTGCTGACAGCAGAGTTTTTATTATTATTTTACTGACAGATGTGTTGTCAGTAATTTTTGCTTAATCGCGATTTCCACCTGCGATACCGAAAAGACGGAGCAGGAAGAGGAACATGTTGATGAAGTCAAGATAGAGTGAAAGTGCCATTGAAATTGCCCAACCATCACTTACTTGTCCATTGTTTGCATTATAAACCTGTGTAATTTTTTGATTATCCCAAGCGATTAGCCCTGCGAAAATCACAACACCTACTAGGCTAATAAGGATTGTAAGTCCTGAACTTGCAAAGAAGAGATTAAGAAGCATTGCAATAATCAAGCCCCAGACTGCAACACCAAATGCTTTACCCATTGCCGATAAATTACGTTTAGTAAATCGTCCATAAACAGATAAACCAAAGAACATTGCTGCTGCCGTAACAAAGGCTAAAGTAATATCAGTGGCGGTATACATCAAAAGAGTGAAGCTAATCAAGAATCCCATAAATGCCGCATAACCGATAAAAATCGGTAGTGCCATTTTTGAGTTTTTCATTGCTAACCCTTGAAGTGATACTACCATCACTAAAGGAATAATCCAGAGTACAAGGAAGAATAAACTTCCACTTTGGAGAATTGCTGTCATGTTATCTAAGAAAAATGTAATCATTATCCAAGAAACGAGTGCAGAAACTAATACTCCTGCTCCCATCAACGCATAAATTTTACTGAAAAATGCATTCAATCCATCGCTTCTTTGGTCAAAGATAACATTATTATCATTCATATTTTTCATTATATTTGGCCTCCCTTTTTAATTTAATTCTAAGACTATTTTACCAAAAATTGGGCTTTTTGTCATCAGTCTTAGGTCCTATTTTTTAATAATATATAGTTATTTATTCTGATTTAATAAACCAAAATACTATATTATCAACATTCCATTAATCTAACTATATTTTAACATATTTTGGAACGTAACATAAAACGTAACACTTAGAAAATGTTACGTTCGCTATAACTTGCACCGCCGTGCGTAAAATTGAAAACTATGACTAGGCACTTATTTAGTGCTTTTTTATTATGCTCAAAGAGGGACTTGAACCCTCACGGTTTAATAACCAACGGATTTTAAGTCCGCAGCGTCTGCCAATTCCGCCATTCGAGCAAATCTCCGCCTAGACACTAAGCGGAGACACTATTATTATAGCATAGTATGAACTTAATACATTATAAGTAAACGCATACAAAAAACTTGACTATGATTAATTTTTCTGATATTATTACTTTCGTAGGTAAAAGATTTGGCTTATCCATTTCTTGGAATACGTTTACATTCCGCTAGCGCTGGGTTAGCGGTCTTTTTATATTTTAAAAGCCACTCAGAAGGGTGGCTAAACTCTAGAAATAGGATGAAATCTCACAAACATCCCGACTATATTATAACATATTATTATTGACAATTGTTCATAAAATTGATAATATTATAAAAGTTATTGCAAGTTAATCTAGTTCCGCGCTATATTATTCATACCTTGCTCTAATCACTTTTCGGCACTGGCTTAATGCTAGTGCTTTTTTGATATAAAAAATGCCTCATAAGGGGGAAGAGGCATTTAAGAAAAATTTTATAACGAACTTCTCATGGATGAAGAAAGCTCAAGGAAATAAAATATCAGGATGATTTATTATAGCGCTATCATTATTTTTTGTCAAGAAAAAAGCGCCCCAGTTAGGAGATGGACGCTTAGGATAAACTTATGAAAAGTTTTTTTGGAATAGTTATATTATAGCACTTAATTCTTAAATCAAACAAAAGAAAAATATGCCAATAACGCTTAGAGCATTTCTTTTGACAACGCTCTCTTTTATTGGTATTCTTAAACTATCAATTAAGAAGGAAACCCGAAATGGTTGGGAGAATATTTTTATTTAGTGGGTTCAATTCCCACCTCCTTCATTATTAAAATCATCCTACTAGTCCGCTGCTAGTAGGATTTTTTTGCAAAAGAAAAACGCCCCGGAGGGCGAGGGGTTATTTTATTAGAAAAAAAGAACCCGTAGGGCCCCCAAAAGAAAGCGACGTACTTTTCATACGCTTAATATCAACTATCGCTGGTTTCTTTTGTACTCAGTGTGATGAATAATATCACCTGCAAAATAATCTTATCATTAGTATACGAAATTGTCAAGAGTTTTGTCAAGGCATATGTAAACATTTATGATTGACAAATTCACGCAAGTTAGGCTTCTTTAATCTAAAAGAGTTCCAAATTCTATTGGCTAAAATATCACTTGCTTGTACCAATGGATATTTTGAAGAATCAACAAAAGTAACGTCACATTTAACCGATGAATTAAACAGCGGAGCATGCCTCTTATTATATTGAAAATTAGTTATTCCTACTTTTACTTCTTCGTATATAGTATCTCTTAATTTATAAAATCCATCTGTTGAAGTAGGTTGTTCATCAACAAAAATATGAAGAGCAACCGAACCATTAGGATTAATTTTTTGCTCAAAAATCAATTCTTTTAATTTTTCTTTAACTAACATTTTCAATACATAATCTTTATAACGGTGGATTGATTTTTTGTTATCTAAAATACTACTATAAACATGCTCGATGTCAACCGTTAAACCTACACTCTCTTCTTTTGCTAAAATTTGATATAGTCTATTTTTATTACGATTTGACAAGCCAAATGCTTTTATTTCCCCGTCGCTTTTTATTTCATCTCTTATTTTTTGACAAACTGCCCTGTATTTCCTTATGGCATCATCTTTTGATTCTTTTCCAATAAAAACATAACCAGCATAAACGAAGTATCTCTCTGGAGCATTTGGGTGAAGAACTCCCGAATCGTCAAAATAAAAATACACATGTTGCACAACTTATTCAGTCATTTCTTTGAATTTAATAAAGCTATTATATCATATTTTATCTTTACTTCTTGAATCTATAACAAAAAATACCCGCCGAGGCGGGGTTTAATTTTACACTTTTGTTAATTTTTCAACTCGCTCTTTTATTAAATCTCTAGTTTTTCTAAACTCTTCTAAAATTTCTTCATTTGTTCCTTTTGCTCGAGCTGGATCTTGTAAATCCCAATGTTCGTGGTTTACTCCTTTAGGAATCATTGGGCATTTATCTAATGCATCTCCACATAGAGTAATAATTAAATCACAACTATTAAAGTAATCTATATCAATAAGTTCAGATTTCTGTTGAGAAATATCAATATCTTCTTCTGCCATAACTTGTACAGCTCTTGGATTTAATCCATGAGTTTCTATACCTGCAGATTTCACTTCCCAATCTTTTAATAATTTATGTCCATATCCTTCCGCAATTTGTGAGCGGCAAGAGTTCCCAGTACAAAGAAAGTAAATTTTTCTCATAATATATTCCCTTACTAAATTTTCTTAATATATTATACCTTAATTTATGATTTACCATAACAAAAAAGCCCTGACCGGAGTCAGGGTTAACTTATTATTTGCTATTTAATTCAGCCAAGATAATCAGACCTACAACTATAATCAGCCATATCCACCAGTAGTCTAAAAATATTTTTACATTAGGCAACTCAATAATTCTTTGAAAAAATTCTTTAATTATATTTACCTCGTATTACTATACCCTGACCGAAGTCAGGGTTTTAATTTACACATTTTTACGATATAGTTTTTCCATCTGTGCTTGATATAGTGGAATAACTGGTGCTTTAGGGAATGCTTTTTGATAATTAGTCCACATCCCTGGGTCTGCAATCCATGAATACATACCAGCATTAATCATATAGATTCGTTTTGTATCAACTGTTTGAATAAAGTGCATTTCTTCTTCCTCATATTCTATTGTGTTATTTAAATTTGTTTCATTAGTGATTGATGAATTGTCTGCTCCACTTGGACTCGCAAGTGCTTTCCATTGATTGGCATTGATGTAAGCTAGATTTATATCAAGATTACCGTTCCAATTGGCAAGTGAGCCTGCTGAACTATACTGGTGGATAGCCGCTGAACTCCAAGCACCATATCCTTTCCCGTCAGTCCATGGTTCAGATTGATAACCTGTAGGGTTCATAGAAGCGTACTGCGCAACCCATAAAGGGTTAGTATTTGAAATCGTACTCCAGTTAAACTGGCGAGTAACCTCTGCTGACATGTAAATCATTGGATAAACGCCTGTTTTTTCTTTTACTCGGTTCAAAAATTGACGAGCGCCAACATTTCCCCATGCATTGATTGCACCAGCTTCAAAATCTAAAACAAGAACTGCTTTACCAATATAATCTTTGACAACGCTGATAAAGAAATCAGCTTCTGCGATTGGATTTCCTACACTGGCAAAATGGTAGAAACCCAGAAGTTTATTTGTTTGAATTACTTGTCCAGCTTGCTCTTCCCAAGTTGGATTTATATAGTTAGTTCCCTCTGTAGCCTTTATAATGACGAAATCTGAGGGAACAATTCCAGCGTTTAATTCTGCTTGATAGCTGGAAATGTCAATTCCGTTCATATCATTCTCCTTGTTCTGTTGGTTCTGATTTTTCTACTTCTTCAATAATTGGAAAAACAATGTCAGCCGCTTTCTGCGTTGCTTGAGCAACTTGACTAGTAGCTTCGACTGCTTTTTCAGTAACCTCTTTAACAGTTTTAACTGGGTCAGCAGTAAAATTCTTTTTCAATTGAGCCAAAGAAGCTTCAATTTGAGCTTCAATCTGTGCTGGATTCGTTTTGATTTTAAGATTCTTAGCTTCTTCTGTCACATAGTTAATGGCTTCAGATAACTTTTCAGGATTCTCATTGAAGTTTTTCTGTGCCCAACTTACCGCTTGATTAGCCAATTTGGCTAAAGCATCGATATTTTTTACATTGCTATGCTTTTTAGCTGCCTGTGAGATGAAGTAAGACACTACTGTTCCTACTAAAGTTAAAACACCGCTAAAGATTGTCATTAAATTTTGATCCATTTTATTTTTCCTCTTTTTCTTTTCTATATTTTTCATAAATACTATGGAGGTAATGATTTCCTCCCATTTCTTCGTATTCGTCAAAAATACTTCCAACAATTTGCAATCCATAATCTAAAGTTACGGCTTGCATAAATTCAATTCGCTTAATTTCTTGTCGCATAACTAGCATTTGCTCTTCTTGCGCCTTATCTCGCTCATCTTGCCTTTTATTAAGCTTTCGATAACCTAGAGCTACAATTCCACTTGCTGAAACGATAGCAGGCCAATAATTAATAATGTCTCTTATAAAATAGAGAGCATCATGAATTAGTACCTCCATAACCCCTGCTTTCTAATTTATTAAGTTGCTTTCAGAATACTTAACCGATAAGTCTTTAGCGACATCAATAGCCTCATCAAATACTTTCAGAGCATCATTTTTACCATCTTCTGATGAAAAAAATAATCCGGGATTATTGACATTGCAAGTTAAAATCATAGTTCCGTCTTCTTGTATTTCTGATGAAACGAATGCAGCTGGTAGCTCTCCTATTGTGATATTCGCTAAAATATTTCTACTATTTTTTTGTTGAATTGCCATACTTTATCTCTCTTTTATATATTTGATATGTGAATTGAAATGTATATTCTTGATTAGCTGCTGCAGAAAGAATTGTAACCCCTCCACTATTTTGTTGATTTAAACCGTTTATTTGTATATGTTTATCGTTTGCAACACTAGCAGACCAAGCTAATGCAGTACCCATAATGCTTGCAGCAGGACAATCTTTAAGCGGAATAGTTCCAATATAGATATTACCTATTGCACTTGTTTTAGCTCCTACTACTCGAATAGTTACTACTCTCCCATCTCTTCGATAAGCTGCATAACTTCCGATTGTTGTCCAAGAGACATCTACAAAATTCACTATACCTGTTGGTGTCACAGAAACATATGGTTGGAGCTATACTATAAAAGTGGACAGAAAATTGTGTGTTATAATCTGTCTATTA
>OMAC01001028.1_pt1 | contig 12842 bp, 11 predicted proteins | sample 1644561 | NCBI WGS metagenome assembly OMAC01 (sample SAMEA103958144, study PRJEB25191) | human gut metagenome
CACGAACCCCGAGACTGGTGAAGAGGAGTTCCGTCATTCTTCGGATTCCGAGCCGCTTTCCATATCCGTTAACGCATGTAAAACTCTGCTGGCGTTAACAAATGTGCAGGGGTAAAACGGGGGCACGCTTTGAACGGTGAGTATGAGTGAGGCCGGCTAACTTCCAGCAAGTGGCTATGAACAGCAAAATGGTGGTCGAGTTTAGCTTGTTCTTACCGTTCAAGCCTTTAAACTGCTGAAAATAATAATAGTGGAGTAGAGAGTTTATAAATTGCGGGCATAAAAAAACCCCTACTAACCGAAGCCCGGCGTTCAGGGTTATTACGCCAGAAGAACTTATTTATTCTTGGCGCGCTCGAAGGAAGCAACGATTTCAGCTTTAGCGGCTTCTGCGTTTTCCCAACCTTCAACTTTAACCCACTTGCCTTTTTCGAGGTCTTTGTAGTGCTCGAAGAAGTGAGCGATTTGCGCTTTCAGCAGCTCTGGCAGATCGTTAACGTCTTTAATGTGATCGTATTCTTTGCTCAGCTTGGTGTGCGGAACAGCAATCAGTTTCGCATCTTCACCGGCTTCGTCGGTCATTTTCAGTACGCCAACCGGACGGCAGCGGATCACAGAACCCGGCTGCAGCGGGTACGGAGTCGGGACCAGTACGTCAACCGGGTCACCGTCCAGAGACAGAGTGTGGTTGATGTAACCGTAGTTGCACGGATAGAACATCGCGGTGGACATGAAGCGGTCAACGAACAGTGCGCCGCTCTCTTTGTCGATTTCGTATTTGATCGGATCTGCGTTAGCCGGGATCTCAATAACAACGTAGATGTCTTCCGGCAGATCTTTACCCGCAGGGACGTTGAGTAAGCTCATGTCTGTTTCCTTTAAAAATATGTGGCAAACAAGTGCCGAGTATTATAGCCAACTCGCGCCGAATGTCTTCGCTTGTTTTCGTCTTCATTTTCCTTTTTCGCCAGTTTTAAGACGGTATACAGAGCAGGAAAATCCATAACCGTAGCCGCATTTTTCATAGTGAGATGAAAGCGATTACAAACTTGTGATTAACGTTTTATTTACTTTTTTGAAGTGTGATGTAACGCAATCCGTTACATAACGAATTGTCTATAGTTTTTTCGCGAACATCTTTTCACCAATAATAATTACCCCGACGAGGACAACCCTATGTGGAAACGCTTACTTGTAGTCTCTGCAGTCTCGGCAGCCATGTCGTCTATGGCGTTGGCCGCTCCATTAACCGTAGGATTTTCGCAGGTCGGATCGGAATCCGGCTGGCGCGCCGCAGAAACCAATGTGGCGAAAAGTGAAGCCGAAAAACGCGGTATCACACTGAAAATTGCCGATGGTCAGCAAAAGCAGGAAAACCAGATTAAAGCGGTACGTTCCTTCGTCGCACAAGGGGTGGATGCGATCTTTATCGCTCCGGTGGTGGCGACGGGTTGGGAGCCGGTATTAAAAGAGGCGAAAGATGCCGAAATCCCGGTCTTCTTGCTTGACCGTTCCATCGATGTGAAAGACAAATCTCTCTATATGACCACCGTTACTGCCGACAACATCCTCGAAGGCAAGTTGATCGGTGACTGGCTGGTAAAAGAAGTGAATGGCAAACCATGCAACGTGGTGGAGCTGCAGGGCACCGTTGGGGCCAGCGTCGCCATTGACCGTAAGAAAGGCTTTGCCGAAGCCATTAGGAATGCGCCAAATATCAAAATTATCCGCTCGCAGTCAGGTGACTTCACCCGCAGCAAAGGCAAAGAAGTGATGGAGAGCTTTATCAAAGCGGAAAACAACGGCAAAAACATCTGCATGGTTTACGCCCATAACGATGACATGGTGATTGGTGCAATTCAGGCAATTAAAGAAGCGGGCCTGAAACCGGGCAAAGATATCCTGACAGGCTCTATCGACGGCGTGCCGGACATCTACAAAGCGATGATTGATGGCGAAGCGAACGCCAGCGTTGAACTGACGCCGAACATGGCAGGCCCCGCTTTTGATGCGCTGGAGAAATATAAAAAAGACGGCACCATGCCTGAAAAGCTAACCCTGACCAAATCCACCCTTTATCTGCCTGATACCGCAAAAGAAGAGTTAGAGAAGAAGAAAAATATGGGGTATTGAGGGTTGCTATGCCTGATGCCGATTCGTAGGCCGGATAAGGCGCTCGCGCCGCATCCGGCGGTGGTGCGCTGAAGCCTGATGCGACGCTTACCGCGTCTTATCATGCCTACTGGGAGCACGCTTTACACCGGGGGAAACCATGACGACCGACCAACACCAGGAAATCCTCCGCACCGAAGGATTAAGTAAATTTTTCCCCGGTGTCAAAGCGTTAGACAACGTTGATTTCAGCCTGCGCCGTGGTGAAATCATGGCGCTGCTCGGTGAAAACGGGGCGGGAAAATCGACGCTCATCAAAGCATTAACCGGTGTATACCACGCCGATCGCGGCACCATCTGGCTGGAAGGCCAGGCTATCTCACCGAAAAACACCGCCCACGCACAACAACTCGGCATCGGCACCGTCTATCAGGAAGTCAACCTGCTACCCAATATGTCGGTCGCTGATAATCTATTCATAGGTCGCGAACCCAAACGTTTCGGCCTTCTACGCCGTAAAGAGATGGAAAAGCGCTCCACCGAACTGATGGCATCTTACGGTTTCTCCCTCGACGTGCGCGAACCGCTCAACCGCTTTTCAGTCGCGATGCAGCAAATCGTCGCCATTTGCCGGGCTATCGATCTCTCCGCCAAAGTGCTGATCCTCGATGAACCCACCGCCAGTCTCGACACTCAGGAAGTAGAGTTACTGTTTGGCCTGATGCGTCAACTTCGCGATCGCGGCGTCAGCCTGATCTTCGTCACTCATTTTCTCGATCAGGTTTATCAGGTTAGCGATCGGATCACCGTCTTACGCAACGGCAGTTTTGTGGGCTGTCGGGAAACCCGCGAGCTACCGCAGATCGAACTGGTAAAAATGATGCTGGGGCGTGAGCTGGACACCCACGCGCTTCAGCGTGCCGGGAGAACATTGCTGAGCGACAAACCTGTTGCCGCGTTCAAGAATTACGGCAAAAAAGGAACGATCGCGCCGTTTGATCTCGAAGTGCGCCCCGGCGAGATCGTCGGTCTGGCAGGCTTGCTGGGATCAGGACGTACCGAAACCGCCGAAGTGATCTTCGGTATCAAACCTGCTGACAGCGGCACTGCGTTGATCAAAGGCAAACCGCAAACGCTACGCTCGCCACATCAGGCTTCGGTTCTTGGCATTGGCTTCTGCCCGGAAGACAGGAAAACCGATGGCATCATCGCTGCCGCCTCGGTGCGGGAAAATATCATCCTTGCTCTCCAGGCCCAGCGCGGCTGGCTACGACCTATTTCCCGTAAAGAACAGCAAGAGATTGCCGAACGCTTTATCCGCCAGCTTGGCATTCGCACACCTTCAACTGAACAACCGATTGAATTTCTCTCCGGCGGCAATCAGCAAAAAGTGTTGCTTTCACGTTGGCTACTGACCCGACCGCAATTTCTGATCCTCGACGAGCCAACGCGCGGAATTGATGTTGGTGCCCACGCCGAGATCATCCGCCTGATTGAAACGCTGTGCGCCGATGGGCTGGCGCTGCTGGTGATCTCCTCCGAGCTGGAAGAGCTGGTGGGCTATGCCGATCGGGTGATTATCATGCGCGATCGCAAACAGGTGGCGGAGATCCCGCTGGCAGAGCTTTCCGTTCCGGCGATCATGAACGCCATTGCGGCGTAAGGAGAACAGTGTGATGCCTCAATCTCTCCCGGACACTACGCCGCCGAAAAGGCGTTTTCGCTGGCCAACAGGAATGCCGCAGCTGGCGGCACTGTTGCTGGTGCTGCTGGTTGATAGCCTGGTGGCCCCACATTTCTGGCAGGTGGTGCTTCAGGATGGGCGTTTGTTCGGTAGCCCTATCGACATTCTTAACCGTGCGGCCCCCGTTGCGCTACTGGCGATTGGCATGACGCTGGTTATCGCCACCGGTGGGATTGATCTCTCCGTAGGGGCGGTGATGGCTATCGCCGGAGCCACAACGGCTGCGATGACGGTCGCGGGATTCAGCCTGCCAATTGTTTTGTTAAGCGCCCTGGGCACTGGCATCCTGGCGGGATTGTGGAACGGCATACTGGTAGCGATCCTCAAAATTCAGCCGTTTGTCGCCACCCTGATCCTGATGGTCGCCGGGCGCGGCGTGGCGCAACTGATCACCTCCGGACAGATCGTCACATTTAACTCACCGGATCTCTCCTGGTTCGGCAGTGGATCGCTGTTGTTCCTGCCAACGCCAGTCATTATTGCGGTGCTGACGCTTCTCCTGTTCTGGCTGTTGACCCGCAAAACGGCACTGGGGATGTTTATCGAAGCCGTTGGTATCAACATTCGGGCGGCAAAAAATGCCGGGGTAAACACGCGGATCATCGTCATGCTCACCTACGTGTTGAGCGGGCTATGTGCGGCGATTGCGGGCATTATCGTGGCGGCGGATATTCGCGGTGCCGATGCCAACAATGCCGGATTATGGCTGGAGCTGGACGCCATTCTTGCAGTGGTGATTGGCGGCGGATCGCTGATGGGCGGGCGCTTTAACCTGCTGCTTTCGGTGGTGGGGGCGCTGATTATTCAGGGAATGAACACCGGAATTTTGCTTTCTGGCTTTCCGCCGGAGATGAACCAGGTGGTGAAAGCGGTGGTGGTGCTTTGCGTGCTGATTGTTCAGTCGCAACGCTTTATCAGTCTGATTAAAGGGGTACGTAACCGTGATAAAACGTAATTTGCCACTGATGATCACCATCGGCGTCTTTGTGTTGGGTTATATCTACTGTCTGACCCAGTTTCCCGGTTTTGCTTCCACAAGAGTGATCTGCAATATCCTGACCGATAATGCCTTTCTTGGGATAATCGCCGTTGGCATGACCTTTGTGATCCTCTCCGGTGGGATCGATCTCTCCGTCGGTTCGGTGATCGCCTTTACCGGCGTGTTTCTGGCAAAAGTGATTGGCGATTTCGGCCTCTCGCCGCTGCTGGCGTTTCCGCTGGTGTTGGTGATGGGCTGTGCCTTCGGCGCATTTATGGGACTTCTGATCGACGCCCTGAAGATCCCGGCGTTTATCATTACTTTGGCCGGAATGTTCTTTTTGCGTGGCGTCAGCTATCTCGTTTCGGAAGAGTCGATCCCGATAAACCATCCTGTTTATGACACGCTCTCAAGCCTTGCGTGGAAAATCCCTGGCGGCGGTCGCTTAAGTGCGATGGGACTGCTGATGCTGGCGGTGGTGGTTATCGGCATATTCCTCGCGCATCGTACCCGTTTTGGTAATCAGGTATACGCCATTGGCGGCAACGCAACGTCGGCAAACCTGATGGGGATTTCCACTTGCAGCACCACTATTCGCATTTATATGCTCTCCACCGGACTGGCAACGCTGGCGGGGATTGTCTTCTCGATTTATACCCAGGCCGGATATGCACTGGCGGGCGTAGGTGTGGAACTGGATGCTATCGCCTCAGTGGTAATTGGCGGTACGCTTTTGAGTGGTGGCGTTGGAACGGTATTAGGGACGCTTTTTGGCGTGGCGATTCAGGGACTGATTCAGACTTACATAAACTTTGATGGCACGCTGAGTTCCTGGTGGACGAAAATCGCCATCGGTATTTTGTTGTTTATTTTTATAGCATTACAGCGTGGATTAACGGTGCTGTGGGAGAATCGTCAGAGTTCGCCAGTGACAAGAGTCAACATTGCGCAGCGATAAAAACGCCTCTCCGTGTGGAGAGGCGCAGGAGCTTACGCGTCCGGGAACTCACGGATAAAGCGTTCGACATCTTCAACCATATGGTCGTTGCCGACAAAGAACGAACGGCGCTGGTGCAGGGTTTCCGGGATAATATCCAGAATACGCTCTTTGCCATCGCTCGCTTTACCGCCCGCTTGTTCCGCCAGGAATGCCATCGGGTTGCACTCATACAGTAAACGTAGTTTACCGTCCGGGTGGCTGGCGGTGCTTGGGTAGAGATAAATACCGCCTTTCAGCAGGTTACGGTGGAAATCCGCGACCAGTGAACCGATATAACGTGAGGTATACGGGCGGTTGGTGGATTTATCTTCTTCCTGGCAGAATTTAATGTACTTCTTCACCCCGTTCGGAAACTTAATGTAGTTTCCTTCGTTGATGGAGTAGGTTTTGCCTTTCTCCGGGAAGCGCATCCGTTCCTGGCACAGGCAGAAAACACCCAGCGAAGGATCATAAGTAAAGGCGTGAACACCGCATCCGGTGGTGTAAACCAGCATAGTAGAGGAGCCGTATACCACGTAACCTGCCGCAACCTGTTTGTTACCAGGCTGGAGGAAATCTTCTTCCGTTACCGGCGTGCCAACAGGCGTAACGCGGCGGTAGATGGAGAAAATGGTACCGACAGAGACGTTAACATCGATGTTGGACGAGCCATCCAGTGGGTCCATCAGCACCACGTATTTTGCGTGTTCACAGCCTTCAAAGACGACAATCTCATCTTCTTCTTCAGAGGCAATGCCCGCAACGATATCGCGTGCTTTCAGTGCGGCTTTCAGTTTCTCATTAGCGAACAGGTCGAGTTTCTGCTGAACCTCGCCCTGCACGTTCTCAGCACCGCTGGCACCCAGGATATCAACCAGTCCTGCTTTGTTGATATCGCGATGGATAATCTTGGCGCCCAGTTTTATTGCCGACAGCAAAGCAGTGAGCTCACCGGTAGCATGAGAAAACTCGTGCTGCTTTTCGACAATAAATTCACCTAACGTTTTCATAAAACTTTCCCTGCAATGTTTATGGAGTAAAGCGACCGCAACAATCTTAACAAATAATCCCAATGTTGCGCTCAGGTGAATCGCGCCAGCAAATTACGGATTATCCTGAAATGCGTTTCTCACTTGCCCGACATATGCGTAAAATGAGCGCCAGATTAAAAAAGGATAGTGACGTATGCGCATTCATATTTTAGGAATTTGTGGCACGTTTATGGGCGGTCTGGCGATGCTGGCGCGCCAGTTAGGCCATGAAGTAACGGGTTCGGACGCCAATGTGTATCCGCCGATGAGCACCTTACTTGAGAAGCAAGGCATTGAACTGATTCAGGGTTACGATGCCAGCCAGCTCGATCCACAGCCGGATCTGGTGATTATTGGTAACGCCATGACCCGTGGAAATCCGTGTGTGGAAGCGGTACTGGAAAAAAACATCCCTTATATGTCAGGTCCGCAGTGGCTGCACGATTTTGTGCTGCGCGACCGCTGGGTGCTGGCCGTTGCCGGTACACACGGCAAAACCACCACGGCGGGAATGGCGACCTGGATTCTGGAACAATGCGGTTACAAACCGGGATTTGTGATCGGCGGTGTGCCGGGGAACTTTGAGGTTTCGGCGCGTCTGGGCGAAAGCGACTTCTTTGTTATCGAAGCGGATGAGTACGACTGCGCCTTCTTCGACAAACGCTCTAAATTTGTCCATTACTGCCCGCGTACGCTGATCCTCAACAACCTTGAGTTCGATCACGCCGATATCTTTGACGACCTGAAAGCGATCCAGAAACAGTTCCACCATCTGGTGCGTATCGTTCCGGGGCAGGGCCGTATTATCTGGCCGGAAAACGATATCAACCTGAAACAGACCATGGCGATGGGCTGTTGGAGCGAGCAGGAGCTGGTGGGCGAGCAAGGTCACTGGCAGGCGAAAAAGCTGACCACTGACGCTTCTGAATGGGAAGTCTTGCTGGATGGCGAAAAAGTGGGCGAAGTGAAATGGTCGCTGGTAGGCGAACATAATATGCACAATGGCCTGATGGCGATTGCGGCGGCTCGCCATGTTGGTGCCGCTAACGCGCTGGGTTCGTTTATTAACGCTCGTCGCCGTCTGGAGTTGCGTGGTGAAGCGAATGGCGTCACGGTATATGACGATTTTGCCCATCACCCGACGGCGATTCTGGCAACGCTTGCGGCGCTGCGTGGCAAAGTTGGTGGTACGGCGCGCATTATTGCCGTGCTGGAACCGCGCTCAAACACCATGAAAATGGGGATCTGCAAAGACGATCTGGCACCTTCATTAGGTCGTGCCGATGAAGTCTTCCTGCTGCAACCGGCGCATATTCCGTGGCAGGTGGCAGAAGTGGCAGAAGCCTGCGTTCAGCCTGCACACTGGAGCGGCGATGTGGATACGCTGGCAGATATGGTGGTGAAAACCGCTCAGCCGGGCGATCACATTCTGGTGATGAGTAACGGCGGTTTTGGTGGTATTCATCAGAAACTGCTGGATGGTCTGGCGAAGAAAGCGGAAGCCGCGCAGTAATTCACAGCCTCAGCCTGATAGAGTGTGTGTAGGCCGGATAAGGCGTTCACGCCGCATCCGGCATTTGAGCATAGTGCCTGATGCGACGCTTGATGCGTCTTATCAGGCCTACAGGTGCACCGCATCCGGCAAACCATTCGTTTTCCGCTAACTCACGCAGATACTGGAAAATCTGGCGCGCGGATTTCGGCGGCTTATTCCCTTCTTTCTCTTTCTTCGCGTTACGGATCAGAGTACGCAGTTGCTGACGATCGGCATCGGGCCACAGATTCAATACTTCAGCGATGGCGTCATCACCTTGCTCGATCAGACGATCGCGCAGGTTTTCCAGTTTATGGAACAACACCACTTGCTGGTTGTGGCGGTTTTTCAGCTTATCCAGCGCCTGACGGATCGGCTCAACATCGCGCTGGCGCAGCATCTTACCGATGAGCTGCAACTGGCGGCGGCGACCTTCCATCTTAATACGCTGGGCGAGCTCAATAGCCGCGCGCAGATCCGCATCTAACGGGATCTTATCCAGCGCGTTTTTCCCCAGATCAACAATTTCTGCGCCCAGGCGTTTTAGCTCCTCGGCATCGCGTTTAATTTCACTTTTACTGACCCAGATAATTTCATCGTCTTCGTCTTCGATGTCATCACCGGGAACGTCGTCGAGCCAGTCTTCGGGCTGCTTAGTCATCTCAGGCTCCTTAAAAAAAGAGGCTAATGTTACCAGTTAAGATGCGCACTGAAAAACGGTTCTCTGTTAGACTTCAGAGAAACTCTCTACATTATGGCACTTGCAATGAAAGTAATCTCTCAAGTTGAAGCGCAGCGCAAGATTCTGGAAGAAGCAGTTTCGACTGCGCTGGAGTTGGCCTCAGGCAAATCGGACGGTGCAGAAGTTGCCGTCAGCAAGACCACCGGCATTAGCGTAAGCACGCGTTATGGTGAAGTGGAGAATGTTGAATTCAATAGCGATGGCGCGCTGGGGATCACCGTTTATCACCAGAACCGTAAAGGTAGCGCATCGTCTACCGATTTAAGCCCGCAGGCCATTGCCCGCACCGTACAGGCGGCGCTGGATATTGCCCGTTATACCTCGCCAGATCCGTATGCAGGCGTGGCAGACAAAGAACTGCTGGCTTTTGACGCGCCGGATCTTGACTTGTTCCACCCTGCGGACGTTTCTCCGGATGAAGCCATTGAACTGGCGGCCCGCGCGGAACAGGCGGCATTACAGGCGGACAAACGCATCACCAATACCGAAGGCGGTAGCTTTAACAGCCACTACGGTGTCAAAGTTTTTGGCAACAGCCACGGCATGTTGCAGGGTTACTGCTCAACGCGTCATTCGCTCTCCAGTTGTGTAATCGCCGAAGAAAATGGCGATATGGAGCGCGATTATGCCTACACCATTGGGCGTGCGATGAGCGATCTACAAACGCCAGAGTGGGTTGGGGCCGACTGTGCTCGCCGTACCTTATCGCGCCTGTCACCGCGTAAACTTTCTACCATGAAAGCGCCGGTGATTTTTGCCAATGAAGTGGCAACAGGGTTGTTTGGTCATTTGGTGGGGGCGATAGCGGGTGGTGCGGTCTACCGTAAATCGACCTTCTTGCTCGACTCGCTCGGTACACAAATTCTGCCGGACTGGCTGACAATTGAAGAACATCCGCATCTGCTGAAAGGGCTGGCATCTACACCATTCGACAGCGAAGGTGTGCGCACCGAGCGCCGCGATATCGTCAAAGATGGCATCCTGACTCAGTGGCTGCTGACCAGCTATTCGGCGCGGAAACTGGGGCTGAAAAGCACCGGACATGCGGGCGGTATTCACAACTGGCGGATTGCCGGACAAGGGCTAAGCTTCGAACAAATGCTCAAAGAGATGGGCACCGGGCTGGTGGTGACGGAGCTGATGGGCCAGGGCGTGAGTGCCATTACCGGTGATTATTCCCGTGGTGCAGCGGGCTTCTGGGTAGAGAACGGCGAAATTCAGTATCCGGTGAGCGAAATCACCATCGCTGGTAATTTAAAAGATATGTGGCGCAATATTGTCACCGTCGGTAACGATATTGAAACACGCAGTAATATACAGTGTGGTTCTGTGCTGTTGCCGGAGATGAAAATCGCCGGGCAGTAAAAAAACTGGCGCGTCCTGCCGCGCTATAAACTAAAAAATTACACAAAATCATTCGCACTGCATCGAGACGGAAAGTGAATGAGAGCCGGGGAGCGTACTCGTAGTACGTGACTCGGGCGAATGAGCGTAGCCGTCGATGAGGCAGTGTGAAGGATGAAGTGTAAATAAAAAAGGAAGTGAGCAATGCGTAAAAGCCTGTTAGCTATTCTTGCAGTCTCCTCATTGGTATTCAGTTCGGCGTCGTTTGCCGCTGATCTGGAAGACAATATGGAAACCCTCAACGACAATTTAAAAGTGGTCGAAAAAGCCGATAACGCGGTGCAAGTCAAAGACGCGTTAACTAAAATGCGCGCTGCGGCGCTGGATGCGCAAAAAGCGACGCCGCCGAAGCTTGAAGGCAAATCACCGGACAGCCCGGAAATGAAAGACTTCCGCCACGGTTTCGACATTCTGGTCGGTCAGATTGACGACGCGCTGAAGCTGGCAAATGAAGGTAAAGTAAAAGAAGCGCAGGCTGCCGCAGAGCAACTGAAAACGACCCGCAACGCCTATCACCAGAAGTATCGTTAATTCTTTATTTCCCTGTTGCCTGCACTCAGGTAACAGGGAACTTATCATCGCAAATGATGCACCACCTGATTGCTGCTGCCGCGCCAGATCAGGGAAGGGTCTTTTAAATCCTGCACAAATTTGCCGTCGACCAGCACGTTAATCAAATCAACAACCTGCATTTGCGCAGCGTTGAGTTCGTCGAGTTTATAGCCTGTCCACATCCAGATGTCTTTACCCGGACACTCGGCGCGGATGCGTTGTACCAGCTTCAGAATATCCGGCACGTTTTGCGGATGTAGCGGATCGCCGCCGGAGAGGGAAATACCCTGGCGTTTGATGCGAGTGTCATTCAGATCGTTAATGATCTGGTCTTCCATTGCTTTGGTAAATGGCTGACCGGAATTTACCCGCCAGGTGCTTTTGTTATAGCAACCGGGGCATTCATGAACACACCCGGAGACAAACAGGGTGCAGCGAGTGCCGGGGCCGTTGACGATGTCGACAGGATAGTACTGATGATAGTTCATTATTTCACCTGGCTTATCAGTCCGCGTGTAGGCTGCATCCGGTAATCAACGCCTGATGCGACGCTGTCGCGTCTTATCAGGCCTACAGCCGTTGCCGAATGTAGGCCGGATAAGGCGTTTACGCCGCATCCGGCATTTGCTTAACACAGAGTGAAGATTAACCTATCTGCCCATTTCCCAAATGTTTAACGCGGCGCTTAACTTCTTCCTGCTTACCAGCGTTAAACGGACGTGCATCCGGGCTACCTAAATATCCGCACACGCGGCGAGTCACCGACACACGGGAGGTGTCATGGTTACCACATTTCGGACAAGTGAAGCCTTTGCTGGTGCACTCAAATTCGCCGGTAAAGCCACACTCGTAGCATTCATCGATCGGTGTGTTGGTGCCGTAATACGGTACATGCTGATAGCTGTAATCCCAGACATCTTCCAGCGCCTTCAGGTTGTGCTGAATGTTTGGATACTCGCCATAGCAAATGAAGCCACCGTTCGCCAGTGGCGGGTAAGGCGCTTCAAAGTCGATCTTGTCGTACGGGTTCACCTTCTTCTCCACATCGAGGTGGAAACTGTTGGTGTAGTAACCTTTATCGGTCACGCCCGGCACCACGCCAAACTCAGCGGTATCGAGACGGCAGAAGCGGTCGCACAGGTTCTCACTCGGCGTACTGTAGAGGCTGAAACCGTAGCCAGTTTCTTCTTTCCACTGATCCACCGCCTGACGCAGACGCTCAACAATAGCAATACCTTTCGCGCGCAGCTGCTCGTTGTCGTAAACATGCTCGCCGCCGAACAGCGCGTTAATGGTTTCGTGGATGCCGATGTAACCCAGCGAAATAGACGCACGACCGTTTTTGAAGATTTCAGAAACGTCGTCGTCAGCATTCAGACGCACGCCACAAGCGCCTTCCATATAGAGGATCGGGGCTACGCGCGCTTTCACGCCTTCGAGACGAGCGATACGGGTCATCAGCGCCTTACGTGCCAACACCAGACGTTCATCCAGCAGCTTCCAGAAGGTGGCTTCATCGCCTTTTGCTTCCAGAGCAATACGCGGCAGGTTCAGGCTGATCACGCCGAGGTTGTTACGACCATCGTGGATCTGCTCGCCGTTTTCATTTCTGAAATCAATAGAAACCATGGGGATATCTCCATCCATCAGTTCTCGGACTTCATTACTGTAAAAATCAACGCATGCCGCAAGAATACCGTCAACACACCTATAAACGCAATGCTCGTAATACGACATAGAACTGCCGCCTATCTGACCGCATATA
>OMAC01001030.1_pt1 | contig 12830 bp, 15 predicted proteins | sample 1644561 | NCBI WGS metagenome assembly OMAC01 (sample SAMEA103958144, study PRJEB25191) | human gut metagenome
ACGGTAGGATTAGCTGTAGGTAGCTGCCGGATACCAAAGAAAAGAACAGTCCAAATGGGGCGGTGACTTAAGAAAACATTGAAGCAAAAGACGGTTTAGCTTGATGGCTATGCCGTCTTTTGCTGTTTTTGAGTTGTATTCCGAGCTTCTTCGATAGCCCGTGTGAAATCAAATGCACCGATGAAGTTATAGACAATGGTGATCTCCCTTGTCTTGGATTTCTTGTCTGCGTGGGACACTTCGATGCGGTCAATAAATTCTCGGAGAACTGCCGCGTCAAGCTCCTGCATATCTGTGTACTTCTTCACCGCTGAGACAAATGCCTTGGCGTTGGTTTTCTGCTGCTCCTGCTGTTTCAGCTCCTTGCGCAAAACCTCTGCCATAGATTTAAGGTTACTCTGTTCCAGCTCGTAGTCGTGGGACATTTTGATAAATCTGTCATCGGACAGCTTACCCATTACATTGTCCTCATACAGTCTGGAAATGATACGGTCAAGCTCTGCAATGCGCTTATCAGCTTTTGCCAGTGTATCACGCTTACGCGCAAATTCTGCGTCACGATCTCGCATACTGATGTCTGCTGCTTCCTGCATAAACTCGGCTTCGTGCTGGCTCACATACTGTATGGCTTCGCGCAGATTCTTTAGCACGATTTCATGCAGTACCACATTTCTGATAGAATGTGTTGTGCATAGGTCTTTCCCCTTGCGGTAGGTGGAGCAGATAAAGTATTTCTGTTCCTCCGTGAAATTGGTGGCGCGGCATTGATACATCTTGCCGCCGCACTCTGCACAGTAGAGCAGCCCGGAGAAGATACCCATATCACCCATCTTGGTAGGACGGCGGCGGGATTTGCGGATATTCTGGACAATAATAAATACGCTTTCCTCGATGATCGCGGGCTGGGTGTTCTCAAAGATTACCCAATCCGCAGGATCGTTCCAGAGCTTCTTTTTGCTCTTGTAGGATTGTTTCGTTGTCTTGAAGTTTACCGTGTGTCCCAGATAGTCCACGCGCTCCAAAATACGGGAAACGGTTTCATTTGTCCACTTGTACGGATCAGCCGTAGGCTTGTTGCTGGCTGGCAGCCCTTTGGAATGAGCATAAGCAGTAGGATTCAAAATCCGATGCTGTTTCAGCCACTTGGCAATTTGTGTAGGCCCCAAACCGTCAACACAGAGGGAGAAAATCTTTTGCACGACGGCTGCGGCTTCTTCATCCACGATCCATTTCTTTTTATCCTCCGGGTCTTTGATGTACCCGTATGGGGGAATGGTTGTTAGATGTTCACCGGATTTTCCCTTGCTCTGCCATGTGGCGCGGATCTTCTTGGAAGTATCGCGGGCGTACATTTCGTTGAAAACATTGCGGATAGCGGTAAACTCATTCTCGCCCCGGGTGCTGTCAACGCCGTCATTGACGGCAATAAAGTGTACGCCAAACTCCGGGAAAAGAACATCCGTATACATACCCACTTGCAGATAATCACGCCCGAAACGGCTCATATCCTTTACAATGACGCGCTTGATCTTGCCTGCCTTAATATCGGCAAGCATACGCTGGAAGCCCGGACGGTTGAAGTTTGTCCCGGAATAACCGTCGTCCTCGTCATAGTGCCGGATAGCGGTATACCCGTGGTCTTTGCAGTAGCGTTCCAGAATCTTCTTCTGATTGGCAATACTGTTGCTCTCGCCGTCTAACTTATCTTCCTGCGACAAGCGTTCATACAGGGCGGTTATGCCTTCTTCCTGCACATCCATTCCATTGCCCTGCACATAGAATTGCAGAACATTGTCACGGATCACGCTGCGGAGTTCGCTGCTTAAAGCGTTAGGCGTCTGCACACTCTGAAACTGGATTCCGTTCATCATTTGCAGTCACCACCTTTCGCAGCAAGGGACACATCGTTTGTCATTGCATGGTGGAGAAGTCGGTACATTTGATTGTCAAGGTACAAATCTGCATTGATATGCGCCGCACGATAGTAGTATGCGGTCATCTTGTCTGGCTGCTGTTTCATGTTTACCTCCTGTTCCGGCAGCCGGACAAACAGGTTATTTATATTATACCATCAAACCTGTTCGCCGTCAGCAGGCAAGATGTAAATTATTTGTGGCTCTTTGCCTGCTGCATATCATTTCTTATCATGCGGCGAATTTTTGTCGCGGCGTCCTCTTTTGCGCCGTCCTTAACGACGGCTTTCACGATATATGTCATGTCCCCGATTTTGTACTCTCGTACAACGGGGACATTTGTTTTCTGATTGATTGCTGTGCTCATAGAAATAAATCCCCCTTTCATGGGATAGAAAAAGTAAATCATAATAAAGAAGCTCAAAGGACGGCTGCTGGCGCAGCTCCACGGGAGTTTCACCCCTCCGACGGTCTGCCGAAGCCCTGCCCATCGCCTGCGACGCTTTTAACGCTCGGACTGTGGCTGCAAGGGAGTACCATTATTCCTTTTGCGCATCCTCGCCCGCAAGCTGCCACGCTGCATTACGGTGAAAGTGTTTGTCGCTCGGCATATCCTCCCGGATACGGGTCATGGCGCACCCACCGCACGGCTCGGCGCAAAAGGGATGTATCCTTTGTGCTTTATGACGCAATCGTCGTTATCTTACGCGCGTATTTGTCAAGGAACAGTCAGTCGGACTTGCAGAAAGGGGAAAGTGCTTGTCCGGCAGTCGGGTCAATTTACCCGAAAAGTGAGGATCTTCGTTATGAGCTTGGTTTCCAGCCTCCGTCGCAGTTCTTCGTCCACACAGAGATGGGGATTGCCGTATTCGTCGTATAGCTCGCGCAGTGACAGTTTGGCAATATAACCCGCATAGTGTTTCAAAACCGCGTTGATGGCTTCCACGTCGCCGCCTGCTGCTTTCTGAATGACAGTAAAGGGCAGCAGACGTGCGTTGTTCAGGTTATTGTTCATCTGCTTTTCCTCCCATCAGTTCTCTCAGCAATTTTAAGGTGGCGGATCTGCGGTAAGCAACGGAGCTGCGCACCATGTTCAGTGCCTTGGCGATCTCGCTGTCCGGCATATCAAGGAAATAGGACAGTAGGATAATATCGCGCTTCTGGGCGGGCAGGGCGGCTATGGCTTCTGCCAGCTCGTCATTGTCGATATGCACCCTGTAATCAAGAACGCCAAAGGATTGTTTCTCCACAAAATAGATGTCACAGATCGAAAGCTGTTCCATGACTTCAACCGGCAAATCGGAAAAGCTGATCTCACGATTTCGCTTCCGTGCCAACTCGTCGAGGTAATCCCGCGCTTCATTCCGCAGTACCTTCTTACAGAACGCATCAAAGGTGTGCTGGATATGTTCTTCATGCGAATGAGGTTTCATTTTCTCACCTCCCTTCGCGTCCGCAAAGGCGGGTGATACTTTTCCTCCCCTTTCGCCACTACTACGGTAGCCGATGCCCCAACTTCCAAATTGGGCGAAAGATTTTTGAAGAAATTTTTACGAGTAATCCATACGCCGTACCTCCTTATTGCTCTATGACCATCAAATCAAAAGAAGCAGAGAGAAAGGGCGGGCTGCGGCAGCCGACAGAGTGCAAAAACGCAATACGACAAAAGGCACCCTCACGGATATAAAAATCCGTTTGGGTGCCTTTCAGTTTTGTTTTGGTGTGTGTAGAAAAGCGGCTTCCGTTTGGCGGAGCTTCCGCATTTTTGCTTATGAGCTTTAGAACATAATATATGAGCTGCAACTCATCTAGAAAGTGCAACTCAGCTCCTTGTCTGTTTGTAGAAACAATCTTTTTGAAAAAAAGCATTTTGCGCGGTAACGGTTTACCGTGTTATAGGTGCCTCCTGTACTTGCGAATATTTATATCCATCTTCTTCTAACCTCCAAAATATGATTTATAACTCACCAGATGTGATTTGAATGGTTATTTATATGAGCATTAGCGCACACTAAACTATATATGAGGTGAGTTAAAATGAAGAATCCAGTTGATTCTTTTGCTGCTGCCCTCCGTGCTGCGAGAGCAAGGCAGCACCTTACACAAAGGGCACTGGCGGAGAAACTGCATATGAGCGTCCGTACCATCATTGAGATTGAACTCGGGCGCAGCAACCCACGATTTGAAACGGTTGCATTGTTGGCAGAAGAATTGAATATCAGTCTGGATGCCATCGTATTTCCCGATACGGCGACTACTACGGTATCAAAAACCGTTACAGATTTCTTTGCAGGAAAGAGTGAAGCGGAAATACAGAAGTACATTTCCCTCTGCCAGCAGGCAGATGCATTTAAGACTGACAAGTAAAAGGCGACTGTTCGGAATAATCCGGCAGCCGCCTTTTACTTGCAAAGAATGTGCTTTTACCTTTGGCGAGCAACCACTACGAATCGTCCGTGTTCTTTGTGATAGGAACAGGTAACAAGGGTAATGAGCTTATCGCCGTACTCGGCAGTCACCCCTGTGTCGTACAAACTTTTTTCTTTATAATTCTGGATGGCATTGTCGTAGTCTGCTTTGTCGGCAGCTTTGATAAAGCGGTAAAACTTAAAACAGTTCTCGTCTGCGTAATATACCCGGTCGTAAAAAGCTGCCAGAACTTCATATTCGCCCTGCTCATAGAGCGTATCAAATCTGATCATGGGATGCTCCTGCCAATAGCTTTTGTTGGCGTATTGCAGGATTTCACGGAACATAGTGCCGTTTTTCATGTTGTGCCCGTAAATGATATAGTTATCACTGTCAATTTCACATTTTGCGTCCATAAAAGGCGTACCGGCAGTGCTGGTTTCGCCCTCAAAGGACAGGCGCAGGTATTTTTCCGAATCGTCCGGGGTATGCATCACCGGGTAGTCCAAAACGGTGTTCTCAATACAGATCCAGCCGAACAGGTCAGGGTTCTGCTCATACACAGAAGCGTACTGCGTCAGGATTTCAGGCTCTGTTTCTATTTCCGCAGGCTCGCGTGTGGTGTCGGCAGGGATAACAGGAATAGCTGGAATATAATCCGCAGTGCTGCTTTCCTCTGCATGAACACTTCCTGATATAAGATCATATTCCTCCTGTCTGTTCTGATCTCTCAGAATACCTCGGACTGCCGCAAGAGCCCCTACAGAGGATACTGCCAGCAAAATGAGAATGGGGATCCAGTTGCAGACGGGCTTATGTTTCCTTTGATACCTTCCTTTGGTGCTGATCCATTTCATTGACTGTTCACCCGGCTATTCCTCCTGTCTGTGCAGCTCATAGGTTCCTCCGATGGTTCCTTCTCCGCCTGTCAGGGTGAGCGTGTTGCCATTTACAGAAAATGTATAGGTGCAATCCCGTGCTGCTTCATTTGAAAAGTCGATAAAGAGCTGATCGTCCTTCACCTGATAGGAAAAATCATAAGTTGCGGAGGTAAGCAGCATTGCACCGCTTCCTTTGCCGTCAAACTGATAGGTCGTGTTGCTGTCATAGTCCCATGTTCCGGTTAACGGGTCGTTGCCGGAGCAGCCTTTGACAAACAGTATAATAAGCAAGACCAATACAAGCATCGCAGCAGCGCAAAGAATCAACCTGCGTTGCTTTCTTCTCTGCCGCCTTTTCCTTGCGATATATTTCCTGTAATCTTCTTTACCGGAGGCTACACTTGGTGTCGGCTGGGATGTTGGTCGGGCTTGTTCGTTGTTCATCGTGGTTTCTCCAATCCAAGGGAAAGGGCGGTAGCGGGACTATGCCCGTCACCGCCCATCCTTATAAGATTATCTTATTGGGTTATTTTGCGTATTTTTTTCTTTTGCTGTACACTACGGTGCCAGTTACACCAAGGCCAGAAGCAAGCAGCAGGACGATCCAGAGGATCATGTTGCTGTTATCGCCGGTCTGAGGTACATCATCCAGAGCGCCGGTGTTCGGATTGCTTTCCGTCGGATCGGTCGGCTTGGTTGTGGAACCGGTAGCCGGGATCTCAACAGCAGGACGCTGATAGCCACAGAATTTACATTCCTCATGCTTGGAACCCTTTTTGGTTGCAGTTGCTTCCTTATCTACCACCCACTTGAAGCTGTGTGCTGCAACATCGTCCTTGACGCCGCAGGAGCATTCATGCCAGTGGTTGATAGAATCAGATTTCCAATCAGAGCTGTAGCGGTGGGTATGCTCGCCGCTGCCGGTTGCAGGAATCGTACCGGTTTCCAGTACACGGTGGCAAACGGTGCATTCCTTATGCTTTGTACCGTCAGTGGTAGCCGTTGCTGCGGTGTCGGTGATCCAGTCGCTGGCGGTATGAGCTGCTTCCTCAGCCTTTGCGCCGCAGGAACATTCATGCCAGTGCTTGTATGCGTCGGATTTCCATTCGGTGCCGTAAGTGTGGGTGTGCGAAGCTCCAAGTGGAGTCAGCATGAAGCTGTACACTGCGTTGTTAGGTTGCATAAACATAGCTACACCCGCTGTTCCGCCTAACGTTACATTTTCTTCCTTCAAACCCAAAAATGTATAGCCTTCGTCAGACTTAATGTGAACCTCGAGGAAGTATTCTACGCCTTCCTTTATAAGCTCATCCGCACCAAGACGCTTTACTGTTTCGCCTTCGAGATAACATAACACGTAGCTACCACCTAAAGCAACACCATCCTCATCATAACAACGATAGGTATCGCCATAAGAAAAGTCTACTACATCTGGTGTAATGATTTTTACAGAAATATCGCTGGCTTTTTTGCCAACAGCATAGTTGCCCAGTGTAAGTTTGACAGCCTTAATTGATATATCACAAGGGATATAGGTTGCTTCTGCGGTTACATTACCTTCCGGCATAATGAATTTCGCAGTCATGTTGTTTTCAGCATCAACGGTAGCACCGGTAACAACCCACTTCTCAAATGCAAAACCTTCATCTCGTCTATCGTCCGCCAGCAGCACCACTTTATCACCGGGTTTCGCTTTTGTGATGTCTATATAACTTACATTTTTAGCCACACCGTTTGTTACGGTAATATCATACATCTGCGGCAATGTTGAGGATGTCACCTCATATTCCTGAGAATGAAAATAAGCAAGAGATACAAAGTGGGGATCATCAAAAAGAGATTTCGATTCAATCTGCCACTCTACTTCATTGACGAAAAACCGCGGTTTTTCCGACAGCTTGTGGGTTTTGCCGCCTTCATCGTCTATGCGGACTTGGACAGTAAGCCTCCATGTTCCCTCTGTAAACGTATTCCCAGAGGAAACATTATCCCATTTTCCTGTCTCTGTGTTTTTCTTTTCCCAGTGAGTCATCATAGTAGCAATATATGCAGGGCTGCCTTTTGTCACTGTAAATGCCGGATAATCGGTCGGTTCGCCATAAGATGGTACATTAATTATCGCTGTGGCTTTTATGGTGTCAACCTCTTCGCGGGTATCCTCCGCAAACGCCGTCATCGGCATCAGTCCCAAAACCATGACCAGACAGAGCAGCAGACTGAGCAGCCTATGTGTTTTCTGTTTCATAAAGGTTTTCTCCTTTTGATAATCGATTTTCCATATCTTTTTCTATTCCGTCTCCCGGCGTATGGCCTCCGGGCGGATCATGAATGCTTTCAAACCTGACTGAAAGCGGAACTCGAATCATATCAATACGAACCACCGCCTTTCCTTACAGACTGTCCATGACCGCAGCCATGTACTGCTCCGTCACGGTTCCAAAAAGGAAGGCGTCGATCAAACCGTCCCGTTTTGCCTCCTTGACCTTTTCCGCCAGCTCGTTGTCTGCCTGATCGTCAACTAAAATGACGATTTTACAGTCGGGGTCAATTTTCTTGACCTTGTCCCGTATGGCGAGCCGCTCTTCCAGCATCCAGGGGGTGTAACCGGTTGCTTCCATTAACAAGGCATAGGGCTTGAAGGTTTTGCAGCGCTGCACGGTCTTGTCCGGATGCTCAGAGATTATGACCTGATAATCGTCCAGTTCCTGTGATAGCGTTCTCTGTATCGCCTTTGCGAAAAGCCCGCTCTGCATATCCAATAAGATTTTGCGCATATTCACATTCGCTCCTTCCTTGTTAGTTTACCTGCCTATGAACACAAGGCAAGGCGATCATATATAGACTGCCTAAAGCGTGTTTGTACCGTTTACCCGGTATGATTTGCATAAAGCAGCTATGCTCTGACCTGCTAAAAACCGAAGTGCTTTTCGGCTGATACACAAAAAAATCATTTTGTCAAGTACATTATAAAGATTTTTTTCGCATTTTTCACTCCGAAAACGGAGGTTTTTTCGCGTATCACAAAAAATCCGTTTGTCAAGTCTATTTTAGTGATTATTTTTGCGCTTGTCACTCCGAAAACGGAGGTTTTTGAAAAAGGGCAAAAAAATACCCGGTTCACCGTTGTCCGATGAACCGGGAAAATGTTTTATATTATTCGTCTTTCAGAGCTGTGACGATCAGCTTGCTTTCTATGGCTGCCGCCATCAGCTCCTCCTTGCTGTCAAATCCGCAACGGCTGACCATATCGCGGATATGCCACCGCGCAGCGTCGCCGGTAATCCCCAGCTTCTGCCCGATCTCCCCGAAGCTCATGCCCCGGATATACAGGCGCAGAATTTCAAGCTGTATCGGCTTAATCTCACTCGATAAGATATCCTCCAGCTCCACGGGCGGTGTTTCGCCGGGGAAGCTGCGCTCTCCGCTGAGAACGCGCTCAATAACCGCCATTACTTCGTCGTCCCCGTGGTCTTTATAGCACAATCCGTCGGCACAGCCTATCTTTGCCTTGGAAAGCACCTCCGGGTCTACCAATGAAGTCATTATTACAACCTTGGTATTGGGACATTTTTCCTTAATCCGCTTTCCTGCGGCAAGCCCCGAATGGCGGTGGAGGGTCTGGACATCCATCAGCACAAGGTCAATCCATTTGCTGCAAAGATTTTCCGCCTCAAAGGCATCCCGGACAGCGCCCACCAGATGAAAGCGCTCGTCGGCTGTAAACAGCTTGACAAAGTGCTCCTGTATGTATTTGTCATCCTCAGCTATCAGGATATTGATCATAAATTGTCTTCCTCCTTCCTCGGAAGATACAGGGTAAGGGCAAACGCAGGGCGGTGAGAAATCTTCATATCGCCGCCGGAAGCCTCTACACTCCTGCGCAGGGAGGAAAGGCCGCTGCCTTCCGTTATTTTATCCTTCGGCACTTCGCCGTTGTTTGTAATCTGTACTCGCAGTAAACCGACCTTCTCGGTGATCTTGACATTGATTCTGTCTCCCTTGGCGTGACGGATACAGTTGGTGACGCATTCCCGCACGGCAGCCGTTATGAGCTGCTCCGCCGTGGTGTCAGGAGGAATATAGCCGTCCAGCGTTACCTTGACGCCGAGCTGTTTGGCTTTCTGCTGTGCTTCCTCAAAGGTTCCTTTTGCAGTGGAACGGCTTGCCGAAAGCATCCCGACAGCCTCCTGCAAATCCTTCAGCTTTTGCTTTGTCTCGGTAGAGGAGCTGTTCTTGACATCTTGAATGGTGAGTAAGCTGCTTCCGAGGGTGTCGTGAAGCCAGACCTTCAGAGTTAGGCTTTCTTTTTCCCGCACCTCGTCCTCCATGCGCGCATACATCTTTTGTAGCCGGAGGTTTACCTTTTTCAGTTCCTCGTTATTCTCCCGCAGACGAACATTGCCTTCATAAAGCTCGGTCTCGTCATGGGCGGCAAGCTGGACATAACCTGAAAGTCCCTCACCGTTGAGTTCGCTGCGGCAAAAGCGGTAAATCCTGTCCTCCCAAGTTCTGTCGTCCCTAAAACGGTAGCAACCCGCTACATCCGTCATGGCCTCCACTTGGCTTTCCGATGGGGGCGAAGATAGGGCATCCGTCATGTCGCTGAGTGTCCGGGGAAGTCTATCTATCAGCAAGTGGGACAGTTCTGCCATCTTCCGGTTAATCAGAATGATATGTCCGTCTGCGTCCGCAAACAAAAGTCCCACCGGAAGATCGTCAATCGCTTCCTTGACCGAACATTCGTTGATTTCCCGTTTGCTGCGCCGCATTTCCGCGATAAGACTTATGACGGAATATGCAAAGGCGGCGACAAGGATACAAATCAGAGCCGGCACCGGCAGATGAAAATCACTTTGGGTAACATGCTGATTATACCGAACAAGGAAGCAAAGCAGCACAAGTAATCCGTACAGCAGAAATCCGTCCAGTACAGTATGTATTACCGACCGGCGGTGGAAAAACCGGTACAACGGCAAAACAAGCTGTGCCAGCACGCCAAGCCAAGTGATAATAATCACCGCCATCTGTGCGTAATGAGAAAGTTCGCAAAAGCAGGTCATCTTCCGGCACCTCCCCTCAGAGGCAGGATCAATTCCCACTCGTTCTCGTCCGACATCGCAACCGAAGCGTCCGGCCACTCTTTCCCGAGCGGACTCAGATCCTCCCTGCAGCCGACGGTTACACGGATACGAAGCACGCCTTCCACCACACTCACCGATACCGCGCAGGAAGTGATGCTGTCCAGCGCCGCTTCCACCGCGTCCTCGAAAAAGTCATATGCGGCGGACGCAATCTCGCCGGGCAAATAGTCCCGTTCCGCATCTACAAACACCACACAGTGCGCTCCCATGGCTTTCAGGTAGCGGACAGATTCCTCAATGGCGTTTTTCAGTTCGCCCTGGGGAACGTCAAACCCGTTCTGGATGGAAAGCGTCAGGTGCTTTTTACGTTTGACATAGCCGCCGAGCACGGCGATCTTGGACAGAATGGCGTTTCCTTTTTCCGCGTCCCCGTCCACCAGCTCGTACTCCTTCATCAGCCGCGCAATGCGGTCGATCTGTTTCTGCGTGGAGGCGGTCAGCAGGTCATACAGTCTGTTCTGCTCCGCAGTCACCTTTCTATCCTTTTCCAGCACATACTCATGCCTCAGCATGGCGGTGCGTTCTTCCAGTTCTTCCTTGGTCTCAGTCAGCTCACGGCGCAGATTGGTAAGTTCGGATATATCCTCCGTCCAGACCGTATATCCGCCACCGATGGGCATGGTATGCAGAATCTTCCCTTCGGCAATCGAAATAGGGCCTGCCTTTGCCGCCACCATCTGTTCTACCGGGATCGGCTCTGCCTGCTGGGAGGCGTAACGCACCCGGTATTGTTCATCCACGATTTGGGCACTGTTGCCGGTGGAGGCAACAAACATCTCGTCATACCGGGTGTTGACCGGGAGCAGACCGCAGTGGATGCAGCATTCAAATACAGCGGCAAACAGCAGCGAACACGCAGAGGACAGGTCTCCTGCGAGAAGTTTTGTGACAGGATTCTCAACCATGTAGGTAATAATATAGTAAACCGTCAAAACTAAAGCTACAATCAACGGTGCAAATGCTCGGGGTTTACGCTTTATTTTGCCGCCGGAATACATCACATAAAACGAAGCAAATGTACATAGTGCAAACCAACCGAACACCATGAAATATCCGATTCCGTGTTGGTAATTGTCCGGCGAGAAATCATGCTGAGGGAAGGAAAAGGCAAACTTGTGAAGGTCATTCGTCATAACCATCAGGAAAAGCAGAATCGCCGGTATATACAGCAGCTTTACCTGCCATTTCAGCTTGTAATCCTCCGTTTTTCCAATAAACAGGGAGGCAAACAGCGTATACAGAGGTATCCCGACCAGCGGCAGATAATACAGATACCAAAAATACCGGCTGACATTTACATCCGTGCAAATGTAATACTTCATAACCTTAAAGTTCAGCCAAAGGATCATCAAAACGGCAATGCCGCACAGATAGTGCCGTGCCTGCTTTTGAACCACTCGTTGGTATATGGAAAAGCCCCATGCCGTAATCAGCCCGATATGGAGCAGAGAGCGGATAAAGTCCGTGAGCAACACATCATCAGAGGTGTTTTGATTGTTGTAAAGCCTGATCACGGCGGCTATCACAACGACGGCAGCCACAGTAATCCAAACGGTTTTATTGCTTTTGGCTTTCACTTTCCTCCGCTCCTTTCCGAAAATTCATACTGACAGGGGTTGTTTGTTGGTTACACAGTAACCAACAAAGGGATATCCCTTTGCAGTCCGGCATTTTTGTATCTGGACATAAATATACACAATAATTATAGCACACAATTTTGAATTTTTCTACCCTGCTTTTTTTGTATTTTTCGTAACTTTTCGTATCGGTTTGGAAAAACGCAGGGTGTCAACCGTAGTAGTAGTAAGAAAGGAGATACCGCAGCAAGCATAGGGAGTGTAGCCACACTCCCGAAAATGCCCCTGCCGGTTCATTGCTTGCTGGGATAGTCCCAAACCCTTATTGGAAACGGAAAGGACGGTGAACGAATGGCAAACCGAACGAGAAGCATTGTGCTGCGTGTCCCTGTCACCGCAGAGGAACGGGCATTGATTGAGAAGAAAATGCAGCAGATGGGAACGCGTTGCTTCTCCGTCTATGCCCGGAAAATGCTGATTGACGGCTATGTTGTCAAGATTGATTACAGCGACATAAAAGCCATGACTGCTGAGTTGCAAAAGATCGGCACGAATATCAATCAGATTGCCCGACGTGTCAATGCAACGGGGACAATCTATGCACAGGACATTGAGGACATTAAGGGGGTGCTGAATGAAATATGGCTGTCACAAAGATCCATCCTATCAAAAGCACCTTGAAGAAAGCCCTTGACTACATCACCAACCCTGCAAAGACAGACGATAAACTGTATGTGTCCTCTTTCGGCTGCGCGGTGGAAACCGCAGACATTGAGTTTGAGAAAACGCGGCTGCGGGCAATGAATAAGGGAAACAACCTTGCCCATCACCTGATACAGGCATTTGAACCGGGCGAGGTCAGCTATGCGCAAGCCCACGAGATCGGGCGGCAGCTTGCCGATGAAATCC
>OMAC01001034.1_pt1 | contig 12768 bp, 11 predicted proteins | sample 1644561 | NCBI WGS metagenome assembly OMAC01 (sample SAMEA103958144, study PRJEB25191) | human gut metagenome
GGACGCTGTGCCGTATGGCGGCGCGTTTGGCCCATATCGTGGCGAGATTCAGATGGAGCTGGTGGACGGTATCAACGTTATGTTCGGCAACCCCAACACGCCGAATGTGGAAAAGCAGCCCTACATTCTGATTGTCGGCCGCGACACGGTGGCGTCCCTGCGAGAGGAGAAACGCCGCTATGACAAGCGCAACCCGCAGAAAAAGCAGGGCGCGGAGGCCAGCATCCAGGGTGATACGGAGTATTTCGAGCAGGCCGGTGTCGGCGGCAAGCATGAGCTGATTCAGTCTGACGACGGCCACGACAAGTGCTTGTTCCTTTATATGTACACCAAAAAGACGCACGAGGAAGACGTGGTTGACCCCAAGACCGGCGAGCCGATGCGGGAGACTGTTCGAGACGCAAACGGGGATCCGGTTCCGGAGCGCGACGCGAAGGGCTTCCCGATCGTGGATGCGAACGGTCAGCCGGTATATAAGACCCGCACGATGCGGCGCTACGTTACGACCGTGCATGTTACGAAGGCGACGCGCAACTGCGTGATCTACGAGGATGTGGACACGGGGCTCTCCCGGTATCCGATCGCGTGGGGCAACTGGGAGCGGCAGAAAAACCAGTATCACGGCCGCGCGCTTGTGACCGGCATTATCCCAAACCAGATTTTCATCAACACCATGTTTGCGATGGTGATGCGCCATTTGCAGCTCATGGGATTCCCAAAGACCGTCTACAACCAGGATCTGATCGGCCAGTGGGACAACGAGATTGGTCAGGCAATCGGCGTGCGCGGGATGCAGCCGGGCCAGAACATCGGCCAGATTGCGACCACCCTGCAACCGGCCGACATGTCTAATCAGATCATTTATGCGATCGACAAGGCGATGGCGTACACCAAGGAGTGCCTGGGCGCGACGGACGTGCAGATGGGCGCTGTGAAGCCGGACAACACCTCCGCGCTGATGGTGCTCCAGTCCAATTCGGAGGTTCCGCTGGAGAACACGCGCGCCGGTATGTACGAGTGGATTTCGGACATCGGCGCGATCCTGCTGGATATGATGGGCACGTACTATGGCAAACGACCGCTGGTGCGAGACAAAGATTTTGACGAGCCGGTGACGGGCGCGGACGGTACGCCGATGATCGACCAGACGACCGGGCAGATGATTACGCAGAAGGTGACGCGCCGCGTTGCGGAGGAATTTGACTTCTCACAGTTCAAGCACCTGTGGTTCAACATTCGCGCGAGTGTTGGCGCGACGACCTACTTCTCGGAGATCGCGATGGTGCAGACGCTGGATAACCTGCGTCGAGACGGTACGCTGGATGTGATCGCGTATCTGGAGCGCATACCGGATAAGCTGATTCCGAAAAAGCAGGAGCTGATTCAGGAGCTGAAGCGGCGAGCACTTGCCGCGCAGCAGGCGCCGGGCGCAGTCGCCGCATCGGAGGCAGCTCCGGTGACGATGGGCAGCGGGGCGGCGGATGCGCCGGGCGGCCCGTCGATGGGCGGGGCGCTGGACGCCGAGAAGACTATTCAGAACCTGCCGCAGAACATCCAGCAACGTTTCAGCGCGCTGCCGCAGAAGGCGCAGACCGCGCTGCTCAAGGTTCAGGGAGCGGAATAATCCGCCCCTGGGCCTTTTTTCTTGCTCACAAGCCGCGATGGCGGTTTGAGATAAATTCTTTCTCACCATGAAAGGAGACACACATGGATACCAACAACGAAGCGACGAGCACCTATCTGGACGAGGACACCCCGATTCTGCCGGACGGCTGGGCAGACGGTGACGACCTTTTCACGGATTCCGATGACGCGGCCGAAGTCGACACGGCAGCAGAACCGGGAGCCACAGATACGGGCGTTGCAGAGGACGCTGCGGATACGGACGGGCTCCCCACCACGGAGTCGGGAGAGGACGCAGCGCAGGACGCCGAGACAGACACCGAGACGACCGATACCACGGAGTCGGGTGCGAGTCAGGCGGAGGAGACGATGCTCCGGTTTAAGGCCCTTGTGGATCACGAGGACATTGACGTGGAGCTGAAAGAATCCGAGCTACCGACAATCTACCAGAAAGCCCGCGTTACGGACAGAGTTCAGCAGCGGCTGGCGGAAATGACGCCCACGGTCGAAATGGCCGCGCGCCTGGCCCGCCAGATGGGGTATGACTCTCCGCAGGACATGCTGAACGCCGCCGCGCAGAACTACCACGACTCCGAGATCGAGAAGCTGACGTCCGAGGGTGTGCATCCCGAGGTCGCCCGTGACATCGTGGAGCGCCGGATGCAGGACGCTGCGGTTCCGGTGCAGCGCGCGGAGAGCAGCGAGCCCGTCGCACAGGCGGAGACCGCGGCTCAGCGGGACTATCAGGCGGAGGTCGAGGAGCTCTTGCAGGCGAGGCCGCAGCTCCGGGGGCAAGCGCTTCCGGATGCAGTGTCTAGAGCCGCGGTGGAGGGCGATAAGCGCCTGCTGCTGGCGTATCTGGACTATGAGGCGCAGCAGGCACAAGCCGAAAACGAACGACTCCGCAAGGAGAATGAAATCTACAAACAGAACGCAGCTACGGCTGCGCGTTCACCGGTACGGGGCGTTTCTGGCGGAGGGGCAACAGACCTGAAGCCGAGCGACCCGTTTTTGGATGGCTTCAATTCCTCTGACTGGTGACGCGCAAATGCCGCGGCTGCGGAATCATGAAAGGATGAATGATTATGGCAGGCGGCAAGAATCTCGCCTCTAAGTATAGCACTTCCGTCGACGAGCGCTTCTCGCGCGAGTCTCAGGCTATGCTGGCACTGAATAACGACTATGAGTTCACCGGCGTGGACACCGTGAAGGTGTACTCCATTCCGGTTGTCCCGATGACCGACTACAAGCGTACCGGCGCCAACCGATACGGCACCCCGAATGACCTGACCCGCAACGTGCAGTCGCTTCAGGTCAAGCGCGACCGCGCGTTTAGCTTCATCATCGACAAGGGTGACAAGCTCCAGTCCGAGATGGTTTCTGACGCGGGTAAGGCGCTGGCACGTCAGCTCCGTGAGGTCTGTGTGCCGGAGTTCGACACCTACGTGTTTGCTACTCTGGCCGCTTCTGCGACTGCGCACGGCAACTACGCCACCACGGCGATCACTAAGACCAATGCTTATGAGCAGTTCCTCAACGGCATGGAGGCGCTCGGCAACGCCAACGTCCCGGATCAGGGCCGCGTGTGCTTCTGCTCCTACCGTTTTGCGAACCTGATTAAGCAGGACAGCGCTTTTATGCGCTACGGCGACGCCACCCAGGACATGCTCGTCAAGGGCGTCATCGGTGAGGTCGACGGCTGCAAGATCGTGAAGGTTCCGTCGAGCAGACTGCCCGCGGGCTGCGCGTTTATCATCACGCACCAGGTTGCTGCGACGGCGCCGAAGCAGCTCGAGGACTATAAGATCCACGACAACCCTCCCGGAATCTCCGGTTGGCTCTGCGAAGGCCGCATGATTTATGACTGCTTTGTCCTCAACGAGAAGGCCAAGGCCGTCTACTATCACGGCTCCCAGGCTGTGCTGAAGATCCTGAACGTGGGTACGGCCGCAACGGATACCGGCAAGACCACCATCCTGGTTGAGCCGGGCACGATGGAGGGCAGCAAGCGTTACTACATGACCGCAGCGAAGGCCTCTGCGCTGACGGCGGTTACTTACGGTACCGCAATCACGACCTCTGGTTGGACGGCCATGTCCGCGGCCACCGGCGTGGAGATCACTCCGACCTCCGGCCATACGGTCGTGCGTGTGGTTGAGGTTGACGCCGAAAGTAAGCCGATTGCTGTCGGTGACGCCATCATCAACCTCGGCTAAGACTGAGGAGGAGCCCTTTTCGGAGGGCTCCTTTTGTGTGCCGGGCCCCAGTGGGCGCAGAAGAGATGGGGGCTTTTCCTCCTTGCCTTTGTCCTGCGCGGCGGTGGAACTCCGCTGCCCGGTTAAGTTTTATTGGAAACGGGGAATGTGCTTATGACTTACGGCGAAATCCGAGATCGTGCGCTGAAGCTGGTCAACCAGTATTCGCTGGCCGGGGAGCAGATCGCGGAGAGCTACAACAACCAGGCGGACTATGTGATGCGCGTCCCCGAGCTTGTGGATGACGCCCAGATGATAATCGCCTCCGGGCCGCGGCCCATTCGGGAATCAAAGGTGCTGGAGCGCAGCCAGGCAAAGGACTACGGCGAATTGCTGGAGTACCGACTGCCGGGTGACCTCATGCAGATCGCACCCGGCGGTCTTTTGGTGCTGGACGGCGAACGATTCTATTACGAGAGCGGGTACGTGCAGCCGGACGACAAGCGAATCTTGCTGCCGCGAAGCATTACAGGCACGATCCGACTGGAGTATTACCGCCGCCCCCGGCAGATTACGCCGGATCAGGAGGATGCGGACGAACTGGACAACAGCCCCTCGACGCACAACGCGATCCCTTACTACGTCGCGGCGCACTTGGTGATGCAGGATGACGCCTTTGCGTATTCCGCGCTGTATAACGAGTGGCAGAACCAGCTCAACGGCATGTACCAGCGCCCGCAGCCGCATCGTGGGCTGGTTCAGAACGCCTATGGGGACTTTTACAATGTGTGACCGAGCGCGTGGTAGACAGGGTTAGAGAGGGGGCGCATTTTTATCGCACGCAGCTACTATGTGAATCTCAGCGCCTTGCCGGATCCGAAGAAGGAATACACGCAGCGCTTTGAGAACTTGGCGGGTGGATTGAACCTGCGTGATTTGGATTATCTGCTGAAGCCGAACGAGAGTCCGGAGATGAAAAACCTGAACTGGCATGACGGCGTGCTCGCCTGCCGGGATGGTCAGACGCTTTTGTCGAAGTCTCATGGGCAGGTGTATGCCTGCGCGGAAGAGCCATTTCACGGGAAGCTGATCTGCCATTGCGGGTCGTCACTTTATGCGGTTACGCCGGAAACGAAGTCATGGCTTCCGCTTCTTGCGGGGGTCGGGCAGACGCGCGGAACCTTTTTCCGGTACAACGAGTTTTTGATCGCGGCGGCTATTATAAAATCTCGTATCGCGCGAGTGGGGGATCCGTATATGCGGAGTCGATCGGTTCGGATACGGATCGGTCGAAGGCTTTTATCCCGACCATTCAGATGAATACGGATCCGAAGACCGGTGCGGGCGACTTGTATCAGCCGGAGAACCGATTGTCCGCCTACAAGAAGGTGTGCTTTAACGCCGCTGCGGGCGTGACCGAGTATCATCTCCCGGTACAGGCGATCGACGAGGTGCGTTCCGTTACGGTGTCGGGTGTACTGCAAGCGGAGGCGGCGTACACGGTAGACGCCGGGGCCGGGACAATTACCTTCGCCGAAGCGCCGACGGTATCGAACCCGCCGGAGAACAACACCGTGGAGATCCTTTACCGCAAGGAGAATCCGGACGCTTACAATAGTATCATGGACTGCGCATACGCGGCTGTTTTTGGTGGCAACCGAGATCTTTGTGTTGTGCTGGGCGGCTGTCCGGCGCAGCCGAACGCTTATTTCTGGTCCGGCAACACGCAGCTTGCGATGGATCCGACCTACTTCCCGATGAGCCATTACAATCTCGCGGGGGATGCGAGCGACGCAATTACGGGTTTTGGCAAGCAGCAGAATATGCTGATTATTCTTCAGGAGCATGCGGTCGGCCGGGCGACCTACGGTACGGAGAAGATCAACGAGCGTGAGCAGATCACGATGAACTATACGCGCATCAATAGCCGCATCGGCTGCGATCTTCCGTGGACGATTCAGTTGGTGGAGAACAACCTGGTGTTTTGTAATCGCCGGGATGGGGTGCATTTGATCCGCGACAGCTCGGCCGCCTACGAGAACAACATCGTCTGCATCAGCCGGAAAGTGAACGGCGATACATATCGCCACGGGCTGACGTGGGCACTGCGGCAGGCGGACGCCGATCTGGTCTGTTCGGTGGATACCGACCGGAAATATCTCGTGGTGTATCAGGGAGAGGCCTATGAGTGGGATTACACGTTGAGTGAGTACCAGAACCCGACGTGGTTTTACCATACGAATTTGAAGGCCGTTTGCTTTGCGCACCTGAATGAGCAGCTCTGGGAGTTCAGCACAAGTGCGCTGTACAGTTTTGAGCGCTCGTTTATGGACGAGGGGGAAGCAATCGAAAAGGTGTACCGATTCCCAACGCAGCACTTTGGCTCTTATGACCGCTTGAAAACCGTGAAGAGTGTGGTGTTCTCTACGAGGGCGGATGCAAATACGCGCACGCGCATTACTTGGGGGTGTGACTACGGCACCCGGGAGGACTCGAGTCCAATCATCGCCGACGCCTATCGGCTGGTGCCGCGTGACCTGAGCCGCCGCGCGCTGGGCGGTGGCCTGTACGCGCGGGTGGCGCGCCGCAAGCCGGGGTACCACAATATCCACCACTTTACAATGACTCTTTCTAATGACGACGTCGGTAAGGATCTTTCGATCGTATCGGCGCAAATTTTTTATGTATTTTGCGGGAGGACACGCTGATGGAAATTCCAAAACTGAAATTCACGAAGCTGTGGACGAATCACGATGACTTCCCCACGGTGGAGACACGGGAGGAGGTCGTCCGCAGTGATATGCAGTTGCTGTTCAACGAGATCCGGGACTACATCAACGTGACTCTGTCCGGGGTGGTGTCTACGCTTGGCGATACGCTGACGGCGCTGCAAGGCAAAGCCGGGGCGGGTCGAATCGGCTTTACGAGGACGGCAGCGATCGACCGGGAAAATGTGCAGGATGCGATTGAGTGTGTTCAGGCGCAGCTCGTAAATGTGTCCCAGGGCGGCATCGCTGATGGGGCCGTAACGTCGGAAAAGGTTGCAACGGGCGCGATCGGTACAGCGGCCATCGCGGATGCGGCCGTTACCTATGACAAAATCAAGGACAAAGCGGTCGGTAGTGCAAAGCTGGCGGATAATGCGGTGTCTGCGAAAAAGATTGCATCGAACGCCGTGCAGGAACGCCATATCTTCGACGGATCGGTGACGCAGAGTAAGCTCGCCGCGGAGAGCGTTTCGTCGGCGAAGCTCGCGCCCAATGCCGTGACAAACGAGAAGGTCGGGGATAAAGCGCTTGTTGAGTCGCTTCCGGTTACGGCATCGTCGGGTGTCGCAGAAAGCGCAGTGACGGTGCAGAGCTGCAAATTCATATACGCGAGGGCGCTGGGCGTGGTGCTGTTTCAGGTGGAGCTGCGTGGTCTGTCGTCGGCCGAAATCACGGACGGCGTATCGCTGACGCTGTCCGGCCTGAGTAAACCACCGCTTGAGATGGTGAGCTGCGCGGCGCGCGTGCAGTACGTGTCGACGCAGGGGTATGCCGAGTATACGACGGCTCCGGCGATGTTGGTACCGGACGGTTACCTGACGATTCGTTTCCCGTCTGGCGTGGTGGCAAACGCGAATGACAGTATCATGCTTTCCGGCTGGTACTTCTGCTGAGGGGTGACGGCATGGCATACATCAAACGCGGTGAAGCAAAGACCGTGCCCGTGCGCGTGAAATTCAACGACATGAACGTGATCGCATTTAAGCTCGGCGACAGTGTGCGCAAGACGTGGCCGGACGCGGTGCGGTACGACAACGCAAATGACCGGTTCCTGCTGACGCTGACGCAGGAAGACACGCTGTCCCTCGACGTGGGGCAGGCGGAGCTGGAGATCACCTGCAACTTCAAGGGCGCGGGCAATATCTTGAAGCCGAAGAAAAACCCGAAAATCAAAGTGCTAGAATGCACGGACGAGGAGCTGATGGAATGAGCGACAGAATCGAAGCCGAGATCCTCGATGTGCTTGGAGAAGAGGTAGCCGCCGCTGTTGACACGCCGCTTGTTGTGATCGAAGGCTCAAAGGGTGACCCAGGCGCACCGGGCAAGGACGGCCACAGCCCGGTGGTAACGGCCACTAAGTCCGGCAAGACAACGACAATCAGCGTGGACGGGGCGGCCATTGCCACGGTCGAGGATGGCGCAGATGGTGATCCGGGCAAGGACGGCGCACCCGGCAAAGATGGCGCGGATGGCAAACCTGGGGCTGCTGGTGCGGACGGCGTTACGCCGCACATCGGCGACAATGGGCACTGGTATCTTGGCGGCACGGACACTGGCAAGCCATCGCGCGGGGCTACCGGGCCGCAGGGTGCACCCGGCAAGGACGGCGCGGGCATGGACATTACCGGCGCGACGGTCGGCCAGATTGCCAAGATTACAGCCGTGGACGCGTCCGGCGTGCCGACCGCGTGGAGTCCGGCGGATATGCCGTCAGGCGGCTCACACGATGCTGTGTTGTATACTGCGCAGGAACTCACTTACGGTCAGAAATTTCAGGCACGCAAAAACATCGAAGCGGCGGATAGAGTAATGCCTACCATTACTGGCGGCGTGTCACTGTGTCCGGCAAACGTTACGGATAGCAACACGGCAGTTCATACTACGACCACAACGGCCGGAGGCGATGATTTTACTCTCACGCTTGACGGCGGCCCGGAAAATGCGCTTGTGCGTGTGAAGGGAATCAGAACGCCGACCGACGCAGACACTAATGCGGCCGCGACCGTCGAATACGTTAAGGATGCCATTCCCACAGCACTGAAAAACCCGAACGCGCTGACCGTAACCAGCGGCAGCAACAGCGTAACCTACGACGGAAGTACGGCTGAGAGCATCAACATTCCTGCCGGGCCGAAGGGCGACAAGGGCGAAAAAGGTGACAGGGGTGATCCCGGAAGTGATGCAAGTGTAACGGCCGCAAATGTTGCCGCTGCAATGGGGCTGTCTGGGCTGGCTGCTGATGATCAGATCATGGTATCTGCCGTAGACACTAATGGCAAACCAACATCGTGGAAGAAAAAGTGGAAAGATGTATTCAACATCCGCGATTTGGGTGCCAAAGGCGATGGAACTACTGACGATACAGCGGTTTTTCAAGATGCTTTGACCAAGTATCGCCGCGTGTTTGTGCCGGGCGGCGTATATGTGCTATCCGGTGCAATTACCATTGGCGATGCCTGTGAGCTGGAACTGAGCGCAGATACTGTCTTTGATTTTAAGCAGCTTAACGGGAATTGTATCTCGATGAAAATGTCGGCGTCCCTGCGCGGGAACCACGCCGTGCTTCGAGTTCCGTATGCGTTTGCGGGGAATGTGATTAACATTGCGTCCTCGCTCGATGCCAGCGTCACGGGCGTGCCGCCATACACAAAATGGGACCCGCAGTGGAAAACGGGGCGCTATGTTACGGATGTGTGCATCACGAAACCCGACAACCGAGGGTTCCATTATTCCGTAGACGGAACGTGCAGCGGAACAGCGATTTATATCGAGGCAGACAGCGGCACCACATCCACATTTATCTGGGGGCTGAGCGCGTCTGGTATCAGGATTGCGGGAGCGTTTGCTTATGGCATCCACGCTAAAATGGTCGGCACCGGGTGGTGCCATGAAGCAAGGATCGAGGCGTTCATCGACGCCTGCGAAATCGGCGTGTGCATGGAGGATTGCAACAACGCTTATGTGTCGGCGTCCATTCAGCCGAGGGCGGCGTTGACCGCATCGGGCACAAACGTTGCGTATGCCAAGTACGGCATCAAGCTTATCCGCAGCCGGAACACAGATCTGAGCGGCAGCCGGGTTTGGGACTGGAACTCGGCAAACACTCTGTGGACTGGTGACACTGATTCGGGGTGCGTGTATCAGCACATTGCGATGATTGGGAATTGCAGCGGAACGATTCTTAATGACTTCTTCTACTATGAGATGCCTACATACGATATCCGCAAGTTGATCTACACCGATACGGCCAGCAACCTTGAAAAAATCAACATTTTGCAGGAGCCGTTTACAAGATGGTTCAAGCCGATCGGCGGTGCCCCGATGTTTTACACAGGCGCGGAGAATAAGGAATTGCTCCTCAAGGAGGACTACAACTCCACGTTCCAAACGGTGCTTGCGCCGCGCTTCACAAACAGACTACCGACAGCGACAGCGACTGACGGCAGCATTTTCGGAGGGAAGGGGTACCAAGTCGGCAAGATGTGGGGAACGGATGGCGTTACTCTTTCCGACGAACAAGGAATACTTTGCACCGGATTTATTCCGTGCAGCGGTGGCGCGATCGTCAGATTAAAAGGAATATCATTCACGCCCGGCGACAACAACTGTCGCGTTATTCTGTACAAAAGCGATCATTCAAAGCTGATGCTGGTAAACCGGGGGAACCTCATCGCTAACAAGTCATCGTATTTTATCAACAACTACGAAGAAACGGAAAATGGATGCCAGTTTACCATTGTAGTATCAGAAGCGGCCTATTTCAAGATTAACGTTTACGCGTCTACCAGCGATGGCAACCCAATTGTCACTGTGAACGAAGCGTTGACATATGAGCAGATAGGGACACTTGCAAGCGGCATTAAGGTGGACTACTCGCAAGTCATCAACGCACCGGATTTCCTGACGATTGGTGACCTGCCAAGATATGATGGGAGCGTGAGCTAATGTCAACGAAGATATCCTATAAGGGAAGCGTTATTGCCAATATCACTGAGTCAACAATAAAAACTCTTAAAACTGCTGGGAAGTATTGCGAAAGCGATATTGCAATCGAGAATACGCAGGACGGTGGGACGACACCAAGCGGATCGCTGACCATCACCGCAAATGGCACCTACGATGTGAGCGCTGTCGCACAGGCTATTGTCAACGTCGCGCAGGGCGCGCAAAAATCAAAAATTGTCGACATTACTCTGGGAGCGGATATAACAGCGCCTGCTGCGATTCTCCAAAACGACGATTTCCTCGATGCGCATCACGCAGACCCCGGCTTTCTTTGCGTGCTTGCAGTGGTGTCCGCGCAACAAACAAGTAACTATATCTTGTTCGATATAAGCGGCAATGTAAAAATCGCCGGTTTCTTTTATGGCGGCTCCTTACGTAGTGGCGGCTCGACAAACGTTTATTTCACCCCGAAGCTCAACAACATGAACTCTGCGAGCTATAACGGAACGATGTACTATGAAAATGGGAAACTTATGGTGTATGCGACATCTGCCCGCATCCTCGGCGCTGGAGAGTATAAACTCATCATGCTTACCGAGTAAACTGAAATTTTATGACAAAGAGCGCATGACACGGGCAATGACCTGATCATCACGCTCAATGAACCGATCGAATAAGGAGGCGCAAGATGGACATCATCGAGGCTTTTGCCACGAAAAACAAGTGCTATCAGGCGGGTGCGCCGCTGCACCCGCGGGGGCTGATGCTGCACAGCATCGGCTGCCCGCAACCTAATGCATCCGTCATGGCGCAAAATTACAATCAGTACAGGCCCAACGGCCAGTCTGTTTGCGTCCATGCTTTTGTCCAGCGTGACGGGACGGTGTATCAGACACTACCTTGGACTGTACAGGCATGGCACTGTGGCGGCGCGGCGAACGCAACACACATCGGCATCGAAATGACGGAGCCAGCATCTATCGTCTACACTGGTCATGGAGCTGACTGGCGCGATCTCAACCATGCGGCAACTGAAACCCATATTCGGGGCACATATGCTGCGGCTGTTGAGTTGTTCGCACAGCTTTGTGCTCAGTTTGACCTTGACCCCTTGGCTGACGGCGTCATTATCAGCCACGCCGAGGGTGCGGCAAGAGGCATCGCCAGCGCGCACGCGGACCCTACGCACCTGTGGAGGGCGTTTGGGCTGACGATGGACGGCTTTCGGGCGGACGTCGCCACAGCGATGGCGGCAAAAAATACAGACGAGGAGGACGAGGATGACATGGTGAGGTACAACACGATCGAGGAAGTCCCGAGTTGGGCGCAGGACACGGTGCGCGCGCTGGTGGATGCAGGCGCACTCGGCGGCGTGGGCGGCGGCAATCTGGATCTGTCCATGGATATGATCCGTGGCCTTGTGGTCGGCACCAAGTACGCAGCGGCACGCAACCCCCGGTACGAGACGATCAAGGACATGCCCGGCTGGGCGCAGGCGGGCGTGCAGCGTCTGGTGGATCGCGGCGCGCTCAAAGGAGACGCCGACGGCAGGCTCGACCTGTCGCTGGATATGCTGCGCACGCTGCTGGTTACGCAGGCGATGATCGACGAAAACAAGTGATGGAGGGGTAGTACATATGAACATCAACTGGAGAGTACGTATTCGCAACAAGAACTTCTGGCTGGCGCTGATCCCGGCTCTGCTTCTGCTGGTGCAGGTGGTGGCCGCCCCGTTCGGATACAAGTGGGATTTTGGCGTGCTGAATCAGCAGCTTGCAGCAATCATCAACGCGGTGTTTGCTGTGCTGTCGATCATCGGCGTGGTGAACGACCCGACCACCGCCGGTACTGCGGATAGTGCGCGGGCAATGACTTATACCGAGCCCAGACAGGATGATACTCGCCGATGAGTCTCTCAGTAGTAATTGCGCTGGGTGGCGTGATGCTCAGCATTATTGGCGCTACTTGGCGGCTGTGCGTGATTGTGACGCAGGCGACGGATGCGGTGAAGGCCTTGACGGAGCGCATACAGCACATGGACAACGACAACCTGCGAGATCATGCGGAGATGCGCAGGCAGCTCAACGGCCACGAGAGCCGCATTTCAAAACTCGAGCGACGAACATAAGGGAGTGATTGCGCGATATGGCACAGACGAATACGCCCGTCAGCGCGGAAGATCAGAAGAAAATCGACGCTTTCGGCGAGCAGTGGAAGGCGGCACAGGCAGCCGGAGA
>OMAC01001035.1_pt1 | contig 12764 bp, 14 predicted proteins | sample 1644561 | NCBI WGS metagenome assembly OMAC01 (sample SAMEA103958144, study PRJEB25191) | human gut metagenome
TTGCAAAATCGGGTGATACATATAATCACGAAAAACTGTGGAAATATGTTAAGCCTCAAAATTGCAACAAGCCATACAATTACTACCCTCGTGGCAGGGTTGTCAAAGGAACTAAAAGCAAAGCGATTATTTATATGAATCCAAATATATCAAACGAGTTTATTTCAAGCATAAAAGAAATGTTTGGAATTAAGGAAGAACCGATTATTAAGTTAGATTACAGCAAGCATTATAAGTGCTTTTTAGATTAGGAGGATAATATGGATATTTTACAATTTATAAATTCAAATGCTATAAGAAATCATTTGAAAAAAATCAATTATCAATTTTACACTTTAGAGGCTGCATGGCTCATTTATCATTCATATAACCACTCTGTTTATGAAAAATTTGATGCCTACGAAAAACTTATGAAAGAATATCCGGATTGCAGAGTTGAAGAAAGATTACACACTGATAGCCTGTTTGAGTATCTGAAAAATTATATCAAAGCGTACAAAAATGCCATTTATGAATTTGAAGCACCGGGTTCAGTCTATTCTATTGAGGTAAAGCATTTTGATCGTGAAACAGATTATACTGTTAAGACAATGTTTACTTATTTGGATGCTGTTAGAAAGCAATGCAAAATTGAAAAGGACGACGAAAATTCCGGTGATATAAAGAATTTTGTAATAAGCAAATATATACCTGAAAGTGAAAAAAGCAGCGGGAGTATTATTCCGCAACAAATGGTTTTGAAAGGAGATGACTTAAAACCCATTTACTTTGATTTTCAAAATGATATTAAATACAATTTACTCGGAGATCTTTATCTTGATATCCCTATACCGTTTAAAAAAGGCGATATTGTTTGGGATAAATATTATAAATTTACTCCTGTTGTTTTTTTATCAATTTGCTATGAGAATATAAGCACTGAAGATTATATATGCTTAAAAAAAACCGGCGATGAGACGGACATGACTTATGAATCCTACTGCATGATTGACAGTAACACAATATTTAGAGATATAGATTACAACTATATGGATTTGGAATATTATCCTTATGAATTAACCGATAAACACAAGGCCTTACTACTAATCAGTCGGTTTTTGAAAGGTGATATTGATATTGGCTCATGTTGCAATGCTTTTCATAGCTTATCTTTAAGAGATTGCGCAGAAAAATCAATGCCGAAAAGATACACGGATAAACTTACGGAAGAGTCAAAAATAAAAAAGAATAATACATACAAAAAATATATTGACGAATTTATGCCGTCTGATGAAATGCGAAACTACCTAAAAACGCAAGAACTTACGCCGTATCAAATAGCGTCTTTGATATTTAATTCTCCGTATTCTATTGACCAAAAGAAAAATGCTCTTTATTCACTGCTTAACGAAACCGATGATAATGAACTAAAGGCACTTTGCTCAAATTGTATTGAGAATATTGAAAGAGCTTATGAACTGCTGAATACAGACGGAACTTTCAAAGTTACAAGCAGTTTTGTTAACGGTGTTGTAGAACTAAATGATGAAGGACTGTTTTCGAACTATAAAGATGTGAAAGAGTTTATAGCATCCGACATAAAGGAGTGCGAATATAAGGACTATGATTATTACGGTTATTTTATTGAAAAATGGATAAAAAACAGCGACGGTATACTCGAAAATGTTATTACTTATTATGTAATTAAAAATGAAATTTGCTATTTTAAGTATTCGCCTTTAAGTGATTACTTAAAAGAATTTTTACACGACTTTGAGCCCAAAATTTGTAATTTTGAACTTAATGTTCCAACGCCTTTCAAGGTTGGCGATGTTGTTATGTTTGACGGATATCCTTTTGCGAAAAGAACATTTTCTCTTATTTTAAGTACAGGCGATAATCAAGATTGTTGCAGTCTTTGGAATCTTTATTGGGCAGGTCCGAGAACATGGAAAACAGGCGCAGTTAAGCACGGAGACGTAGGTTATATATTACGGGGAAAGGAATTGTTTGTTTCACCACTCTACAATGCAGAGAGATGTAACGGAGTGCTACCGACAACATTTAAGATTTTTCATGAAATAAAACAGGCTTTCGGCGATGATGAACAAAAATATTATGAATTAGATTCATTTGTTTCTACAAGAGGAATAACCGAAGACGAAATACGAAGTTTTATAAATTCAAAGGTGGATAATGGAAAACTTTAACATGGAACTTTTTGCGAATGATTTAGAAAGCAAAGTTGGTTTAACGTTAGTCGGCGGTCGTCCCGGTGTAGGCAAAACAACATTTTTATTGAATGTAACAGCTCAAATGCTTAGGCGTAATAAAAATGTGTTTTTTGTATCATTAGAATTGGACGAAAAAAGTGTGAAAAATTATTTGCTTTCAACAGGACTTAATGATCAAGACAGCTTAAGCAAATTGACAATTTATGATCAGACTAACTTTAATATTGATGATTTATCAGCTGATGAAACAGTCGTCAATTTCGATTTAATTATTATTGATTACTTAAATTTAATCGGCTATGCAAATGATAAAAGTCTTGATTATATAGTCAAGCAACTGAAAAACATTTCAAATCATAAAAATATAAATATCATTGCCTCTGCCCAATTATCAAAAGGCAATGATGAAAGCAGAATTCCTACCGAATCTGATTTTATGATCAGCAAAGATATATTTTCAAAATATGTTGACAACAGCATTTTGCTATATGAGAAATAAATTTTATTTAATAATAAGGAGATCAAAAATGAAAAAGATTTTATCAATAGTTATCGGTATAATTATAGTTTCAACGGTCTTTGTAGCTTGCTCAAAAGAAGTAAACACCGACGCAACAGCAACAACCGATAAATCAACAACTGTTCAAAGTGACTCGAGTACCGAAATTAACACAATAACCACAACAGAGTCAACAACTCAAAGCACATCACAGGCTACATATAAAAAGAATGTAATTGTGTCTTTCAATGCTGTTCAGGGTGCTGTTATTTATGATCAAAGTTACGATTCAAACGGTTATCTTGAAAGCTGTCAGTTTCATAAAAAGTGCGAAGCGTGCGGCTATGTAAGCAACAGTAATGGTCAAGCCCGTGGAAATCTGTCAACCTCATATCATTGCACCCAATGCGGAAATAATCAGGCTGTTGAAATTGTGGCGAATTTCGAATGCGTTGAAGTGCCGTATGATCATTAAGATATTCAGCCGTCAGCAGGCGGTTAAGCAAAGTTATACGGATTTGGACGGCAGTAAAATCATCATATCAATAAGCGATCCGCTTGAGGAAAAAGCAAAGTTCAATCGGAATAATATTTCTATCAAAAGTGTGCTTTATTTGTCGTTTTATGATATTGACGAAAAAACAAAAAGCATCTTCGGCGGCTACGATTCTATGTCGCCGATTGATGCTGTTTTGATTAGAGATTTTGTTTTGAAATGGGAAAATTATGTGGATGAAATTTGGGTGCAATGTGAAATGGGCATATCCCGTTCTGCCGGCATTGCCGCCGCAATATCGGAACGCTTTGAACTTGATTCAACGATATTTTGAACAATAAGAATTATATCCCTAATATGCTGTGCTACAATTTAACAAAAGATGCGTTTAGCAAAAAAGGAAAGTGAGGTTGGTTTGCTTTCTCATTCTAAAAGAAATGCCCCTGTATCTGTTGAATTCAGATACAGGGGTGATTTTATTTTTGCAGTGCTTCATAGATTTTGTTGAATACAAGTTGATTGGGATAATAGCGATAATCACGAAAGATGTCTATACCGCGTTTTTTCAAAATGTTCAAGGATTGCTGCGGCGAGTATTGGATGAAATCAAAAAATATTTTTTTACATAAAAAACGCCGGTGTGGGCGATTATTCATATAGCAAATCGTTATTTTTTGCCCAGGTTAGAAATGCACCTTCTGCTGGTATGTTGCAACTAAGCTCTTGGTTGTACTTTAAGCTTGCCTGTACCACCTTTCGCCCACTTACTTCTACAGCGCCTATATAGCACTCGTCTTTTTTTATCACATACACCAACGGAGGCATATAGCTGCGCAGACAATTATGCAATTTTTTTCCTGCTTGTGTGTATTCTCTGGTGTTTTTTAGGCGCACAAATGCATAACCTTCTGTGATACTGTCCGGCGGAACTACGGCAAGACTTTGTATATCCGGTTGTAATACGGGAACGGATATCCATTCTCCTAAATCCGGATCTATAGGTGAGAAGGTTGTATCTGCTGGCAGGTTTAAGCGCTTCCACTTTTTTCTTTCTTCTTTGCGTTCTCGCGCGTTAAGAGATAAATACTCTATTCCGTACTGGTTTATGTTGCCTGTATGCTTTATGAGTAAGCGGTACAGGTAACTTGTGCCGCGAATGGCCTTTAGGTCTTCATAAAATGAAGAAATACACGGGTGCTTGTACAAAAAAAGAAGTGTGGAGAATCTGTGAGGGGATTGCAAAAACTTCTGAAAGTGGTCTATATTGTTAATCAGTTGCCAAACCGTATCCAATTCTTTTTGATAAATCAGCAACGCCGGCATGGTATATAGAGCTTTTCGAATACATTTGGTTAATGGAAAAGCAGACGCTTTAACCAGGGACGGAATCAATCGAATATGGTGCATTCGCCTCATCCTGCCGTTTAGGCTTTTTGCCAAATAAGCGGTATTGCTATTTGTATAAGGCAACGCATTAAAAAATGCTGCATCGTATCCAATGAATCGCGTCATTAAAACGCAGGCGTTTAAAGTGAATTGTTGATTTTGAAAGGGTAGCGGCGTCGGCCACATAGCAGCAAACTGCATTTGTAACTCTCTATGCACAACCTTGCTTGCTTGAAAAAATCGATACAAGGGATCCATTGGGTCCGCTTCTAAATTTCGATTGGAAACATCCCTTATGGCGTATCGGTCGCCATTGGCGTTCTCAAGGGACATAAAACTATGTCCGTTTTTAAAATTAAATGTAAGAACTTCATATACTTTCGGAGATTGTAAAGAAAGCTCTTTTGACAGCCACGAAATAGACAGTAGTTCTTTCATGCTCAACTGCACCGCCAATCGAACGGTTTTGCGCCGGACGGAAAGAATGGCTCGTACAGTATCCTGATTGGGTCGGATTACTGTTTTGCAATGGGCGCATCGCAAGGCTTTTGTTGCAGATATAGGCGTGTTAAAATGCAATACAGGCTCTTTTTCTTCAAACCAAGAGATTTGCGTGGATGCCCATGTTGATAATTCTTGCGGGGTGCGTATGCGAAATGTGGAATTTTCTTTTTGGGTGTATGCCGGTGTTTCCTTATCGCAAAAAGGACACACGACCACGTGTCGGGTAAGAATCACAGCGTCATTTGTGAGCTTTGCATCGGTGCTTTGCTCCTGTAAATGCGGCGTTAGCACTTGCTCAATTTGCGTGCGTGGGATTTGTTGCTTTTTTTCTTGAATAATATAGCCGTTACGAATATACATTTCTCGTTCACATTGCATAGTGTTCTCCTGTTGTGCGGACCTTTGCGCCGAATTCCAATGGGCTTAGCATAAAAAGTGTAACGCACAGCATGTACGGAAAAGCGCACAGTAAACAAGATGAAGTTTAGCGCACTTTCATTATGGGAGAAAAATATCACACAGTTTATTGTATAATAGAAACATATTCGATATAATGGAATTGAGGCGAATTTGATTAGCTTCAACCAGAAAATAATCTTGTGTATCTATATTCCATTACCGTCGGTGAAAAAAACGGCGGATCGGTTATCATATTTAGAATTTGGGATTAATGCTTGTAGTGTAATATTTTTATTTTTTATAATTTAGGTTTTATTATAAAGTGTGGTATAATGTAGAAAAAATAAAAGGAGACAGTTAAGATGAGTTTGAAAAGAATTACAGAGCGCGATTTTTTTACATGCGAAGCGGTTGAATTAGCTGAGAAGTTAATAGGCAAAGTCATTTGTAACAGGGTTGCAGGTAAAATATTGCGTTTTAGAATAGTAGAAACAGAAGCGTATGGTGAAAATGATACGGCGTGTCATTCAAATAAATATAAAAGCGGAAATGGGGTGGTTTCCCAAAATATGATAGGTGGTACATTGTATGTTCATTACAATAATAAAGACAATCCGGGTAGCATGTTTGATGTAGTTGCTAACAAAGTCGGTGTAGGTGAAGGCGTTTTAATACGAGGTGGCATAAATCTTGAAAACCCTAATGAAAAATATTTAAGCAAACCAATTTGCTTGGGCGAGGCGCTAAAAATTGATTATAATAGACTGAATCAAGTTGATTTGGCAACATCAGAACTGATTTGGATTGAAGAAGATGGGTTTGATTGTACCCAGAAAATTAAAAGAAGCAAACGTATTGGATTAGAAAATTCAAATGATGTTAAACAAGAAGATAAAGATAAACTATGGCGTTTCTTTTTGCAAAAATGAGAAGAAAGTAGGTTAATATATGCTCTACTTTTCATCACTTCTAAAAGCCGACCCCAAGTATTCATTATCGGCGGAAATTTTATTTTCCGCTTTGTCCGACAACGGAGAAAAATTCACTCTTTTTGACGGAGCAAGGGATATCTGGGCAAGGGATTATATGCCGGTGAAAACAAAGTCGGGCAAATATGTATCATTTCGATACGAGCCGAGCTATCTTGCAGACGATCCGCAATTAAGAACAAATTTTAAAACCGATATTGCACCGCATTTTGTTCTGCCTGTTGCATATTCAAATATCAATCTTGACGGCGGAAATGTTGTATTTTCGCCGTCAAAGACAAAAGCCGTTATCACCGACAGGGTGTTTTCAGAAAATCCAGAATATGACAAGAATACTCTTTTATTAGAACTTGAAAAATTGCTCGAAGCAAGCGTACTTATAATTCCCTCACTCAAAAGCGATATGACAGGGCATGCCGACGGTATGGTGCGATTGGTCGGTGAAAATACCGCTATCGTTAATGCTCCGCTGTCGCCGTATGGATTTGAAACGAAAGTTAAAAAGTCTTTGCAAAATTACGGATTTAATGTTATTGATTTTCCGTATTTTTACTCAAAGGGTGACAGTGCCGTCGGTTGTTATCTTAATTATTTAGCAACGGAGAAATCTATATTCCTGCCGGTGTTCGGTGTTGACACGGATAACGAGGCTATAAAACTTGCAAAAAGCATTTTTGATAAAACAATTATTCCGGTTAATATAAATGAAATTGCCAAATACGGCGGTCTGCTCAATTGTATCAGTTGGGAATTTGAATAGCAAAATATGTATTTATTTTTGTGCATTGCTTTTACTATCATATAAATAAGAATTGAAGAAAGGAAGAAAATAATGGAAGTTGCAAAAGTTTTAACCGCAGTTTATGATGAGGATTTGGAAAACGGTGTGTTCAGGATTCCGGAGGATATTCAGGAGATTGATGGTGGCGCATTTAGTTACTGCCCGAGCCTGAGGAAGTTGATTGTACCAAACTCCATAGATTGGTTGCCCGATTTTTACGACTGTCTGCTCTTAGAATCAATTGAAGTATCAGAGGGCAATGAGGAATATTCTTCTTTAGACGGTGTTTTGTTTGATAAAGATAAAAAACTACTTGTGCGATTTCCGAGAAATCATCAAGCAACATCTTATTGTGTTCCGCAGAGTGTAACCGGACTATGTCACTTTGCTTTTCAGTGTTGTGAAAACATAGAAAAAATATCAATTCCGAATAGTATAAAAGAAATGGGAAGATGGGTTTTTTATGGTTGCAAAAAGCTAAGAGAAATAAATATTTCAAACCGTGTAGCTAAGATTGAAAAAAATACCTTCTTTGGATGTGAAAATTTGGAAAGAATTTATATTCCGAATAGTGTGACAGAATTTGATAGTGAGATTTTTACGGATTGCGATAAGCTGACAATATATTGTCACAAGGGCTCTGCGGCGGAAAAATACGCAAAAGAAAACAATATTCCTGTTTCTTATGTGCAAGAAAACGAATAGTTATGTATATTTATCGGTCGGGTAGTTCTATGGCATCACAATCGTAAAACAACAAAACAATTGTAACGGTAAACAGTAAAGAGATTGCCGAAAATGCTGGTTTACTTAACTGTATCAGTTGGGCAGATTAAATCAAGGCAAATATAAAAAGAGGTTTGCTCCGATTGAAGGGCAAACCTCTTTTATCGTTAGTGATTCATTTATTTCCAATATCTATTAATAAGTCGTTGCATATTTTCTTTGCCGACCGGATTCATTGTGTGTAACTTGACAGGATAATATTGCTCGGTTTCTGCAAGATAGTCAAGCAATTTAATTCCGTCACCACCGTCAAAAGCATAGTCGCCTAAATCATGATCTAAGTCAAGTTGTTCAATCGGTTCTTTTGCGTTTTTAATCAATTCAATTGCTTCATTAACGCTGTGACAATGAATATAACCGTTTGGAGCAGGTCTTATATCGTCCAGCCAAATTTTCATTATACACACCCCTTTGTTTTCCAAGTCATCCTGAATATTTCATTTTTATTTTGCTTCATTGTACATGTAAATAATACGATAAATCGTTCTTACTCAAATTCCTCTTTATGTTTCATAAATAAATCAAACATCAAACGAACGTTCTTCAGCTTGGTCCAGGAATCAACAACCTTTGAGTTATCGTCAAGATTGTAGATTTTTGCATGTGGTATAGATAAAAAAATCGGCGAATGCGTTGCAATAATGAATTGATAATTGAAGAATCGAGCAGAGGAATTGATATAGTCTGCAAGCTTCATCTGATTTTCAAGTGATAAACTGTTTTCCGGTTCATCAAGCAGATAAAGTCCTTCGTTTTCCATTTGATTTATGAAATATTGTATCGCCGTTTCTCCGTTGGAGTTTTCTTCTTCCTCACGCTCCAATCTTTTTTTCAAAAAGGCAGATTTGCTTTTCAGTGCCTCATACCGGGTGTGCCACCTATCATAATCTTCCAAAGATTGCAGATTTGGACTACCTGCCCTTATCTCCCAATATTCTTCGTTTACATCTTTTGTTTTGCTGAATAGCTGCTTATTAAACTTTCGTTTTTTCATTGAAAGGTTAAAAATATCATCACTTGTTATAATTCTGCTGTTATGATTGAAAAACTGCGCATATTCTCGAAAATCATCCTCGTTATACTTGCACATATCCAAGTAGTCGTTGAGAAAACGGCCGGAATTAAAAAGAGAGTCACGTTTTAACCGCAGTTTTTCTGCAATGATATTCAGTGCCGTGGTTTTTCCGCACCCGTTTTCGCCGTAAAGAATCGTGATGCTATCAAATTCTATCTTATTAAGGCTAACATCCGGAAGAACATTGAATGGATAAAAAGAGCCGGTATGAAAGAGAGGACGCCGATCCGCCTCAAGGCTGTCAGGGGGATGTAAAAAGCGAAGTTCTTGAGACAGTGACGGAAAAGAAAAATTTTTTAAATAAATCATTTTTTTGACACTCCGTTATAAAACCAATTTAAGTATGATACTTCAAAGTGATTTGCAATTCTTAAATGAATAATAGCTAACACTCGATCTGCCCACACCTTCTTATAATTATAACGATCGTGATGAACGAAAAACGGTACAAATGATTTATCAAAGTGTTATTAGAATAAAATGCGGCGGAGCTTATGTACTGAAAAAGTCGCATAGCCTATTGCATAATGTGAGCATAAGATATAAAATAAATTTGAGGTGAACATTATGTTAGGTGCAAGACCAAAGAAAATGATGAATATGTATATTTACGATATACTCAGGCGAAACACCGATGCCGAGCATCCTATGACGCAGAGAGAAATCCAAAAGCGGCTTGAGAGCGAATACGATATGACGGTTGATAGGAAAGCGGTCAAAGCTAATCTTGAAGATTTAATCAATGACGGCTCATATAATATCGAGTATGCAACGAAAATCCGATTGACGCCGAACCGCTTGACGGGTGAGACTGAGAAAAACGAGGTGCTTACAGGTTTTTATTACAACAATGTATTTACCGATTCTGAGCTTCGTTTGCTTATGGATTCGGTTCTGTTTTCAAGGAGCATTCCGACTAATAACAAAAAGGAAATGCTTGGCAAATTAAAGGATTTGTCAAATAAATATTTCAAGTTCAGCACTGCCAATATTCAGTCGTATGAAAGCGTTGACAGAGAGATGAACAGGGAATTGTTTTATACCATTGAGGTGCTTGACGAGGCAATTTCAAAGGGATTGCAAGTTAAGTTTTTGTATAGTGAATATGGCACCGACAAGAAACTTCATCATAGGACAAATGAGGACGGCGATGTCAGAGAATACATAATCAATCCATATACTATGGTGGCAAACGGCGGTAAATATTATCTTATTTGCAATTACGACAAGTACGATAATCTTTCTCATTATCGTATTGACAGAATCAGCAATATTGAGATTTTGGAAACGCCGAGAAAACCAAAAAATCAGGTTGAGGGGCTTGTGGGTCTTGATGTTGCAAAGTATATGCAGGAGCATATTTTTATGTTCGGCGGTAAGTCAATCAGGGCAAAATTTGAAATGCCTAAATATTTAATTTCAGATGTACTTGATTCGTTCGGAGCGAATGTTAATTTCACTGATATCGGCGACGGCAATGTGCTTACAAGCGTTAAGGTTAATGAAAATGACATACGCTATTGGGCAAGACTGTACGCAAGCCAAATCAAAATCACCGAACCAAAAGAGCTTGTCGATATGTGCAAGCAGGATATGATAAATGCATTAAAATTATATGAAGACTAAAAGAAAATAAAAATGGATTCAACAACATGTAGAGATTTATGTGAAAGATGGGAAATGATTATATTGCAAACTAAAATGTGTTGGCATTTGGCGAATATGATTTTGACTATGACGATTATTCCGATCTTATAAAACAATCGTATTATTTCTTAAAAGAAATATTTGACTCTTATAATTTATCAGTTGCTGATTTACACAATTCAAATTCAAACTTCTTGCTTGATTATGCCAAACTTGTTTCTTTGATTAAAAGCTACGGTACAACAGAGAATTTTTAAGATTATTCTGAGAAATATTTATCATCTATGTTGATTGCTAAAAAGTTTGCTGAAAACTGCTGTATGCCATATTCAACATTGGACAGTGTACTTTCATTTAGCACGGGTTATGCAGAGGAAGACAATATTAAATACGATATTGAAAAAGGTGATTTTTCAGATATTATCGAACATGCATTTGAACTTTGCGATTATTTGATGTATTAAATTGTTTTGCTTTTGGTGTTTCGTTAAGTGTTAACGGTAAAGGCAACGTATTTATGCTATATATTTGTGATAATTGAGGTCGTTGACAATTCTCATGGTATATGTTACGATTGATTAAATGAAAAGGAGTGAAATTATGGGATACAATAATAATGAACATCTGAATATTTTCCATCATTATTCGCAAAATGGTTCTATTCCGATTGAAAACAATATTTCAAGGGGACTGGCTATTGTTTTTCAAGAATATCCAACTTTTTTATTGATGTTTTTGAATAAAATAGGTTCTCAAATAGATGAACATAAAGAAGCAATAACTATTGACGGTGAGTACTATGTGAATTTTCAAAAACGAGTTTCTGATTTTTCGTGTCCCGATAATATTGTCGGCGTTTCCTTAACTGCAAAAAAGGGACTTGGTGAAACATGGAATAATACTCAAAATAGAGAAACGACAGATGATCCTATTACAGATATCTCAATTGAATTTAATGATACAATAATAATTATTGAAGTTAAAAGAACAGACGAGGATTGTAATGGACAATTAAAGGAACAAATTTCAAAAATAATAGATGATAATACCAATGTCATCAATGCTCATTTTACATGGACTGATATTATAGAAATGCTTGAAACATATCATTCTATAGCTAGCAAAGAGGATAGAATTATTGATGATTATTATCATCACATTTGTTATTGCTTTCCTCAATGGTGTCCGGTAAAGAATTTAGCTAATATCTCTGATTTTGATATAAATGCACAAGAGAAAAGATTGAATGTATTGATTAATGAATACAATAAAAATCATTCGCTTCCGTTAAAAGATTATATTGATATTTCAGGTGAATTTGATTCTGTTTCAGAACTTCATGTTTGGATTTCCGAAAAAAACAATAATAGTTCTGTGGTTAAATTTGGTATTTGGCCATCAGCCATTAAATCTCAATATTGGGAATTTATAAATAAATCCACATGCAATTTTTTGAATGAAGGAGTTAATAAACAGATAAATAATATGGATACTAGCAATTGTGTGTATGTTAGAATTTATGATACACACGGAAGACCAAAATATTCAATTTCGACTTTCGGAATAACAAGTAAAGAAAAATATACACAATTCTGCGAAAAAATTATTGGTCGCTGGGGACGAAATAATTCAAAATCTTCTTGGGACGAATTTTATAATATTATTATGAATAGTTCTTATGTGCCTACAAAAAATAGGCAAAACTTCAAAGAATACTTTGAAAAAAATTTGATGCCAAGTAATATGAACTTTTTTAATGCAATTTTAAGTTGTGAGATTATAAGCGAATTGTCATATAAAGAGGCTCAAAATATTGATAAAAATGGTGCATTTGATAAGTTTATTACAGATTACATACGCAATATGGAATCAATTGTTGAGGATATTCATTGAAACTGGTGATAATCAATGACCTATGTAATATCTGACTTGCACGGTTACTCGATAGAAAAATTAAAAACATTGCTTGAAAAAGCAGGGTTTTGCGAG
>OMAC01001045.1_pt1 | contig 12659 bp, 11 predicted proteins | sample 1644561 | NCBI WGS metagenome assembly OMAC01 (sample SAMEA103958144, study PRJEB25191) | human gut metagenome
ATGCTGGGCGTATGTCGGCTGATTTAAGAACAACATGTAAAAAATATTCGCGCATTTGTATTAAGTTTTGTTAACTGCGACCGATAAACCAAAGACAGTTTGTCAGTCAGGAGTTTTTCCGCGTGAGTCATTACCATGAGCAGTTCCTGAAACAAAATCCGTTAGCCGTCCTGGGCGTGTTACGCGATTTGAACAAAGCCGCAATTCCTTTGCGTATCAGCTGGAATGGCGGGCAGCTGATCAGCAAAATACTGGCAATAACTCCGGATAAACTGGTGCTGGATTTCGGCAGCCAGGCCGAAGACAACATCGCCGTGCTAAAGGCGCAGCACATTACCATTACCGCCGAAACTCAGGGTGCGAAAGTCGAGTTTACTGTTTCCGGCATTTATTACCGTACCGCCTCCCACCTTATGGTTTGTACAACGACGCCGATATTTCCGCATCACCGCCCCACTCCATCCGCCTTATTTTTGCCAGACCAAACTGGCGGATAACAGTACGTTACGTTTCCGCCTGTATGATTTGTCGTTAGGCGGCATGGGCGCATTACTGGAAACAGCAAAGCCTGCCGAATTACACGAAGGCATGCGCTTCGCTCAGATTGAAGTCAACATGGGGCAATGGGGTGTTTTTCACTTTGACGCCCAGTTAATCTCCATCAGCGAGCGCAAAGTGATTGATGGCAAAAATGAAACCATCACCACTCCCCGTCTGAGCTTCCGTTTTCTTAACGTCAGCCCGACGGTGGAGCGGCAATTACAGCGGATTATTTTCTCTCTCGAGCGAGAAGCCCGGAAAAAAGCGGACAATGTGCGCGACTGATTTACATCGCGTCCAGTGCCTGCTCAAGTTTGTAGATATAGCGCGGAGCCTGCGGCGCAGGATGATTTCGCGCTACGTGATCGAGGAACTCATCAGCATCCAGATCGTTGATTTTGCTGATCGCCTTTTTCCGATCTGACGAGAAAGTCCGTAGCAGCGCACCTGCCCCGTTAGCGTATGACACCACCAGCGCATATTGCAGTACCTTCGGATCTTCAATGCCTGCCAGCGGGCCGGTTTCCAGAATATTCAGGTAAGCCGCCCCCATTGAAATATTACGCTCCGGATTTTTCAGCTCGCTGGTCGTCGGCTCACCGCTCCAGCCCATACGACGATATACATCACGTCCGGAGGTTGAAGCTTTTATCTGCATCAAACCAATGGCATTCGATTTACTCACCGCGTTCGGATTACCACCCGATTCGATAGCGATAATCGCCGTGATCAATTGTGGATCGACGCCCCAGGCTGCACCGGCTTTCTGGCTTATTGGCATCCACTGCATCGCACGTTGCACCGGAACTTTCGCGTTCCACGGCGGGTTCGTATAGTCATGCTTTGATGAACAACCCGCTAATAACACAATCAAAAAGGCAAACCATCTCAATTTCACTTCTTCTGTCCTTATAGCCTGGAATCGCCGTTGAGGTGACAACGGCACACCTAAGCGGCATGATATACATTTCGTTTCTGTTGTCAGCAAGGAATTGCCATGTCTCTGTTTCACTTAATTGCCCCATCGGGTTACTGCATTAAACAGCACGCCGCGCTGCGTGGTATCCAGCGCCTTACCGACGCGGGGCATCAGGTCAATAACGTCGAGGTTATTGCCCGTCGTTGTGAGCGTTTTGCGGGTACGGAAACGGAGCGTCTGGAAGATCTCAATTCTCTTGCCAGACTGACTACCCCCAACACCATCGTGCTGTCTGTACGCGGCGGTTACGGTGCCAGTCGTTTACTGGCAGATATTGACTGGCAGGCACTGGTGGCTCGCCAACAACATGACCCGTTACTCATTTGCGGACATAGCGATTTTACCGCCATTCAGTGCGGTCTTCTGGCGCAAGGCAATGTCATCACCTTTAGCGGCCCCATGCTGGTAGCAAACTTTGGCGCGGATGAACTAAATGCCTTTACCGAGCACCACTTCTGGCTGGCGTTACGCAATAAAACGTTCACCATTGAATGGCAAGGGGAAGGCCCGACATGTCAGACCGAAGGCACGCTGTGGGGAGGCAATCTTGCGATGCTGATTTCACTGATTGGTACACCGTGGATGCCAAAAATTGAGAACGGTATTCTGGTGCTGGAAGATATTAACGAGCACCCTTTCCGCGTCGAACGTATGCTGTTGCAGCTCTATCATGCTGGAATTTTGCCACGTCAGAAGGCGATTATTCTCGGTAGCTTTAGCGGCAGCACGCCTAATGATTATGACGCAGGTTACAACCTGGAGTCAGTGTACGCGTTTTTGCGTTCCCGCCTGTCGATTCCACTCATTACCGGCCTCGATTTTGGTCATGAACAACGCACGGTTACACTGCCGTTGGGCGCACATGCCATTCTTAATAACACCCAGGAAGGCACCCAGTTGACGATTAGCGGTCATCCTGTTCTTAAAATGTAAAAAAATCACGCTTCAGGGCTAAGTAAAACGCTGTCTCTGCCGCTAATATGGTAGGGTTTATATAAGAGACAGCGTAATCAGGAGTAACCGACCGTTGGATGCCACAACAATAATTAGCCTTTTCATCTTAGGATCCATCCTTGTCACCAGCAGTATATTACTTAGTTCATTTTCTTCCCGTCTTGGCATTCCCATTCTGGTTATTTTTCTGGCGATCGGCATGCTGGCGGGGGTTGATGGCGTCGGCGGTATCCCGTTTGATAATTACCCCTTCGCCTACATGGTAAGTAACCTGGCGCTGGCGATTATTTTGCTCGACGGCGGGATGCGTACTCAGGCCAGCTCCTTTCGTGTGGCGTTAGGACCGGCACTGTCGCTGGCGACGCTGGGCGTGCTTATCACCTCTGGTTTAACCGGCATGATGGCGGCGTGGCTGTTTAATCTTGATTTGATTGAAGGATTATTAATCGGCGCTATCGTCGGCTCCACCGATGCTGCAGCGGTCTTTTCTCTGCTGGGTGGTAAGGGGCTTAACGAACGTGTTGGCTCGACGCTGGAAATTGAATCCGGCAGTAATGATCCAATGGCGGTCTTTCTGACGATTACCCTGATTGCGATGATCCAGCAACATGAAAGCAGTGTCAGTTGGATGTTCGTGGTCGATATTCTGCAGCAATTTGGCCTCGGGATTGTCATCGGGCTTGGCGGTGGTTATTTACTGCTGCAAATGATTAATCGCATCGCCCTGCCCGCCGGATTATATCCATTGCTGGCATTAAGCGGCGGTATTTTAATTTTTGCTTTAACCACGGCGCTGGAAGGCAGCGGTATTCTGGCTGTTTATCTGTGCGGTTTTCTGCTGGGTAATCGGCCGATTCGCAACCGCTACGGCATCCTGCAAAATTTCGACGGCCTCGCCTGGCTGGCGCAAATCGCCATGTTCCTGGTGCTGGGGCTATTGGTTAACCCAAGCGATCTGCTGCCCATTGCCATTCCGGCGCTCATTTTGTCCGCATGGATGATTTTCTTCGCCCGTCCTCTTTCGGTATTTGCCGGATTGCTACCGTTCCGTGGCTTCAATCTGCGTGAGCGCGTGTTTATCAGCTGGGTAGGATTACTCGGCGCGGTGCCGATTATTCTGGCTGTGTTCCCGATGATGGCGGGGCTGGAGAATGCGCGACTGTTCTTTAATGTCGCCTTCTTTGTGGTCCTGGTTTCACTGCTATTGCAGGGAACATCACTCTCGTGGGCGGCGAAAAAAGCCAAAGTGGTCGTTCCGCCAGTGGGACGTCCGGTGTCACGCGTTGGCCTGGATATTCATCCGGAAAATCCGTGGGAGCAGTTTGTTTATCAATTGAGTGCCGATAAATGGTGCGTGGGCGCGGCACTGCGTGATTTGCATATGCCAAAAGAGACGCGTATTGCGGCACTGTTTCGTGATAACCAGTTGCTTCATCCCACCGGCAGCACCCGACTGCGCGAAGGCGATGTGTTGTGTGTAATTGGTCGGGAACGCGATCTCCCGGCGCTCGGTAAACTGTTCAGCCAGTCGCCGCCGGTCGCGCTGGATCAACGCTTCTTTGGTGACTTCATTCTCGAAGCCAGCGCCAAATATGCTGATGTGGCGCTGATATATGGTCTGGAAGACGGGCGAGAATATCGCGATAAGCAGCAAACGCTGGGTGAAATCGTCCAGCAGTTGTTAGGCGCAGCACCGGTTGTCGGTGACCAGGTAGAGTTTGCCGGGATGATCTGGACGGTGGCCGAGAAAGAAGATAATGAAGTGTTGAAGATTGGTGTTCGGGTAGCGGAGGAAGCTTAAGTTTAATGTGTTTTATAACGCTGGATACGACGCTGGTCGCATCCAGCGATAACAAGTTACACCGTCACAACCGGGACGCGTAACGCCAGCGCGCACATCAACTCATAGCCTACCGTTCCGGCAGCGGCGGCGACATCATCAATTTTGATCTCCTTGCCCCACAGCTCAACTGGCGTACCAATACCCGCTTGCGGGCAAGGCGTTAAATCGACCGCCAGCATATCCATCGAGACTGTCCCCACCGTCATGGTGAGAACGCCGTCCACTAAAACAGGGGTACCGGTAGGCGCGTGGCGCGGATAACCGTCGGCGTATCCTGCGGCGACAATGCCGATTCGCTGTTCATCGCGCGCAGTATAGCGACCGCCGTAGCCCACACGCTCGCCCGCTTTTAGCGTCTGGACACCAATAATCTCACTGCTTAGCGTCATCACCGGACGTAATCCGGTATTGGCGATATCACGCCACTGACCGGACGGCGAAGCGCCATACAAAATAATACCAGGCCGAACCCAGTCAAAATGCGCTTCCTGGTGCCACAGAGTCGCCGCCGAATTGGCCAACGAACGCCGACACTCCAGCCCTTCCGCCGCCTGCTCAATACGCGCCATCGCGCTGGAAATTCCATCAGGATGTTCCGCTTCGGCAAAATGCGACATCAGGGTCATTTCGCCAACATTCGCCATCGCCCGCAACTGCTGCCAGACGGTAAGCACGCGATCGGGCTGGAAGCCCAACCGATTCATCCCACTGTTCACTTTAAGATAAATATCCAACGGTGCTTTTAGCCGCGCATTTTGCAGTGCTTTGAGCTGCCAGTTGCTGTGTACGCAGGTGGTCAGGCGGTGCTGGTCATAAATCTCCAGATCCTGAGCATGGAAAAATCCTTCCAGCATCAGGATCGGTCCTTTCCAGCCGCGCTCACGTAACGTTATTGCCTCTTCCAGATTAAGCAATGCAAAGCCATCGGTGGCCCCGAGCGCGCTCCAGATACGCTCAATACCGTGCCCGTAAGCGTTCGCTTTTACCACCGACCAGACGCGCGCGTACGGCGCGGCCTGGCGGACAATGGACAGATTCTGTTTTAATGCCTGCAGATCGAGGCTGGCCTGTATCGGACGGGTCATCTCGTTTCCTTAGCTGTGTGCGCCATGTAAATGGCCCGGGCGTGATGGCGTAAATCCACGGCTGTAGCGCGCTACGCTTAGATCTTCATACGGGATCGCTGGCGTGCGCCCCGAGAGCAGATCGCTTAACAACTGACCGGAACCGCAAGCCATCGTCCAGCCGAGCGTGCCGTGACCGGTATTCAGCCACAGATTTTTAAAGCGTGTACGCCCGACAACCGGCGTGCCGTCTGGCGTCATCGGGCGCAGGCCAGTCCAGAAAGTCGCCTGCTCAACATGACCGCCGCGTGGATAGAGATCGCGAACCACCATCTCCAGCGTTTCACGACGCGGTTGCAACAGCTCGGTGTTAAAGCCAACAATTTCCGCCATTCCGCCAACACGAATGCGGTTATCGAAACGGGTAATGGCGATTTTGTAGGTTTCATCAAGGATAGTAGACACCGGCGCACCATCTTCCTGCGCAATCGGAATAGTCAGCGAGTAGCCTTTCAGCGGATACACCGGAATATCAACAATGCCTTTGAGCATCGCCGTCGAGTAAGAACCAAACGCCATCACATACGCATCGGCCTTAATCACTTCATCACCACACTTCACGCCGTAAATTTGCTCGCCGTCGCAAAGCAGTTGGTCAACGGGCGTATTAAAGCGGAATTTAACCCCCGCCTGCTCCGCCATCCGCGCCAGATTCTGGGTAAACAGCTGGCAGTCTCCGGTTTCATCATTGGGCAGTTGCAGGCCGCCCGTCAGTTTGTGCGCCACTTCTGCCAGCGCGGGCTCCACTTCCGCCAGGCGGCTGGATTCCAGCAGCTGATACGGTACGCCAGCATCTTCCAGCACGGCGATATCGCGGGTCGCGTTTTCATACTGTTGTTCAGTACGGAACAGTTGCAGCGTCCCACCCTGACGCCCTTCATACTGAATATTGGTTTCGGCGCGCAATGCTTTCAGGCAATCACGGCTGTATTCCGCCAGACGCACCATCCGCCCTTTGTTTTCCATATAGTGGCTGGTGTCGCAGTTACGTAACATTTGCCACATCCATTTCAACTGGAACTGCGTACCGTCGAGACGAACCGCCAGCGGCGCATGGCGCTGGAACATCCATTTAATCGCTTTTAAAGGCACACCTGGTGCCGCCCACGGTGCAGCATATCCGGGGGAGATTTGCCCGGCATTCGCGGCACTGGTTTCCAGGGCGGCCCCCGGCTCCCGATCAATGACGGTGACCTCATGTCCTGCCTGATTTAAGTACCAGGCGCTGGCAACGCCTACCACACCACTTCCCAGTATGACAACTCGCATAGCCACTCCGATAACGGTAGATACAGTAAAAGAATAATAATCTAATTACATCTTGATAACTCAGTTGAAAATATTATTCAACATACGGCTTTTTTATGGTGAGCTGGCTCACATCTCCCTGACTCTGCGGCAATATGGCGTCTTTAGTATCTCCTGCTGAACGCCCTTTTTATCCAGCATAAAATTCCGTTCAGAAGCGGATTAGTGGCACTCTGATAATAAGAAATCGCAAAGAAAAAAATTCTCCGGCGACGCGGTTTTTAACAGGTGTTCTATGCTTGAAATGAGGTGCTCCACACAGAGAGCGCCGACAACAATGAGGTGCGCGTATGGCGACGATCGATTCTATGAATAAGGACACCACACGTTTGAGCGATGGACCCGACTGGACGTTCGACCTGCTGGATGTTTATCTGGCAGAGATAGACCGGGTGGCGAAACTCTACCGGCTGGATACCTACCCGCACCAGATTGAAGTGATAACCTCAGAACAGATGATGGATGCCTACTCCAGCGTCGGCATGCCAATTAACTATCCGCACTGGTCATTCGGTAAAAAGTTTATCGAGACTGAACGGCTGTATAAGCACGGTCAGCAAGGACTGGCCTATGAAATCGTCATTAACTCTAACCCGTGTATCGCTTACCTGATGGAAGAGAACACCATTACCATGCGCTGGTGATGGCTCATGCCTGCTATGGGCATAACTCTTTCTTCAAAAACAATTACTTATTCCGTAGCTGGACCGACGCCAGTTCGATTGTCGATTATCTGATTTTTGCCCGTAAATATATTACCGAGTGCGAAGAACGTTATGGCGTTGATGAAGTAGAACGGCTTCTGGACTCGTGCCACGCGCTGATGAACTACGGCGTGGACCGGTACAAACGCCCGCAAAAAATCTCGCTGCAAGAAGAGAAAGCCCGGCAGAAGAGTCGCGAAGAGTATCTGCAAAGTCAGGTCAATATGCTCTGGCGTACCCTGCCGAAGCGCGAGGAAGAGAAAACGGTTGCTGAAGCGCGCCGCTATCCGTCCGAACCACAAGAAAACCTGCTCTATTTTATGGAGAAAAATGCGCCACTGCTGGAATCATGGCAGCGTGAAATCCTGCGTATTGTGCGTAAGGTGAGCCAGTATTTTTATCCGCAAAAACAGACTCAGGTGATGAACGAAGGCTGGGCGACCTTCTGGCACTACACCATCCTTAACCATCTGTATGATGAAGGGAAAGTAACGGAACGTTTTATGCTGGAGTTCTTGCACAGCCACACCAATGTGGTCTTCCAGCCGCCCTATAACAGCCCGTGGTACAGCGGCATCAACCCGTATGCCCTCGGGTTTGCCATGTTCCAGGATATTAAACGGATTTGTCAGTCGCCAACGGAAGAAGACAAATACTGGTTCCCGGATATCGCCGGTTCCGACTGGCTGGAAACGCTGCATTTCGCGATGCGTGATTTCAAAGATGAGAGTTTTATCAGCCAGTTCCTGTCACCGAAAGTGATGCGTGATTTCCGCTTCTTCACCGTGCTGGATGATGATCGGCATAATTATCTGGAGATTTCCGCTATTCATAATGAAGAAGGTTATCGGGAAATCCGTAACCGGTTATCGTCGCAATATAACTTAAGTAATCTGGAGCCGAATATTCAGATCTGGAACGTGGATTTGCGCGGCGACCGTTCGCTGACGCTGCGTTACATCCCACATAATCGCGCACCGCTGGATCGGGGGCGCAAAGAAGTGCTGAAGCATGTGCATCGCCTGTGGGGATTTGATGTGATGCTGGAACAGCAAAACGAAGACGGCAGCGTCGAGTTGCTGGAACGTTGCCCGCCGAGAATGGGAAATCTGTAAATAGTCCTCCTCGTTTGAGGAGGACTCATTTTTGCCGGATGCGGCGTAAATGCCTTATCCGGCCTACAAAGTATCGCAAATTCAATACATTGCAAAAAAACACGTAGGCCTGATAAGCGTAGCGCATCAGGCAATTATACGTTTGTCATCCGTCTGGAAGGATTATCGTCCCTGAATGGCTAAATCACCCGGCAGATTTTTCTGCATCCGGTGCCAAATCTCGCCACTCTCATGCCCATAGCGACGCACTGTTTCATATACCTGATCGTGTGCGCCTTCACTGCACAACGCCGACAGTTTGTGATAGAAGCCCAGCGCCAGACTGCGCGCTTCCGGATTGGCGAAATAGTGACGACCAATGCGCGTATACAGCCCTTTCATCCCGTTAAGGATCAGACCGTAAATCGGGTTGCCGGAAGCAAACGCCAGGCCGCGGAAAATGTTGTAATCCAGCTCGGCAAAGGCGTCGGCGTGATCGGCCACTTCATTAGCGGTTGCCAGCACTTCCTGCGCTTTATCGGGATGCTGACGAAACGCGGTGCGAATAAAAATAGTTGAAATATTGGTACGCACCGACAGCAAATTATCAATAAGCTGCGGCACACTTTCGTGGTCCAGTCGCGCCAGTGTTTCAAGGATATTTAAACCAGAGGTTTCCCAGAAATTATTCACCTTCGTCGGCTTGCCGTGTTGAATGGTCAACCAGCCATCTCGTGCCAGACGTTGTAACACTTCACGTAACGTAGTACGCGTTACGCCAATTAATTCTGAAAGTTCACGTTCTGCGGGCAAAATAGTCCCGGGAGGGAAGCGGTTATTCCAGATACTTTCAATAATGTACTCTTCCGCGAAACCCGCCGGGCTTTGCGCCTTAATGACCATAGTGAGATTTCCATAACACAGCAAAACAAAGTTGGACTCATCATACCAGAGGGCTAACTACGCTGATAGAAGACAAAAAGAAGAAAAAAGGGATCAAGGCTTCATTTTCTGCATCTCTTTCCCCTTGACTATCAAGACTTGCCTCACTCCTGTCTGACCGTTAAGCTTTGCGTTTAAACATAAAAACATCATTGATTATTTCTAAGGTAAGGGAAACCATCATGGAGATCTCCTGGGGCCGCGCACTATGGCGCAATTTTTTGGGCCAGTCCCCCGACTGGTACAAACTCGCCCTCATCATTTTCTTAATCGTAAATCCGTTAATTTTCCTCATCAGCCCTTTCGTCGCTGGCTGGTTGCTGGTAGCGGAATTTATTTTCACTCTGGCTATGGCCCTGAAATGCTACCCGCTGCTCCCCGGTGGTTTGTTGGCTATCGAAGCAGTATTCATCGGCATGACCAGCGCGGAACACGTCCGTGAAGAGGTGGCGGCAAATCTTGAAGTCTTGCTGTTACTGATGTTTATGGTGGCGGGTATCTATTTTATGAAACAGCTGTTGCTGTTCATATTTACCCGTTTGCTGTTAAGTATTCGCTCCAAAATGCTGCTGTCGCTCTCTTTTTGCGTGGCGGCGGCGTTCCTCTCCGCGTTCCTCGATGCCTTAACCGTCGTGGCGGTGGTGATCAGCGTTGCAGTCGGTTTTTATGGTATTTATCACCGCGTAGCCTCTTCCCGTACTGAAGATACCGACCTGCAAGACGATAGTCATATCGACAAGCATTACAAAGTGGTTCTGGAACAGTTCCGTGGCTTTCTGCGTAGTCTGATGATGCATGCCGGTGTCGGCACCGCATTAGGCGGCGTGATGACCATGGTGGGCGAACCACAAAACCTGATCATCGCTAAAGCGGCTGGCTGGCATTTTGGCGATTTCTTCCTGCGCATGTCGCCGGTGACCGTCCCGGTTCTGATTTGTGGCCTGTTAACCTGCCTGCTGGTAGAGAAGCTGCGTTGGTTTGGCTACGGTGAAACGCTGCCGGAGAAAGTCCGCGAAGTGCTGCAACAGTTTGACGATCAAAGCCGCAACCAGCGTACCCGTCAGGATAAAATCCGTCTGATTGTCCAGGCGATTATCGGCGTCTGGCTGGTGACTGCGCTGGCACTGCATCTGGCAGAAGTCGGTTTGATTGGTTTGTCGGTCATTATTCTGGCGACATCATTGACCGGTGTTACCGATGAACATGCTATCGGTAAAGCCTTCACCGAATCTCTGCCATTCACCGCACTGTTGACGGTGTTTTTCTCAGTAGTCGCGGTGATTATCGACCAACAACTGTTTTCGCCGATTATTCAGTTTGTGTTGCAGGCATCTGAACATGCTCAGCTGTCGTTGTTCTATATTTTCAACGGTCTGCTGTCATCCATTTCGGATAACGTCTTCGTGGGGACGATTTATATCAACGAAGCGAAAGCGGCAATGGAAAGTGGCGCTATCACGTTGAAGCAATATGAGCTGCTGGCGGTCGCCATTAATACCGGTACCAATCTGCCCTCCGTCGCTACGCCGAACGGTCAGGCTGCGTTCCTGTTCCTGCTGACCTCTGCACTCGCGCCATTGATTCGTCTCTCTTATGGCCGCATGGTGTGGATGGCCCTGCCTTACACCCTCGTCCTGACACTCGTCGGGCTGCTCTGCGTCGAGTTTACGCTTGCTCCTGTAACCGAATGGTTTATGCAAATGGGCTGGATAGCAACGCTTTGATAACAACTTACCGGGCATATAAATGCCCGGTTTGCCTTTTCGCCCGATAATTGTCCAATTGCGTCCTATTTTTGCTGCCTCCTGGTGGCGCAGCGAATGAATTGGTTTAAACTGCGCACTCTATGCATATTGCAGGGAAATGATTATGTTGCGATTTTTGAACCAATGTTCACAAGGCCGGGGCGCATGGCTGTTGATGGCGTTTACTGCTCTGGCACTGGAACTGACGGCGCTGTGGTTCCAGCATGTGATGTTACTGAAACCTTGCGTGCTCTGTATTTATGAACGCTGCGCGTTATTCGGCGTTCTGGGTGCTGCGCTGATTGGCGCGATCGCCCCGAAAACTCCGCTGCGTTATGTAGCGATGGTTATCTGGTTGTATAGTGCGTTCCGCGGTGTGCAGTTAACTTACGAGCACACCATGCTTCAGCTCTATCCTTCGCCGTTTGCGACCTGTGATTTTATGGCTCGTTTCCCGGAATGGCTGCCGCTGGATAAATGGGTGCCGCAAGTGTTTGTCGCCTCTGGCGATTGCGCCGAGCGTCAGTGGGAATTTTTAGGTCTGGAAATGCCGCAGTGGCTGCTCGGTATTTTTATCGCTTACCTGATTGTCGCGGTGCTGGTGGTGATTTCCCAGCCGTTTAAAGCGAAAAAACGTGACCTGTTCGGTCGCTAATCTATTCGGCGCTCCTGCGGGAGCGCTTTTTCCTGCCGCTATGTTTATTTGACCCGCAGTAAATCAGAACTTCGCGTTGTATAACATGGTGAAAGCATGGCACGCTTCATCTGCCATTGTTGCTGGATCCCCTGCCCGGCAAAATAGAGTGTTCCTCTGCCCTCTTTAGCATTCAGCGTATCCATTACCGCCATCAATTGCTCACTCCCGGGGCGCGGTGCGTTGTCATCGAATAAATTGAGCTGCGCGACTCCCTGACTGAAGAAATCCCCCAGCATCACGCCCGCTTTTTGGTAGCGATGGCCGCTTGCCAGATGGCATCCAGAGATCGCGTAGCGGCGTTAATGATATCCCTGCTGTCCTGAGTGGGCGTCAGCAGTTTTACCGATGCGCTATTGCCGTAATAAGGTTCATTGAACGCAAATGGTGACGTCTTAATAAACGTGGAGATAAACCGACAATATTGATGCTCGCTGCGAAGTTTTTCCGCCGCCCGGGCAGCGTAACTACAAATGGCCTGCCGCATCGACGGATAATCCGTGATGCGTTCACCAAACGAGCGGGAACAGATAATTTCCTGCTTCGTCGGTGCAAACTCTTCCAGTTGCAAACAGGGTTCACCGCGCAGTTCACGCACCGTTCTTTCGAGCACGACATTAAAATGTTTACGGATAAACCGGATATCTGAATCCGCCAAATCGAGAACGGTTTTGATCCCCATCGCGTCCAGTTTTTTGCTGATCCGCCGTCCAATCCCCCAGACTTCATCCA
>OMAC01001048.1_pt1 | contig 12611 bp, 15 predicted proteins | sample 1644561 | NCBI WGS metagenome assembly OMAC01 (sample SAMEA103958144, study PRJEB25191) | human gut metagenome
ATCAGTATCCTGGATGTTATAATTAATATTATTCAATAAAGAAATCGAAGGAACTCAAAAATGGAAGATATTTTTCAAATTACAATTATACTTTTCTTCTCTATGTTAGCTACGTTGCTTTCAAAGAAATTAAAAATTCCGGAAGTTGTTGGTCAGATGTTGATAGGAATAATTCTTGCCCCATCAGTACTGGGTTTAATTAATGGAGGACATACTATAGAAGTAATGTCAGAAATTGGAGTTATCCTCTTAATGTTTCTAGCAGGACTTGAAAGTGATTTAGAAGTTCTTAAAAAAAATCTGAAACCCTCAATTCTGGTTGCATTATCAGGCGTTATTATTCCAATAACTATCTTTGGAATAGTTGCTTTCTATTCGGGAAGATCTATCTCTACTAGTCTTTTTTATGGTATAGTATTTGCAGCAACGTCTGTATCTATTACAGTTAAAGTACTGCAGGAGTATGGTTATCTTTCAACAAAAGCGGGGAATATTATACTAGGTGCTGCAGTTGTTGACGATATTTTAGCTATATTGATTCTTTCCGTGTTTAAAAGCTTTAAGAATGGTGAAGGAAATTTAATTGTGCAGTTTTCAATGGAAATATTATTTTTTGTATTTTTGTTTTTTGTACATAAGTTTATCCCTAAAGTTTGGAAATTTATAAATAAACTGCCAATTTATGCCAAAAATACGACATCAGCATTAATAATATGCTTGGGTTTAAGTTTACTTGCCGATAAAGTTGGTATGTCAGCTGTAATCGGAAGTTTTTTTGCAGGGATTGCAATTAGTCAAACAGAAGTTTCTGAGATAATTGAAGAGTATGTTTCTGCAATCGGTTATGTCATTTTTATTCCAATTTTCTTTGTTTCAATAGCAATTTCTATAAGTTTTGATGTTTTGTTTGAACATCCATTTATTGTTATTTTATTTACCTTACTAGCCATTTTGACTAAATTTCTTCCTGCATATTATTCTGGTAAGGCGTGTAACCTACAAAAAAGTGAGTCACTTCTTATTGGTACAGGAATGGTATCAAGAGGAGAAATGTCACTTATAGTTGCACAAATTGGATTAAGTGGAGCTATCATTAATAAAAATATCTATTCAGAATTAGTCATTGTCATTATTTTGACGACACTATTAGCTCCATTTCTAATTAAAATGGTAATAAAAAAAGATAGTGCAAGGAATATATAATTAGAAATCGAGGAATATGGTGCTTTTCAAGACGTTGACTTATTCTCAAAAAATAGTTTTGGGATTTATTCTATTAGGATTGATAGGAACCATTTTATTGGCATTGCCTATTTCATCCAAAACAGGTAACTGGACTCCACTACTTGATAGCTTATTTACTTCAATTAGTGCACTATGTGTCACAGGATTGACTGTTTATGATACCTTTACTCATTGGTCTTTTTTGGGACAGTTGGTAATTCTATGTCTAATTCAGGTTGGTGGGATTGGTTTCATGACAGTTATTATCAGTATATCTACGGGATTAGGACATAAAATCGGTTTACATGAGCGACAACTATTGGTTGAATCATCAGGACTTTTACATTCCGCAAATCTCTCATTTTTAGTAAAGCGTATCACGATTTTCGTAATAATGATAGAAGCCATTGGAGCAGCCTTACTTTCAATACGTTTTATTCCAGAATTTGGTATAAAAACGGGAATTTACTATGGGGTATTTCATTCAATTTCGGCATTTTGTAATGCTGGATTTGACCTCATGGGCCGATTTGGAAAATATAGCTCCTTAACTCCCTATAGTACTGATTCATTAGTAATATTAACAGTTAGTATTCTGATATTTTTAGGAGGCCTAGGTTTTATTGTCTGGGATGATATTTTACGCTATAAACTAAATTTTAAAAAATACTCTTTGCATACAAAAATAGTGCTTATTACTTCAATTGCCTTCACTTTAGTTGGAAGTATTTTATTCCTTCTTATTGAAAATAATCATATTTTTAAAGAGGTGGGAGTAAAGGGAAAAATACTATCCAGTTTATTTTTGTCTATCTCCCCTAGAACAGCGGGTTTCAATGCTGTAGATTTACCAATGCTTACCAATGCTAGTATTTTTTTAACGATCCTTTTAATGATTGTTGGAGGTTCATCCGGATCAACAGCGGGTGGTTTAAAAGTTACTACTGTTGCTGTTTTGTTTTTCAGCGCTTTTGATAATTCGAGGCGGAGACCAACATCTTCTATATTGAAACGGAGATTTTCCGATAATACAATCAAACAAGCTAGCGCAATGTTTACTTTTTACTTAATTATTGGAAGCGTTGGAGCTCTCATATTAAGTTCTCTTAATTCCTCTACTTTGGAAGAAATTATTTTTGAAGTGTTCTCGGCTTTAGGAACAGTGGGAATTACACTTGGTATTACTCCTAATTTAGGAGCACTGTCTAAAATAACTTTAGTAGTTTTAATGTTTGTAGGTCGAGTGGGCTGGATGTTATTAATTTTTGCCATTGTTGGTAGAAATCAACAAGCGCCAATAAGTAGAGTTTCAGAAGAAATCATTGTTGGATAGAATTGGAGAATAGAAGAATATGAAATCTAAAAAGTCTAAAAAATCTATACTTATCATTGGTCTGGGTAAGTTTGGAAGGTATTTAGCATTAAAAATGCAAGAGCTTGGTAATCAAGTTATGGTCGTAGATAAAGAGGAAGCAGAAAGTCAAAAACTTGCAACTAAAATTGATGATATATTTATTGGAGACTGTACAAATGAAGAGGTTTTAAAATCTTTAGGTATTACAGATTTTGATATTTGTTTTGTCACGATCGGTGAGAATTTTGAAGCTTCTATAACAATAACCATGCTTTTAAAAAAATTGGGAGCAAGGTACACTGTGGTAAAAACCGGAAGTGATTTACAGTCAGATCTTTTGAAAAAAATAGGAGCTGACGAAATTATATATCCAGAAAAAGAGCTTGCAGAAAAACTTTCCCTGAAATATCATACGGGTTATTCAATGAAATCATATTTAGAGTTGAACCAAGATTATTCTATTATAGAGATGGACGTCCCAAAGCACTGGATTGGTAACTCATTAACGGAACTCAACCTTCGAAGAAAATTAGGATTAAATATTATTGCAATAAAGAACAGTGGTTCTGTAAATGTTGTCCCTGAGCCAGAGGAGCATTTTAGAGAGAATGATGTGATAGTAGTTGTTGGGCGGCAATCGACAATTATTGAATATATTCAGGAATAAAGAAAATTTTTCACCAATATTTATAGTATATATCTATCCGAAAAAGAATAGTTTTCTTGAAAGATATTCCTCTTCTACTACTAGGGTATTTATTTCCTTTTTTATGATATAATTCTTAGTGGCGCACCTTTCTGATGCAGTATTGCCTTAGAAGGGAGGTGAGTCTATGCTCATAACAATCTTCGTATCAGTTGTCGCTCCAATAGTGGTTGGAGTAATCCTTGAGCTGGTCAAGGACTGGTTAAAAAACCGACATAAGCGCCTTTAATCCACTATTCGTCCCTTTGCCAGAGGGGCGTTTTTTTATAGTAATAAACAATAAAAAAACCGAGGGAATTTGCCAGCCCTCGGTTTAAATGGTGAGAATATACTCACAACAATCTTCGTTAAATAAATTATACTTTTATTTATTTAGTTTGTCAACTTACTTAGTTTATTTTTAATCAGTATTATTTTAAAACTTTATTATTCGTGATATTGTATGATTGCAGATTAATAAATCTCTCACCATTTACTATGTTAAACCTATAGTCGCTCAAAAATCTGGGGCTGAATTTAAAAAAGTTTCTACTATTAAGTGTATCATAATGTACTTGCTATATTACTATATTTTTTAATGATCATTCATTTAGAAATCAACACTTTTACTTTTTTATTGCACCAAACCTTCTTTTTTGAGTTGCAATACTGATTCCAGTTTTTCGTTCAATCATCTTATAAGTCATTCCTTGTTGCTTTAACTCATGAGCAAATTGAATTTGTTCTTCGGTAAATTTTTGAGGACGCCCTTCTTTAAAATTTGGATCGTGAATTTTGCAACAGAACCGTTTTGTCTAATTACGGTACACTCAAAATTAACACTAATTTTTTTATACACTATAAAGCTGTCATTTTTCTAGATAAATGGCATAAATTTTCAGCGCTAAGTGACAAAAGCAACTAATTTTGGAGATAGATTTTTAAATATCTCAATCTATCTCCAAAATTAGTTGCTTTTGTAGATATAGTTGACTATGAATATGACAAATAATTAGAAAAAACTGTGCCAATTAAATATAAAAATGACAGGTGGTAGAGAGGGCTTAAACTTTCAGCAAATAGCTAAAATTATTTTTTCTTATCCAAGTTATGATGAACAACAAGTGATTGGATTATTTTTTGAAAAAATAAATGACACTATCACTCTTCATCAACGTAAGTTAGATTTGTTGAAAGAACAGAAAAAAGGCTTTTTACAAAAAATATTTGTATAAGCAAGGGAGATTTCTTATGAAACAAGAACAACCAAGTTTTACTAGATGTATTAAACAAACGAGTTTTTTTCTATTAGGGATTATGACTCTAAATGCACTAATAAAAGTAATTTTTAATCAAAGTACTTTTCAAGACCTTAAATCGAGTTTTTTAGATTTGGACAATCGAGCACTCGCTATTTTTATCTTTTTAATTACAATATTACTCGGATGGATAATACTATCCCTCATTATTGGGAGTATCTACTATGTGATCCAAAAGATAAAATATAAAAAAATTGGACATTGAAATAATTTTAACTCGATATAGGGACTATAATTAACGGAAATAATGATTTTGAAAAAGGACAAACTTATAATAAAAAGCTAGAATAAAAATATATTATCATGTTTTTTGAAATAAATTCAGCTAATCTTTTAGCGGAAAACTTTGCAATATAACCATTACATATACGTGCACTAATCACGATAAAAGGGTAAGGAGACATTTAATGAAAAAGCTTGCTCTATTTGGAACTGCCACACTAGCTTTACTTACACTCGTAGCTTGTTCTTCAGGGGATTCTGAAAAAAAAATATCTAGTGAAAAAGCATTAACCGAAAAGAAAGTCGAATCTAAAAAAGAATCATCTGGTTGGGATGCTTCTACCAAGACATTTACTAATAAAGATGGAATTTTAAAAATTGATAAGGCTGAAAAATCAACTAATTTTGATGGGAAACCCGCGTTAAAAGTTTACTTTACGCTTACTAATAAAAGAAAAGAAGCACAAGGGGCTCAAATTTTATTCCAAGAAATGGCTCGTGTTCAACAAAAACAAGAAAACACTTCTAATGATTTAATGTATACAATGATGCCTGTTAATGAAACGGGAAGTCCACAAGAAGAAGATCATTTGAATGATAATATTAATCCCAATGGGACTGTATCTGGTTTCTATCCTTATGTGTTAGAAAATGAAACTGACCCAATCCAAATCTTATTTCAAAAAGATTACCAAACTGTAGATAAATACGAAATAACACTTAAATAAAAAAGGCAACTTGAACGTCCTATCACAGTTAAGGCTTTTTAGTTTATAGTGTAAGATATCAAAATAGAGGGTCTATAATTAGATAATAACCCCTCACAAATCCCATTAAAATAACCCCTAAGATCTAACCTTTATATCTTAGGGGCTATTTTTTTGTTATAATCATATAATAACTCTAAAAGGAGTAAGTAAATGAATAATGTTTTTAAACCCATTAAGTATTTAAGTATCATTATGCTTGTTGTTATTATCTCGGCTGTAATAACTTATATTGTCAATCCTAATTTCTCAGATACATTAAATTCTGTATCAAGTAATATTTCCAAATCGGTCTCACAGAAATCAGGATTAAATTTAGTTGTTGCTTATATTTTTAACAATGGATTTAAAGTCCCAATGGGGATGTTATTTTTTTCAATTATACCTATTCGATTTTTATATTGGATTCAGCCACTTTTCACAGCCATATTACCTGGAATTTTATTTGGGATAGCATTTAGATACTCGGTTGCAAAAGCTTTTATTATATTAATTTCTTCGCTACCTCATATGTTATTAGAGATATTCGCATTTTGCTTATGGATGGTCGCTCTTGATCGTTTTAACAAATGGATTAGATACAAAATATCTAGGAAAAAACAAACAAATACTAAGTTATTTTATGAATTCAAGTTAATATTAATCTCATATGTTAAGTACGTTATCCCATTAATTGTTATCGCAGCCTTTACTGAAACTTATGTTGCGGATTGGATTAGTCATATATTAAGTTAAAAAGGAGTACTAATATGGTTCAACAAATCGTCCTCCCCATCAAAGATTCAAACATTTTAAAAATGGTTCAAGATACCTTGCTTGATAGTTTTCGTGCAGGGCGTCGCAATTACACCATCTTTCAAGTGGGGAAAGCCACTCTCTTAAGGGTAAGTGATGTCATGAAATTAAAGAAAACAGATATCTTTAATCTTGATGGAACAGTCAAACAAACTGCATTTATTCATGATCAAAAGACAGGTAAAGCGAATATGTTATATTTAAAACCTGTCCAACAAGATTTAATGCTTTATCATGCATGGCTCATCCAACAAAATATGAATTCAGAGTGGTTGTTTCCCTCAACGACTCACCCAGACCGTCACATCACCGAGAAGCAATTTTATAAGGTCATGGCACGTGTTGGTGATCTTTTAGGAATTAACTATCTAGGAACGCATACCATGCGTAAAACAGGTGCTTATCGGGTCTATACGCAGTCAAACTATAATATTGGTTTAGTGATGCATTTATTAAACCATTCAAGTGAATCAATGACGCTAACTTATTTAGGTTTAGATGAAGCCAGCCGTGAAACAATGTTGGATCAAATCGATTTTGGATAATCCCGTTTTAGTTAAAAGTTTTGATTTAACTCATTTTGTTTAAAAATATTTGAAATATCAAACATTGCAGCAGAAAAATAAATTTAATGCTCATTTGAACTGTCTTTTTAGTCATTTTTGCATTAAAATAGGACTATTAAAGAAAAAGAAGAGAGGTTCATATGGATATAAAACTGATTAAGAAATTAATTGATGAGTGTGGAGTAAAAGGTTATGCGAAATATCGGATGTATACACTCATTCATGTTGGTTCTGGTTATGAACTAATGATGAATGGGAAGTTAATCGCTCGATTCATCATAACAGGTTACGAACAAGGCTTTCTAGAAGTTAATTTAAGTGAAACTCCCTACCAAATTAAAACGGTAGAATCACTAAAAACTTATCTAACTGGTGGGAGGACAACGAAAGAAGTAAATTAGATTGGGGCTTTTTTTTAATTTTTGGTTAAAAGGGAACGAATTTTTTCTGATTTAAGAAACCGTTGCGCTTTGTTTAAGATGAATCAATTATAATGATTTTATCCTAAAAAATACTTTTTCATAAATTACTCCTCAATACCTTGTAGGTTCTGTTGCAAAGTCTGAAACTCAAAAACACTATCTCTGACCAACCGTCAATCTAAGCAGGTATTCCCATTAATATTTTGATTTCAGTAGAAACTGAAAAGCCGAAGAGTGTTCCATTTCTGTAGTGACCCCCAAAATATAGACTTTTCAAATCTATATTTCGGAGGTCTTTTCTTATGGTCAAATATTCCATAGAATTAAAACAACGCGTTATTCAAGATTATTTATCTGGCAAGGGAGGCTCTACCTATCTTGCTAAACTGCACAATGTAGGTTCATCTAGTCAGGTTAGACGCTGGATTCGCAATTATCGAGCAGAGGGACTTCCTACAGCTCACTCCAAAGTCAATAAAAATTATTCTATGGAGTTGAAAGAAAATGCGGTACAATGTTATTTAACAACTGATTTAACGTATGAAGCTGTGGCAAGAAAATTCGAAATTACTAATTTTACCTTACTTGCAAGCTGGGTTAATCATTTCAAAATTTATGGAGAAGTCCCAATAAGCAAAAAGAGAGGACGGCGTAAAAAACTAGAAAGCATTGCATCGTCTATGACTCAGAACCCAAATGATTCTCAACGAATTAAAGAACTTGAACAAGAATTACGTTATGCGCAAATTGAGGTAGCTTATTTAAAAGGACTTCGGAGATTGGAGAAAAATGCTCTAATGAACAAAAATCAAGACTCATCTACAGTCTCCGTAAAACCTTCAAACTCAAAGAAATCTTGAAAGTTACAGGATTCCCTAAAGCCACTTATTATTATTGGGTTAACTGTTTTGAACGGGTAAACAAAGATGAGCTTATCGAAAAAGAAATGCTTAAAATACGTCAAGAACATGCCAATGCAGGTTATCGTCCAATGAGTGAATTACTTAAGCAACGTGGCTATCACGTCAACCACAAGAAGGTACAGCGCTTAATGAAGAAACTAGGGCTTTGTGTGACGTCTTATTGGCACAAATCACGTAAATATTATTCATATAAAGGAAAAGTAGGGACGGTAGCTAAAAATAAATTACACAGACGATTCAGAACTTCCATTCCTCATCAAAAAATCACAACAGATACGACAGAATTCAAATATTATGAAGATGGAATTCAGAAAAAGTGTTATCTCAATCCTTACATTGATTTATTTAATAGCGAGGTGATTAGTTATCATATCTCTAAACAACCCTCTTATCAATCCATTGATATTGCTCTAAATCAAGCCTTAGCTGTGACATCTGATTGTCCTTATCGACGTACTTTCCACTCAGATCAAGGATGGGGATACCAAATGAGAGACTATGTTTCTAAATTAAAATCTCATAGAATTTTTCAGTCTATGAGCCGTAAAGGAAACTGTCATGATAATTCAGTTATGGAGAATTTCTTTGGGCTACTTAAACAAGAAATTTACTACGGACATATCTTCTCGTCTTTCGAAGAACTTGAACAGGTTATTGTGATCTGGATTAGGTACTATAATACAAAACGAATCAAACAAAAATTGAACTGGATGAGTCCAATTCAATTTCGCTTGAATTACCAAAACAATTAAAAAAATCCAAGTATTTCTGCTTGGATAAAAAGTCTAACTTTTGGGGTACACATCAGTTAACGGTTCTTAGAACATTATACTGCCACCGACTTTTAATCGGCTACACTAGGACTTGTTAGCGCAACTCCTTTTTCTCTACCCTTATTTTATCACAACTTCGTTTTTTTGTCATCTCGTTTAATTAAGAAAGATAAACACTCTAATCTTCTCATATTTCTCAACTTTTCAAGGCTAATCGGACAATTCATTAAATTGACTTAAAATAACTATTAAAAACTTTCGTTTTAATTATCAAGATATAAAAAGTTATTGGTAGTATGTCAGTAACTCATACTCGATTTCCATCAAATGTGACTATTTTATTTTACTTCATTTTTAGCGGCAAACAAATCATTTAATGCTTCAGTCATGGTTGGATGAGTGTAAATTTTGTCACGCAATAATGTGTAAGGCAAGCCTACTTCAATTGCAAGACTTATGAGATTAATTGTTTCATAAGATTCTTCTGCGTAAATTGTAATACCAAGAATTTTGTCTGTCTCTGGATCAACCAAAGCTTTGAGTAAGCCTTTAGACTGATTCAATACAGCTGATTTTGGAATGGCTGTCGCAGAAAGTTTGAAGAGACGGTAATCGATGCCCGCTGCTTTAGCATCTTTTTCATTAAGGCCAACTTTAGACAAGGCAGGTGTGATAAACACAGAGGTTGGTACATTTTTGCGGTCAGACAGACTCCGCTTACCATCTCCATAAAGGTTATTACTTACAATACGGAAATCATCAAGGGAAGTGTAAGTAAATTGTAAACCGCCATGCACATCCCCAAGTGCCCATACATTTTGAACAGTGGTTTCAAGTTTATCGTTGACCACAATTTCTCCACGTTGACCAAGTTGAATATTAGTGTTTTCAAGTCCAAGTCCATCAGTATTGGGTTTGCGACCTGTTGCAACCAAAATTTTATCTGATAAGATTGAAACTTTTTTGCCTTCTTTATTTATTATTTCAACGCTATTGTCAGTAATAGCATCAATCTTCACGCCAAGCTTAAAGATAATCCCCCTAGATTCAAGGTCGGAACGAACCAACTTCGAAATATCTTCATCATCACGAGGAAGGAAGTTATCGAAAATATCAAGAACTGTTACTTTTGATCCATAACTTGCAAACATTGAAGCAAATTCAAGACCAATATAACCAGAACCAATAATCGTCAAATGTTCAGGAAGCTGCTTCAAATCCATTAATTCAGTTGAAGTCACAACATTTCTACTGTCCACAAGTCCAGGAATTGGTGGCAAGACAGGTGTCGCGCCAGTATTGATAAAGATACGTTCTCCAATTAGTTGTGCAATGACTTCACCTTCAGCATCCATCACTTCGATTTCGTGATCAGAGACAAATTTTGCTTTGCCATCAATAACTTCAGCTGTTGCTTCATCCGCAATCATGTGATAATTTTTTAGATTCAAATTACCTGTAAGCATCGCTTTTTTTTCTGCAGCTTCTGTGAATTTCAAACCTTTTTCACCGTTGACAATCAAAAATTTTGATGGAATACAGCCGATGTTGATACAAGTCCCACCATACATTAGAGTTGATTGTTCAATAACGACAACACTTTCTCCTTTTCCAGCAAGAAATTTGGCCAAGGTCTTTCCACCTTTACCAAAACCAACAACGATATTTTTTACGTCTATTTTTTTCATTTAAAAATCTCCAAATTTTAGTTTTGAACTAACTTATTATCCACGATAGATTTACCACAGCACCGAAGCTTTTAATTTTTTCAGTAGCTAGTTCATCAAATATTATTTTCATTTAATTTGCCTGTTTACCTATTGCTTCAAAGCTCTTCAAGAACTTTTGCTGTACTCATGGTGCGATCTGCAACAAATCCAAAATTTGTTATTGCTGCATCATAGGCTTCTTGACCAGGTGCTCCTGTTGCGTCAGCTGCAACGTGAACGTGAAAACCTGATTCTACAAGTTCACGCAAGTGTGAATCTACACAGAGATTTGCGTTCATTCCAGCCAAGATAACAGTATCAATGCCGTTTTTACGGAGTTGAAGCGCCAAGTCATTTGATTCGGGACCGAAGATTTTGTGGGGGCTTGTGATGATAGTATTTTCATTCAAGTAAGGTTTGAGTTCCTCCACGAAGTCTGCTCCTGAACCTTTCACTGTTTCTTGATACTGGTTTTCACGATGGAACATTTTATTATTCAACATCATTTGTTCGCCTTGACCACCAAATTTCCAGTTTTGGTCATGGTCGTAAAAGTAATGTGGTGAAATAAAGATTTTATAGCCTTTTGCTTTAGCATGTTTGAAGAGTTCTGTAAGATTCTCAGTGGTATGATATTTTTTGAGGATATCTTTTGTTAGACCATAGCCTGCACCTTTTGGTTTGAGGAATTCGACTTGTGGGTCTGTAACGACGAATGCTGTATTTTTGTTATTAAACATTTTGTTCTCCTTTAAATATAAAATTTTTATGATAATTCTGCAATGAGTTGCTTAAGTATCCCCTTACCAAGAACATCTATGAATGTTTGACAACTGTGCCATCTTTTTTGAACATCGGCAATGGGATACTCTCTCCGAATAGCATCGGCTTGCAAAATCTTGACTTTTTCTTTAGATTAAACTGCTGACATAAAGATTTACGTCGTATCACAGCAGTAGGCGGGTCAGGACCTGATCCTATAACTATCATATCCAATTTTTTCATTATTTTTCTCCCACTTTTTCAAAACTAGTTTTTAATAAATCAAAATTTGATTCCAGAACATTTAAATCTTGATTTACTTTCAAGAGTACAAGACTTCCTTGAATTTGAGCAATAATTGCATGCGCTACAGGAAGATTTTGTTTCACCAGCAGTCCTGTTAAAGCTGATAGATTTTCCGCAATTTTTTTTTGTAAATCTGAAAATAGTTGTTCAAGAGGTTTTCTAAAATCCTCATCTAGGGCGGAAAGCTCAACAACGAGATTACCTACAGGACAGCCGTAGTATATTTTTTTTTGCACATGATAACTGTAAATCCAATCCAGCATCTCTTTCAAGTTTGCCAGTGGACTTTCATCTCTCGATAGGATTCCATTTAGCAAATGTTTTTGCCAAGTTTTAACATGATTATCGATGACTGCTAGGGTAGCTTCTTTTTTTGAATCAAAGTAATAATAGAATTGCCCTTTGCCTGTCGCAGTTTCATCTAAAATATCATTAATAGAAGTCCCTGTATAACCTTTTTTATATATAAGCTGTTCTGTAGCCGTCAATATCTTTTCTTTTGTATTTCTCAAGTTGTACACCTCCATATTTTTAGAAACACATGGTTAGATTAGATTGTATCTAACAACATTGTTTTGTACCACTTGGTACAATTATATTAACATATTCTTTTTTGAAATACAAACATTTTGTACCGAATAGTACAAAACATATCATTAACTGTGTCCTAGTATAAAAAATGATTTTGTTGTTGAACCTTATCATTTTGGGTTCTGTTGCAAAGTTTTCCAAAAAATCTATTTTAGTGTAAAATTGAGAAAAAAGACAGAGAGGACAGAGTAAT
>OMAC01001051.1_pt1 | contig 12569 bp, 3 predicted proteins | sample 1644561 | NCBI WGS metagenome assembly OMAC01 (sample SAMEA103958144, study PRJEB25191) | human gut metagenome
TACGGTTCATAACAGTGGCTATGCGGGAGGACTGGTGGGAGATATCACCAGTACCTTTGTGTTGGAAAGTGTGAAGGGAAAAGAAAGTGCGCTTCCCATTACCATAAATGGGTACATTCAATATGGCACCGGTGTGGGTGGCTTTGCAGGCCGGGTAGAAGGGGTGGATTTTGGCATCCCGGCTGTGACTGTTGCTGCAACATTGGCAAATGGCACCCATGTAGGTGGCGTGGTCGGCTATGTTAATAACAGTAAGCTTCTTCTGAAAGATCCTACCGTGGCTCAGAACAGCCAGCTGACAGGAACGACCGCTACCGGTGGTATGATCGGAACGATAGCAAATGGATCAAAACCATCAGCAGTGGCATTGGATGGTACGGTTACCGTAGCTGCAGCTGCCATTACGGGAGGAAGCAATGGAGCCATCGTAGGCAGTCAGCTGGAATCCTTGGTTTATCTGACAGGTGTAGAGGGAAAAGTAAACAGTACCTCACAGCTGTCTGTTTCCGGTGCCGGAGCAAATTTGGAGGAGATTGGTAAATTTGGCGGTATTTTCCGCAACCAGGCAGAAGGAGACAAGAAACTCATCGGTGGCGATGGCTCTTTGGAACAGATCGGAACTGTGGACGGCTATGCCGTAAGCAGCGCCGGAAGTACTTGGACTTTAAAGGGAACGGCAGGCATGGAAACCCTTGCCATTGCTCTAAATACCCAGGGAAATTTTGCAATGAATGCCTTTGGCAGCAGTACTGCTACAAATCAGGCAGGCGTTTCAGCGCTTTTGTCTGCTGCCTATACGCTGGACGACAATGCAGATATTTCCTATGAAACGACGGGTATTATTACCGTGAACCGGAATGATAAGGAAATAGATGATGCCAATAAACAGTACCTGTTTAAAGGCAGCTTGTCCGGAAAAACAGCAAATACTACCATTACCCAGAACAGCAGCGTGAAACAGGACAGAACCGGTATTTTCTCTACTTTGGGTGGAACTGCCAGCTTTTCCAATCTGGTAATTGCCGGAACGGTGGAAAATGCCAATGGAACCGGAGGCATTGCCTACCAGGCTAAGGGAACCAGCTTCACTTTATCGGAAGTAAAGGTACAGAAAGAGTTCAGAAGCAACACCGGACGAATCGGTGGTGTTCTGGCACAGGAAAGTAGTGGCAATGAATTTACGGTTAATGCCAAAAATGTGACACTTGCGTCAGCAATCATAGGAGATGCGAGCAGTGACTTTAGTGGCTTTATCACTTATATGGAAAATGTAGATGTGGAACTTGATGGAATTGTTTTAGGTGGAAAACTGCAGTCTACGCTGAATGAGTGCGGAGGTTTTCTGGGAAGATATTGGTATTGGATGCAAGGAACCATTCAAAATGTGACGGTTCAGCCCGGAACAGTGCTGTATGTCAGTACGCAGACCGGAGGCTTATGGCGTACGATACAGACGGCAAACGGACAGTATCTTACTTTCAACAAAGTGGATTTGAATCACTTAAATTTGACGGTGGGAAATGCCAGTGGACTTCTGGCATTAAACGGACAGTATCTGGTAGCCAATATTGTGGATTACAGCTGTAAGGGAGCAACAATAACATCAGGCGCAAATTTTGATGAAGTTGTATATGTTACAAAGGCGTCTCCTTACACGGGAATTATTTCTTTACATAACAGCAGTAAGAATTTCCCTGATTATTTTTATACAAATCAAGCGACCTATACAGGCCCGCAACCATCTAAAAATACGCAGACCATGTATTACTATGATGTGTTTCAAAAGATGGATGAGGATGGAAATATCATTAATTCCAATGGAACCAAGAGTAGAATTCAGAATCATGATTTGGATAGCCCGGAGAAAATGCTGATCTGGAGTGTTGTACATAATGCGATGCGGAATAATAATAACGACCTACGCAGGGTGTTCCAGAAATGCTTCGCAGATACCGATTATACTGCAAATGAAATCTACAGCTTAAGCGGTACGCTGAATTTAGCCAATGTCAGTTTCTATGCAGCGCCCGGTGTGAACGGAGCATCCCTGACCGGAAAAAATGCCGCCAAAGTGATTTTCCATGCCGACACCATGGACACCACCATGGGGCAGCATCAGGGACTTCACGCAGGACTTTTATATAATCCCACCGGCGGCGTGAACGCTAAAGACTTTACCTTACAGGGAATCATTGCTAATCTGGACGGAAATCAGAGTGGTGCGTTGATCAGCGGTACGCTCAATGGGGGTGGAACCTTTAAAAACCTCACGTTAGAGAACTTGTGGGTACGGGATTTCAATAAAAATAACGAAAGGGATGGTCTGCTCATTTCCAGAATCGCTGCGGGAACGGGAAAACAGGACAATACGGTTAATGTCAGCTTCGACGGAATTTCCATGACGGGCTACAGCTATACGGGAAACGGAAAAAAAGCGGCAGCGGCTTTGGTTGGAGAGGCTGGAGGTCCCAATGCTACGAATTTGAACCTACAGTTTCGCAATATGCAGATCGCAGACGATGCAGATAATTCCCAGGCATCGCTGAAACATAATGGGGATGTACTGGCGTATGCTTCCTTCCTTTATAACTATAGCTTTGCTACCAATACCGACCAGAACATCGGCAGAGGTTTATATCTGTTTAGTGAAACAGAAGCAAAGGCTAAGGTAACCTGGGGCAAAGAACTGGATGCTACCACAGAGTATTGGGTGTATGAAGGAGATGACCCGCACAAAAGGATATTTGTCCAAAATACAGTTCTGGAAAATAATGTTAAAAATGGTTATTACAAGCCCTATGTTTACCAAACCCAGGAGATAGAAGTCAATCCCAAAACCGGAGACTTGAACAAAGGCTGTGGTACTTATGAAGACCCTTATATTATTGGTTCTGTTCCACAGTTTCTCACTCTGTACCGGTATCTCAGTACTAAAGATGGGGAAAATGAGGACTTTTTTAAGAACTGGAAAGTCAATAAGCGGAAGGCTGGCACGGATTTTTGCGATAAGACGGAGAAAACGCATGCTACCTATACTTATGGAACTAACGGATTTCCTACCAGAGACGAACTGAGTAGGGCATATTACCAGTTGAGCGCTGACATTGATTTATCAGGAATTAACAGTGGAAACTATAAGGTTATCGCAGACAGTTTTGTGGGCTTTGGGACAAGTGACCGTCCTTTTATCGGCGTCTGGTATGGAAAAGGTTTCGATGGTACGATACACAAAATTACACTGCCAACCAAAACAAGCGCACAGACCTATTCTACCTATGGCTTCCTGCAATATGCCAAAGGCGCTGTAGTGAAGGATATGGAGATTGCTATTCCAGGCGAAAAGGTGAATAACTATACTACGATTCAAAGGCTGGGAGCAGCAGGAGGTGTAATCGGCTGCATTCTGGGTGGTGATAATATCATTGATAATGTAAAGGTAACAGGCAGCCTTGCATTGGAGTACTTTTACAAAGTCAATAATAATTACCGATATATGGCAGCGGTAGGTGGTTATGTAGGCGTGGTGAAAAAAGGGGGATTGATTCTTCGCAATGTAACCTTGTCAGACGACTTGAAAGATTTTACTTTGCGTGAAAAAGAGCAAGGAAATTTAATAGACTCAAAGAACTACATTGCATACTACGGAGGCGCACTGTGTGGCAGAGTGGAGGATGGTTATGTCCTGTATGAAGGGGCTACAGATAAAAGTTCACCTCTTTGGGAAAAGGATACGAAAGCAGGAACAGGAAATTGGGTATTAATTCCGGATTATGATATTGTAAATGGCTCCTATTTAACACAGCAGCTATCTGGAGCATCCCAAGTTACGGTGACGGCACCGGATGCAGATGGAAAACTTACCGTTACTTTACCTAATGCAGCCGCTTTACAGGTGATGAGTATGGCAATGAGTTCCGATGCGTTGAACACTATGCTTAATCAAACGAAAAGCACCTGTGGTTACACAGAAAAGTCCAGAAGCCGCAAAGCAAGCTATAACCAGATCGGGTGTAGCAGTCAGGTAGAGGATTACACCGCAGCTACGAAATACGATGATCAGGTGACATATCCGTACCTGTATTCGTATCTGGGAATCAGTCAGGACAACTATACCACTTACCTTATTGATAAGGTTTCTATTTTGAATCCCATCGGGAAGGTGGATAATAAAGTCTATCATACTACATGGCAACTGACGGCTGATGGAACTTATGACATGAAAGCATTTGGTCAGGCGTTTCGTGGAATCGGAGCCTTGTATGCTGCCACAGATAAGCAATGCAGTACATTACGAGGAAATTTCGATGGCCAGGGAAGCACCATTAGTTATGCACTGAAGACATTACGCCTTGATTATAGTAATTCGACGATTTCTCCAGATTCACTGAATCGTAGGGGATTGTTTAATTCCATCTATGGATATCAGGATACAAACTGTTATGAGACCAATGGTTTTAACATTCAGAATCTGAAACTTCAAGCCTCTGTGAATGCCGACTTTAAGGATAAGGCAGGATCTCAGGTTTGTGCCCTTGAAAGTTCAGGCATTCTCGCCGGTTATACCAATGGTGCTCGGCTCTCCATACAGAATATTACGCTGCTGGAGGATACGAAAATCACAACCGGTTCTCAAACGCGGAAAGCCGATAACATTTATTGTGGGGGTCTCATAGGCTATGCGTCAGGCAGCCAGAATATAACCATGTCGAATTGCAAGATTGCAGGAACGGTTGGGAAACCGGTGTGTTTAGATACACCAGGGTATGCCGGTGGATTTATCGGATATGCAAATCTTGATAATAATTGTACGCTAAAAATTGAAAATATAATAGAAGCACCCTGTGTGACAGGATTGAAGTTGACGAGTAAAAAACAGGTTGCAGGCGGTTTGGTCGGCTTTATACCGGAAAAAAATATAACGCTGGAGATAAAGGGCAGACAAGATGCACCTCTTGTGATGCAGGATAGTACAATAGAAGCATCTTGGCAGGCAGGCGGTATTATTGGAGAGACGCGAAACAATGTACGTTTAGTAGTAGACTACATTACAGTATCAGACATTGTCTTATCTTCTTATAAGGCGGCGGGAGGCATTATCGGTGAATATGGAAAATACACATCAACAGCAGAAAGCAGCCTAAAGAACATCAAGATTACCGATGTGACAGTACGAGAAGCATCTACGAAAGATGCAGCTACCTACGACAGTGCAAACGGTCAGGGGGGAGTCGTTGGAAAATGCCGTGGCTATCTGACCCTGGAAAACATTACCGTTGGTACTGCTGACAAAACAGACAGTAAAAGCTGTACCATTACTTCCTCTAATAATAAGAGAAATGATGCAGATGGAAGAGAACATGGAGCCGGGGGATTAGTCGGTGCGGTTGAAAAATCAGATCAAGCAGATGGCAGGCTGACCCTGAAAAACTGTACCGTATCGGATGTGACCGTAACTGCAGGTAAAGGAAATGCGGCTTCTTCCAACATGAACTTCCCCGCCAGTGCCGGTGGTGCAGTGGGATATTCCAACGGAACCATTCTTCTGGCAGGAGCGGTTACCACGGAGAATGTGACTGTTTCCACTTATGCAGATCGCGCAGCACTGGGAGACAAAACCAGGGAACAGGTCAGAAATTTCGCCGCAGGCGGCTTTATTGGGTGCTTGCGAGGACAACTGACAGGTGTGTCGGGAAATACGGCAGCATATACGGATTACCTATTGGCGGAAAATAACACGGTGACCGGTATGTATGCCGGAGGTATCGCTGGCTATGTAGGTTCTTATGGCACCACGGCTTTGCCTATCCAGTTACAGGGAAAGGCGGATACTTCTCTGGTAGAAGGGGGAACGGTTACCGGCGGACAGGCAGCCGGTGGCTTGTTTGGTAAGTTAGAAAAGAGCTTAGAAAGTCTTTACCTGAATCCGGAACAGGGGACAACACCCCTTGTAGTGTCCGGTGTGACGATTTCCGGCATGGATGCCGGAGGACTGGTGGGAACGGTGAAGGAAGCCAAGGATGCCCGTCTGGAAAATGTCCAGGTGAAAAACTGTAGCATCACTGCCTCCATTCCGAAAAATAATAATACGCTAGTAGCCGGAGGAAGTGCTGCCGGAGGTCTGTTCGGTTCCTGCAGTCTGGCAGCCGGTCAGACCCTGAAGCTGTATGACCTGGAGCTTACCGGAAATACCATCCTTTACCAGACGGAGACAGACACCCTACAGGATAAGGAAACCAGTTCCAATACAGAAAACTTCATCTCCGTAGGAGGACTGATAGGCACGGTGCGAAGTAATGCCCAAGGACAGGTGCTGGCAGATCACATTGTGCTGGATGCAGCTAATCAGGTAGGCGTGCGTAAGGCAGCGGATGTAACGGTACAGTTAATCCGGAAGGATGGTACCTCCTATAAGCTGGCAGATCTGACGGCACCTACCGGGGCTACGAATCAGGACGCGCTGAACAATCTGGCAGAAACCTACGGCTCCTTTGTGGGAACCCTGATCGGTACCGTGAATACCACCCAGGCATCGATAGATATGATGCATGTGTGGACATCGAAAGATTGCTATGAAATTCCTCGTTTGTCCCAGGACAATCTTCCTGTTGTGGATGTAGGCAGAAACGGAAGTCAGAGCAGTTACTCTTACCGACAGAATTGTCATATTCTGTACGGTGATGCGAAGTCCGATACGGCTCAGGGGAATATCGCCCGGATGAAAGCGGAAGTGGAGAACAGCAGTGCAACGTATGCGAATAGTACCGCAGTTTCCACACTTTTAGGCTGCTATCGTCTGAATCAGGTTGGAGACTGGAGTACAGGAAATACATCCCAGACCCCGGAAGAAATCTGGCAGGAGGTTTATCCGCTGAAAGTAGAAGCAGAGGGTACGGAAAAGGAGCTGCCCATTTTTGCATGTAAACCGGGAACCCGTTCCTTAAATGAAACCATTACAGCGTTGTCAGATATTATGACAAATGTGTCAGGTCTGTCTTCCTCAAAGATTGACATTCTGACAGTTACCGCCACACCGAAAAAGTGGGAGGTGGCAAAAACGGGCGATATTAATTATAACGGAAGTCCGGCAGACAGCGGTGTCAAAGCACATATCGCCGTGACCGGAACGAAAGGCTCTGGCTATAGTTTTGGTTATCTGACCGGTACGGACGGAACAACGACGGATCTGTTTGACCAGTATGATGCGACAGCAGGAACAGTGACCTATACAGAACTGACCTATACCTATCAATGGACGGATGGGGATGGCAGCAGAGACCATAAGCGAGTCTTCGTTCTTCCTGTATTTGTGGAGGAACCGCTTCAGGTAGGGGTGTCGATGTCCATTCAGGCAGGCAGAGTTCAGAGTGTGGATACGATAGGAACGAATGCCCAGGACAGTGTCGTTATGGCAAATGATAGCGATAGCACACTGCTTCTGGAGTACACCTTTGGAAATGCCAGAAAGAGCTATGACATGACCATGCCCAAGGAACTTTGGCTGACCAATGGAAGTGGGGATGCCGAGAAGCCCTTAAAATATACGCCCGGAACCAGGCTGTTGCTCATTGATGTGACAGGAGGCAATAAAGCTTACTACTATACTGTAGACGCCACCACCGGGGAAAGAATTCCTTTTACTGCTTTTAAAGACAGTGCGGGAAACTCCTATGAGGAGAAGAAAATAAACCGGGCAGACTTTGAAGGGACGGAGCAATTCCTGTTGCAGACCATACTCAGCGATACCAAGAAAGCCAGCGCGGAGAACACCAAATACGATATTCACACCGGTATCTGTAAGCCGGAGCCGGATGTATTGGCAAAAATGCAGGGAGAACTGGAGGCAAAGCTTGGAGTAGACTCCATTCCGGGAATCAAGATCACTCTGGATACGGCGGGAGGGGCTACCGATGTCACCGGAGAACTGACTGCCAATGGTGAGCTGACCTATACCATGCAGTTTTCTGTTACCGGAGAACAGGCATATTGGCAGAAAAAAGGAACCATCGATAGTGCCAACAATGGCAAGTACCTGGATTTATTCTGCTATCTGATGAATGAAAAGGAAACGGAGCGGATTTCCCTGCCTGCAGGAACCAATTTCCAGTACCGGATACAGGAGGGAAGCTATAGTGCCCTGCAGATCATACCGGATCAATCCGGTGTTTACTATTACAAGGCAATCCGGGATCGATATGGAGTGACCGGTTCTAAATTCCTGATTCGTGATGTGGATGCGGATGGAAATGCCATAGGAGTTAAGGAAAATACCACCATTTCGTTACAGGTGAAACTGAAACTGCCCACGGAATTAAGCGGCTTTAACGATTCTTATTATAAAGCCTGCATCGACTTGCTTCGTACCGATGACCCAGATTATCCTTCCGGCTATGAGGATGCTTTGGGCACCTACAGAAAGAGTCTGGGAGCCAATATCGTGCCCGACATTGGATTTGCTGTCCGCGTGGAAGAGAAAGATTGGGAGAAGCTGGGCATCAATACCTACGAGAGCCTGGATCAGACCTATGAAATTCCCTTTAAGGTGCTGTTGGATTTTGAAGATATCCTGCGTTATGCCTCAGGGGATGAACTGGTACAGCAGTGGGCAGATAAGGACTATTGTATTACCTATGACCTCTTTGGAAAGGCGAAGGACAGCACCTACGGGACAAGTCCTTTCGTGGACAGACCCACGTTTCAGGATCCTGCCGGTAATACCATTGGAGAAACCATGAAGATTATGATGGATGGTGGCAGCAATATCTGGAAATGGGATGGAAATGCCTATACAGAGGTTGCAGAAGGAAATATGGCAGAATCAGAAACGGGAGAACTGGCAATGAAATACCGTTTTACCAAAGAGCAGCTGGAGAATACGGTGAAGGGAACGCCCATTACCCTTACCGGAAAGGTACTGGTAAACGGAACAGCTCTGCGACAACTGAGCAGTAAGGAAGATTTTGAGAAATACCTTACCAATTACCGGATGAATGCCGCCCTTCGCATTACAGAGGCAACGGACGCACTGCCTACAGGAAATGTGGACACCTACGATTATTTTGTATACACGATAACCCGTCTGAAAACAGACATGTAAGAGAGGAATACCATGATGGCTGGTTTATTACTGTTACTATTGCTGGCAGGCATACTCATTTTGTATCTGTTGCTGCGGCTCCGGAAGGAGAAGCAGCAGTATGCCACAACGAAAAAAAGTCTGACCAGGGCAAAAAAACAGAATACCATGGAAAAGCAGAAAATCCAGAACCTGCAGGAAGAAATCGAAGATCTGAATGAGACGGCTTATACGGATATTACGACCAAAATGAGCAATCGTGACTATTTCATCAAACGGACACTGGAATTGCTGGCAGAAGATACGGAGCAGAGCCTCACACTGTTAGGCTTTGGAATTACCAATCTTTCCACGGTGAACAGCCTTTACGGACCGGAGGAAGGGGATAAGCTGCTGCGCTATGTAGCGGGGCAGCTGAAAACCTACGATCTGGGAGAGGGCTTTTGTGCATTGGTGCAGACCAACCTGTTTGCAATCCTGTTAAAGGATGCGGATGAGGAAAGCGTAGTGTCTTTAATCAGGAATATAACGGAACAAATCGTGAATGTTACGGATATTTTTTCCATCGAACTCGCCTTTGGTATTTACCGGATTGCGGACAGAGAAGAGCGCGTTTCGGAAATGCTGAGCCGTATGGTACTGGCACAGCGTTATGCGATAAACGTAGAGAACAGGAATTATGCCTGGTTCGATGCGGATATGAAAAAGCAGTACGAAGAAAATAAGCAGATGTGCAAGGAAATGGAACAGGCACTGGACGAGAGAAAATTCGTCATGTATCTGCAGCCGATGGTTGACCTGCACATTTATCAAATCCATAGCGCAGAGGCGCTGGTACGTTGGGAGCATGAGGAAAAAGGATTGCTTTCCCCGTATGCCTTTCTTCCTCTTTTTGAGAATACGAACCTGATGCTGAAGCTGGATTACTATATGTGGGAGGAAGCCTGCAAGACGATCCGCCGTTGGATTGATAACAAACTGCAGCCCCTTCCTCTGATGCTTAATATTTCGCCGATTCATTTGGAAAATGTAGGTTTCATCGAGAAGTTGTCCAAGCTGTTGGAACACTATAAGTTGAAAAAAGACATGCTGGTGCTGGAACTGCCGGAGCGAGCATTGACCAATAGTGATGAGACCGTGAAAAAAACGGTGCAGAAATTAGCGGACAGCGGTTTTATCCTTTCTGTGGACAATTTCGGAGGTATGCATTCCCCGGTCAATCTTCTGCGGGACATGCCTTTTACGATGGTGAAGCTGGACAGAAAATTTCTCACGGAAAACAGTAAGGACGAAGAAGGACAAACCATTCTGCGCTATCTGATCGCCATGGCGAAGGAATTAGATCTTACGGTAGTGGTAGAAGGTGTGGAAACCCAGGAGCAGGTGAATTTCCTCACGGAAATCGGCTGTGATATCGCCCAGGGCTATTTCTTCTCCAAGCCGGTGAGCCTCCGGGATTTCGACCAGTTAAACAAGAAAATCATTCGGATGGGATTCCGGCCTACAGAATACTATCCCACCTTTGAAGATTTGGAAAAGGATGTGGATTTGATGGAAAAAATGCTTCATAACACAGCCAGAACCAATGAAGAATCATAAAAGAAGAGAAAAAAGCGCCACCAGACAATCACGATCCGGTGGCGCTTATGTTATGGTTTCTTTATGGAATTGTGTTCTCATGCTGCACCGGCATTAGAATTTATCTGCGAAGCTCTTGTAGTATTCCTCGAAGAATTCATTAACTTTCATCATAATTTTTTTCATAATGCACACCTTACCCTTTCTGTGATGAGTTTTGCTACTTTTAAGAGGTCCGGCCTGACTTCCTTTTGATGATTATAATGTAACATATTGCATTTACAATGTGAAATACATATAATAAAAGAATGACAATACTTATTAGGTATTAAAATGCATACTATAATAAAACAGGGAAAGGGAGGGTTACCATTATGGAATTACGACATATCCGATATTTTAAGGCGGTAGCAGAGGAAAAAAGTTTTACCAGAGCAGCAGAAAAGATGGCGATTGCACAGCCACCCTTAAGCCGGCAGATACAGGATCTGGAAGCAGAACTGGGCACGCCGCTTTTTATCCGCTCTCCCCATAAGGTAGAACTGACACCGGAGGGGGAATTATTTCTTCAGTACGCCTCGCAGATTCTGGATTTGGTAAACCGTTCTGAAGAAGATGTGCGGGAGCGGAAAGAAGGATTGCAGGGAACCATCTATATCGCATCTGTGGAAGGCTGCGGTCCCCGGCTGTTCGCAGAATGGATTGCTTCCTTTCAGAAGGAGCATCCCCATGTGCAATACAATATGTGGAATGGAAATACAGATGATGTGAATAACCGGGTCAATAAGGGACTGTGTGAAGTCGCTATGATTACAGCTCCTTATAATACGGAGGAATGTCATGTGCTTCCCGTATATGAGGAGCCCTGGGTAGCGGTGATTCCAAAGGGGCATCCGTTATATGATGCAGATCATGAGCCGGTAAAACCGGAGGAACTTTTACCTTATAATCTGCTGATTCCCTCCAGAGAGTCCCGAAAAGGGGAAATCGACAAGTGGTTTGCACATACCGGACAGACACCTACCATCCGCGGACGGGTTGCCCACATGCTGAATGCTTATGAACTGAGTCGGCATCATGTAGGAATTGCCATCTACCCGGCAACCATTTCCTCCCTGATCCGGGATCAGGATGTGTGTGCCCGTAAAATCGACCATCCCGATGCCCATGCTTCTTATGCACTGATCTGGAATAAAAATCATACCCTGTCCCATGTGGCTGAAGAATTTATTGCTTATGTAAAAGAAGAATCCGGACAGCAGGTGTACTATGCCTGAATTAACGCAACCGATACGTCATTCACATTTGTGCCGGTAGCTCCTGCCTTGTCAAAAGAAAGGAAAGCCCTTATACTTGGAAGCAGGAGGAAAATACAATGACAAGAGAACAGAGAAAAAAAGAATTAAAAATAAACATGCATGTTGCAGCATCAGTTTTGATGTTTATATATATGGTTTTAGAAACATTTTTGAAGCTTTTATCATACGAATAAGTGTAAATGAAATAAAAAGACAATAAATAGTATATACTATATATATAGCAATGTAAAGAAAATACTTGCAATCGGAGTAGGACTTACAATGGTATCTGCATTGACGGTCGGCTGTGATCAACAATCAGACAGGGTGTCCTACAACATTTCAAAACAGGCTGATAATTTCAATGTTATAAGGCAAATCACAGTTATTAACTGTATTGACCGGTAAGATGTCTTTAAGAGTTGATACTGCAGAGAATCAGCTTGAGATTACTGTGGAAGATGAAAACGGTTCGTACAAAAAGCACTTTATAGGACTTTCGGACAATGTCACATATACAGTTGAGGATGTTACTGATAATTATGTTGACAATTATCACTACACTCTTAATTTCAATCCTAAAATGTGGAATCCGATTGATGTTGAAACTATAGATTAAG
>OMAC01001052.1_pt1 | contig 12552 bp, 9 predicted proteins | sample 1644561 | NCBI WGS metagenome assembly OMAC01 (sample SAMEA103958144, study PRJEB25191) | human gut metagenome
CATCTGCGTGGCACGATTATAGCCTCGAAAGACATGTTGACCTCTTCCGCCAACTATTGCCCGAACGGCTCCCGTCTTTGGATCCATCGCAACGCTTGCTCCCTGAACTTTAGTTCCATCGCTTGCATTTGATGGGAAATTCCAGCTTTCTTCAAAGCTATCTTGCAAAGCACTCTGATAACCTGTATCAAGAGTAGTGTAAATCTTTAAGCCCTTGTTCATTACATCTTCTTCTTTTAAGCCATAACGATCAATTGCTTCATCCACAACTGCGTCAAAGAAGTAAGGATAGCGATAACCATCTTCTTGAGAAAATGTATCTTCTAAAGTTAATGTCGTCTTTTTGGCATTATCAGCTTGAGTTTCTGAGATCTTCCCTGTATCAGCCATCAAGCCCAGAACCACATTGCGCCGTGAAATTGCATTATCCATATGGTCAATTGGATTATAATAGCTTGGACTTCTCAGCATCCCGGCAATGGTAGCTGCTTCACCTACAGTTACATCACTTGCATTTTTACCAAAATACCGCCTTGCAGCATCTTGAACTCCCCAAACACCATTACCAAAATAAGCGTTGTTTAAGTACATCGTTAGAATATCTTTTTTAGAGTAAACACGATTAATTTCAATTGCAAAAAAGAGCTCTTCTAACTTTCTAGAAAAAGTCTGCTTTTGTGTTAATAAAGCATTCTTAGCTAATTGCTGCGTTAGTGTTGAACCACCACCAACAATACCATGGTGAATTACACTGCTTATGGCTGCTCTAGCCATTCCCTTAACACTGAAGCCAGGATTTTTATAAAAAGTTCGGTCTTCTGTCGCAATAACGGCATCCTGAATATAAGGTGAAATCTGACTTAATTCTACAAAAGAACCTTTTTGCGAATAAAGTGACCCCGCCTTTTGATTTTTATTGTCATAAATAGTAGTTGTAGTAGAAAGAGCTGCCTTCATGTTAGAGATGTTTGAAGTTTTTACCTTAACGGTATAATAAGTACAAACGAACAAACAACACGACAGCAATATTAAAATTAACCAACGCCAAATTTGAAAGCGGTGGTTGAAGTTTTTAATCGCTAAATGTACGCGATGCCAAAACTCATGATTTTGGGAATGCATAAAATTAAAACTCCCTTTTCGTCAATAAACCTAATATGACGATTTTAGCATATCTTTATTTGAAAAATAGTATTTTAAAAGTTAAAAATTAGATAAGGTGGAAAAGATGACCTCATACCATTATTTTCTTACATATCCTGCAAATTTAGGACCAATAAGCGTTGACGAATTAATGCGGAAATTATTAATTCCAAGAAAATGGCGTCATTTTTTACGTACTGAAAATCAGATTTTAATTAATGGACATTACTTACCACTTAATTTCTTAGTAAAAGCTGGTGACAAGATTGATATTTATCTAGATCATGTCGAAAGTGAACAACAAACTTATACCGCTAGTGGAAGTTTACCTGAAGTTGTATATGAAGATTCAGATATTCTAATAATTGATAAACCCGCTGGGCAAAAAACACACCCGAATTTAAATGAAAAAGACACTGCATTAAATGATTGTGCTACTTATCTAGGCTACAGTCCCTTTATTGTTCACCGCCTTGATATGCTTACAAATGGCTTATTATTAGTGGCTAAAAATCCTGCCGTTGTTCCCATCTTAAACCGGCAATTAACTAATAAAACCTTGCACCGAGAATACTTAGCATGGGTTTCTAAATCAAATCAGTTAAAACAAAGTGGAACAATTTCTTTGCCCATTGGACATGATCCTAATGATCAAAGAAAAAGAATGGTACGACCCGATGGTCAAAAGGCTATTACTCATTATGAAATAGTTAAAGAATATGAAAATAAGGCACTGGTAAAACTTACTCTAGAAACGGGACGCACACACCAAATTAGAGTTCATTTAGCAGCACTTAACGCCCCTATTATTGGTGATCCTCTGTACAATCCTAATTATCAAAAAGGAGAGAGTTTACAACTAACTGCTTATCAACTTACTTTTATGAGGCCTTTTAAGTTTGAAAGTAAAACTGTTAAATTGAAACAAAAATAAAAGAGATACGCAAAATGCATATCTCTTTTTTCATGTGCCTCAAACAGGAGGTAACTATGTTTTTATTGATTTTTATTCGATTTTCTTCCTATATATAACAGAATTTTGACAATATACTTTCATATACTATTTTACTTTTGGCGGTCATTTTAGTGGGCAGTTGTTAATTATTTAATAGTTTCATCTTCTATACTTATTAGACAGCCAATTTTGTTATAATTATTTCAGCGACTATTGCCTCCCCTTGAAAGGAGGTGAGCCTATTGAAGGAATTCTTAACTTTAGTTGTAGCTCCAATTTTTGTGGAAATAGTGAAATCGCTATTCGATCACTGGTTGGATGATCGGCATAACAACAAAAAGCAATAATAGTCGCTTTTGTTTCCACCCTCAACGCTTGATAGGTTGCGTCAAGTGATTAAAAAAAGCATTACCTTTTGTCGCTATCAGGTAATGCTTTTTGAGTCTATTGAATTTTAGAATTCCTAACTTGTTGCAAATAAAGTATAACATGTTTGAAACTTGTTGCAAACTAATTATTAATTAGTTATTAACTATACAAAAAAAGCCACTCCAGAGAATTAACTCCAGAGTGGCTTTAATATAATTACGGCAAATGTATGATATGAAAATTATTATGTCGGTTTAAATTCTGTTCCTTATTCTTAAGAATACTACGATAGAGTTTATTTGCAGTAATATCTGCCGCACGGATTAGTGTAATCTTTTCTGAATTACAATAATGAACTTCAAGATTATTTAAATTTGGAAAAAGAGGTTCAAAAAATTTTGAATAATTCCAGTTATAGGTTCCATGTTTAAATTCTTGCTCTAGTGATTCTTGTAATTCATATCTTCCATTTGTTGCTGTTGTATGCTCATCAGCAAACACATGAATTGCAGTAACCTCTTGAGGATTAATAATTTGATTACAGATAAGATGCTGCAACTTTCTTTTTAAACAGATTTTATAAGCATAGTCTAAATACCTTTGTTTTGATTTCTTATTTTCAAAAATATTTTCCAATATTCTTTGTTGATGAACTACAACTCCAAATTTTTCTAAACCATTTAGAGATCTGTAAATTTTATTTCGATCTTTTAGTTTCACTGTTGTAGCTTTTAATTCGCAAGAATTGTCCTTGTGCTCGTTAGTTCGTATTATTGTTTCAACATGCTTATATTTTCTAGCAGCAATATCTTTATCGTGCTTTGAAAGAAACAAGATGCCCCCAAATACAAAAATTTCATTATGTATTTTATCAAAGACACCTGATTCATCAGAATAAACAAATATTTCCATTATATTCTCCAAAAAAAAACCGCCCCAATGTAAGGGGCGGCCCCGTGGCCGACGATATTACATATCGCTTAAACGTTAATTCGGGTACACGAGTGTACAGTTTTTATACACATTAACTGCACTCTTATTCAAACAAATATAGACACATCTGTCAATGTATTTTTACTAATTTTTATTTAAATGTACCCCACGGTGTATTGGCTTGACGACAAACCAAAAAGCCTGGTTCTCCGTCAGCTCTTGGTTGTCTAATCCAGACATAGCCACCATGACGACTATAAGCATCGTATTTAACACAATCGCCCTTAGTTACTGTGCCAATGATATCACTAGTGGTTCTAGCACCATAGCGAATATTAATAGTGCCGTTTGGATAGAACTTACCTTCTTCCTTATACCAAGTATCACCAATATCATCAACCCAAGATTGTGGTGTTGATTGCTTAACGGCTGGCTTAGATGGTTGGGCTACTGGCTTACCGTCAGTCTTAAGATCAATCAAGCTGATGTTACCGTCAACGTTTAATCCGCGCCAGTTATCGGTAAATTGCCAGATTACTATCCCGTTCATTGAGGGAAAGTAACCGAAGTTTGCCTCACTTGTTGCACCAGATACAGGATAAGACGCTACCCATAAGCAGTTTGGATATTTTGCTAATACCTTACCAGTATCAATCTTAGACTTAAGTAATGCAGCACCTGAGTATAACAATGGTTGGTAACCAGCACTTACGATCGTATCTAAGAAAGCTAGGATTGCAGTAGTATTAGCACCAGCATCTCCACCAGTTTCATTACCACTACCTTGTTCATAATCTAATGCTAAGTAAGAACCTACATTAAGTCCAACTGCTTTAGCTGAGTTAACTGCATAATTACCTTCTTGAACGGCTACGTTACTATTGCTACTAAATCTTCCATAGTGATAAGCCATTGGCAACATACCATTAGCTTTTGCAGTAGAAATTTGAGATTGTGCCTTATGATTACGATAGTCTAAGCCTTCTGATACTTTGACAATTGCAAACTTAGCACCAGAATAATTAGCTACATTAGTATCTTGATAGCTAGATACGTCTACACCGTAATTTCTTTTTGCTACTTCCATATATGTTACCTCCTACTTCTTAACTTCCTTTAATTCGCCAACAATGGTCGTCTTAGGTTTATCAACAGTATCTGCAATTGATTGTGTTTGCTTCATAGCAGTCACAGCCTTTTCAACCATTCCTTTTACGAAACTCATAGTTGGGTGTGGTAGGTGTGCCATATCCAAAAGCAAGAACAAGCCTTGAACGACAAAGGTTAACTTGTCTTCGCCTTCCCCGCCCCTCTTTTCTGCTTGGTAGACAAGTGGACTTACAGACTGGGCAACAATCTTTTCGGCCTTTGCTAAAAGGTCGCCTTGTGCTACTTTCTTATCGATTGCAATTTTGTGTTTAGCGTAGACAGAAACAACAATTACTGCTGTAACTGAGGTTACTACAAGAACTAAATCTAAGATATGTGAAAAGCTCATTATTTAGCCTCCTTTAAATCTTTTTCTGTTTTTTCGATCATTTTTGTTTGTCCTTTAATTTATCTTGTAAAGACTTGATTTCTTTCTTTAGATTGTCAACACTCATATCTGTTTCATCTGGTGGAGCGTCATGTTTAGCTTTAACCTGATAAAGAGTAGCGATTGCACCAATCAAGTATGCGATTGCTAATATCAGATTGCTTAGATCTTGCAAGCGTCCCACCCCCCCTATAAATAATGAGCAACAAGTAGGATTAGAATAAAAAGAATTGTCTCGCCAATAACGTTGAGACCCATTACCCAGTAGTTAGACATGATTACGTGTAGCAATGACAAGGTAGCAATAGAAAAGCTGATTGCGCCGCAGCACACTAAGAGCGTGGCTATAATTTTACGATTTTTTACTCTGAAAATTGTGCATAAAAAAAGCACTAGCCCCACTAGTACTATAAAAGTATCAATTCTGACGTCGTTTTCGATGTTTGACCAATCAGGCGGCCAGAAGAAATAATGTTGGTCATTATAGAGAAATATTCCAATACCTGCAATCCAGAGACTGATTAATGTTTGTAGAACTGTTAAGACTAATTTAAAAGGATCAGATCTAATTTTTTGATAATTTTCTCGCATGTTTATCACCTACTTTTAAATTCGATTTCTAGCATTGCAAATGCCAAGTTTCCATGGTGTTGGTGTTCAGTATGGAGGAGACTTTTTAATTTTTGCCTCATTGTTAGTTATTCCTCTAGGTGATTGATCCATCTATCCATCTGATTAGAACGTTGCGTAATAACGTGATGTAATTGTTCATAATTATTAGTATCGGCAGAAGGAATGTTCCACAATTCATGATCGTATTCAATGGCTTCTTCCGGAATTTCGGACATGTAGTTTTTAAATTGATTTAAAATTTGATCGGTTCTCCATACAGTTGAACGAAGATGTTGATATTGTCTCTTTATTTCTGGTTTAAACAACTTATATAAGCGTTCAAACAATTTGTTCCAACCTGCATTAGAAACATATTTACCGTCAGCGCTATCAGATCTCTCTGTTGAAAATCCCCAGTTTTCGTCTTGTGGGTTACCTTCAATTGCTCCAGTTACATTCTGTCCCCATGTTGAGTCCAAATCGTAAGCGATTGGGTAGAAATAGTTTCCGTTGTCCCAAGTCAAAAACAAAATAGATTTTGAGTAGTAGTCATATTCTCTACTCATTACGCCAAAAAGATAAATGTTGATTGCTGCGTTTAAGTCGATGTAATTAGAAACTTTAGTCTTAAAATCATCATCGGTAGAATTATTTAGAAAATCTAGCCATTTTGACCAGTTAGTAACCAATTCAGGATCAGGAGTGTCATGCAATTCGTCCGCATAAGCGACATTGTCTAGCTTAGCACTAGGCACAACGAGACGCTGGCTGGCTGGGGCTTTTTCGTTATCTAAAACCGCTATAGCCGCTGTTTTTTCGATGCCGTCCATTCCAAAAATAATATCGTCTTTTTTCGTATTAAAGGAATAAAGCCCATTTGACATTCCGTTAAACTGCACTAAACCTGGAAAGCCTTCCATTTGTCCGTAACTTTGAGTGTACGATAATTTGTCTTCAACTTCTGATTTTGCAAATTCTGTAACTGATGTAGCATTTGCCATTAAAGACGCATTTACTAAGTTCCTTGACTGAGATGCATCTATCCAGTTTGCTTTCAGATTAAATTTATTGGTTTTAGCCCAATTTAATTTTAGTCTGATCTTAAATTTAGTTTGGCAATCTTCATCACTGAAAAGCTTAATCTTATAGTTCTTTTTAGGATATGCTCTAGAACTATCCCCTTGAATTGCAATTTGTGCGAACCCTCTGATTGTGGTTGATTCTCTATGGTATGTGAACGGTGCTTTAACCCATTTTTCTCCGACCGTGTCTTTAGAAATTCCAAAATTAAAATATGGTAAGTTTCCAAAAGTATCATTTTTATTGACAACGTCATTTAATGAATAAGGTAAAAGACTGCTGCCAAAATTCATTTGAGGACGGCATATTACCAGCACTCCAGTTCCTTGCATCGCAACAGAAAATGCTGCAGTTTCCGCATTAGCTGGTATTGCGATATTCTCTAGCTTGATTTGCTTATAATCAGCATAAGTATCAGCAGGTAACTGCACCTTAAATACGGCAGAGTCAATAACTTCATTGCTTGCATCTCTAAATAGCAACTGTAATGCGCCTTGATTAAGACCCTTAGTGTTGACTTTAACTCCACAGCTTAAAACCGAACGCTTAGCCACAAAAATATCCTTTTGGAAGAATGAATGATTTTCGTCTTTTGCAGCGTTTTGCACTAAACATCCATAGGCCAGAGAATTGCCAATAGTATGAGCAGGATCAACATCCCATTTCGAGTCCCTAGTCCAATTATACGCATCGTTTTTCAGATCGGGATTGATTAGGGCATTATCGTGATCGCCACTATATAAATCTTGCTTTAGTTGCGGTGCGATACCAGCATAGCTAAAATCGCCTAAATCTACCCATTTTGAATTGATATATAACCATTTATGCTGATTATCAGAGGTGACACATAGGTTCTGTGTTCCATTAGGATTAGCAGCAATCATACTATTATAGTTTTCATAATAATCAGGCGTAGTATTCATTTGACTTAAACGGGTAACAATTTCATTAGATAATCTGTCAAATTCAGGCCTGGTTACAACATTATTAGCCTGAATATTAGCGTTAAGCCCTTTAACCGTTGTAGACAAAGCATCTAGACTTGCATTATTAGTGTGTAACGCATTTTGCACTTGGACGACATCATTTTGATACTTTTGATATAAATCGTCAATAGCTTGTTCTCCGTCAATTTTATATTGATTTTTAAGGTTTTCTAATTCTCCCACATAGTACTTAACCGTCTCGCCAACTCGTAAGTCATTGCCAAGGACTTCAAAAATGATGTTAACGCTAGTAAGTACGTTACCATTGCCATCTTTTAAGCCAAAGTGACCTTTGAAGATACCTTCTTGAGGAAACATTTGATCTTCTAAGATATAGTCGATGAAACCACCATCGTGAGCATTCGCAGTCGAGCCTTGCCATTCACGATAGCTAGCATCCGGAGCCATGATTACTTCGCCATTATCATCAGTGCTGAATTTACCAATTAAGCCTCTGATAAAAGGAATAAATCCATGAACGTTCATTACACGTCCTTGGTCATACCACTTGAATGGTAAAACTTTACCATTATCTCCTACACGGGTTTTGAAAAAGTTGCTGATGCGTACATACTGACCGCCTTCCTTAGCAATGTCTGCTGGGAAGTAATACGGTACGCCATTATTGTTGATTGAATTAGTCAAAATTTACCTCCTCTGCTTTTACACTGTTGTCGTTAGTATTCTGATTATCAATTGGAACTGCTCCATCGCCAAAAACAGCGGTGTTGAGCTTATCCATCTCATTTTTAATAGTAGAAACATCACTCTTAATTGTGTCTACTTTCTGGGCTTGTGTCATACAGTACTCCAAGCCTTGTGCCATAGCTTCACGGACATCAACGCCAAATTTTTTGTGGCGTATAGCGTCCGCAATTTGTTGCGGAGTCAATTTTTGACCATCTATATGACTATTGTCAAAATAATTAGCCATCGCTTTCTCCTTTCTGTTCTAATTTTTTCAATCTGTTTCCTAATTGTTCTCCTAAAGCTTTAAGTTGTTCAACTGTCGCATACTTAACTGGCAGTTCTTCATCTAAAAACTTCTTGATTTTAGCATAGTCTGTTAAGTGCTTATCTAGCTCGTCTTTGATCTTTTGAGCATTAAAATTACTCTGCTCAGACACTCGGTTAATACTTTGATTCGTCTGATTATTGTTGCTCTCAGCACTCAAAGCACCAGATGAAAGATTAGCAATGGTCAAAGATTGTTGGACTAGAGTTTTTTGAATTGATTGAAAACGAACGTTAATCTTTTTGCCATCTTCAATCTGGTAATCTGTCAAACTCTTAACAACATCAGCAATCTTTAAGCTGCTGTTTCTTTCGTGTGCAAAATCAATATCTTTCTCGACAACTTGAAGTAATTGAGCTGTCTTAGATACTTGCGGATTAATGAACTGATACGAATCTCCAACCTTAAAACGATCAAATTCAGGCAATTCAAGCGCTGAAACCTCAAACGAGTTCTTAGTGACATGCTGCTTTTCATTAGCCAGCCACTTCTCACCCATCTGCTTAATCTGTGCTGGATCTTGCAAGTCATCAAAAATCTGCGTTCCTTCGATCACACCAAATTGCCGTATTAAATCAGCATCTTCGATATAATCCTTACCGCCATTAACACTAGAGATGTTAAAACGCGGCTGTGGGCTTTCATCTTCATAAGTGGTGCTAGTGCTATCTTTATCGCCTTTCTGACCGCTCTCTTTAATTAACTTCAAAGGATCTAGCCAAGCCCAGTTAGGGTCAAAGGAATGACCTTTTGTGTAACCCTCATACCAAGATTTTTTCGTAACCCCGATATGGACGTGACTAGTATCACGGATACCAATTACATCGCCAGTCTTAATCGTTTGGCCTTGCGAAACTCTGATGTTTCCACGACTTGAAAAAGCTTCTTGATAGACAATGTCATATCCATCTCTTGAATGAGTAACTACATACCAACCTATATAACCGTCGCTGCTAATTCTGGTTACCGTTCCACCGTGAATTGCATGAACTTCACTGCCAGGGTGGTCAATTGATCCGAAATCTAGACCATCATGAAAATTATTAGTTCTGCCATTACCAGGATGTACTCCAAAAAGTTGTGCGTCCATGAAATGACCTTCGCCAACTGATGGAAACGGCCAACCCCATGTATTATGTGACGTTTTATGAACTGTAGTAGTACTTACTTCTTTAAGACGTGGATTACCGTTAGGCGACCAAGCATGATAGATTTGCCACTTGTCAACCTCTGCTTGCCAATCGTCCACATTGAATAAAGCTAAAAGTTGATCAAATCCGCCACGTAAATTGGTAAACGGCTTAACACAATATTTGTCAAAAGTACCCTGTATAAACTGTAATAAACCAGTACTTGGGTGACCAGCGGCTGCATTACTGTCCCAGTTATTAACAACAGTTTCTGAACCACCACTTTCGCCTTGGATCATGCGCTTAATCTTTTCAACGTACTCATCAGTTATGGTTACGCCCATAAGCTTAGCAGCATATCTAATAGCAGGACCCCAATCACCATTAACAGCATGAGTTGTGCCTGAAATAGGAACACCGTGTTCATCGACTGTATCATCATTGCCTAGCGTTGTTTTAGGCGCTGGCTGAACCTTACCTAGTGGAATTAATCTAGTGATTATCCCAGTAGGATCAATAGTCTGTTTAACCGATAACATATTTTTACCAACAGAAATAGGAGTGTCCGCCTTGTGGGATACTCCTATTGTTTTGGTGTAATCAATGTAATTAATCTGTTTATCGTGGTCATATCGAACTCTGATATAACCGCCACTCTTGTTAATCAGTTGGGCTGTGATTGCTTCTTTAGTAGTTGGATAATCAATCTGACGTTGAACAATACCATCTTTATCAGAATAATCGCACTTACCTAATTGAAAATGCTTATACTTATCATTTAATTGGTCATTATGCACCTTAATTAACTTTTGCAAGTATTGTTTAGCACTTGATCCAGAATCATTATCAAAGCGCTGTATGCTGTCTAATAAGTAAGCGTCAATTGCTTCAAAAATATACTCACGAGTGAAACCACCATTAGAAGCCATTTCTTTAGTCGGCTTAATCGCTCGACCACGAAAGATAAGTTCATTATCTTCATAAACGTCAATGTGAGTAATAAGTGGTTCAACTCGATCATAGAGAGGATTTAGCTGATTAACAGTAAGATCAAGGTCATCAATATCTGTCAGCTTTAAATTTAAGCTACCAGATACTAAATTCCTTGTTGCTAGATTTTGGTCGTATACGATAAAGCCGTTCTTATCAGTTGGCTTATCGTATGCCACAATCCTATAGCCCACTAAATCATCTCCTCTCGCTTAAACTGAAAGTGAACTGTGCCATTACCTGAAACGGTCAGGCTAGTTACTCCAACTGGCAGCATTATCGTTGCCTTAGTTGCTCCTGCTTGATCTAAACCAAGATTGATATTAGAACCAGTTACCTTAACCTTCCCTGTTACCGCAAAACTTAGTTCTACTGGCTTAGAGCCGTAATTATCAAGGTCAGCCTTAACAGAATTGCCGTTCACTTCAAAAGTGGTCCGTTGATCCTGCCAGTTATCAAAATTGATCTCGTCCCAGATATCACTGCCCTCATAACTTCTAGCAATTGCATAAGGATATGCCTTGAATTTAACTGTAGCTGTTAAAGTGCCATTACTTTCATCGTCAGAACACTCTACGCTTTCAGATTTTGCCGAAAAACAAAAGCCAGAATTAAAAGTATCATTAAGCTCTCTATATCCTGCTGCTTGCATGACTAGACGCTTGATTTCCTTTTCCTTGGCTTTTCTGTAAGAGTAATCATCATCAACTAAAAGAAGCTCGTAAGTGATCTCACGGGCTTCGAAGAAACGTTGATTATCCAAATTAGAAAAGTCTTCCTCGCCTTGCGAGTAAGGGACAGAATAGGTTATCTCTTTCTCTTTTGGCGTTGGTGCATCCCTCTTGGTAAGCCACCAACCCTTGTCAGCCGAGTTGAAGTTAGCAAAAGCAAAGCCTTCATCAGGTAACATATAAAGATCAATGTCTGAATTCTTATCTAAATCATGAAAGTCGTACCTCTCTTGATATTGATGATTAAATTGAGAAAATAAATCTTTTATTTTGACCACCTGTCTTTCAAGTTAACCTTGCTGCCAATTGATTCGTCCATCTTCGGGGCTGTCTTGGCTACTAATGTACCATCATCAAGGATCATCGTATTGTCCTTATTAGCAATTTTACGAAGTAATTCAGTGTTAGTCTTCTGCAATCCGCTTTCTTGCATGGTTACGTTTTGGTTGTAGTTACCGCCTTGAACCATACCATTAAGTCGATCGATTGATTCAGAATACTGTTGAGAATTAATTGCAGGAATAGTTAACTGATTATCATTTAAAGCATTCTGTGCTTTATCCATGATTCCAGTAACCTGATCTGAAATCACTCCAGCCATTCCAGAAACATTGTCTTGAACATCACTGAACCCATTAGTTAAACCGCCATTCAACCCAGACATGATAGCTAAACCAGCTGGGATCAATAACTGTTCATCGTAAGATAGTGGTCCTTTGTGTTCCTTGATCCAGCTACCGATACCGCCAACAAAACTCTTAACATTTTCCCAAGCTTGCTTTAAACCTCCAAGCAAAGAATCCATAATTGCCCGACCTTGAGCTCCTAAATCAACGTGCATTACCGATTTGATGAACTGAACATTATTATTGAAAATTCCTTTAATTGCGTTCCAAATTGAACTGAATACTCCCTTAACGGCATTCATTACTGTTCTAACAATAGATTGAACAGCACTAATCCCAATTTGAACAACTGACTTAATGCCATTCCATACAGTCTGAGCAACGCCTTTAATCGCATTCCATGCACCAGACCAGTCGCCACGAATTACAGCAGTAATCGCTCTAA
>OMAC01001055.1_pt1 | contig 12532 bp, 9 predicted proteins | sample 1644561 | NCBI WGS metagenome assembly OMAC01 (sample SAMEA103958144, study PRJEB25191) | human gut metagenome
ATATCTTTTTTGGTTCAGCTTGATGGAGCAGGATACGGGAGTCGAACCCGCCTCCTCGGCTTGGGAAGCCGATGTACTACCGATGTACGAATCCTGCGTTGCATGGATCCTGCGTGGAGTTCTTGGATATCATAGCATCTTTTTTGCAAAAAAGCAACCGTTTTCTGGCGAAGAGAAAAAACCGGGCCTCCGGAGGGAGGCCCGGGGGGATTCAGCAGAGCTTGGCGCCGGCGGGAATGGCGTCGTCGAGCATGACGAGGTGGAGCTTTTCTTCGCCCTTTTCCTTATGCACGGCGGAGAGCAACATGCCGCACGACTCCTGGCCCATCATCTTTCTGGGCGGGAGGTTGACGATGGCGGCGAGCGTCTTGCCGACGAGGGCTTCCGGCTCGTAGAACTTCGCGATGCCGGAGAGGATCTGCCGGTCGGTGCCGGTGCCGTCGTCGAGCGTGAAGCGCAGGAGCTTGTCGGATTTCTTGACGCGCTCGCAGGCCTTGACCTTGACGACGCGGAAGTCGGACTTGCAGAAGGTATCGAAGTCGACCTTTTCCTCGAGCTGCGGCTCGACCTCAACGGCGGGCAGCAGGGCGCGCTTCTGCGCAGCCTCGAGCTCCTCGAGCTCGGCCAGCGCCTTGGGCGCGTCGATGCGCGGGAAGATGGCCTCACCCTTGTGGACGGTCACGGTCTGCGGGAGCTTGCCCCAGGTGTTGGCGGCGTCCCAGGTGCAGACGTCGGCGCCTGCGCCGATCTGCGCGAAGATCTTGCCACAGGATTCCGGGATGAACGGCAGCAGCAGCGTCGCACAGATGCGGATGGACTCGAGCAGGTTATACATGACGGCGGCCAGCCGCGGCTTGTTCGCCTCGTCCTTGGCAAGGGCCCAGGGCATGGTCTCGTCGATATACTTGTTGGCGCGCTGGATGCACTTGAAGATCTCCTCCAGACCGTTCTGGAACTGGAACTTCTCCATCTGCGCCTCATACCGGTCACGCAGGCCAGAGAGCATGGAGATGAGCGCCTCGTCGGCCTCGCCGGCCTCACGTGCCTCGGGCAGCGTGCCGCCGAAGTACTTTTCGACCATCGCCGTCGTGCGGGAGACGAGATTGCCGAGATCGTTGGCAAGGTCAATGTTGATCGTGTTGATCAGCAGCTCGTTGGAGAAGTTGCCGTCGGAGCCGAAGGGGAACGTGCGCAGCAGGAAGAAGCGCAGCGCGTCCACACCGAATTTTTCCGCCAGCAGATACGGGTCGACGACGTTGCCCTTGGACTTGGACATTTTGCCGCCGTCCATGACGAGCCAGCCGTGGCCGTAGACGTGCTTCGGCAGCGGCATACCCATGCTCATGAGCATGGCGGGCCAGATGATGGAGTGGAAGCGGACGATCTCCTTGCCGACGAAGTGCACGTCCGCGGGCCAGTATTTGTCGTAGTCGTGATACTTCTCGTTCATGAAGCCGAGCGCCGTGGTGTAGTTGAACAGCGCGTCGACCCAGACGTAGACAACATGGCCCGGGTCGAAATCGACCGGCACACCCCAGGTGAAGCTTGTACGGGAGACGCAGAGGTCTTCGAGGCCCGGATCGATGAAGTTGTTGACCATCTCGTTGACGCGGGACTTGGGCTGGAGAAAGTCGGTCGTCGTCAGCAGCTCACGCACGCGGCCGGCGTATTTGGAGAGGCGGAAGAAATAGGCTTCCTCCGACGCGTCGTGGACTTCGCCGCCGCAGTCGGGGCATTTGCCGTCCTTGAGCTGGCTCTCGGTCCAGAAGCTCTCACAGGGGGTGCAGTATTTGCCCTTGTATTCGCCCTTATAGATATCGCCGTTCTCATACATCTTGCGGAAGATCTTCTGGATGGACTCCACATGATAATCGTCCGTCGTGCGGATGAAGCGGTCGTTGGAGATGTTCATCAGCTTCCAGAGGTCCAGGATGCCCTTCGGGCCCGCGACGATGTTGTCGACGAACTGCTGCGGGGTGACGCCCGCGGCCTTGGCCTTGTCTTCGATCTTCTGGCCGTGCTCGTCGGTGCCGGTCAGGAACATCACGTCGTAGCCCTGCAGCCGCTTATAGCGGGCCATGGCGTCGGTGGCCACGGTGCAGTAGGTATGGCCGATGTGCAGCTTCGCCGAGGGATAGTAGATCGGCGTGGTGATATAAAATGTCTTTTTGCATGCTTCGCACATAGTATTTTCCTCTTTTCCGCCCGCTCCGAATGAAAGAGGGGCTATTCAGATATAATGTATCCGCTTTGCGTATTTTTGTCAACGCTGTTGCGAAATATTTGACAGCCGTGTTATACTGACAGAGAATCAAAAACAATTCTACGAAAAGACAGGAGTCTGGATTTTTTATGATCTCTTTCCACAAGGCAGAGGCCGCCGACCGCGTATGGGCGCATGAAATTCTGAAAAACTGCGAGTATCCCGGCGCGGAATATGCATTCAGCTGTATGTATCTCTGGTCCGATTATTTTGGGGAGCTGGGCCGCGTCGGCGATCATCTGACGCAGCATGCGTCCTGGCGCGGCCGGGAGGTCTATCTCTACCCGGCAGGCGCGGGCGATATCAAGGGGGCCATCGAGGCCATCCGCGCCGACGCCGCGGAGCGCGGCGGTCCGCTGCGCCTGCGCAGCCTGACCAAGGACAAGAAGGAGGAGCTGGAGGCGCTGTACCCGGGGAAGTTCGAGTTTACCGCCTGCCGCAATTCCTATGACTATATTTACACCGTCGAGGAGCTTTCGGAGCTGCACGGGAAAAAGCTGCAGTCGAAGCGCAACCACTGCAACCGCTTTGAGGATGAATTCCCCGACTGGTTCACCGCGCCCATCACGGACGACAATCTGCCGCAGTGCCACGAGATGCTCCGCGTCTGGTACGAGACGCACGAGCCCGCGGTGAACGCGCAGGAGCTCGACCAGCTGCAGCTGGAAAAGACCGCGCTGCAGCGCGCGTTCGACCATTTTGACGAGCTGGAGATGGACGGGCTGCTGCTGTCCGACGGCGAGCGGATCATCGCGTTCTCCATGGGCAGCCGCATGAACCGAGACTATTATGACGTCGGCTTTGAAAAGGCCTTCCCGGACGTGAACGGCGCCTACGCCATGATCAACCGGGAATTCTCCCGCATGATCGCGGAGAAGTATCCCGAGGTACAGTTCCTCAACCGCGAGGACGACATGGGCTCCGAGGGCCTGCGCCGCGCGAAGGAGTCGTACCAGCCGACGGTGCTGCTGGAAAAATACGTCGCCGACTGGAAGGAGAACTGAGCATGCGCCTGCGCAAGACGAATCTGGACGATCTGCCGCAGCTCAAGGCGCTCTGGGCGCTGGGCTTCGGCGATACAGAGCAGGAGATCGAGGCGTTTTTTGCCATCTCTTACCCTGCGGCGACCGGCTTCTGCGCGGAGGAGGACGGGCGGCTCATCGCCGCGGCCTACGCGCTGCCGCAGGAGCTCGCCTGGGGCGAGCGTACGGTGAAGGCCGCGTATCTCTACGCCGTGACCACGCATCCGGACTTCCGGAAGCAGGGCGTGTGCCGGAAGCTGCTGGCCTTCGCGGAAAAGGAGCTGAAAAAGCGGTATTTCGACTGCCTGATGCTCGTCCCCGCGACGGACGCGCTGCGCACGTACTATGAGACGATGGGCTTCTGCACGCAGAAAAGCGACTTCCTCGACGATGGACCCGCGCCGGAGGCGCGCGGCGTATGCGAGGAGCTGACGCCGGTCGACTATGCGGGCCTGCGCGAGACGATCCTCTACGACACGCCGCATGTGCGCTATACGCTCGCCGACCTGCGGTATCAGGCGTCCATGTCCGGCTTCTACCGGCTGGAGCTCGGCAGCCACTACGGCTGCGCCTGCGCGCACGTAAGCGGCGATACGCTCGTCGTGGACGAGATCCTGCCGGACGGCTCTGTGCTGCCCGCGCTTTTAAAAAAGATTCCGGCTGCCAGCTGCCGCGTGCGCACGGCGGGCGGCAATGCGCCCTTTGCCATGTGCAAATGGCTTTCGGAGGAGAAAAAACTGCCGGATGTCTATCTGGCCTTTGATTTTGGATGAGCTTTCACGGAAAGGGGGCGTCTGCCATGGCGGAGCCACGATCTTTGCCTTCTGACGCGGTCGAGCGGCTGCTGGCAGCCGCCAACGGCGACGCGGCGCTGCTGTATCTCCATTTTGCGGCGGGCCGCCCGCTGGAAAACGCGCGCGAGGCGCTGCGCATGAGCGAGGCGAGGTATGATCTGGCCTGCGCCACGCTGCAGCAGCTCGGCCTCTGGCCGCAGGAACCGCAGCGGCATCTCGACGCGTCGCAGGCTCCGGTCTATACCGAGCAGGACGTCATCCGTGAGACGCACACGAGCCGCGAATTCGAGGCCATCACCGGCGAGACGCAGCGGCGGCTGGGCCGGGTCCTGAGCAATGAGGAGCTGAAGATCCTGCTCTCGATCTACCGCTATCTCGGCCTGCCCGGCGAGGTCATCTCCATCCTTGTCAACTACTGCATCCAGCGGCAGCGCTCGCGCGGCATCGCGCGGATGCCGTCGCTGCGGTCGATCGAAAAGGAAGCGTATTACTGGGCCGACCACGGCATCGACACCATGGAGCAGGCGGCGGTCTACATGCAGAACCAGCTCCTGCGCCAGTCGCAGCTGGGGAAGATCAAGGAGCTGTTCGGTATCTCCGGCCGCAGGCTCACGCCGGGGGAGGAGAACTATATCCTGACCTGGCTCTCCTGGGGCTTCGGCGAAAAGGAGATCGGCCTGGCCTATGAAAAGACCTGCCTGGCCACGGGCGGGCTCAAATGGCCCTACTGCAACTCGATCCTGCGCAGCTGGCACGAGCAGGGCTTCACGACCCTCAGCCAGATCGAAGCGGGCGACCGCGCGCCGGCAAAGCCCCCCGCGGGGAAATACAGCCGCGGCGTGCAGCAGCACAACGACGCGCTCAGCGATCTGCAGATCGCTGCCATTGACCGCATGCTGAACGAGAAGGAGGATTGACCATGGCGTATTCCAGAGCCATCGTGCAGCGGGCCGAGGCCCGGCTGCAGAGCGAAAAAGAGCAGAACGAGCGATCCTCCCGCGCCCGCATCGCGGCGATCTACGAAAAGGAGCCGCGTCTGGGCGAAATTGAGCGGGAGCTGCGGCGGACGGCCGCCCATGTGCTGGCCGCGACGTTCCGCCGCCAGGGCGACCCCGTGGCCGCCATGCAGCAGCTCAAGAAGGAAAATCTCGCCCTCCAGCAGGAGCGCGACTGGATCCTGCAGGCCGAGGGACTGGAGCCGGACGATCTGACTGTCCAGCCCATCTGCCCGACATGCGGCGGGACGGGCTATGTGGGCGCGGCCATGTGCGAATGCCTCAAGGAGCTCTGCCGCCAGGAGCAGAAGAAGGAGCTGACGAATCTGTTCGGCGCCGAGAGCTTTGAAAAGTTCCGCCTTGACCTCTATTCCGACCAGTACGACGCAAAATACCGCAGCAGCCCGCGCGAGCTCATGCGTGCGACCTACCGCATGGCGCAGAACTACGCGCAGAGCTTCCCGGCGGACGGCCAGTCGCTGGTCTTCTCCGGCGCGACCGGGCTGGGAAAGACGTTCCTGTCCGCCTGCGTGGCGCGCGTCGTCGCGGAGCGGGGTTTTTCCGTCAGCTACGCGCCGGTGGGGCAGCTGTTTGCCGCCTTTGAGGAGGACAAATTCCGGCCGCAGCCGGATGCAGCCCGCACGGAGGATGTTTTCGCCTGCGATCTGCTGATCATTGACGATCTCGGCACGGAGATGACGACGCAGTTTACCGTCTCCGTCCTCTATCAGCTGCTCAACACCCGCCTGATGGAGAAAAAGCCCGTCATTCTCTCGACCAATCTCACGCCGGGCGAGCTGGCCTCGCGCTATTCGCCGCAGATCGCCTCGCGCATCCTCGGCACCTACCGCCTCTGCCAGTTCTGCGGCGACGACATCCGCTTCAAAATCAAATAAGCGCAGGGAGCCCCAGGGGCTCCCTTTTTCCGGACGCGGAGTGCAAAAACTCTGCATATTTCCGACTTCCGGCTTGCATGGCGGGGGAAACTGGTGTATAATACTTTGTAAATTTTTCATACGAAAGCGAGGCTTCCCCATGAGCAAGGTCACGATCCCGCAGGGCTACCACGCGCCCCTGTCCGTCTACGAGCTGCAGCGCGCCATTGAATTCATCAAGAGCAATTTCCAGACGAATCTGTCCAACGCGCTGAATCTGCGCCGCGTATCCGCGCCGCTGTTCGTGGAGGAGGCTTCCGGCCTGAACGACAATCTGAACGGCTATGAGCGCCCGGTCAGCTTCGACATCCCGGACGTCGGCGCGGAGGCGCAGGTCGTGCATTCGCTGGCCAAGTGGAAGCGGCTGGCGCTGAAGCGCTACCAGTTCAACGTCGGCAAGGGCCTGTTTACCGATATGAACGCCATCCGGCGTGACGAGGAGGTCGACAACCTCCACTCCGTCTACGTCGACCAGTGGGACTGGGAAAAGGTCATCGCCCGCGAAGACCGCACCGTGGACTATCTCAAGCGCACCGTGCGCGACATCGTCGGCGCGGTCTGCGAGACGAACGATGCGCTGGGCGTCGCCTTCCCGAGCCTGCACACGAAGCTCGAGCGCGACGTGTATTTCATCACCACACAGGAGCTGGAGGACCGCTACCCCGACAAGACCCCCAAGGAGCGCGAAAACGCCATCGTGCGCGAGCATCACACGGTCTTCCTCATGCAGATCGGCGGCAAGCTGAAGTCCGGCAAGCCGCATGACGGCCGCGCGCCCGACTATGACGACTGGCAGCTCAACGGCGATATTCTGATGTGGAACCCGGTCCTGGAGTGCGCGTTTGAGATCTCCTCCATGGGCATCCGCGTCGACGAAGCTTCGCTCGACCGGCAGCTGACGCTGGCCGGCTGCGACGACCGCCGCGATCTGCCCTTCCACAAAATGCTCCTGCACGGCGAGCTGCCCCTGACCATGGGCGGCGGCATCGGCCAGAGCCGCGTGTGCATGCTGATGATCGGCACCTGCCACATCGGCGAGGTCCAGTCGAGCATCTGGGACAAGGCCACCATCGACGCCTGCCGCAGCGCGGGCATCCTGCTTCTGTAACTTCCGACATTTTATCATAGAGAGGATCGATCACCATGGAACAGCTCATTTCTGTCCGTTCCCTTTTCAAAGAGACTGACGCCTATGCCGGCAAGCAGATCAAGGTCGGCGGCTGGGTGCGCAATCTGCGCGCAAGCAAGAATTTCGGCTTCATCAACCTGTCCGACGGCACGTTCTTTTCGCAGGTTCAGGTCGTCTACGGCTCCGAGCTCGCGAACTTCGCCGAGATCTCCAAGCTGAACATCGGCGCGGCCGTCATCGTCACCGGCACGCTCGTCCTGACGCCCGAGGCCAAGCAGCCGTTTGAGCTGCAGGCGAGCGAGGTCTTCGTCGAGGGCCCGTCTACCCCGGATTATCCCATCCAGCCCAAGCGCCATTCGATGGAGTATCTGCGCACCGTGACGCATCTGCGTCCGCGCACGAACACCTTCCAGGCCGTCTTCCGCGTCCGCAGCCTCATCGCCTACGCTATCCACAAGTTCTTCCAGGAGCGCGACTTCATCTACGTCCATACGCCGCTCATCACCGGCTCCGACTGCGAGGGCGCGGGCGAGATGTTCCAGGTCACGACGCTCGATCTTGATAACCTGCCCCGCACTGAAGACGGCAGGATCGACTACAGCAAGGACTTCTTCGGCAAGGAGACGAACCTGACCGTCTCCGGCCAGCTCAACGGCGAGACCTTCGCGCAGGCCTTCCGCAATATCTATACCTTCGGCCCGACCTTCCGCGCCGAAAACTCCAACACCACCCGCCACGCGGCCGAGTTCTGGATGATCGAGCCGGAGATCGCGTTCGCCGACCTCTCCGACGACATGAAGCTCGCCGAGGATATGATCAAGTTCATCATCGCCTACGTCCTCGACCATGCACCGGAGGAGATGGCCTTCTTCAACCAGTTCGTCGACAAGGGCCTCATCGACCGCCTGCAGCACGTCATGACCTCCGACTTCGGCCACGTCACCTACACCGAGGCCGTCAAGCTCCTCGAGGAGCACAACGACAAGTTCGACTACAAGGTCTTCTGGGGCTGCGACCTGCAGACCGAGCATGAGCGCTATCTCACCGAGCAGATCTTCAAGCGCCCGGTCTTCGTCACGGACTATCCGAAGGAGATCAAGGCGTTCTACATGAAGCTCAACCCCGACGGCAAGACCGTCGCGGCTATGGACTGCCTGGTGCCCAGCATCGGCGAGATCATCGGCGGCAGCCAGCGTGAGGACAACTACGACACGCTGCTGCAGAGAATGCACGAGTGCGGTCTGAAGGAGAAGGACTATCAGTTCTATCTTGACCTGCGCAAGTATGGCTCGACCCGCCACGCGGGCTTTGGCCTGGGCTTTGAGCGCTGCGTCATGTACCTGACCGGCATCTCCAACATCCGCGACGTGCTCCCGTTCCCGCGGACCGTCGGCAACTGCGAGCTGTAAGCCGGCTCCTCCCAAAATACCCCGTCCGGCGGCAGGATCTCCTGCCGCCGGGCATCTTTTTTTGTCAGAATTCCAGTTTTGTGCAGAATGACGAAGACACTTGTCCGCACTACGTGAATTTTTTTCAAAAACCAAGCAATTCGGGCTTGCATTTTGCGCTTTACTTCGCTATAATGTCGACTATAAGTTCATGCACACTTGTCTACCGTACATGGACAGAAGGAGGAAAAATTCTATGAAAAAGATCATCGCTCTGCTTCTGGCGGCCGTCATGGTCATGTGCCTGTTTGCAGGCTGCGCATCCAGCGGCTCCAAGGTCATCAAGATCGGCGTATTTGAGCCGCAGTCCGGCGACAACGGCGCCGGCGGCAAGCAGGAGGTCCTGGGCATCCAGTACGCCAACTCCGTCAAGCCGACCGTGACCATTGGCGGCGAAGAATACAAGATCGAGCTCGACATCCAGGATAACCAGTCCTCGACCGACAAGGCCGTCTCCGCGGCCCAGCAGCTGGTCGCCGATAAGGTCTCCGTCGTCCTCGGCTCCTACGGCTCCGGCGTCTCCATCGCCGCCGGCACCTACTTCGCAAACGCCAAGATCCCGGCCATCGGCTGCTCCTGTACCAACGCAGCCGTCACCGCCGGCAACGACTACTACTTCCGCGTCTGCTTCCTCGATCCGTTCCAGGGCTCCGTCATGGCCTCGTTCGCCATGGAAGAGTTCGGCGCCAAGAAGGCCTACGTCCTGTCCATGCTCGGCGACGACTACACCGTCGGCCTGGCCAAGAACTTCGTCATCGCCTTTGAAGCTGCCGGCGGCGAGATCGTAGCCGACGAGACCTTCGTCGAAGGCACGGCGGACTTCTCCGCGTACCTCAACAACGCGGTCGCCGGCGGCGCCGACGTCATCTTCGCGCCGTCCGCCATCGCCTACGCCCCGCAGATCATCGAGCAGGCTTCCGCCCTCGGCATCAGCCTCCCCATCCTCGGCGGCGACACGTGGGAGAACTCCGCGATCTCCGACGCGCAGAACGGCACCGACATGCAGGTCTTCGTCTCCACGTTCTTTGACGAGAACGACGAGTCCGGCCTGGCCAAGGAGTTCGTCACCGGCTACAAGGCATGGCTGAACGGCAACTCCCAGAACCTCACCAACAACGGCGGCAACGACGTTGTCGCGGCGGTCTCCGCCCTCGGCTATGACGCCTACATGACCGCGGTCGCAGCCATCGAAAAGGCCCAGTCCACCGACGGCTCCGCCATCCGCGACGCGCTGGCCGGCCTGTCCATCGACGCGGTCACCGGCTCCATCAGCTTCGACGCCAACGGCGACGCGATCAAGAGCACCGCTTACATCAAGCAGGCGATCGACGGCGGCTTCCAGTTCTACAAGGTCCAGAACGCCGACTGATTTCGCAATACTGACCACAATGGTTTCCGGCCGGAGGAAATCTCAGAGTAACCGGTGATTCGATCGACAAGAGTTGTCAGCGAGAGATTTTGCCGCAAATGAAAGTTTGGAAAACGCAGACATACTTTGTGTATTTCAAGTTTTTCAAACTGCACAGTTGCGGCAGAAGATCCGCTGACAGCCGCAGGCGATTGGATCATCGGTTACTTGGCCGGTACACATTTTCATCCGGCAGCGATCGAACCCGCTGCCGGATGACCCCATTCTTTTATCGCCGCGTCCAAGCTGGCCTCATGCGGGCGGTTCGCGGTTTGGACATGGCGATAAACATCATTCAGGAGGTCCCCCATGGGTTTTATCAAGCAATGGCTGCCCTACATACTCGCCGGTATTTCCGCCGGCGGCCAGTATGCGCTCATCGCGGTCGGCTACACCATGGTCTACGGTATCCTGCGCCTGATCAACTTCGCGCACGGCGATATCTTCATGGTTGCAGGCCTGATCATGGTCTATCTCTCGGCTTCCATGCCACTGTACGTCTCCATTCCCGCCGTCGTCGTGCTGACGGTCGCGCTCGGCTTCGCCATTGAGCGCTGCGCCTACAAGCCCCTGCGCCAGGCGCCCAGAATGTCCGTCATGATCTCCGCCATCGGCGTGAGCTATCTGCTGCAGAACCTCGCGTACTACGTGACGGGCGGCGTGCCCAAGCAGTACCCGGAGCTGCCGTGGATCACCGACACCATCACCATCCTCGGCGCGTCCACCAAGCGCGTGACCGTCATCACTCCGATCCTGACGCTGCTGCTGGTCGTCGGGCTGGTCGTCCTCATCAAGCGCACGAAGGTCGGCATGGCCATGCGCGCGGCCTCCAAGGATTTTGAGACGGCGCAGCTCATGGGCATCCGGATCAACTCCGTCATCTCCTTCACCTTCATTATCGGCTCCGCGCTGGCGGCCGTCGCGTCGTTCCTGTATTTCTCGAACTACACGACCATCGCTCCGTCCTCCGGCGCCATGCCGGGTCTCAAGGCCTTCGTCGCGGCCGTCTTCGGCGGGATCGGGTCGATCCCCGGCGCGGTCATCGGCGCGTTCATCATCGGCATCTGCGAGAATCTGCTCAAGGGCATGAAGCTGACGGCGTTCTCCGATGCGTTCACGTTTGCGCTGCTCATCGTCATCCTCGTCGTCAAGCCGACGGGCCTGTTCGGTGAGAAGCTGACCGAGAAAGTCTGAGGAGGAGCATATGGAAAAGAAAAAAGGCCTCTCTCTGCAGACGATCCTGACCATCGCGGGCATCGCCCTCATCTACGTGCTCGCCTTCCTGCTCGACCGCATCCCGGGCGTGCCCATCATGCTCACGACGGTTTTGCGCAAGGGCGCGATCTATTCCCTCGTCGCCGTCTCCATGAACCTGCTCAACGGCTTTACGGGCCTGTTCTCCCTCGGCCAGGCGGGCTTCATGCTGGTCGGCGCCTATGCCTTCGCCGCCATCAACATCTCGAGCGGCATCCGCTCGACGGTGTATCAGTACTATGATCCGCTGCTCAAATTCTCCCTGACCGAGACGCTGCAGAACGCCCTCGGCAATACGGCGGGCACCGTCCTCGGCGTGTTCGTTTCGCTGCTGCTGGCGGGCCTGCTCGCCGCGGGGCTGGCGTACCTCATCGGCCTGCCCGTCCTGAAGCTCAAGAGCGACTATCTGGCCATCGCCACGCTCGGCTTCGCCGAGATCATCCGCGCGCTGGTCCAGCTCGAGGCGTTCGCGCCTGTCACCAACGGCTCGCAGCTGCTGCGCGGCTTCCCGTATTTCTCCGATACCTTCATGCCGTTCGTGATCGTCGGCATCTGCATCGCCGTCGTCGTGCTGCTGATCAACTCGACCTACGGCCGCGCCTTCAAGGCCATCCGCGATGATGAGATCGCCGCCGAGGCCATGGGCATCAACCTTGCCCACCACAAGCGCATGGCATTCATCATCTCCTCGTTCTTTGCCGGCATCTCCGGCGCGCTGCTGGCCATGTACCAGACCACGGTCCAGGCCAACACGTTCAAATCGGCCATGACGTATGAGATCCTGCTCATCGTCGTCATCGGCGGCATCGGCTCCATCACCGGCTCCATTCTGGGCTCCTTCCTGTATGTGGCGTGCAGCGAGTGGTGGCTGCGCTTCCTGGATAACCCCACCATGATCGGCACCTTTAAGGTTCCGCTGCTCGGCCACGGTTTCCGTATGGTAGTGTTCTCGGTGGTCATCATGGTCATCGTGCTGTTCTACCGCCAGGGTCTGATGGGCACAAAGGAATTCAGCTGGGATGCCATCTTCGCGTTCTTTGGCAAGATTGGCCGGTTTTTCAAAAATCTGTTTACCGGCCAAAAAGCAGTGAAAGGCGGTGCGGCAAATGAGTAACCCCGTTCTAAAGCTGGAAAATGTGACAATGCAGTTCGGCGGCGTGGTAGCCGTGGATAACCTTTCGATGGAAGTGGGCGAGGGCGAGATCGTGGCCCTTATCGGCCCCAACGGCGCCGGCAAGACCACGGCGTTCAACGTCATCACCGGTGTGTACGCCCCCACCAACG
>OMAC01001072.1_pt1 | contig 12310 bp, 18 predicted proteins | sample 1644561 | NCBI WGS metagenome assembly OMAC01 (sample SAMEA103958144, study PRJEB25191) | human gut metagenome
CGTTTTTTTCGAGTGAAGCGTGCCTGGCGGCACGTGAAGCGCCGCTTCGCGTCGTGAAGCTGCTTCGCAGTGAAGCGCCTGCGGGCGTGAGCAGCACGCTTCCCCTCACATCGCGCTCCGCGCGATCCTTCACGGCGGCTCCGCCGCCCCTTCACTTGGCTCCGCCAACCTTCACTTTGCGCCCCGCGCAAACCTTCACTATCAAAAAGGAGGTTCTCTCATGCCCGAACCCAAACTCCTCCCCCAGTCCATGGACTTCGCCGTCTCCATCATCCACCTGGTCAAGCACCTGAAATCGCAGCGGGAATCCATCATTTCCAACCAGATCGGCCGCAGCGGCACGTCCATCGGCGCAAATATCCGCGAGGCGCAGTACGCCAACAGCAGAGCAGACTTTATTTCCAAGCTCCAGATCGCGCTGAAAGAAGCCAACGAGACCGGCTATTGGCTGGAGCTGCTTTTCCGGACGAATTACATTTCAGAAGCCGAATACCAATCCCTCGATTCCGCCTGTACCCGCATCCGCGTGATGCTGATCGCATCGCTCAATACCGCAAAAGCGCATACAAAATAACTTTTCCCGGAGGTCTCCCCATGTCCCATTCCAGATTTCAAACCGCCCGGAAGCTTCTGATCTTCTGGACGTTCTTCATCGGCCTCGGCGCCGTGGCCGGCGCGGCCGCCATGCTGATCGACCCCAGCGGCCGCGCGCTGGGCATGGACGCCATGCTGCCGTATTTTCAGGTCCTGCCCTTTGCCGGCGTCCTTTTTCAGAACTTCATCTTCTCCGGCTGCGCGCTGCTGATCGTCAACGGCCTGAGCAACCTGACCGCCGCCTGCCTGCTCCTCGCGAAAAAGAAAGCAGGTGTCGTGCTCGGCGGCGTCTTCGGCGTGACGCTGATGCTCTGGATCTGCATCCAGTTTTACATCTTCCCCCTGAATTTCATGTCCATGCTCTATTTCCTCTTCGGCCTGTGCCAGGCCGCGACCGGCTATGCCGCCTGGATCTTCCTGCAGCAGGAGTCCTTCCGCGTCGACCCCGCCGACTACCCGCACATCGGCGCCGATCCCCGCCGCCTGGTCGTCTGCTTCTCCCGCATGGGCTACGTCAGAAAGCAGGCCCTCGCCGAGGCCGACCGGACCGGCGCGGCCGTCTATGAGATCCGCGCCGCCGAGCGGACCGCGGGCACGCTCGGCTTCTGGTGGTGCGGCCGCTACGGGATGCACCGCTGGCCCATGCCCATCGAGCCGGTCGCGCTCGACCTTGCCGCCTATGACCACGTGACCATCTGTGCCCCCATCTGGGTCTTCGCCCTGGCCGCGCCGGTCCGCAGCTTCTGCATGCAGGCCGCCGGCCGCATCCGCGAGGCCGATTATCTCCTCGTCCACCACACCCGCGGCCGCTACGAAAACGCCGCCCGCGAGATGGACGCCCTCCTCGGCCTGACCCACACCGGCTTCCGCACCCTCCAGTGCCACACCGGCCATTACCGTACCCGATAAAATTTACGAAATTTTGTTCGCATATTTCCGCAATTTGTGTTATACTGTTTCCGGAACCATGAACTTCGGACATATCTGAAACCAAAGGAGGGAGCCGGATGCAGCAGCGGCTGATCTTTCACGTAGACGTCAACAGTGCCTTTCTGTCCTGGGAGGCGGCGCGCCGCGTCGCCGCAGGCGAGCCGGACCTGCGCGCCATCCCCTCCGCCATCGGCGGCGACCGGGACAAGCGCACCGGCATCATCCTCGCCAAGTCCATCCCCGCGAAAAAATTCGGCGTCACCACCGGCGAGCCGGTCGGCATGGCGCTGCGCAAATGCCCGCAGCTCGTCCTCGCCCCGCCGGATTTCGCCCTCTATACGCGCAATTCCCGCGCCTTCATCGCCATCTGCCGCCGCTTCGCCCCCGTGGTGGAGCAGGTCTCGATTGACGAATGCTTCCTCGACATGACCGGCACCCACCTGCTCTACCCCGACCCTCTCGCCGTCGCCCACCAGATCAAGGATGCCATTTTCTCCGAGCTCGGCTTCACCGTCAACGTCGGCATCTCCGAAAACAAGCTCCTGGCCAAAATGGCCAGCGACTTTGAAAAGCCCGATAAGGTCCATACCCTTTTTCCCGCCGAGATCCCGCAGAAGCTCTGGCCGCTGCCCGTCGGCGACCTGCTCTCCGTCGGCCGTGCCCTTGCCGAAAAGCTCACTGCCGCCCGCATCCGCACGATCGGCGATCTGGCCCGGACGGACCTCGCCTACCTGCAGAAGCTCACCGGCGTCCGCACCGCCGCCCTCCTGCACGACTACGCCTGCGGCGTCGACCCCTCCCCCGTCCTCGCCGAGCCCGAGGCCGTCAAATGCTACGGCAACTCCACCACCCTCGAGCAGGACGTCACCACCATCCCGCAGGCCAATCAGGTCCTGCTCGCCCTGTGCGACAGTGTCGCCGCCCGCCTGCGCGCCGACGGCCGCCGCTGCCTCTGCCTCACCGTCACCATCCGCGGCAGTGACTTCAAAAACCGCTCCCACCAGCGCCGCCTCCCCGAGCCCAGCGACGTCACGCAGGAGCTCTATGCCTGCGCCAAATCCCTCTTCGCCGAATTCTGGGACGGCCGCCCCCTCCGCCTGCTCGGCGTCACCCTCAGTGACCTCACCGACGGCCAGACCCAGCAGCTCTCCCTCTTCCCCGACGAAAAGCGCGACCGCGCCCGCAAGCTCGACCAGGCCGTCGACCAGCTCCGCGGCAAATTCGGCCCCGCCGCCATCTCCCGCGGCCCCCTCACCCCCACCACCCACCGCCTCCACCGCAAATTCACCCCCAAACCGCCAGATACCTGAAAAAAGCCGCGGGAGCCATTCCGGCTCCCGCGGCATGTTTCATGCTTCGTTCAGCATCTCCAGAATCTTTTTATAGGAAACATCAAAATCTGCCTCCAGCAGTTTCTTCTCCGATTCACCGGCTGTATCATAGCGCCTCACATACTCTTCCAGCCGCCTCCAATGAAAATCGAAGAGATTGCCAGAACCCTTTGCTTGCAGCTTCTCTTTCAGTTCCTGAAATGCTTCCGCTCTAGTCATGCTCATACCCCCAAAAGCTGCTTTTTCTTTGCGTCGAATTCTTCCTGTGAGATAACGCCGGTATCAAGCAATTCTTTATATTTCTTTAAGTCCTCGACAGACGAAGCTTCGTTGGATACCGGTTTACTCGTTTGACGCTCCATCAACAGTTTACTGACAACATCATAAATTTCATCACGATTTTTAATACACTTGAATTTGATTGCCCCGGATGCGGTTGTAATCGCAATACCTTTTATAATCCCTTTCCCGATTGCGGTGATAGAGTCAATCGGCAAATCCACTTGACGCCCAAATGCGGCCTGGCCATTTACGCGTTTGTCAGAAACAACAAGTTGCATTTTACGAAGCCAGAAATAGCATATTGTTCCAACAATAAGTGTAATCAACATAATGTCAAAAAAGATATTCGTCAATACGTCTTCTATAAACTGGTAAAAGGGATAGTGAAGAAGCTTGTTCCAATCTATATAAGGAATCGCTAAGAGTAGGAATAAGCCCGCAATGACCAATACAGTAATCCAATATGATTTGAAATTGTATTGTTCGCTTTTGATTATAACTTTTTCATCCATTTTTGTGTCTCCTCCAAGTTTTTATTTGCCAAATCTAGTATATAACATTTTGTTTTATATTTCAATATAACAAACTGTTTTCTCTATACTTTTCTGTGAAACTTCCACAAAGGAGCACGGGAAAATGTATAGACGCATCCGCGACTTGCGTGAGGACAGCGACCTGCTGCAACGGGACTTGGCTGAGTATCTGCAATGTTCACAGGTCTGCTATTCCCACTATGAGATGGGCAAGCGCGACATTCCAACAGACGTTTTGATAAAGCTGGCTGATTACTACCACACCAGCACCGATTATCTCTTGGGGCGAACGGATGAAAAGCAGGCGTATCCCGCATCCAAGAGCCGGAATGAGGGCTAGGCTATGCCCGGACAGCCGTTTGACCGCATTGCCGTCCTATACAACTACCTGTTTCATAACACCAGCAAGGGGCACACCGTCGCTGTGGCGGACATTCTGACCAATTACCGCAACCACGGCTATGAGCTTGAAATCAAGTCATTCTACCGCGACAAGGACGTTCTGAATGCCTTGGACGGCATTGAAATTGCCTATGACCACCGCACGCGCGGCTACTGGATGAAAACAGACGGATTTGAGCCGTATGAGCTGCGGCTGATTGTTGACAGCATCCAGTCCTCCAAATTCATCACGCAGAACGTCGCCAACAGGATTACAGCAAAGGTCTTGAGCCTGACCGACCGCAATACGGGCGCGACCTTAAACCGCCGGTCGTTCGTCGCAGGCCGCATCCGCAGTATGAATGACAGCGTGGTAAAGGATGCAGACAACCTCCATATTGCCATTCAGACCAACCGCAAAGTGCGCTTCAAGTATTTCCACTATGACCGCGAAAAGAAAAAGTGGTATTCACACAACAATGAAGCCTATGTTGTCAGTCCTTTTGGGCTTCTCTGGAACGACGGCAATTACTATCTCTATGCCTACGACGGAGAGAAGTTCCGCCATTTCCGCGTTGACCGTATGGAGCATATTACTGTCTACCCAGCGCCAAGAGAGGGCGCAGAAGCGTTCAATCGCATCGACCTGAACGCCCATCAAGCCGAGGTATTTAATATGTTCACCGGAACGGAAACGACAGTAAAGCTCCGCTGCGCCAACCACTTGGCAGATGTGATTTTGGAGCAGTTTGGAAAAGACACGATGCTCATTCCAGATGGAGAAGATGATTTCACCGTTTCTGTTCCAGTCCAAATCAGCAAGCCGTTTTATGCGTGGGCAGCAGGCTTTGGGGCAGATATGAAAATCCTGTTCCCGCAAGCCATAGTCCACGAAATGCGGGCATTCATTCAGGAATTATCCGAGTTGTATAAAGATGATGGGAAGATGTAGGAACATCTTCCCATTTGTTCATTGTTGCTTTTGGATGTGTAAAGATGATAGAAGATGATGGGCTATACTTGTCTGCGCATCCGTTCGCGGGGCTTACAGAGTTGTGCAAGCGGGGAACGTAAATCAAAATTCCCGGCAATGTCGCTGTCAAAGATTGCGCAATAATGCTTTGTCATTTGGAGCGTGGAATGTCCGAGCAGATGTTGAAGTGTAAAAGCATCGCCGCCGCAGTCCATCAGATATTTCCGGGCAAATGTATGACGGAACATATGAATACTTGTTTTCAGAACACCGCGCTTGTGGTTATAATCTGCGATTGCCAGCTTCAAGGCGTTCTCTGACAGCATTGTCCCATAGACGCTACAAAACAGATAGTCGGATGGTTCTCCGCCCCGCGTCGCCGCATAATCGCTTAAAATGCTGACCAGCATAGAACAGAGCGGAATCGTCTGAATCTTTCCGGTTTTGGTATGACGGAAAATGACCTGCTTGCGTTCAAAATCCACATCGCGGTTTTGAATGTTCCGGATTGTACCCGCTCGACAACCGCAATTCACAAGAAAATTGATAATGACCCAGTTGCGGTATTCGCAGAAATCACAGCTGCGGGCTGGCTTTTGTAGCAGGAGCATCAATTCTGCGTCCGTGTAGGTTTCTTTCACGGTTTCCTTGTCCTTGTAATTTGCCATCTCCAACTCCGTGTAGCCTGCTTTTCTCGCCCAGTTCAGGAATGTGCGGAACACGCGCAGATAACTGCTGATGGAGTTGTGCGCCAGCCCGCTCTGACGCATGGAAATGACCATATTGTCTAAATCCTCTTTTGTGAGTGTAGCGAGCGGGGCGGAGAAATCCAAGTGCTTTTTGAGCGAATGAAGATGGGAATGATAGTTCCGAATGGTCTTATTGCTGACCCCTTTTGCGGTTTGCGACGCGACGAAGCGTTCAAAAATCTCTGCGACAGTCTGGTTGTTCGACTGTCTAAATAATTGTTTTTTGGACATCAAAAATAGACACTCTGCCTTTCGTAAAATGGACAAAAAGGCAGGGTGTCCGACTGTTTTCAAGCATTGGAAGAAAAACCAAAATGCAAACCAATGAAATGTTTGCATTTTGGAAAGGAGGAGCGACGGAACAGGTGAGAGATGGCTTTTTGAATAAAAAAAGCCGTCGCGAACCAGTGCAGTCCGCGACGACGTGGTGACCCGCCGGAGATTCGAACTCCGGACACCCTGCTTAAAAGGAGGCGTCAGGGGGGCAAGGCCCCCTAGACGTACCCCCATCGCTTGAAAACATCGGCGTTTTTGGAATCTGGATGTTCCTGTCCGCAGCATCGAACACCCTGCCCTCTATTTGTTGATATTATATCATATGACCTGTTCAGGAAACAAGATGTTCGAGCATTTTCGGACAACTTTTCACATCTTCTATCATCCAACAGCAAGTCAGGGCATCTTTCCGCATCCTGCATCATCTTTTCATCATCCAAGAGCAAAAGAGAATATGAAAACTTCGACCACTCTACCGTTATATGGGAGAGCGGCTGTTTTATAATACGGCCATAAAGTTCAGAAACAAAGGAGCGTGATGCGTATAAGGAGAGCACAATATCGGAAAGGGTCAATATAGTCAGGAGTCATTATTGACCAAATTTAAAAGGAGGTATTCTTATGAATACGAAAAATTTGTTTGCGCTCGATTTTACCAAGTCCTCTATTGTCGCAAGTGCGACGACGCTTAGAAAAGCCCGCAATCCGGAAAGTCCCGAATGTAAGGTCTTGCAGCGGATGCTGTCCGAGCATCCAAGCTTCCATGTTGCGGAAAAGAAAATCAATAAGAAGAACGGCAAGCAGACCTACAAAGGGCTGACCTTCCAAGCAATGACCGATTATATCAAGACGCAGGCCAACAGCGAGGCCGAAATCAGGAAGTATGAGGTCGTCCGGCACATTGCCAAAATCAAGGGCAGTGAATATGCCCTGACAAAGAAATGGTTTTTGAATGCCTATCCCACATACAAAGAGAAAGCGATTGTGGAGCAGGAAATGGCAGAAATGCTTCAAGCAGAAAAAACGCCCATTTCAGCGTTGCCCACAGCCGTTGGACTTTGATGCAGGGAGGGCAGGAAAATGCGTAAGGATTATAAGATTGATTTTGCTTCCCAGACCATTACCATTACTGCCGCCTTTGAGCAGGCAATGTCCAACCCTAAAAGCGATGCATACAAGACCATCCGGAAACTGTGTGCGGATTTCCCGGATATGCGGATTGTCAAACGCACGCACCGCACCCCAACCCGCTACACCAGCAAGCAGGGCGATGTATCTGCCTGCAATCCCTATAAGAACCTGACCTATGAAAAGATGGAGCAGTTCATTTCCGCGCTTCCCAACAGCACAGAGTATCGCAGGCAGTATGACTTCCTAAAAACCTACGCTTCCGGTATTCAGACAAACGGATACAGTATTGTGCGGAATTGGTTCGTTGCACAGTTCCCACTTTACCGCAAAGAACCGCTGTTCTATCTGACCGGTGAGCATATGGTTCTTTCTGCCTCTGACTTCCTGAAAAAGCAGGAAGCTATGAAGCAGAGCGCGTAAAGGAAATTCAAGTCAGACATTTAACAGAATATAGAAATAATGAGATATTATGTGGTAAATGTCTGACTTAAAAATGGGAGAAGATTATGCTGGAATGTAGAACCTATTCTTATGCTGAGTTATCCGCGCTGCTTCATACGCGGGACAGGCAAGGTATCGTGCGCAGATTTGAACGTTGGGAAGTCAAATATACCACAACAGGCCGTGGGACAGGGCAAAAATTTGCGATTACAGAAATCGGAAATCCGTTCAAGGTCTATTGCATACTGGACCTCGGCTTTTCCCCACAAACAGATTTCACGAAGCTGGCCTTTTTTACCTATTATCTGCTATGCGACGATGAATTTCAGCAGCTGCCGTCTGCGCAAATGGAAGAATACTTGCGGGCCGATGGGCATACACTGTCCCGCCAGACCATTTCCAACTATCTTTTGTGTCTGGAAGCGGCAAGTTTGATTTGCCGTGGATTTGACTATCTCTATTATTTTGCATTTGGAGGATATCACAAGGACACGGATGAGATAACCTATAAACGTGCGTGGTCAGAGCATTGGGAGCGTATTCAGCAAGGATGGCCGTCAAGTGAATCCATTGTCCAGATGCGTATGGATTATGGAGGCGTGGCAAGAAAGCACCCACTGTTGATTTTTAGCGCGTTTTTCAACCCGATGTATGGACAAATAATAGACTGGGCATTGGAAGCTATGAACGTGGATTTGGGCAAATCAGATTGATTTGCCCAGTCCGCTTTTAATATAGGAAAAAGGAGAAAACACGATGTTAGAAAAGAATGTGCCGGAATACTATCCAACGATGTATCAGGACGGCTATACCCCAACAGAGATTTTAGCCGCAATGCGGAAGAAGATGCGGCAGAACGTCCAAGAGCAGCGCTAGAACGACAGCCAGCGTTCCAACATACACCTCACTGCGAAAGTGGAGGTGAAGAAATGAAAATTGACAACACAGCGCAGGAGAAGCGCAAGAAAAAGAAGCAACAAACGCAGCTTGAATAGATGATTTTCTCCGTCATTCAGTCCTGCATCAAAACAACAGTGGACGAAGCGATGAAAGAGATATTCAAGAACTTCAAATAAACAGAATGCGGTTTTTAAGTCAGACAATTAACAGAAAAGTATAGAAATTCACTATTATCTGTTAAATGTTCAACTTAAAAACCGCTTTTTTCTTTTTCCGCAGCCGTGTTTGAAATCCAGAAGCCCATTTCAAAATTATCCAGCCACGCCCAAAGAGGTCAGGGCAGCAAAAAAGATTTCTCCTGAAATACACCCCCTGTCCGCAAAAGGGCGCTGCACATTTGCTGAACAGAATTTGCCGTGTATCCGGCTGATTTTTGGCTCTTGGAGCAGGCAGGAAAGTGTATAGGTAATCAGTTGTTTTCTTGGACGTATTCAATCAGGTCTCCGGGCTGACATTCCAACAGTCCGCAGATACGTTCAATGTTCTCCCAAGACAGACCTTTTCCCTCTCGCAGCTTTTGAAGCGTGGATTGGCTTAATATCCCCTCTGTCCGAATTCTGTTTGTGTTGTAGCCTTTCTCTTTCAGTGCATTCAGAATGTTTACCTTATATTGGAGCGGCATAATTTGAGCCTCCTTTTCCATTATCTATATTATAAGCTGCGAATTGCACGAAATCAAGTGCAAAAATTCAACAAGAAACAGCACTAAATATCGTGCAATCTGTCAATAGATTTGCACGAATTATCGTGCTATACTAATGACAGTTGATAGAGATACCCACCAAACAAATTACAATCCAAAAGGAGAAAAACAAAATGAGCAAGAATGAAATCGTGAGCCTGATTGAAACCATGAACAATTACGACGAGCTGGCAAGCAAGGCCAAAGCCAAGGCAGACGCCATCCGCGACGCGCTGAAAGAAGAAATGCTGCGGCTGGACACCGAGGAATTGAACGCAGGCGCTTACATTCTCCGCTACACCAACATCATCAGCAATCGGTTCGACACCACCACCTTCAAGCGCCTGTATGCCGACCTCTATAAAGACTTCACCAAAGCCGTCAGCAGCCGCCGCTTCACAGTCAGCTGCTAAAATTAAGAATAAGCTCCGCGGGCAGGAAATGCCCGTGGAGCAGAAAGGACAGAGAGATATGTTGATATTCGATGAATTGTGGAACGGGGCGTTCAGCCCGTGTGAGCATCGCTATGAGCGAAACAGCGACTATGACGTTGTAAGCCGCCGCATCAGCGCCCAGATGGATGTGCTGCGGCAGAACGCCTCCAAGAGACAGAAAAAGGTGTGGGAAGCCTATGACCGCGATTTGGCCGAGCGCGAAAATCTGGAACAGCAGGACGCTTATTATCAGGGCATTCGGTTCGGCGCACGGTTTATGCTGGACGTGCTTCTGGAACAGCCCGGCAGCTATGAGGCGCAGCGATGAAAGCAGGCTATGCCAGATGCTCCACCAACGAGAGCAAACAGGACATTGACAGACAGGTGCGGGAGCTGAAACAGGCAGGTGCGGAAACCGTATATCTGGAATATGAACACGGCGACGCGGCGGTCAAGGAACAGCTGTCCTTGCTTCTGGAACAGGCACAGGCGGGTGATACCATCATCACGTTAGAGGTCTCCCGCCTTGCCCGCTCGACCAAGCAGCTCTGTGAAATCATCGAGACCATCAGCCGGAAGCACCTGTGTCTTGTCATTGTCGGTAGTATCACAATGGACTGCCGCAGAGGACACGCAGACCCGATGACAGAGGCATTTTTGCAAATGGCAGGCGTGTTCAGCCAGTTGGAGCTGGCAATGATACGCGCAAGGGTGCGCTCCGGAATGGCAAATGCCAGAGCCAAGGGCAAGCAGATCGGCAGACCGCACCTGACCAGCGATGATATTCCTGCATCGTTTCTGCGGCATTATCCGGCGTATAAGGGGAAGCAGCTGAATATCAGCGAGTTCGCAAGGGTGTGTAATTTGAGCCGGACAACCGTTTATAAGTATATTGACCTTTTGGAAAAGGGATAAAACAAGTCATACATTTAACAGATATTAGAAAAGCCATTTTCTTTCTGTCAAATGTATGACTTGAATTTTTAACTATACGCTATGCTTTTCGCGTTCTTTTTGTGCCCAGTCAGCAATGCTCCGAAGGGTATCTATATCTATGCCACATTCATCTGCATAGTTGATAGCATCTGACGCACATTCTTTAAGATAGTAAAGTTCTTTTTCTTCTAGTTGCGCAACACCGTCTACCATATTTCTTGTAAAGAAATGTTCCAAAATGCGCTTTAGCATTATATTAAATTCAACACTTGGCATATAGGCAGACAAATGCCAATCGACTATTTTTTGTATGTCCTGATTATACTTCTTTGGAATATCAACCATAGCAATCACATTCCCAAAAGCTGTTTTTTCTTTGCGTCAAATTCTTCCTGTGAGATAACGCCGGTATCAAGCAATTCTTTATACTTCTTTAAGTCCTCAACAGACGAAGTTTCATTGGATGCCGGTTTACTTGTTTGACGCTCCACCAACAGTTTACTGACAACATCATAAATTTCATCACGATTTTTAATACACTTGAATTTGATTGCCCCGGATGCGGTTGTAATCGCAATACCTTTTATAATCCCTTTCCCGATTGCGGTGATAGAGTCAATCGGCAAATCCACTTGACGCCCAAATGCGGCCTGGCCATTTACGCGTTTGTCAGAAACAACAAGTTGCATTTTACGAAGCCAGAAATAGCATATTGTTCCAACAATAAGTGTAATCAACATAATGTCAAAAAAGATATTCGTCAATACGTCTTCTATAAACTGGTAAAAGGGATAGTGAAGAAGCTTGTTCCAATCTATATAAGGAATCGCTAAGAGTAGGAATAAGCCCGCAATGACCAATACAGTAATCCAATATGATTTGAAATTGTATTGTTCGCTTTTGATTATAACTTTTTCATCCATTTTTGTGTCTCCTCCAAGTTTTTATTTTGTTTGCCAAGCCTAGTATATAACATTTTGTTTTATATTTCAACATAACAAAATGTTTTCTCTATACTTTTCTGTGAAACTTCCATAAAGGAGCGCACGAAAATGTATAGACGCATCCGCGATCTGCGGGAGGACCGCGATCTGCTGCAGCGGGATCTGGCCGCCTACCTGCAGTGCTCACAGGTCTGCTATTCCCACTACGAAATGGGCAAACGTGACATTCCCACCGACGTTCTGATCAAGCTGGCCGACTTCTACCACACCAGCACCGACTACCTCCTGGCCCGCACAGACGAGAAATCACCTTACCCAAAGCCCCTGGACTTTGGTCACCAATAGCCTACTTTTATTGTAGCAAACGCTACAGAATTTTGTTATGCTGCCTCCATACTTTTGAAGAAAAGTTTTACTATTCTCGTCGATCCGCCATACCCGTGCAAAAAAACGAGTATCCCCGCAGCCCCAAAGCCGCCGGGACTCTCGTTTTATTTTCCCAAACCATAAAAAAACCGCCGCGAACATCAACGTTCGCGGCGGTGTGTGAAATGTTCAGGATCGCTGCACCGGCAGCGCATCACATCTTCCCTCTTATGGATCCTCTCCCCCCGCTGGCCGAGCAGCTTTTGGGGGCAGAAATAAATAAGATCCCGCATACTCTCCTATGCGGGATCTTGGTGCGCGAGGCGGGACTTGAACCCGCACGTCCGGAGTGGACACTAGAACCTGA
>OMAC01001076.1_pt1 | contig 12264 bp, 9 predicted proteins | sample 1644561 | NCBI WGS metagenome assembly OMAC01 (sample SAMEA103958144, study PRJEB25191) | human gut metagenome
AAAGATGTGCGGTACGTTGGTACGCAGCTGTTTGTCAACGCGGATGAAACCACGGTCGTCAACTTCCACGCCAGCTTTGCCTGCGTCGAGGTTTTTACCGTTCGGCACACGACCAATCGCTACCAGCACGGCGTCGTAACGCTGCGGTTCAGCGGGTGCTTTTTTGCCTTCCATCGTCACATAAATGCCGTCTTCTTTCGCTTCAACGGCGGTAACTTTGGTTTCCAGCATCAGGTTGAATTTCTTGCTGATACGCTTGGTAAAGACTTTAACGATGTCTTTATCAGCTGCCGGGATGACCTGGTCGAACATTTCAACCACGTCAATCTGTGAACCCAGCGCGTGGTATACGGTGCCCATTTCCAGACCGATGATACCGCCACCCATTACCAGCAGGCGTTCTGGTACTTCTTTCAGTTCCAGCGCGTCAGTGGAGTCCCAGATACGCGGATCTTCATGCGGAATAAACGGCAGTTGAATCGGGCGAGAACCCGCTGCAATGATCGCGTTGTCGAAGTTGATCACGGTTTTACCGTTCTCACCTTCAACTTCCAGGGTGTTAGCCCCGGTAAATTTACCCAGACCGTTGACCACTTTGACTTTGCGGCCTTTCGCCATACCAGCCAGACCACCGGTCAGCTGATTGATTACTTTCTCTTTCCAGGTACGAATCTTGTCGATATCGGTTTTCGGTTCGCCGAAGACGATACCGTGTTCAGCCAGCGCTTTGGCTTCTTCGATAACTTTTGCTACGTGCAGCAGTGCTTTAGAAGGGATACAGCCGACGTTCAGGCAAACACCGCCAAGAGTGTTGTAACGTTCTACGATTACGGTTTCCAGACCTAAATCAGCGCAACGGAAGGCAGCGGAGTAACCTGCGGGGCCTGCCCCAAGTACCACGACCTGAGTTTTGATTTCAGTACTCATCATGACCTCTATATATTTATCTCCGGCGGGTCTGACGTTTTTTTTATGACGCCCATTATCCACCGGGTCGTTCTATCCGTCGGTATTTTACAAAATTGTTAACAACTTTTAAACAACAAACGGCAACCGATTTGTCTATTCGCTAATAATCTCAATACATTCATGAGATTACCAGAAAAAAGCCGGCCGTTGGGCCGGCTCTTTTATTTACATCACCAGACGGCGAATGTCAGACAGCGTGTTGTTAATGATGGTAATGAAACGGGCACCATCAGCACCGTCGATCACGCGGTGGTCGAAGGAGAGAGAAATCGGCAGCATCAGACGCGGCACGAACTCTTTACCATTCCACACCGGCTCCATCGCGGACTTGGAAACGCCGAGGATAGCCACTTCCGGCGCGTTCACAATCGGCGCGAAGTGGGTAGTACCCAGGCCGCCGATGCTGGAGATGGTGAAGCAACCGCCCTGCATTTCGCCCGCTGTCAGCTTACCGTCACGCGCTTTCTTAGAAATAGTCATCAGCTCGCGAGACAGCTCGATGATGCCTTTCTTGTTGACGTCTTTGAATACCGGGACAACCAGACCGTTCGGGGTATCCACCGCCACACCGATGTTGATGTATTTCTTCAGGGTCAGACGCTGACCGTCTTCCGACAGCGAACTGTTGAAGCGAGGCATCTGCTCAAGAGCTGCAGCAACGGCTTTCATGATGAAGACAACCGGGGTGATCTTCACATCCAGCTTACGTTTCGCCGCTTCTTCGTTCTGCTGTTTACGGAACGCTTCCAGCTCGGTGATATCGGTTTTGTCGAAGTGAGTAACATGCGGGATCATCACCCAGTTACGGCTCAGGTTCGCACCAGAGATTTTCTGGATGCGGCCCAGTTCCACTTCTTCGATTTCACCAAACTTGCTGAAGTCCACCTTCGGCCACGGCAGCATGCCAGGGATACCACCGCCAGTTGCCGCCGGAGCTGCTTCTGCACGTTTGATAGCTTCTTTCACGTAAGCCTGAACGTCTTCGCGCAGGATACGACCTTTACGGCCGGTGCCCTTCACTTTCGCCAGGTTAACGCCAAACTCGCGTGCCAGACGGCGGATCAGCGGAGTCGCGTGAACGTAAGCGTCATTTTCAGCAAATTCAGATTTGCCTTCGGCTTTTGCAGCCGGAGCTGCTGCCGGGGCTTCAGCTTTTGCTGCCGGAGCCGGCGCTGCCGCTTCCTGTTTCGCAGGAGCTGCCGCAGGCGCTGCGCCTTCAACTTCGAAGATCATAATCAGCGAGCCGGTAGACACTTTGTCACCCACGTTCACTTTGATCTCTTTCACGGTGCCAGCAAACGGTGCCGGAACTTCCATAGAAGCCTTGTCGCCTTCTACGGTGATCAGCGACTGTTCAGCTTCAACTTTATCGCCAACTTTCACCAGGATTTCGGTCACTTCAACTTCGTCGCTGCCGATATCCGGAACGTTAACGTCTTTTGCCGCTGCAGCCGCGGGTGCTGCTGCCGGAGCGGCTTCTTTCTTCTCTTCTGCCTGAGCAGGTGCAGCGTCTGCTGCACCATCGGCGGAATCGAAAATCATAATCAGTGCGCCGGTCTGGGTTTTATCGCCAACAGAGACTTTGATCTCTTTAACGATACCCGCCTGCGGAGATGGTACTTCCATAGAGGCTTTGTCGCCTTCTACGGTGATCAGCGACTGTTCGGCTTCAACTTTGTCGCCCACTTTGACCAGGATCTCGGTGATTTCAACTTCATCAGCCCCGATGTCCGGTACTTTGATTTCGATAGCCATTATTCTTTTACCTCTTACGCCAGACGCGGGTTAACTTTATCTGCATCGATGTTGAATTTGGCGATTGCGTCAGCAACCACTTTCTTATCGATTTCGCCACGTTTAGCCAGTTCGCCCAGCGCCGCAACCACGACATAAGAAGCATCAACTTCAAAGTGGTGACGCAGGTTCTCACGGCTGTCGGAACGACCGAAGCCATCAGTACCCAGTACGCGGTAGTCGTCAGCCGGTACGTAAGTACGGACCTGCTCAGCGAACAGTTTCATATAGTCGGTAGATGCCACTGCCGGAGCGTCGTTCATCACCTGAGCGATATACGGAACGCGCGGAGTTTCCAGCGGGTGCAGCATGTTCCAGCGTTCACAATCCTGACCATCACGCGCCAGTTCGGTGAAGGAAGTCACGCTATAAACGTCAGAACCTACGCCGTAATCTTTCGCCAGGATCTCTGCCGCTTCACGGACGTGACGCAGGATAGAACCGGAGCCCAGCAGCTGAACTTTACCTTTGCTACCTTCAAGGGTTTCGAGTTTGTAGATACCTTTACGGATACCTTCCTCAGCACCTTCCGGCATTGCCGGCATATGGTAGTTTTCGTTCAGCGTAGTGATGTAGTAGTAAACGTTCTCTTGTTTTTCACCGTACATACGCTCCAGACCGTCATGCATGATGACAGCAACTTCGTAAGCGTAAGCCGGGTCGTAAGAGATACAGTTCGGGATAGTCAGCGACTGAATATGGCTGTGACCATCTTCGTGCTGCAGACCTTCGCCGTTCAGGGTGGTACGACCGGAAGTACCGCCGATCAGGAAGCCACGCGCTTGCTGGTCGCCAGCCGCCCAGCACAGATCGCCGATACGCTGGAAACCGAACATCGAGTAATAGATGTAGAACGGGATCATCGGCAGATTGTTGGTGCTGTAAGAGGTCGCCGCTGCCAGCCAGGAACAACCTGCGCCCAGCTCGTTGATCCCTTCCTGCAGAATCTGACCTTTCTCGTCTTCTTTATAGTAAGCAACCTGCTCGCGGTCCTGCGGGGTGTACTGCTGACCGTTCGGGCTGTAAATACCAATCTGACGGAACAGACCTTCCATACCGAAAGTACGCGCTTCGTCGGCGATGATCGGTACCAGCCTGTCTTTGATCGACTTGTTCTTCAGCATTACGTTCAGGGCACGAACGAAAGCGATAGTGGTAGAGATCTCTTTGCTCTGCTCTTCCAGCAGCGCGCCGAAGTCTTGCAGGCTCGGCAGCTCAAGCTTCTCGGTGAAGTTCGGCTGACGGCTTGGCAGATAACCGTGCAGTTTCTGACGCTGAGCGTGCAGATAGGTATGCTCTTCAGAACCTTCCGGGAAGGTGATGTACGGCAGTTTTTCGATATCTGCATCAGACACCGGCACATTGAAACGGTCGCGGATATGACGCACGCCGTCCATGTTCATTTTCTTAACCTGGTGCGCGATGTTTTTACCTTCAGCCGCGTCGCCCATGCCATAACCTTTAATGGTATGAGCAAGGATTACCGTCGCTTTGCCTTTGGTTTCCTGCGCTTTCTTGAATGCAGCGTAGATTTTCTTCGGATCGTGACCACCACGGTTCAGTGCCCAGATCTGCTCGTCAGTCCAGTCTGCAACCAGTGCTGCGGTTTCAGGATATTTACCGAAGAAGTGTTCGCGAACATACGCACCATCTTTCGATTTGAAGGTCTGGTAATCGCCGTCAACGGTTTCGTTCATCAGCTGGATCAGTTTACCGCTGGTATCTTTACGCAGCAGTTCGTCCCAACGGCTACCCCACATCACTTTGATCACGTTCCAGCCAGCACCTTCGAAGATGCCTTCCAGTTCGTTGATGATCTTGCCGTTACCGGTGACCGGGCCGTCAAGACGCTGCAGGTTACAGTTGATAACGAAGACCAGATTATCCAGTTTTTCACGGGTAGCGATGGTGATCGCACCTTTGGATTCCGGTTCGTCCATTTCACCGTCGCCGAGGAACGCGTAAACGGTTTGTTTAGAGGTATCTTTCAGGCCACGGTGTTCCAGATATTTCAGGAATTTAGCCTGGTAAATAGCACCAATCGGACCCAGACCCATAGATACGGTCGGGAACTGCCAGAATTCCGGCATCAGTTTCGGGTGCGGATAGGAAGAGAGGCCATTGCCGTGAACTTCCTGACGGAAGTTATCCAGCTGCTCCTGAGTCAGACGACCTTCCAGGAAAGCACGAGCGTACACGCCCGGGGAGATGTGGCCCTGGAAGTAAACCAGGTCGCCGCCATCCTGCTCGTTGCGTGCACGGAAGAAGTGGTTAAAGCACACATCATAAATGGTTGCGGAAGACTGGAAGGACGCCATGTGGCCGCCCAGTTCGAGGTCTTTTTTCGACGCACGCAGCACCGTCATGATGGCGTTCCAGCGGATAGCTGAACGAATACGGCGTTCCAGTTCCAGATTACCCGGATACTCCGGTTGTTCTTCAACGGGGATGGTGTTGATGTAGTTGCTGATACCGGTGCCTGCAGCTACGTTGACTCCGCCTTTGCGGGCTTCAGCAAGCAGTTGGTCGATCAGATACTGAGCACGCTCAACACCTTCTTCACGGATGACCGATTCGATCGCCTGGAGCCAGTCGCGAGTTTCGATCGGATCCACGTCATTTGGGAAACGTTCTGACATGGGTTATTCCTTATCTATCTAATAACGTTGAGTTTTCTGGAACCTGTCCCATTGAACTCTCGCCGGAAAGCTCAATAAGACAGGTTCTACGTTTAGTTGCCGCGCTTTTATATGCGCTTGATTTACAACATCTTCTGGATAATTTTTACCAGAAAAATCACTAATTCTTTCGTTGCTCCAGACGACGCAGAGAACGCTCACGGCGGCTCTCTTCACGGCTTCTGTCGAGCAAAATTTCTTCGATAAAGGCCAGATGGCGATGCGATGCTTCGCGCGCTTCTTCCGGCTTACCGGCCATAATCGCTTCAAATATGCGGGTGCGGTGACTACTCACCAGCGGCAGCATCTCGCGACGCGAATAGAGCAATTCGAAGTTCTGGCGGACATTCTGAGCCAACATCGGCTCCATACACCTTAGCAGATGAAGCAGAACCACATTGTGGGCCGCTTCGGTGACGGCAATCTGATACTGGAGTACGGCATTTGATTCCGCGTCCAGATCGCCAGACTGCTGCGCCAGCTCTATGGCGTGGTGGAGTTCACGGATGCGTTCCTTGTCTTCATCGGTACTACGCAGCGCGGCGTAATAAGCGGCGATACCTTCCAGGGCGTGTCGTGTTTCGAGCAAGTCATACTGTGATTCAGGATGGTCGGAGAGCAGCTCCACCAGCGGATCGCTGAAGCTTTGCCATAGGCTGCTCTGGACAAAAGTGCCGCCACCCTGGCGACGAAGCAACAAGCCCTTCGCTTCGAGACGTTGAATCGCCTCACGCAATGAGGGACGGGAGACGTCAAACTGTTTTGCCAGTTCGCGTTCCGGTGGGAGTTTTTCGCCCGGGCGGAGAGTGCCTTCGAGGATCAAAAACTCCAGTTGCTGCTCAATCACATCGGAGAGTTTTGGTTGGCGGATTTTGCTGTAGGCCATGAGTTCCTGTCTTAAGCCACTTGCCGAAGTCAATTGGTCTTACCAATTTCATGTCTGTGACGCTAAAGTAACAAAGTATTCACCTTATGTCCATACAGGTTTTGATTGAAATCATGAAACTGTGCACATTTTAACAACTTGACATATATAACGTTTCAAAGCTGTAACTATGCACAAATGTTAAATTTACCCACCAAGGGGTGACCTTAACAGAATTGAAACGAAAAAATATTTCCTCTGAACCGATTCACCAAGCAACAAAACGCATAACAATTCAATTATGTGAATTAATATGTAAAATGAATGTTCAGGGAAGGAGAGAAAGGTAGTATTTACCTATGTTTTCTTTTTACATTGCTTATTATGAAAATGAATCAAGATATGGACAAAATCAAGGTACTGCTGGTTGAGGATGAACAAACCCTCGCCATGATTATCAAAGATACGCTGGAAGGCCAGAACTTCATCATCCATACTGCTGCCGATGGCGAGGAAGGCCTGCGTATGTTCTTCGACTTACGCCCTGATGTACTGGTAGCCGATGTTATGATGCCTCGTATGGATGGTTTTGAAATGGTACGACGTATCCGCCAGTCCGATAAAGTGACTCCGATCCTCTTTCTCACTGCCCGGTCCGCCATCAATGATGTGGTGGAGGGGTTTGAACTGGGAGCAAATGACTATCTGAAAAAACCGTTTGGAATGCAAGAACTGATTGTACGCCTCAAAGCCTTGATGCACAAAGCTTTTGTAGAAAAGGAAATTACAAATACCTATACCATTGGAGGATATCAGTTCAACTCCGTTACCCAACAGCTTGACTTTGCAGGAAACACACAAGAACTATCCCACCGGGAATCGGAAATATTAAAACGCCTGTGTGAGAACCGGAATGAAGTGGTGAGCAGCCAAAGCATCTTGTTGGAGCTTTGGGGAGATGACAGCTTCTTCAACTCACGCAGCTTGCATGTATTTATTACGAAGTTACGCCATAAACTATCCAAAGACAATAAAATACGGATTGTGAATGTCAGGGGAATAGGCTATAAGTTGATTATAAACTAGCACTTCCTCGCCCTAATCAAAACTTTCCGCTCGTCGGACAAGGTCGTGGCAAAGATATAATCATCTCCTCCCTCCTTCAGTTTCAAGCGTTTGCGAAGTTCCGCTACCGATAATGGAAAGTTACGAATCGTAATATTCGCCTTGTCCATATCCTTCAGAAACGCTTTCAATTCCTTTTTTCCAAAGCCCGATACGGACTCAACCCGGAAACGGCGTCCCGGAAAATCCGGAACCAAAGAAGCAGAGGTATATAAATGGCTGCTGAGGTGAAGTTTCATCACAGGATAGGTTTGTGTGAGGGAACGAAAAGCACCGGCTTTCAGTATAGCAACATTCGGTTCATATAAATAAGTTCCGACTTGACCAGTCAAGGGACAGGCCGATGCCTTTTCCTGCTTCAAGGTAAAGGTGTAATGCTGGCTCTCACCGTTGCCTGCAATATGCTCACAATGGATGCTTATTTCCGATGAAACGGGCTCTTTTTGCAATATCAACAATAACTCCTTACACTCGTTATTCACAGCGACAATGTGCACCGAACGAACTGTTTTCAGCTCGTTCAATGCTAATGACATATCCAGCATAGGCGATAATTTCACCATCACCTTCTTTGCCTTGTCAACCAGCAAAGACTCCAAAGCACTTATATCCGGCTCGCAATCAGAGATGGCAACCGTCTTGCCACCGTGTCCGTCTCTTCTGGCAGGGTCTAGAAACAGGCAATCTACCGGAAGCATTTCCTGCAAATAAGCCACCCCATCCCGGTTATGTATCCGGATATGTCCCAACCCCAATAAAGGGAAATTATGCAAAGCCAGCTCACAGAGCTCCGTCTGCCTCTCCACATAATCAGCTTGCTTGAAATTCCGGGAGATAAAACTGCAATCAATGCCGAAACCTCCGGTTAAATCGGCAAAAGTATCGCCTTCCAACAAAGAGGCCTTATACAAAGCAGTTGCTTCGGAAGAACATTGCTCCATAGACAAATGAGGAGGATACCACAATGCGGAAACCAGATGCCATGAAGGCAACTTGCGGGCCGCTACCTGCCGTCCGGCAATTTGTGTGACAGCTGCCGCCATGTCTACATCGGGATATTTCTTACTTTGCAAAGCCAGTGTACGCGTATCGTCCTCCCTATGCTCTTCGATGAAATGGAGTGTTTTTGCTGATATTTCCATCCTTTATCTAATTACTTTATAGTTCCGTTTTGCCTCTTCACGACTGCGGAAGTTAAAATGCCACCATTCACTGCGCAAAGGTTTATAACCCACATCCGTCATGACCCGACGCAACAACAAGCGGTTTCTCCGTTCCTGTGCTGTAATGACTCCCTGCTGTACCATTGCCGCCTCAGTATCTATATGGGCTTCCTTGCCCAAATGATCCACCTTGGTTCCCATAGACAAAGGATTTCCTTTTTCATCTGCAATACTTACGTCTACCGCCAAACCATAGTTATGCAATCCTCCTCCCCGAGCCGGATTGGATACATATATATTTTGGGAAGTACCTTTTACCACATTCCACATTTTCTGCTGCACGGACATGGGACGGGCGGCATCATAAATAATCAAAGAATAACCTGGATACAACTCTTTCAACCGCTTTTGCGCTTGCAATAAGGCTTTGGCGGCCTCGGGATGAAGATAAGCCTCCTGCAAATCCTCATAAAGGACTTTCCCGGTAAAATTGTCGGCACGGGTATACATCAAATCTATTTTCAATGTCGGGTCCATCCGGCCTACATTCACCAGTCCCAAGGAGTCAAGATAATGCTCCATCCTGCTTTGCGAGAAAGCGGGACAGAGCATTATCAGCAATGATATAAAAATAAAAACGGGCTTCATCTACAGCGGTATCTTGTTTACTATTACAAAACAGACCTCAGTAACTCAGGAATCTCAATATTACAGCATTCCATCTCCTTCAGAATTTTCTTTCCTTCTGCCGTAAGCGAGAAATACATCTGTCGTTTGTCACTATCTCCCAGATTACGCTCTACATAGCCTTTATCCTCTACAGATCTGATGACTTTAGAAGTATTTGAATTAGTAAGGCCTAACAGTTCTGCAATCTCTCCCGAAGACAGGCGTTTCTTCTTGGAGAGACAGCATAACAACATTCCTTCGTTCAGACAAAGGTGATGCACCTTTTCAAACCGGGTTTCAAATTCTGCAATAGCGCGATAGAGGTCTCTTATTTTACATAAAGTTTCCATATTGATGCTTCTTCTTGAATGCTATTGCACAAAATTACTTATTTTTTCAATAAAAACTCATCAATAGCCTTTTTAAAAGATGCTTTGGGCATAGCTCCCTGTGCCATCTCCGGCTTTCCTTCCATGGGGATGAACAGAATGGACGGAATACTCCGTATACCGAATGCGCCTGCCAGTTCCTGTTCTTTCTCTGTATCCACTTTATAAATCACAATCTGTCCATCGTATTCTTTTGCCAATTCATCCAGAATAGGAGCTACCATTTTGCAAGGACCACACCAATCAGCATAGAAATCCACAATAGCCGGTTTGTCACCTTCATATTTCCACTCTTTCGGGTTTTTCTCGAAATTATATACTTTCGCCAAAAAATCAGCTTTAGTCAAATGTATGACTTTTCCATTTCCTTCTGTTGCCATAGTTTCTTCTTTTACAGGGTTATTATTACTGTTTCCTCTGCCGCAAGCTGTAGTGGTAACCAGCATAAGGGCTAGAAAAAATAAAATTGTCTTATTCATACTTATTCCTCCTTCTTTATTTCTTTACGTTCCGGTATAAATGAACTGAGCAATAATCCTCCCATTGCCGCCCCCCAAATGGAACTGTTGACAGGAGAAGAAGTGATAAGGCAAGTTCCCGTGGAACAACCCACATAACGCCAATATAAGTATCCTCCTACCATTCCTGCCACAATGCCAAGCAATGTCCATCCATACCTTCTTATAAACTCTTTTTTCATAATCTTCTCTTTTTATGATTAAAACCAGACTCTGTTACATCATCTTCTTTAATTATTTCCCTAGGAAACTTTTTCCAAATGTATATCATATTTTCCTTTATAACAAATTTCCATAGGAAAATGTTCAAATAATAACTTTCGTTCACGATTCGGTACCTATATTTACATAATATTCAGTAGCAAAAGAAGTCAAATCATTACATAACAGTTATTTTCCACCCTAAGACAGATTCGGATAAGCGTTAATCTATCACATTTTTCATGCTCGGTTTAAAATAAATAGGCTAATAAGATCATTATATTCAATGATTTACTATTTTTGTATTTATAATGCTTAACTAGACAAACACAACTATTATGAAATGTAAATTATGTTTTTTACTAACAGCCATGCTGCTGTATTCATCAGTGCTATACGCACAATTCGGCACTAGCGAACGTTCTATCCTGTCCCTCCAAACAGGGCCTACCTTTTACACCGGAAAACTGATAGGAGTAGCTGGACACTCTTCAAGTTTACGCAATGGCATAGGCTGGTCAGGAAGTTATACTTATCTGATAGGAAACAAGCCTGCCATACGGGTGGGATTCGGAGTACTTTATCAAGGCAGCCGGTATACTAACGACATGCCAAACAGCAGTGATAAAATTCAAACACATTATTTTGCTCCACAGTTCTCCCTGCATTGGCTGAAACAGCAATTCAGCTTGTATTTTACTACCGGAACCGGATATCAGTTATATCAAGATAACAGTACGGTATATGATAAGCCACGGAAAGTATCCATGAATAAATGGGCGGCGAACTTTGGCATAGGTGGAGAATACCGTGCTTTCACCCATTGGGGAGTCAGTGCAAGGATAAACTATATCCTGGCATATTCCGGCGAGTATTCTGTTCGTTATCATGATAAGGAATGGATGGTGCAGCCACACTATCCAATGAAGGGGGCGGACGACATTTCACAATTAGGATTCTCAGTAGGTATCAATTATCATTTTTAAAAATTCAAGCCATGATTAAATATCTTATTACAATAGTATTAACAATCGCATTATGCTGTTCCTGTGATAGAGAAGACTTTTCAGCAGATCCTACCATCATGCCCCCTGCCACTCAAACAGGAGCCAATACCTTTGGTTGCCTGATAGATGGCTGGGTATATACGGGACAGCGCTATGACTCAGATGATAAGGCTTCTTATTATCCTGCCCGCAACGAAGACGAGAAAGCGATAGTCAGCATAGATATCCGAGTGGACAACAATGCTTCCATTTCTTTCAACATCATTGACCCCAAAGAGAAAGACATCACTATTTACAGTATCTCAGAAGGAGCGAGTGACGATCAGACTATCTATACTGATGTTATATTCAAGAATGAGAATAATCAAGAAGAAAAACTGGAAGATGGAATAATCAATATCACCCGTTTCGATTTAAATAACAGAATAATCAGTGGCACTTTCGAGGGAGAAAGAATAAAAGAGGGTCGATTGGATTTAAAGTTCTGATATAGCCAAAAGACTGAAAAAAATATTTTTCATTATCATCAGGTTTACTGTAGGGGCGGAATGTTTCCGTCTGGCACCACAAAGAAGTGTATCCAGGCGAATCCAGTCCACCCCTACGGCAATTGTATTTTCTTGGTTCTATCTTTATTTTATCTTATCATACTGATCATTCGCACTAATTTCCGTATATTTAGGTGCATCAATCATTTCTACCAAAGCACGTAACACAGGCCCTTCACCCATCGGATCATTTTCCTGAGTAGGACGATTATAATAAAATACGGTGGAAGGCATGATACCTGTACCGACACAAATGGCCGTCACATCACCATTCTCTGAAATCTTTGACAACATACCTTTTAATCCCTGCCATGCTACATAAATGAAATCCGGATGCA
>OMAC01001077.1_pt1 | contig 12234 bp, 9 predicted proteins | sample 1644561 | NCBI WGS metagenome assembly OMAC01 (sample SAMEA103958144, study PRJEB25191) | human gut metagenome
AAAATTTTAAACATATTCTAATATTCATTCCTTATTTTTTAATTGGCTTCAGCCTCAAAAGACAACAAATATATAACAACAGATATGATATTTATTATTAATCATATCGCTATAAAATATGAGGTAAATAATATGGATAAGAAAATAATATTAATTTTAACAAGTATTTTCGTGTTATTTGCATTTGCACAAGGCATTAGTGCTGCAGATATGGACAATAGCACTAATGTAATAAGCCAAGCAGAAACATATGAAGTACTAGGAACCACCTATGTTGTAGATGGTTCTGCAGAAAATCAAATGAATGATCCGACAATACAATCTGTAATAAATAATGCAAAAGCTGGAGACACCATAAAAATTACTGGAAAAAACTATGAACACTGCCATTTTGTTGTAGATAAAAAATTAAATATCATAAGTAATGTAGGAACAACAATGTCTACATGTCCAAGTAATATTAAAGGATCAAATGGTGTTGGAATATTTTACTTCAGCCCAGATGCCTCCGGATCTGTTCTTTCAGGATTTACTTTTGTAAATGATGCTGGTAAAAACGGAGAAGTCGACCCATATGCAGTTTATATTGAAGGTGCAAAAGATATTCAGATAACTAACAATATAATAGACCAAGTAAACAATGGCCCAGGAATATACATAAAAGATGCTTCAAATACCATAATTAACAATAATAAGATCCAATATTCTCAAAATGGAATATTAATAGAAAATAGTAATAAAATTACTATAAAAGACAATGATATTGAAAATAATAAAAATTCAGGAATTTACATTGGAGAAGGCAATAAAAATATCGACATAATAAACAACAACATTGTAAAAAATAATTGGAAAGGTGTTGTTGTTAATTCTGCAAACAATGTAAACATAATAAGCAATGTAATTATGGCAAATAGAGATAACTCTGTTCAAGCAAGAGCAAAAAACGGAGCAGGAGTATATGTTGACTGTACAGTAGATAGTTTAAAAATAAATGGCAATTACATTTTTGAAAATGGAAATTACGGAATATTTGATACTTACAAAACTAAAAAAAGTTTTGAAGAAAACTATAAAGCACAAGAAATCAACTTTAACATTTTTGTAGGTCATAACACTAGAGGAATATTTGCACAGCAAAACGAAGCTGGTCAAACAGGAATCGTTTATGTTGGAAGCAATGTATATTCATTTGAACAGCTTTGTCCAAGTACCTTCTATGAACCTGGAATATTAAAAGACGGCACCCAAGATATGATATTTGGAGAAATGACCAAACTATCAAAAGGAATATATAAAATAACTTTCATTAATACAAAAACCGGTGAAGTAGCAAAATGTTTAAGTGCTGGAAATGTAACTTTCTTCTTAAATAAAGAAGGAAGTGACAGCAGCATAAAACCAGGAGATACTTATCAAATTGTACCAATAATAAATGGAACTGCTACTGTAAACTTTAAAAATGCTACATTTAAACCAAATCAAAATGTATTAATTGCTCTTGGACCTGGATATGGTGTGATAAGTCAAACTAATACATCAACAAGACCATGTGCATACTATACTATACCTGATTCTGACATTCCATCAAACGACACTAAAGCTAGCGATTTAATTCTTCAAAATACAAGTGTTTACTATGGTGGAAAATTAAGCTACCTTTTAAAAGATAATAATGGAATTGCAATTGCAAATGCTACTATTAGCATTACAATCAATGGTAAAACCTACAATAAAACTACTGATAAAGATGGAATTGCATACATAACTATCAGGTTAATTTCCAATAAACAATACAACATAACTGCAACCTATGCTGGAAATGATGACTGCAAAGGAGCTACACTAAATAGCACAGTAACAGTAATTCCAACAATTACTGCAGAAGATGTTGAAAAAATCTTTAGAAATAACACCCAATACTATCCAAAAGTAACAGACAGTAGCGGAAATGTGCTAAAAGATACAAAAGTAACTATGAATATCAATGGAGTGTTCTACACCAGAATCACCAATGATAAAGGAATAGCTACCCTAAACATCAACCTAAACCCGGGAAAATACATAATAACAGCAATGTACAAAAACTGCTTTGTTTCAAACAGCATTACTGTGCTACCAATCGTAACTACTGCTGATTTAACAAAATACTTTGGAATTCCTGATTCATTAAATTCAAAATTAGTTGATGGGAAAGGAAATCCTATAGCTAACCAAAATTTAACTTATAACATCAATGGAGTATTCTACAATAGAACTACAGACATTAATGGAATAGCTAAATTAAATATTAACTTAAATCCTGGAGAATATATTGCAACGGTTAACTATAAATCCGCTTTTACAAGTGCCAAAGTTGTTGTTTTAAATCCACAGGTAGTTAAAGAGAATGCAACAAACAGCGAAATTCAAAATATTATAAACTCTATTGACAATAAAGGTGCTGTTAAATTCCTAGGTAAAGTCTACAATGATATTTCCCTAGACATTACAAAAAGCATGATTCTTACAAGTGATGTTAACACTACGTTAAACGGAAAATTAAATACCTATGTTTTAAATATTAAAGCAGATAATGTTTTAGTTAAAAACTTAAATATTAATGGAAACAATGGGTCTGGAATTGTAGTTAATAATGCTAAAAATACTGTCATTGAAAATAACAACATTAACAACTTATTAAATAAAAGCAATATGGATAACTATAACTCTGGTAAAACATTACTTCCAGGAAATGGTATTGTACTTTTAAACTCTAAAAACACAGTCATTGAAAATAACAACATCCAATATTATTACAATGGAATTTACTTAAATGGTGCTAAATACACCACTGTCCAAAAGAACACAATAACTAAAAACAATTTCGGTGTCGAATTTGATAAGGATGCTTCAAACACATTAATTAATGACAATAACATTATTGAAAATATTGGATTTAATACAATGACAATGATTGAAGGTCCTTATGGATATGGAATAAGTATGAGACATTCCGGAGTAAATGTAACTGTAACCAACAATAGAATTAATAATAACTACATGGGAGTATTTATTGATGCTAAAAACTGTAGTGGAATTTTAATTACAGGTAATGAAATTTCAAACAGTACTATTGAAGGATTAACTGTAAATGAAAACTACACTTATGCTCCAGGAGCAGTTCTTGTTGTAGAAAATAATGCCATTTACAATAATGCTAAAGGACCAAGCCAAATAATTCTTGGAGAAGTTAGTGCTAATCCTAATGGAATTTATGGTCCTGGTGAATGGAACGACACATTAAAATTAGAATTAGGACCTAACTGGTATGGAACAAACAAATATACAACATGGGGATTAAATCAGACCGGACCTGGAACAATCTGTCCTAGAATTCATACAACTTTAATTCCATACAACATAAGTTGCATTTCTCCTGGAAAATACGAAGTAACTTTCTACAATAATGGCAGCATAGCTAGCAAACTCCCGGATTTAACAACATACTTTGTATTAAACTATAACACCGATAAAGAAGAAGTAGTAAAAGTTGTTGTACATCAAGGAAAAGGCACATTTGAGTTTTCAACTAAAAATTATAATGCAACAAACAACATCATAGAAGGATTTTCAGTATTTGATCCAAATAGGCCAAAATCAGTAATATACACCTATAATGTTCCTGAAAGTGAAATTCCAAAATAGATAGTATTTATTTACTATCTAACTTTTTTTATTTTAAAAAAAATAGTAAAACGCCACAAAATGTGGCTTAATTATTCATCATCTTCAATTACTTCATAGTAAGAACCTTCTGCACATGAAATACAGATAGGTTTTCCTCCCCTTACCAAATGACGTCCATCAGTTACTTTTTCACCACAGACAGAACACCATGCAGAAGTATGAGGTTTACCAGGCATTTGAGATGGAGTTAATTCTACTTTAACTTTTTCTACATTAAATAACTCTTCAGGAGGAGTGACTCTGAAACGGTGAATCATTTCTTCTCTAGTTTCCTGAGATTTATCTTTTTTATTTGCATCAGCATCAGATACTCTTAAAGCTTCACCAGTATCCATATTATAGAAAGTTACTGCAAATTTACCATAATACATTTGTTTTAATGAACGTTTACCCATGGAACATTTTGTAACAGCCTGAACTGCATCAGCCATACATCTGTCAATTTCTAAAAAGACAATTAAGTTTTTGTGTCTTTGATTTAATTCCATTCCCATTAAATCTAAACCATACATAGCTAATTTAGTTCCTATAGCTATTCCACCACATATTTCTCCGTGAAAATCACCTGCTTTTGCTAATTGTTCATCATAGTCTTCTTCAGTCATCATTTTATCACCTTATAAATCTAATTTTAAGTTTGTTTTCATAGGTACACAAACTTTTCTATTTTCATCTAATTCAATTAATTTAACATCGATAGAGTAAGCTTCTTTTAAGTTATCTTCAGTTACCACATCTCTCGGAGCTCCAAAATCAATGAATTTCTTATTTTTCATAATAGCTACTTTAGTAGAGCTTAAAAATGCATGATCAGGAAAATGTGAAGACATTATAACTGACAAACCTGCTTCCGCCAGCCTATCAATAATTTCTAAAAGTTTAATCTGATTACCAAAATCCAAATGAGATGTTGGTTCATCCAATATTAAAATATCTGGTTGCTGTGTAAGTACTCTGGCTAAAAATACCAGTTGCCTTTCACCACCACTAAGATTAGTATATTCTTTATCCTTTAAATCATATATCCCCAATGTTTTTAATGATTTTATAGCTATTTTCTCATCTTCAGCTCTTGGAGACTGAGTTAAATTAAGATATGGTGCTCTACCCATCAGCACAACATCAAAAACTGTAAATGGAAAAGACGGAACATGTGATTGTGGAATATATCCAATATGTTTAGAAATTTGAGAAAAGGACAATGTTTCAATATTTTCACCATTAATTAAAATTTCACCGGAATCAATGTCATGCAACCCGTTTAGACATTTAATTAAAGTTGTTTTACCTGTCCCATTTGGTCCAAGAATACATAATACATCTCCTTTTTTTATAGAAAAACTGATGTTTTCAAATATTAAATTATCCTCATAAGAAAAGGATATATTGTTAACTTCCAATATTTTATCTTCTACGACCATTCTGAATACCCCGTTCTAAGTAAATACAAGAATATCGGAACACCGATAACTGCTGTTAAAATCCCTATAGGTATTTCAATTGAAATTACTGCTCTGGATATATTGTCAATTAAAAGTAAGAAACTGGCTCCCAAACTTAAAGAAGCAGGAATCAGAATCTTGTTATCCGGACCTACAATCATTCTTGTCATGTGAGGAATAACCAAGCCTAACCATCCAATGATTCCACTAATGGAAACTGCCGCCGAGGTAAGTAAAGTACATGCTGCAATTACAACCAGCCTGGTTCTTGAAGGATTTAAACCTAAAGCCTGTGCTTCTTCATCACCCATAGACAATAAATTAATACGCCATCTAAGCAACATTAAAACAACACCACCAATAATTATCGGAACTGAAATCATTATCAGTTTATCAACAGTAATAGAAGCCAGACTTCCCATCAGCCAGTAGACAATTTCAGGTAACTTGTCATCAGGATCAGCTACAAACTTAACTGCAGAAACTAATGCTCCAAAGAATGCTGAAATAGCTACTCCAGATAAAACTAAAACTAAAATTCCACCGTTTTTATAAGATTTTGAAATCAAATATGTAATCGATACTGAAATCAGACCAAATACAAATGCGAATATTTGAGTTACAACATTTAATCCTGAAAGTAAAATAGCCAATGCCGCTCCAAAACCTGCACCGTTAGACACTCCGAGCAAATCTGAAGATACTAACGGGTTTTTAAAGATTCCCTGAAACGCAGAACCTGCCATAGCCAATGCTGCCCCTACAACAAATGCCCCAATAATACGAGGAAGTCTTATTTCAAATACAATAGTTGTAATAGTTTGAGATACTTCCAATTGTGGAAATATAGGACACAATATAGTTTTAATCACATCAACCGGATCAATCGGATATCTTCCAATTAAAAAAGATGCGAAAAAAAGAATTATAGGAAGGAAAACTAAAAGCACAATACTTAATATTTCCTTATTTTCCTCATTCATATAAATCCCTTACAAGTTTGACTCCTTGAGTCCTGAATCAATTAACATTTGTTTAGCTTGCTCGTCACTTAAATCAAAGTGATAAAACTCACTGTAAAACTCCTGAGTAGTGGAAACCATATCTATATCCTGATACTGATCAGGATAAATACATTTTGCAGTCCATGGAACACCAATAATCATGTTTGCTCCGACAGGCCTGTCAAACCATTTAAATGGAGACTGCGGTGATAAATACACATCATGATTTTTAACTGCTGTAATACCTGCCCAGTTCGGATTGTCATATACTTTTCCATAGAAATCAGGATTGGTAGTAATAATAACATCAGGATTCCATTTAATAATCTGCTCCATAGATACCTGAATACCAGAAGTAGTATTTCCCTGAGCTAAAGAATTAGCCACATTTTCTCCACCAACAAGATCAATTAATTGGCCATGAGTTGAATTAGACGGATTTGTTTGAAGTCCATCATTACCCTGAGCATAATATACTGTTTTCTTATCAGTAATCTGGCCGGATTTCTGATGTACGATATTCAAATATTTATCATTGAAATCTGTTAATTTTTTAGCATTGTCCTGTGCTCCCAAAACATCTCCAATGAAAGTTATTGACCCATCGACTTTTTCAACATCTGTAGTGTCATTAACTGCAACAACAGGAATTTCACCAAATTTATCCTGACGTTCTTGAACAGTAGCTAAATCTCCATCTCCCCCCTCATCAATAGATTCAATAACCATATCAGGTTCAGAGGCTATAAATTCTTCATAGCTACCATCTTGTGTTCCATACCAACCTTCAACAACAGGAAGGCCGGCATATTGAGATGGGATGTATTTAAGTTCGTCATCAGTCCATTGGAAATTAACTGCAGTTAACTTCTCAGGAGCAATCATATAAATTACAGTAGTCATTGGAGGACTAGTAGCTACCACATTACCAACAGAAGCAGGCATCTGTACTGTCCTTCCAACCATATCAGTTATATTTTTAGATCCCACTGTTTCTACAGTAGAAGGAGTTAAAAATAAGTGAGCAGCAACTCCGCATATAACTAAAACAGCCAAAATTAAAATAATAATCTTACTCTTCTTTTCCATAAATATCACTAAACATTCAGTCAAATAAAATATATATTGATATGAAATTATTTACTTAAAGAGATAAATAATTTACTAAAACTTTTAAGTTATTTATATTCAAAAATCAAATAATGAATTAAAGGGGAATTATATGAAACAGATAATGGAAGAAAAAGCCCAAAATTATAAAAATGGAAAAATAAATTATGTTACAGAAAAAGTCGTTAAAGATTCTACCATAACATTAACAATAAACAATGAAATCAGCCGCAGCCTATCTGCAATTGAAGATTCACTTGAAGAATTTGCTGTAGGTTATTTATTTAATGAGAATATGGTAAAATCCATAGATGACATTGAAAAAATTGAAATCAATGAAAATCATATTAATGTAGAAATTGATGATAAGCTTCTTAAAACAAAAGAAACAGTTTTATGTTCCGATTCTTCAGGAGGCTGGAGAAGTAAAATAAAAGAAATTAAACCAATAAGCTCTGATTTTCAGGTTGAAGCTGATGAACTGATTAACAGAATTGAAGAACTAAAAAATAATGCTCAAATCTGGCAGGCGACTGGAGGAACACATGTAGCTGGAATTGTTTATAAAAATAATTTCATTGTAAAAGAAGATGTAAGTCGACATGTAGCAGTAGATAAAGTTATTGGCTATGGCATATTGCATAATTATGATTTAAGCAACAGCTATGTAATTTACAGTGGCAGAATGCCTGCAGACATGGTAATAAAAATAGTTCGAGCCGGAATACCTGTACTTGCATCAAATGCTGCTCCAGCATATTCAGGATGTGAAACAGCTAAAAAAGGAAATGTAACTCTTGTTGGATTTTTAAGAGGTCAAAGATTTAATGTTTACAATAATAAAAATAGAATAATATTTTAGAGTTAAAATTACTCTAAAACAGTGTGTCTTGATTTTAAATCACTTTCTGTTTGATGCATTTTTTCCATTAATTCAGAAACAATTGCATCTAAAAATACTAATGTAGTTAACTCAAAAGCAGTTCCAAGAGGAGTTAAAGAAGTATAATTTCCGTATATTTGACGTTTCATATAATTTTGATCATCCACTTCTTTTTTAGTCCTTCCTTTAACAAGTAAATGACCGTCAGCCAATTGGCCAAGAGTTGATTCAGGATATGAAGTAACAGCCAATACTTTAGAACCCCTATTTTTTGCGATTCTTGCTGCAGATACAATAGTGTTGGTTTCTCCAGAACCGGAAATAGCTATAATACAGTCATCATCATAAATAGCTGGAGAAATAGTTTCACCAACAACATAAGAACTAATTCCCAAATGCATTAATCTCATTGCAAAAGCTTTAGCTGCAAGACCAGATCTTCCCGCACCAGTTACAAAAACATTTTTTGAGTTCATTATAATTTCTTCAAATTCATTAATAGCATCTTCATCTAAAAATTCTTCAGCACAAATAATATTATCTAAAATAGCTTTAATTGAAGTTTTCATCAATTCCATCTTATCCAATTCCCAAAATATATTATCAAAACAATATTATTAATTATGATTAATACTTTATATATAATTAATTATGAAACTAAAAAGCAAAGGTATCATCAATTTAGATATAAATGGTGAAATTTATGACTATAAATTATATCAAAGTCTAAATTCATTAGCTAAAACAGGTTCACAGAGAAAATCAGCTAAAGAGTTAAATATTTCACATACTGTTTTTAATAGAAGATTGCTTAAAGCTGAAGACAAATTGGGAGTTAAAATTACTCAAAAACAGGGAAATGGTACTTTATTAACACCTGAAGGCGAAGCATTGCTTGAAGAGTATAAAAAATATTTAATCCAAATAGATAAAACCTCTGAAATCAATATCTGCGGAGGCCATATCAGTACAGGGCTTTTAGAAAGTATTGATACAACATTCAATACAAACATTTACAGCAGCAATGATGAAGATGCTTTTAAACTGGCTAAAAGAGGCGTTGTAGATTTATTAACATTAGATGATCCACTAATAGCTTTTGAACGGGATTTGAATATGATTCCAATAGCTTATGATTATCTGGTACTGATAGCCAGCCCCAATTCTAAACCTATTAAAAGTATACATGAGTTAGAAGGATTGAATTTTGTAAATGTTCAGGGTTCTGCCCAAAGGCTTGCATGGAATACTCTAGAACACTATGACATCAATTATAAAATTAAATCAAATGTAAATTCACAATTTGATGCATTCAAATTAGTCAGAAATTCTGAAAATTTATATAGTTTTTTAAATGCCAGTTATTTCAAAGGAAATGACATTTTAAAGTTCGATACAAGGCATGTTATCAGTTTAATAAAAGTAAATGATGAAAAAGAAGAGTTGGACCAATTCATTGAATATCTGTTAACTGATGGACAAACAGCCATTAAAAACCAGGGTTTCATCCCTATTGATTAAAAGTTTTCAAATGCCCTAAGGAAATAAAAATTTAATTAAACATATAAAAGTTATTTTTGTTGAAAAATTTATACCAAAGCAACCAAAAATTTTTTAAAAATCATAAAATAAACAATAAATAGACAAACAAAAAAGGAGAAAAGAACATGGCAAAAAACAGAGATTTACTATCTATCGGACATTCTGCACTTGATTATATCATTAGAGTACCAGAGTTTCCTAAAGCTAATTTCTCAGCACCAATAAACGATATGAAGACATTTAATGGTGGTGCTGCAGCTAATGTTGCACTTGTTGGAGCAAAACTAGGTTTAAAAACATCATTAGTTTCAGCAGTAGGTGGGGACTTTAAAAAATCCAATTATTATGAAATAATGGAAAGTTTAGATGTAAATACTGATTCATTAATCATAGTTCCTGGAGAAACAAGTCCTACAGCATTTGTTTTAACTGATGAAAATGATGACCAGATTAGCTATTTCTACTGGGGAGCTGCTAAAGAATTTGCATCAAGTAAAGTGCCTACACAAGCAATATCCAATGCAGATGCTGTTCATTTAGCTACTGGTGATCCTCACTTTAACTGGAAATGTAGTGAAGAAGCAAAAAAACAGGATTTACTTGTTTCTTTTGACCCTGGTCAGGATCTTGGAATGTACGATACAGACAAATTAAGAGACGTTATTACAAATACTACCATCCTTTTTGGAAACCATCATGAAATTAGAAGAATACTGGAATCATTAGAAGTGGATTTAGACGGATTAAGGGAAATCGGTCCTAAAATTATTGTAAAAACCTGCGGAGCTAATGGGAGCGAAATCTATTCAAACAATGAAAAAATCAAAATTGATGCTATTGTTCGTGAAGCTGTGGATCCTACTGGAGCAGGAGACTCCTACAGGGCAGGATTTTTATCAAGATTCTTAAATGGAGAATCACTTGAACAATCTGCTAAATTTGCATCATCCGTATCCTCTTTTATTGTAGAGCAGCAAGGATGTCAAACTAACATGCCTACTTTCGATGATGCCTTTGATAGAATGAGTGAATTTTATTAATCACTCTTTTTTACTTATTTTTTTTAAAATAAACTTTAGATATATCAACTTTTTTTGAATTAAACTCAATCAGATTAATTTAAATACTATTACACAAAAATAGAGTAGTATCAACCAAAAATGATAAGTTTTTAAAACTTATTTGATATTTTTAAAAATCATTTGACTAAATTAATGTGATGACCTATGACACAGATAATGGATGCAAAAAAAGGTATTTTAACTGATGAAATGAAACAGGTAGCTGCAAAGGAAAATGTTTCTGAAGAATTCATTTTAAAATCAGTAGCTAACGGAACAATAGTAATTCCATCTAATGTAAACAGAGATATTGAAGCTTCAGGTATTGGTGCAGGACTTAGAACAAAAGTAAATGCAACTGTTGGAACCTCAACAGATATTGTTGACTTTGATGAAGAAGTACTAAAAGCACAAATTGCAATTGATAATGGTGCAGACTGTTTAATGGAATTAAGTATTGGTGGAGATTTAGATGTAATTAGAAGAAGAGTTCTTGATATGTCTCCATTACCAGTAGGTTCAGTACCAGTTTATCAGGCAGCTATTGAAAGAATTAGAAAAGACGGCTCCGTAGTTTACATGGAAGAAGAAGACTTATTCAAAACCATTGAAAAACAAGCAAAAGATGGTATTGACTTTATGGCTGTTCACAGTAGTATCAACATTGAAACTTTAACCAGACTCAAAAGACAGGGTCGTGTAACCGGACTTGTATCCCGTGGAGGATCATTTATGTCCGGATGGATTGTTGAAAACGAAAGAGAAAATCCGTTATACTCAAACTTTGACTATGTTTTAGAGATTGCTAAGGAACATGATGTTGTTCTTTCACTTGCAAACGGTATGAGAGCAGGGTCAATTGCCGATTCAACAGACAGGGCTCAAATCCAAGAATTGATCATTTTAGGAGAACTAATCGACAGATCCCGTGAAGCTGGAGTGCAATGTATGATTGAAGGACCGGGACACATTCCAATTAACGAAATCCCAACAAATGTTATGATTCAAAAGAAAATGTGTTCTAACGCTCCTTTCTATATGCTCGGACCTATTGTATGTGATGTGGCACCAGGTTACGACCACATCGTATCTGCAATTGGTGCTGCATCTTCTGCAAAAGCAGGAGCAGATTTCATCTGTTATGTAACTCCTGCAGAACACCTTGCTCTTCCAAACCCTGATGATGTAAAAGAAGGAGTAATTGCAACAAAAATTGGAGCTTATGCAGGTGACTTGGCAACTGGTGCAGTCGATGGTTCACAGGATTTAGCTATGGCTGAAGCTCGTAAAAAACTTGACTGGGAAGCACAATACTCATGCGCAATGTTCCCTGAAGCTGCACGTGCAAAAAGAGACCAAAGACCTCCTGAAGAAGAAGACACATGTACCATGTGTGGAAATTATTGTGCAGTAAAAATCGTAAACGAATGGTTGGACCAGTCCGATTCCGACTTAATTAAATA
>OMAC01001079.1_pt1 | contig 12225 bp, 8 predicted proteins | sample 1644561 | NCBI WGS metagenome assembly OMAC01 (sample SAMEA103958144, study PRJEB25191) | human gut metagenome
CGTTCTAAGTATGATGCCGCCTTGTCATATCTCTCTTGTGAAAGATACAGCTTGCCAAGACTATATTCACACAATCCTGTTTTATCCTGTGCGTTTTCAGCACCCTTTATCAGGACTTTTTCAGCCTTTTGAAGATCTTTATTGCTGTCGCTCTGATAGAGCTTACCGAGCATATATTGTGCTTTATAGTTATTGGAGTCCGCCGAGAGCAGCAGATATTTTTCAGCATATTCAAGGTCTATATCCGTTCCTTTGCCATTCAGATACATCATACCTATCTTGTAGCTGATATTATCGTCATGGTTTTTCGTGAATATTTTCTCTAAACCATTTAAAGCTTCAGCGTAAAAATTATGCGCACTTGATAGGTCTTTTTCTACTCCTTGTCCCAGTTCATAAGCTTGTCCTACGGCATAACTTGCGAACGGCATTCCGCCTTTGCTGCTTAGTGAGCGCATATAATAGTCAAATGCTTTGGCATAGTCTGTTTCAACACCAGAGCCGTATTTGTATATGTTTCCGAGAGCAAAATAAGCATATTTATTTTCAGACAGCTTATAATGCTCTATGGCTGAGTTATAGTCTTGAGTAACGCCAAGCCCATATTCGTACATTTTACCTATACGATAGTTGAGATAGGATTTTGTCCAATTATCACGTTTGTCATCACTCATGCTTACTATGGACAGCAGCTTGTGAAAATCTTCAAAGGCTTTGCTGTAATATTGCTGACTTAATGCATCGCCGTCATTGGATTTTAGCATTTGGCTGTCATAAAGCTTGCCTATGTCATATGTTGCGAGAATATTTCCGCTTTTGCTTTCTATTGAGAGTATTTCAAAAGCTTTTTCGGGGTCTTTCTTTATGACTGCTGATTTGTTCTGTTCATTTCCGTACATATAGTCGAGGGCAAGCTTATAGTTCTTGCTCCAATCTATGCGTAGACGTTCCACTGCCTGATCGCTTTTATCATTTTCAGACAGATACGCTTCAGGCTCTTGCGGAAAAATATCCGAGTTGTAGTCAGGAGCATTTGGTTCATACAACTCATCATAATTTCTTGAAGATAGGTACATTTCCAAATCATCAGGGATATCAGAGTTTTCTAAAGAGTCATAAGGCATAGCATCCTCTAAATCATCGTTTTTATTTTCAGACAGATACACTTTTGATTTCTGCGAGGAAATACCGTTGTTGTAGTCAGGCTCATTTTTCTCAGAAAAGCTTTCGCTTTCTTTTTCAGACAGATACATTTTCGGCTCTGGGATGTTGTTGTAGATCTGTATGTTCTTGTCCTTGGTCATATAGTATTCTCGGCATATGTTTAGGAATGAATTGCCGACTCGTGAATAAAATCCGTCTTTACCGTTTTTGTTTTCGCCATAAAGCTCGTTTTCTTTATAATTCGCCCACTTTGAATTTTGTCCGTATCTTTTGCGAAACAACGCTGCCTGTATTTCGTCAAGCTTATGGAGATATGTGTCGAACATAATACTTAATGTGGGGTTTTCATCTATTACAGACCGTATGCAGCTCTGAATTTCGTTTTTTATGGGTTCACTTTGCTTTGCGTACCACCACTGATTGCCACTGTTTTTAAGCTCCTCAGGTATCTTGTCGATAAGTGCGTTTATTTTTTGAATACTTCCTGCAAACTCGGACTTGATATGAGGTGCAAGTACATCTCTTTGAAATTTTGTAAGCTCTTGTGCTGCTTTGCTCTTGTCAATGCAGTGTGTCATTACTCTTTTTAGTTCGTATAATACTGCCAGCTCAACATTGTCCTGACCTCTGTTCTTGTATGTGATGCGTCTGTCTTCAAGCCGGTGATATTCCACAAGCTGATAGTGTATGTGTACGTTGCCTGTGTTAACATGGATCGCACCTACCCAGTAACAGTTGCTGGCGTCAAGCTTTTGCGATTTATCTATCATAGCGTTAATGCCTTTTCGTGCAGCGTCCACAAGTGCTTGTCTGTCAAGCATATTCCCTACAATGAAATCATTTTTTCGCAGATATGCATTATCAAATGATATAACACCTGCATACTTAGGGCAGCCCTCTGAACGGCTTGCTCGTTCCTGCTGCCGTATCTTATCCAGATCAGCGGCGGTCAAATTATCTTTAGTGCTTGTAAACGCTCCATAGGATCGTTCTTTTTTTATATCCTGTGCCTGACTCTTTTCGTTTGGTATGAACTCCGAATATACATATTCCATTTCATCAGCGTGCTTGCTGGGCTCGAACGCCTCCGGACGCAGCATATAGTCCAGAAAATCGAATATCTTTTTGCCGCCGTCGCCGCTTATACGCCATTTGTATACGAACTTGCATTTGTGAAATATTCCTGGTGTCATTATTAGTCACTCTGTTTGTCTTGCAGGGAGTTTGCACCCTTATCAACTGAGCGCTGATGTACGATGCTCTTGTAGTTGTCATTCGATCGTGACATGACCTCATGAGGTTCGCTGTCACTCAATCTCTTGTCGGCTGAGTGGAATTCCTGCACTTCGTAGAAGTGCAGGAGCGTATTAATTCCATCACGCTCCTGATATATCATGCTGTTATTTTCTTTTGCGATCATTAGCAGCTTTTCAATATCATTTTCTATATTCGCCAAGCGATCAACGCTTGCTGTATGTTTTACTTTACTGTAAGTGCTGTCTATCAGAAATGCAAGACAATCACTGTAAGTTGAAAAGTCTTTTAGATTCTTTATCTCCACAAACTTTTGAAAATCCTGCTCGGAAAAAGAAAGCAGTTTATTGATAGGTTTGCTTTTCATTTTTTCATCCAACCTTTCCGTGTAGTTTGATTTTATTTTGTGATATTTAAGTTAGAGGTGTGGGTCAAGAGCATAAAGGCGTGACCCCCACGCCTTTTGGAAAGCTCGGTAGAACCGAGCTTTCAAGTGGGGTACAGTGACCCCCATCGGGTCTTTTTCTATATACGATTTATATACGATTTTTTGTATATATTTGTAATTTATATATTTTATATATATTGCAAATCAAAATTTATATATGATTTATATACGAAAACTTCCTCTATTTACCTCTTTATATACGAATTATATAATTTTTATGCTGTAATAATCTGTGTATATTTCTATTGTGTAAACAAAACGGGCTTGTTTATGAACTTTCTTTGTCCGAAATTTCAAGTATCCTGAGAATTTCTTCATTTGTAATTGAGTTTTCTTCAGAATTTGTTATCGTTTCTGTAAGCAGATTTTCGATTTTTTCTGTTGTATTTATCATTTTTTGCGCTGCAATATACACATTATTTATAGTGGAATTTGCACCCTCTGAAAGGCGGTCAAGCTCCTGATTTACTAACGCACGAACGATAGGCGGAAGAATATTTACGACAAAATCATCACGGCTTTTTACATAGTCGGATATAATTTTGTTGTAAAGAGTGTTCTGAGAAATGCCTTCATCTTTTGCAATTTTGTCAATTTCATTTGCCACTTGTGTGGGAACATTGCGAATTTTAATATCCATTTTCAATTACTCTCCTTATATACTTCATTGTAGAAATCAGCTTCATCACCATATTTTTTTGCTATCTCTTTGCTGTTGCCCTTGAACACGTTAGGGAGAATTTGCGGTATGGTGTAAAGGAAAAAGCCTTGCTCAGGTGTCCACTTATTTAATTCAAAGTAATATGGTTTACGTCCTTCTTCTTTTATATATACAGCAGTGAAATTCTTGTCTGCAAACCTTATCTCTTCAATGCTGTTATATTGGAAGTGGTAATCCTCTTTTTTATCTTTATAGTAAGCAAGCTGCAGTTCATTTTCCGTTGCCTTTATATAAAGAAAATGCCTTGGATATTTCACAAACATCTTTCCTGTTACCATTGCAAGGATAGTAAAAAACGCTGTAAGTAAATAAAAAAGCAGTGCTGCTTTTGCAAAAAGTGCAGATAAAAAATACATTACCAATGCACAAAAAACTGCGATTATAACAGTGTATTTTATCTTGTTAGTTCTCGCTTTTAGAACTTGAAACTCATCATCAAAAGAACTGTTTTCGTTATTGACAGGATACTCAAAAAGTATATTTTCCATAGCACTTTACCTCACTTGTTCTGTGACGAGATGGTTATATCACTGCTGCATATTTTCACGTTATTATCTTTAAAAGTCCTCAGTTCTCCCTTAACTACTATCACGCTGCCTTTGCGCAAATGATTTCTTGTAAAGGAAATTGTGCTTTCCTCATTAACGTATACAGTGAAAACATCGTTAAAGCTCTGCTCGCCTTTTTTAGCCTTTCTAGGCACTGCAATAAGAAATTCGATAGCATAGGCACTTAGGTTTTTTATATCAGAAACGATAAAACCTATTACTCTTACTTTGTTTGAAGAATTATTAAAAGTCATTCTGATTACCTCTTTTCATTATTGGCTAACTGTTATCATACAGCTTGCCTTTAAGCCCTTATCTTCTGTTGTTGCGGTTATGATAGCTTTGCCTTTTGATACGGCTGTTACATTGCCGTTGCTGTCAACTGTTGCAATATCAGGACGGTTACTCTCCCATTTTACGTTCTTATTAATGGCATTGTCAGGCTCGATCTCTGCACGAAGCTGAGTGCGTCCTCCCACTTTAAGCTGAACGTCATTATACTCAAAATCTGTAGCAAGCTTTATAGAATAGACTCTAGGCTGCGTTGTTGTAGTTGTTACCTGCTCTGGCGGTTGTGTAGACGGCGCAAGTGTTTGAGCAGGCTCATTATGTGTTGCGCCAGTAGTCTGTTCTGGGGCATATGCAGGCTCATCATAACGTCTTGTTTCCTGCGGTCTTGTGTTGTTTTCTGCTGTTGCAGCTTGATGTTTGGTTGAAGTAGTTGTGCTTGTTTGTGACTCTTCTGCCGCCTTTTCGCTGACGTTATGTGTTGTTTGTGATGTAGCCTTTGTAGTCACAGCGACAGCTTGTGCTGTTGTGGATATTGGACTTTTTGTACTTGAAATACTGCTTGCTGTACTCGTTTGTATACGGCTTTCAGTATTACCTGGGATGATTTTTATTGCACTTTTCTGCATATCTTTTCGGTCAATAGTTATCGTTCTAATGTACCCTTTCCCTTTCTCAGCAGGTATCTTCTCTCCAAATTCATCATATGCGTCCGCATATTTTGTATCTGGCAGAGCAGATCTGACAACAACACGCATTATCTTGAAGTCGGACGGAGGGTCTTTCACTGTTACTTTTCTTGAATAATCATCATATTTTTCGCTGAGTGTGAACTTATACTCTGTTAGATCATCATCAAATCTTATCGTCTTAATTTCGGGATATGTTGCCCCAGTATCACTGCCAGAAAGGCGGCATTTTAAAACAAATTCGCAAATATTATCGTGGTAAGAAGCGTCTGTTATCTTTATATTGTAGCAATTAAGTGTTAGCGACTGGTTATAATTATTGCTTTTGCTTTTGTATGTAATTGATTGCATCCATCTGTTCGACGTAAGAAAAAATGCTGCTAACAACACTGTCACAACAGTAAATATTATATATATTTTACTGCTGCTTTTAGGACTTACTACTTTCATCGTGCCGCCTCCGTTCCTGCAGCCTGAAGAAGTTCTTTGATAAGATTATCCACCATTTGAACTATAACTGCGTCAATATAATGACTTATGTTTTGCTCCATTCTAAGGTAGGAATATGTTTCTGCAAGGAAGCATTTCCTGAAATAATCAGCATCCATTTTTCTTAACATAAGTCCATATTCCTGCTTAGAATATTCGTTGTAATAGTGAGAAAAACAGTTGTGGATTATCTCTATTCTGTCCTCTGCATTGCCCATATAGAGGAGTTGTCTTGCGCAAACAATTCTTCTGCAATGCAGCTTGTCCCTGCCTGCTCCTAATGACAACAGCATTTGACCAGGCTCAAATGCTGTGCTTTCTTTAAGCTCGGCATATGAGAATTGCGGAAAGGCTTGGTGCAATATCTCAATGCTTTCAGGCGATTGTTTAAGCACCAATCGGTATTGAACTAGGGAGAAAATGACTTTTATAGAGCCTGCTGCTGCGATATTTCCGTCAGGGATAAAGTCCAATATTGATTGAGTTGCAAACCATAATCCTGCAAAATATTTTCTTGTGCGGCGAACAAGTTTTTCAATAAACTCTGTTACCTGTGGATATTTCACTGAGATAAATCTGTGAGCTTCGTCAATAAGACACACAACATTTCTTTTATCCCATGGATTGATAAGGTTTTGATTGTAGCCTATGTTTTTGCATATCGTTGACCACATAATAGTGAGAATATTAAAAAGCTGAGCGTTGTATACATTCTCAGCCATTTCACTTATGCTCTTAACGTCAAAGATTATCAGGTCATTGTTTTTTACATCAACATTAGTCGCTCCGTCAAACATTCCTGCATATGCACCTTTGCCGCAAAGCTGTTTTATATACACCTGAATGTTGCTGTACGCTTCGTATTTTCTTTCTGGCATACCTGTCCTGTTGCAGAGCTTTTCGTGAAGCTTGTTGTTTACATCTGTAAAAGACGGAAACTGTTTCGGATCAAGATATGTAACATCTGTTTCAGGGAAAATACCCTTGTCCGACAGACATTCAGTTACAAGATCCATGAAGATTTCCATAGTGTACATATCTATTTCTGGCATATACATTGACATAAATGTGCGTATTCTTGACATTTCAGAAGCAAAATTTTCTCTTGCTTCGTCCTCTGGTGATATCTCATCATCAACTCGTGAGTCTACAACTTTACATATTTGCAGAGGATTTATTCTTGAATTGCTGTTTATCTTTATAGTCTGACCGTCATAGACCTTTGCCATAGGTTGATACTCGCTTTCGATATCGAGTACCATTACTTTATTGCCTATAAGCAGCTGATCTTCAAGCATGGATTTCAGCGTTACCGACTTACCGCCGCCTTTAAGTCCTATTGCCAAAAGGTCAAAGGAATTACGACTTTTAGTTCGTTTAAATGTGTTGAGAATATTAAGTCCTCCTGTTTCCGTGAAGCCAAAGAAAAGCCCTGTATCGTCTATATGTGATTGATAGTAAAACGGAAACTGACGTGACAAGGTATCAAACACTGGGAAAGGTGTTTTTATCGTGTTGCTTTTATCAATAGTGGTTAAAAACTCATGCTGCATTATATTTGTTGGAACATACGCCGCCAAACCGCTGAGTTCAAGCTCGTGGATCAGTTCCTGTGTCCGCTTACTCAGTGAGTTTAGATCGGTATCACTCACAATAAATCTGAGCGTTACATAGTATATCTGTTCATTGCCGTTTTTTATGTTCTGGTATATCATTTCAAGCTTCTGATATTCAGTGCTTGTATCGAGCTTTTCTGTGGCGTCCTGAATTATACCTCCTCGTGACTCTAACTCTCGCAGGGAAGAACTAAGTTCATCTAATACAGTTTCTTTATCAGCCACATTAACGTCCCATACTATCGTATCATTCGATTGTGTAACTATCTGAGCAAGTCTAAGGTCATCTATCTCAGCTGCATAATCGTACACTACCACTGTCTGAGCAAACACATCATTTATCTTGTAATAGTTTGGCTTAAATATTATTGTTTCAGGCAGGATAGTTTCATTAAGATCTCCATTTTCGGACAACTGCTGATTTTCTGTATTCAGACAGATAAGCTTATTGAGCGTAACGATTATTTCTTCGGTTGAACACCATGATACATCAACATCTCTCATGTGGTTTATAAACCTCTGAGCGCCAGTATATATTTTCTTCTCGTCATCAGAGTAAATAAAAAGGTAAGCCATTCGATCATAATGGCTTACCTCAAAATCTTCAAACATATCATGTTGTTCGTTGAGCAGATATTCTGAATACCTGTTGATGCTTTTCTGCATTTTATACTTTATATAGGCTTTCTGATTAGCAAGATACGGAGTTTTTGAAGTGAAAACGTATTTGTGATCAGTGCCTATAGATAAAGTTGCCTTGGCAAAATTATTGAAAACTGTATTGCGGTCATAATCGTTAAGATCGAATATATCCATGCCTGATACGGCAAGAACACCCATTTTAAGTGATTTTCCTTTGACCTTAAGCGTCACAATGCCGTTTTCAATGCTTTCAAATGAAAGACGTGACATTATGCTCGATTGGTCTTCGGCAGCTTTCTTATGTGCTTTTCTTTTTGAAAAACCTTTACCATTGACCTTGTTATTCGTGCTTTTCGGCGTCGATGATCTCCTCATCATTGATCTCTCCTCCTTGGTGCTTATGCAGAGTTTTATTTGTCATTAGGAAACTGAGCCACTCAAGCCATGCTTCAGCAAAGCTTTTGCATGGATCAGAGGGGCTTTTTCCGCTCATTATGAGAAATATCACACTACAGAATATGATAAATGGAATGCCTAGTTTGGGACTTACCATGATATTGGCTAACTGTGATGACACCATTAGTGTTACTATCAATCCGACTATTTTTGTAAGGTTGATATGGCGGAAGATACGCTGTTCCGCTTTTGTCTTTTTAGGTACTACTCCCATATGTTACTTGCCTCCCTTGTCCTTAAATCCATTTCCTTTTGATGTGTCGGATTTGCTGTTATTATTGTTTGTTGCAGCTTTTGAAACGTCAAAGCCACTGCCACGGGCAGGCTGAGATGTGCCGTTATTATTGCTGTTATTGCTGCTGTTTCCACTGTTGTTATCGGCTCTTGCGTCAGTTCCATTTGTGCCGTCTTTGCCTGCTGCGCCTTGCGCACCTCTGTCGCCTTTAGCTCCATTCATGCCGTTAGTGCCATTTAAGCCGTCCTTTCCGTCAGCACCCTTTGAAGCGCTGCCTGCGCCGCCTGATGAAAAGCCCTCTCCTACAGACTCTTTTACGTTATTGGCAATGTTGTCTTTTGCATTTGAGAATGTATCTTTTATTGAGCCTGGATTTGTTGCTGCATAAGCTGCCTTTGCGCCTGCATTAGTATGACCGAAAGCTCCACCGACAGCGCCTGTTACAGTTCCTGCTGCTGCGCCGCCTATAGCTTTTCCTATCTTGCCAGGGGTAGTATCACCGCCGTGTATACCACCATATACGCCGCCTGCAAAGCCTTTTACTGCTCCTGCTGCGCTGCTTGCGGTATGCTTTGCAACACTTCCTGCCCCATGTACAACGCTGCTTCCTGCACGAGCAAGTCCCATTGTGGCATAACTGCCCATTTGCATTGATTGGTTGATAGCCATCATTGTGGCTGCACCTGACTTAACGCCTGCATCAATGCCGAACAGCTTAGTCAGTATCTCAGGTCCGTCTATAACAAATTTTGCTCCTGCGATTATGACTATAAGCATTACGGCAAAATTATCTCCATAATCAGAAGATTTTACGCCCCATATAACGGAAATATATATCCTTATGAGAATGACAACTATCATAAGAACAATATTTGAGAGAAGCATATTTTGTATAGCTTTTTTTGCACGTCCTGAGCCATTAAGATCAGTTGCTATTATAAAAGGTGTTATGAGCTGTGAGAACATTATCTCAAAAAGGGTAGTTGCTATTTTTATTCCGCTGAAGATAAGACAAATAGCTACTGCTATCATAAGTACGAATGTTGACCAGAAGTCTATGTGATAATAGTACAAGCTGTCATATGTGTATCCGCTAGTAATATTTCTTCTTATAACTTGTTCTAAAGAATTAAGATTGTCATATTCTTCTTCATCAAAGAGCGGAAAAGCTTGATATGTTGCATTAACAGGCTCTGCTTCTTTAGCAGTCCTTGTGTTTGCAGCTATGTTAAGATTTCTTATGACATCATTTTTTATGATATCAAGCGCTTCTTCAACAGTGTGTGCGTTTGCTCCAACTTCCTGCGTTTTGCCTGCGGCAGCTACAGCAGGGTGGTTTGCTATAAGGTCACGAAGATATGTATTATAGTTAATGACATTTGTTATCCTGCTGCCGTCTGGATAATGCAGATCTCCAAGTGTAGCACCATAAGGACAAGCGTCACCAATAGAAGCTGATAAAAATGTTTCATAATCTTTTTCAGACAGAACGCTTCCGTATATTGAGCCTGATGTGCTGTATACAGAACAGTAAACCTGCATATTTGCGCCATAATCAGCGCTAAGTATAAGTTCGCCGTCTGCATTTTTTAGAATATTATATTCATCTTCAAGACCGAGCAGGGACATCATGTTTTCTGTTGTCAGGTCATTAAATTTTTTCTGGGCAGGGTATACATCATTTACATCAGTGATATAATAGGTAGTCCATGGTTTATCATCATCAGGCGCAATACCACCAGTTATCTCGATATCTTTTATATTTCCTGAACTTCCTACAGTGTCAAGGTAATTCATTTTTTTCTTTAGATCAACGCTGTTTTCAACGTCATATATTCCTGAAGCCAAAAGATCTTTGCCAAGTGTACCTATGACAACTGTTCCGTCATTGTTTACACTTGCTTGCTCAGATTGATCGTTTATCTTAATGTTTTGAGCTGCATCAACACCTTTGCTGCGGAGAGAGTTGCAGGAAGATATAAAGGTAGGAAATGCAACAAGAAGTATAGATGAAACGAGTATGCTCATAAGAAAGTCAGACACACGGATCTTATTGTGGTAAACTACTAATGCACAAGCTCCTAAAACGAGCGCAAGGCTCATTACTGCTATTATGACAGTTCCCATTTTACCAAAACTGAATTCATCTGATAAGTAATCAAAGAAATTGAGCTTGAGCAGGGCGCTGACGGCTTTATCGAAAAAGTCTATTACATCTGCGAGAAAACTCAGAATGTTAAATTCGATATTCCGTAACAGATCACGAAACTGATTTCGGACAGTTACCATTTTTAGAATACTTGAAGAACAGCCAGTATATCCTGATTGTTCTGCAGCCCATACTTCCAAGCTTCCAAAGCCACTTGTTACTATGGCAGCTATAAATATGAGTTGATACCATACCTTTTTTGTTTTCATGTACTTCAAAATTATGCTCCTTTCGTGTGCTTTTTGTTTGTGTATGCTCGTAGAAACACCATAGATAAGCGTTTTTACGGACACACACAAACGTGTGTCCTTTTGATTTAACCCACTCCCATGCTCTGTAAAAATCTGTCTGCAAACACAAGCAAGATAATGGCAATTACCAAAGCGATAAGCCAACCTTTTACAGAAGCTACACCTTGTTTACCACTTGTGCTGAGGCATATAACTATACATACAACACACAATCCAATGAGTGCTTTTGCGACTATGGACAAACCATTTTTGTTTTTGGTTATCCATGCAGCTATGTCTGACCATACGCCGCCTGCTTCTGTGTCTTCAACGTCAGCATAAGCTGCCACGATCGTTGAAAAACAAGCCGTCATTGCACCGAAAATTCGAGCGCTAAGCTTTACACCTTTTCCTTTGATTTTCTCAATGATTTTTTTCATAATTATTCCTCCGTATTTTGTTTTTTGTTTTTTGACGTTACAATAAATTTCAGCGTATCGTTCCAATCCTTGCCATAAGGCGGTATGCTCACTTTTACAGTGAAATTTGCAGAATAGTCAGACATTAGCTTTTCTGTTGCTTGACGTCCTCTTTCATCATTATCAAGACAAAAGACTATCTGTTTGATCCGAGGATCATCAGATAGTCTTTGTTTAAGTGCTATATCAGAGCAGCCTGATAGTGATACTCTGTTTATTCCAAGCCAACAATCAGAACGATACATTTCAGACATTCCAACTGCTGTACACTGTTTTTTCATTGAAAGCTGCATTAAAGCTCCGTGAGATAAAAGGTCTATGGGTGCTTCAAACACATAAAGCTTTGTAGGGTCATAACCATACGCATTTGGTTTAGCAGGGATATAAAAGCTGTACTCTTTCATACTTCCCTCAATGTTCTGAGGATAGTATTTGTTGTATGTGTTTGTGATCTTTGCTTCTGCAAACTTCATTGAGCCAAACTTATCGTAGCCGCAGAAAATAGCTCGCTTTTTAACATCGAGGTATATGAGCTTATTGCTGACACAATAATTTATTATGTCAGCTGGAAGCTTTCTCGTTATGTTAAGATAAGCGTAAAGCTCTCGCCATTTGCCCTGCATGGGCGGCGGAGCTTTAAATTCTGCCTTTTTAGTTTTTTTCTGATAATGCTGTTCACTGAGTACTGCTTTTCTCATTTCAGGAGAAGCTCGTATACTGGCGTTGCCTATTAGACGAGAAACAGCTTCTTTAAAAT
>OMAC01001081.1_pt1 | contig 12185 bp, 5 predicted proteins | sample 1644561 | NCBI WGS metagenome assembly OMAC01 (sample SAMEA103958144, study PRJEB25191) | human gut metagenome
AGGTAAGAACATGGATTCCCGCCTTGTTGGGAACCTGGGCCACCAGCCAGTGAGTTATGCCGGCAATGGGAAACATGGAGGGAGCGTCCGCCTGGAGATGCCGCCCCTCCACCAGGGAAAAATCACATTTCAGATCATCCACGGATGTGACGACGTCCTGCACCGCTTTCGTAAAAGGGAGGCTGCGTATGGGTTCCTGCCTGGCGGCATTGGCCTGTTCATCAGGCGGTTCGTACTGGAACGGCACGCCTACGGAAATGGTTTTCCCCCTGATTCCCCTGGGGATATCCAGCGCGCAGGTGTAAATGAGGAAGGCCTGGTGCTGTTTCAGGGAAACAGTAACGTCCAGCGCGTTCAGCCGGATTCCGTCCGCCTGCGTCAAATCCATGGGAACGGGCAAACCGGGAACCGGAGCGATGCATTGAAAGGATATCTCCTGCTGGCGGGGGCGGTCCGCTTTTTCCGCGGCGGTCTGTTCCTTCTGCTGGGGTTCGGCGGCCATGCCCGGCACGCAGCATGCAATGCCGGCCAGCCAGATCAGGGTAGCCAATCTCATGGCCGTTAGATTAACGCGTGGCAGCCCGTTCATCAAGTCCATTTAGGGGAGGGGGAAAGGTCCCTTCGTACCCGCCCTTTTCCCTGAACAAACAAGGGCGGCCCTCCTTTGAACCAGCGACGCCCGCAGCAGGAAAACATTCGTTCCAAACTCCGGAATTGGTCGCTTCATGCCCTTGGAAGCGGGTTCCGGGGTTCCGCCTGGACGTCTCTCTGCCGGAGAAGCGGAAAGATGGCCCATGGCACATGACAGGTAAAAACCAACTGAGGGGCATCGGAGGGCCTTTTCCGCCACAAACCAGCATAATTAACTCATTAACAACAATCGGCATCCATTGTTGCATATTTGCAGAAAGACCGTGTTCTTCCGCTTTCCAGGCGCCTTTAACGTACTCTTATTACCAGGGTTTTTCATGAAAAGCCCGTTTCCGGGGGAGAGCCAAAACGCCCAGCCGCCCCCCCTTCGCCAAACAAAAAAGAAGCATGCGGAAGACAGAAAAAATCACGCAAGACAGGAGAATTTTTTCTAGAAAACAGAACAAATAATACAATATATAGTGTATATAAAAAAATACTGTACAATATTTCCTTTTCATCAGGATTATTTTTCAGTAGATAATGCACACGCTACGCGCCGCCGCCCCATGACGAAGCGCAAAAGCCTACGGGATTATTCCCAAACCTTTCTACTTCGCAATCCAATGATCACAGACAACTCGCAAACCATACTCAAACTGCGTACAGGCCAGGAAATCATCCTCCCCCAGAGGAAAGACCTGCTGGGCGGTTTGAAATTCACCAGAAGATTTTCACACAATGAAGTCCACCCCTATGATGAAGTGGACTGGACACGCCGCGACGTCCGCATTATGGATTGGAAAACCGGCAAGACCATTTACGAGCGCCTGGGTCTGGAAGCTCCGGCCCACTGGGATGACAACGCCGTCAAAATCACGGCGGACAAGTACCTTTTCGGCAGTGAACCCGGCTCCCTAGAATATGAAGACAGCTTCCGCAATATCTACGACCGCATTTCCAATACCTATACCGTATGGGGATGGGAGGAAGGCTACTTCGCCACGCTGGAGGACGCGGAAATTTTCAATGAGGAAATCAAGGCCATGCTGGTGCAGCAGATATGGGCGCCCAACTCCCCCGTCTGGTTCAACATCGGCCACTGGGAGCAGTGGCGCTGGGGACGCCCGGACCTGAGGGAAAACTATACAGGCCACGGCAACAAGGCCTACCATACCAAAGGGACCAAGAACAATCTGAAAACCTTCATGGTCCAGTCTACGTATGAATACCCCCAGTGTTCCGCCTGCTTCCTGACGGAAGTGGGAGACAGCATGGAGGATATTCTGGACCACCTGACGACGGAAGGCCGTATTTTCGCGTCCGGTTCCGGAGTAGGCATCAACCTGTCCACCCTCCGGTCCTCTAAGGAGCCCATCAGCGGCAAGGGCCGCTCCTCCGGCCCCATCTCTTTCGACCGCGGCTGGGACCGCATGGCCGGAGCCATCAAATCCGGAGGCAAGACGCGCCGCGCCGCACGCATGGTCCTGATGTTCAGCGACCACCCGGATATTTTCGAATTCATCAATACGAAAAACCGCCAGGAAGACATCGCCAAGGTTATCCTGCGCGAACACAACGTGCATGTGGAGCTCAAGCAGATTGCGGAGACCAAGCTGGTTGCCGGCACTCCGGCGGAAAAGGCCGCCGCCCGCGTCATTCTTTCCCTTCCCCTGGCCACCCGGAACAGTTTTGACCCGCACATGGACGCCCTGCTGTACGGGGAAACGCTTTCCCACCAGAACGCGAACCATTCCGTTTCCCTGAAGGGGGATTTCTGGCAGGCGCTCGCCAATAACGGCAATACCTACACGCGCTGGGTCACGAATCCGGCCCACATCGAACAGACGTTCCGCGCCCAGGAACTTCTGGAAGCCATGGCCCAGTCCATCTGGGACAACGGGGAACCCGGCGTGCACAATAACGACGTGATCAACCTGTGGAATCCCGTCAAATCCATCGGCACCATCACTACGTCCAATCCCTGCTCGGAATACGTCTTCCTGAACAATACGAGCTGCAACCTTTCCTCCTTCAACGCCTATCGCTTCCTGATCAAGGGAGAGGACGGCAAGCCCGTTTTTGATGCGGACGCCCTGACCCACGCCGCCCGCCTGGCCATGGTCTGCGCGGATCTGAATGTGGAACGCGGCGGCTTCCCGATTGAAGAAATCGCGGAGGGCACCTACAAGTACCGCACCACGGGCATCGGCTTCGCCAACGTGGGCGGCTCCCTGATGGCCCTGGGCGTGCCTTACGATTCCGACGAAGGCCGCTGGATTGCCTCCCAGCTTTGCAGCGCCCTGACGGCGGCCTGCTGGACGGCCTCCGCGGAAATGGGCGCGGAACTGGGTTCCTACGTGGAATACCCCGCCAGCAAGAAAGACCTGCTCGCCGTGCTGCGCCTGCACAACGCAGCCCAGAAACTGGCAAGCGCCCTGCCCTCCCAGAAGGACTCCAAGACGCTGGACGACCTGATTGAGAACATCATCGCCAATGCCGGAGGGATCCTGCCGGAAGCGCAGGGGCTCACCGCCTCCTATGCCCTGCATGCCTACCTCAAGAGCTTCAAGGCCCCCACCATGATGAACAGGGAGCGCATCGCCCCTGCGGCCAAGCTGGCGGAAGCCGCTTCCGACATGTGGGCGAAGGTGATCAAGGCCACGGCGCACCGCAACGCGTTTGTTTCCGTGATGGCACCCACGGGCACCATTTCCGCCCCGCTGGGCTGCTATGATGAAGGCACCACTTCCATTGAGCCGGATTACACGCTGGTGAAATGGAAGCAGCTGGCGGGCGGAGGCTCCCTGAAGATGTTCAACCGCCTGGCCCTGGAAGGCCTCCGCTCCCTGGGTTACCCGGAAGACTTCGTCAATGAAGCCGCTCTGGAAGTGGCGGGCCTGGACGGCCTGATTTCCGCGTTCCAGGGGAATATGGATTACGTCGTGAACCAGCTCATTGTGGACCCCTGCAATGACCAGGCCGGCCCCGTGCGCCTCGCGTGGCGCCGCCTGCTCTCCGGAACGGAATCCCGCAGTGAAATTCAGGAAAAAGTGGCTTATATCAGCAACCCGGCCAACATGGCCGTGCTGACGGCGGATGAACTCGCCGTAGTCAACGGAGCCGCCCATATTGAATCCATACCGTGGCTGAATAAGAAGGACCTGCCGGTCTTTGACTGCGCTGCCACCAACGGCAACGGCATCCGTGCCATTTCCCCCGCCGGCCATGTGCTGATGCTGGGCGCCCTCCAGCCCTTCATCTCCGGCGCGTGCTCCAAGACGGTCAACATGCCCGTCTCCGCCAGCGTGCAGGATATTTACGATTCCCTCATCATGTCCCACGAGCTGGGCGTGAAGTGCATCGCCATCTTCCGCGCCGGCTCCAAGGCGAATGCCGTTTACGTGGTGGATACCCCGGAAACGCGCATGTTCAAGGCCAACCACGTCTGGGAACAGCTGGTGAATGCCGGATCGGACGCCATTGACGAAATCATCGCGGAGGCATCCAAGCCGCGCCAGCGCAAGCTGCCCGGCCGCCGTCTGGGCCAGACCGTAAAATTCTCCGTAGGCGGCCAGCTGACGGGCTACCTGACGGTAGGCGTCTATGCGGACGGCACCTGCGGGGAAGTTTTCGGACGCCTGGGACAAGTCGGCTCCTTCGCCTCCGGCATGTTTGAAGCTTACTGCAAGCTCCTCTCCACCGCCCTTCAGTTCGGCGTGCCTCTCAAGGAAGTGGTCAAGGGTTTCCGCAATTACTCCTTCGAGCCCTCCGGGTTCTGCCGCGTGGGGGACGACACGGAGGCGGACACCTGCACGGAAATCCGCTCCTGCGCTTCCGTGGTGGATCTGATTGCCAAGATTCTGGCGTGGCTTTTCCCGGAAAGCAACGGCTACCGCCTGCGGGACGTCTTCTCCATCCCCAGCGTCAGCCTTCCGGGCCAGGCTCCGGATACGACGGTAAGCGTGCTGCCCCCCCGCATCATCACCGCTCCGGCGCATCCCGCTACTCCGGCCCTGCCGGAAATTCCCGCCGGAAAGGTTCCGGAAGGAACGATGCTCAACGGCGCCTCCCTCTGCCCGCAGTGCCACTCCCTGGCCTATGTCCAGGACGGCAAATGCAAATCCTGCCGCTCCTGCGGATACAAGGACGGCGGCTGCGGGGAATAAACGGTAACCAGATCATTCCATACCCGCTCTTTCCAGGCGGAACCCGGCAGCTGCCGGGTTCCGCCTGGTGAATTTACGGAGAAGGCATTCTTTCCGGGAAAGACGGTTTTCCGGCCCCCTCCCGGCATGAACTTTCCGGAAAGAAGCGAACGGAAACCGCCGCGCGGGAAAAGGAATGATAGGCGTTTGCCTTGAAATCCGGCAGCATTTCATTCATAGTCCGGCGCGTACGCCTGAAGCCGTTCCCACATTTTCCATGAAACCCTACTATACCCTGGCCGATCTTCTGGATGAAGAACATCCGTTTGATGCCGGGGAAACCGTTCCCGCCAGACTGGCCGTAATCGGTTTTCCCATTGCCCATTCCAAATCCCCCGCCATGCAGCAGGCCGCGCTGGATGCGGCGGGCATTCGCGCCCGGTATATCCGCATCCAGGCCGCTCCGGAAGAATTCGGGGAGGTGGTGCGGCTCCTCAGGAAAAGGGGATTCACGGGGGCCAACGTTACGGTTCCCCACAAGCAGGCGGCCTGTTCCCTGTGCAGTGACACAGACGCCCTTTCCCGCGCTACCGGCTCCGTCAATACTCTTGTTTTCCAACAGGACGGTTCCGTCTCCGGATTCAATACGGACGGCCCGGGGTTCGCCCGCGCCATCCGGGAGGAATTTTCCGTGGATTTGCGCGATTTGAAAGTGGCCCTTCTGGGCTCCTGCGGCGGGGCCGGGCTTGCCCTGGCCTACACCTGCGCCATGCAGCGTTGCGAACGGCTGACGCTGGCCGGAAGATCGGAAGAAAAGCTTCAGGAGCTTAAAAACAGGCTGAGTTCCTTTTTCATTGACGAACACAGGCTGGAAGGGGCCTCCGACCGCCTGGAGGCCCACCAGAACAATACGCCCCGTTTCAATGCCGCCGTGGAGGAAGCGGACCTGATCGTCAACGCCACCTCCCTCGGCCTGAAGCCTACGGACCCTTCCCCCGTCCCCCCTGCACTGCTTTCCGCCCACCATCTGGTTTATGATTTACAGACGCATGACGATGCCTTCCAGATGGAAGCCCGCTTTCAGGGCGCCAGAGTTTCCAACGGCCTTTCCATGCTGGTTCACCAGGGGGCCCTTTCCTTTGAACGCTGGTTCGGCATCAAGCCGGATATTTCCGCCATGCGCCAGGCTCTTGAACAAAAGCATGACTGACGGCACCCCCCATTTTAACATCCATGCTTTCCGGAACGCGCTGGTAGAATGGTTCAGGCGCGAAGGGAGGGATTACCCGTGGCGGCGGACAACGGATCCGTGGCACATCCTTGTTTCCGAGCTGATGCTGCAGCAGACTACCATTCCCACCGTTTTGGGAAGATATGACAGATGGATGCGCCAGTTCCCCACTCCGGCGCATCTGGCTGCCGTGGACGAACAGACGGCCCTGCGCTCCTGGGAAGGGTTGGGCTATTACCGCCGCGTGCGTTCCCTCCAGGCCATCGCCAGGGAAATCGTCAACGAATTCGGAGGGCGGTTCCCGGACAATGCGGAAGGGCTGAAACGCCTGCCGGGCATCGGCCCCTACACGTCGGGAGCGCTCCTCTCCTTCGCCTTCAACAAGGCGGCTCCCATTGTAGACGCCAATGTCGCGCGCGTCCTGGCCCGCATTGACAATTATTCCGTTCCCGTGGATTCCACGGAAGGCCAGAAATACCTGTGGAGCCGCGCGGAAAGCCTGGTGGATCCGGAACATGCCCGTGAATTCAATTCAGCCATCATGGAACTTGGGCAAACCTGCTGCAGCATCAGTTCTCCGGACTGCCTGCTGTGCCCCGTGCGCCCCTTCTGCTCTGCGGAACGGCCGGAAACGCTTCCCGTCAAAAATCCCAAGCCTCAAGTCACCCGGGTGGAACACCACGATATTCTTTACATCCGCGGCAAATCCGTCCTGCTGGCCAAATGCCCGGAAGGCAAGCGCCATGCCGGCATGTACCGCTTCCCCCAGAGGGAGGACGAGCACACCCTTTCCCTGCCCCATGTCCTGAAACAAACCTACAGCATTACCCGCTACAGGGTGACCCGCTACATCCACCATGTGACGGATACGCCTCTCCTCAGGGAAGGAGAGGAATTCGTGCCGTTGGACAAAATCCACGGGCTGCCCATGGCCTCACCGGACCGCAAGGCACTGAACTCCCCCACCCTCGGCAAACTGCTGGACCATATCAGATGAATGACAGATTGACGCCGGAACTTGTCCTCTCCGCCTATTGCCAGGGGTGTTTTCCCATGGCGGACCCGGAAACGGGAGAAATCTCCTTTTACGAACCGGACCCGCGCGCCCTGATTCCGCTGGACGACCGCTTCCACATCCCCCACGGCCTCAAACGGGCTTTGAATAAAAAACCCTTTGAACTCCGGATGGATACCGCTTTTCCGGAGGTGGTCCATGCCTGCGCCCGGACGGACCAGCCGGAAGAACAATGGATAGACGGACAGATTGAAGAAGCATACGGCAAGCTTCACGAGATGGGCTTCGCCCACAGTGTGGAATGCTGGGACGAGGAAGGGCTGCAGGGAGGACTGTACGGAGTAGCCCTGGGGAAGGCTTTTTTCGGGGAAAGCATGTTCCACCGGAAAACGGACGCCAGCAAGATCGCCCTGGTGGCTCTGGTGCAATACCTACGGGCGCATCGGTTCCTTTTTCTGGATACCCAGTGGACTACGCCGCATCTGCTGAAATTCGGAACCTATGAAGTGCCGGCCAAGGAATACCGGAAGCTTCTGAAGAGGGCGCTGGAGGAACAATAAACTATATTTTACTGTCCGGTGTAAACGGTCATGAGATTGATTCCCAATTATGGGAGATCCGACAGCGCACCGGATTTCATAACCTGCTGATGATTTTTCTTCGGGCTTTGCCATCAATACTTGCCCCCCATGCCACCCCTTACGACCAAACGTTCAGGAAGCATGGCTCCGGCATAAAAAACTCCGGAATCGACATCAACGGCACTCCGGGAAAGACTGCGGAGTATTTTGGGAAAGATGCACTTCCTCTTCCGCCAGGAGAGCTTCGGCCCATGATGCCATTAACATGATTTTTTGCAGCAAGGCGGAAGCCGTCAAACATGCCCAAACCAAACGCATGGAGCAGTTTGGCCCGCAAGGTTCAAGCCATATCTGACAAGACCGTTCCATCCGCTAAAAAAGCCCGTGGTTCCGAAGAACCACGGGCTGTTTATTAACCCTTAACAAAAAGGTTTATTCCTGTTCCAGAGCAGCCTGGGCCGCGGCCAGACGGGCGGTCGGGACGCGGTAGGGCGAGCAGCTCACATAAGTCAGGCCCAGCGTGTTGCAGAACTTGACGGAAGCGGGGTCGCCGCCGTGTTCGCCGCAGATGCCCAGTTTGATGTCCGGGCGGGTGGAGCGGCCGAGTTCCACGGCAATCTTCATCAGCTTGCCGACGCCGTTCTGGTCAATGGAAGCGAAGACGTTCTTCTTGATGATTTCCAGTTCCTGGTACTGCGGCAGGAAGGAGCCGGAGTCGTCGCGGCTCATGCCCAGGCCCGTCTGGGTCAGGTCATTGGTGCCGAAGGAGAAGAACTGGGCGGTTTCCGCGATTTCGTCAGCCGTGACGGCAGCGCGCGGGATTTCAATCATGGTGCCGACGAGGTAGTCCACTTTGACACCTTTTTCCTCAAATACCTGCTGGGCCACCTTGTCAATGATGGCTTTCTGGATGTCCAGTTCCTTCTTGAAGGCCACCAGAGGAACCATGATTTCAGGCACCACGGCAAATCCTTCTTCCTGGGAGACTTCCACAGCGGCTTCAAAGATGGCGCGGGCCTGCATTTCCGTGATTTCCGGATAGGCGATGCCGAGACGGCAGCCGCGGTGGCCGAGCATCGGGTTGAACTCATGGAGTTCGGACACGCGGCGCATGATAACTTCCACAGGCATGCCGATTTTCTGGGCCAGGTCAAGCTGCTGTTCCTTCGTCTGGGGAAGGAATTCGTGCAGGGGCGGGTCCAGATAACGGATGGTCATCGGGCGCTCACCCATGATGCGGTACATGGCCTCAAAATCGCTCTGCTGGAACGGCTCGACCTTCGCCAGCGCAACCTTGCGCTCCTCAACGGTGCGGGCGCAGATCATCTCGCGGACGGCCTTGATGCGGTCCTCGGCGAAGAACATATGCTCGGTGCGGCACAGGCCGATGCCTTCCGCGCCGAACTCGACGGCCTGCTTGGCATCGCGGGGGTTGTCCGCGTTGGCAAACACTTCCAGCTTGCGCGCGGCGTCGGCCCAGCCCATGAAGCGGCCAAAATCGCCGGAGATGGAGGCTTCCACCGTGGGCACGGCCTCGCCGTAGATGTTGCCCGTGGAGCCGTCGATGGAGATCCAGTCGCCCTCGTTGTAGGTCTTGCCGGAAAGCGTGAAGCATTTTTTGTCGTAATCTACGACGATATCGCCGCAGCCGGACACGCAGCAGGTACCCATACCGCGGGCCACAACGGCCGCGTGGCTGGTCATGCCGCCGCGCACCGTCAGGATGCCCTGCGCCACGGCCATGCCTTCGATGTCCTCGGGGCTGGTCTCAAGACGGACGAGGACGACCTTTTCGCCGTTGGCGGCCCAGGACTTTGCGTCCTCGGCGGAGAAGACAACACGGCCGCAGGCAGCGCCCGGAGAGGCGGCCAGGCCCTTGCCGATGACGGCGGCGGCCTTCAGCGCGGCCGGGTCAAACTGCGGATGCAGCAGGCTGTCCAGCTGCTTGGGCTCCACGCGCAGCACGGCTTCCTTTTCGGTGATCATGCCCTCGTCCACCAGGTCCACGGCGATCTTCAGCGCGGCGGCGGCGGTGCGCTTGCCGTTGCGCGTCTGCAGCATATACAGCTTGCCGTCCTCAATGGTGAACTCCATGTCCTGCATGTCGCGATAGTGGTTCTCAAGCTTGGTGGCGATGGTCACGAACTGGTCGTAGACCTCAGGCATCTGGTCTTTCAGGTGGCTGATGGGGGACGGCGTACGGATGCCGGCCACCACGTCCTCGCCCTGGGCGTTGATGAGGTATTCGCCGAACAGGGCCTTCTCGCCGGTGGCGGGGTTGCGGGTGAACGCCACGCCCGTGCCGGAGTTCTCGCCGGAGTTGCCGAACACCATGGCCTGTACGTTGACGGCGGTGCCCCAGTCGTAGGGGATCTCGTTCATGCGGCGGTAGGTGTTGGCGCGGGGGTTGTCCCAGCTGCGGAACACGGCCTTAACGGCCTCGATGAGCTGCGTCTTCGGGTCGGTGGGGAAGTCCGCGCCCATTTTTTCCTTGTAGAGAGATTTGAATTTGGCAACAAGAGCCTTCATGTCGTCGGCATCCAGCTCCACGTCCTGGGTGACGCCCTTGGCTTCTTTCATCTCATCGATGATTTTTTCGAATTCGCTTTTGTTCATCTCCATGACAACGTCGCTGAACATCTGCACAAAGCGGCGATAGCTGTCATAGGCGAAGCGGGGGTTGCCCGTCTTTTTGGCCAGACCCTCAACAACTTCGTCGTTCAGGCCCAGGTTCAGGATGGTGTCCATCATACCGGGCATGGAAGCGCGCGCGCCCGAACGGACGGAAACCAGCAGGGGGTTGGCGGGGTCGCCGAACTTCTTGCCGACGATCTCCTCCATCTTGCCGATATACTCGTAGATGTCGGCCATGATGCCTTCGTTGATCTGGCGGCCGTCGTTGTAATACTGGGTGCAGGCCTCGGTGCTGATGGTGAAGCCCTGGGGAACAGGCATGCCGGCATTGGTCATCTCGGCAAGGTTAGCGCCCTTGCCGCCGAGGATCTCACGCATGTCCTTGTTCCCTTCACTGAACAGGTACAGGTATTTTTTGTCACTCAAATTTCTCTACCTCCAAATTTTTTTGTGCGCGGGAAAGCCCAAAACCCATTCCCGTGCACGAATGAACAAAAAACTTGTCCATTTGCACACATCATTATAACAAAAAGCGGCGGGCAATGCTACTGTTATTTCCCTGTTTTTTATTGTATTTTAACGCGCAATTTTGAATTTTTGGTGCAATTTTGCCGATGCCCTTGCAAAACGCCCGGAATATCGTAAAATAGAAGTGTATAGATAAGCGTTATCGAACTCTGCGGACGGGCCTTGCGCGCGCCGCACATCAAACCAGAAACGGGGGCGTTTGTCCATGGAGAACGAAGCAATAACAGCATACCGGCAGCGCCGGGCGGCATTTGAGGCAACGTTTGAGCGGCACCTGGCCGCGGGCGTTGTTTTTTATTCCGCCGACGGCATCCTCATCGACGACACGGTAGAGATCGCGCCGGGCGCGGTCATCCTGCCGGGCACCATCCTGCGGGGGGAGACAAAAATCGGCGCGGGCAGCGTCATCGGCCCGAACAGCCTGCTGGAAAACGTGACGGTGGGCGAGAACGTGAAATTCAACGCCAGCCAGGGTTATGACAGCGTCATCGAGAGCGGCGCGGCCATCGGCCCGTTTGCACATATTCGGCCGGACAGCCGTGTGTGCGAAAATGTGCACATCGGCGATTTTGTGGAGATCAAGAATTCCACTGTGGGCAAGGGCACCAGCGTTTCGCACCTGACCTATGTGGGCGATTCCGACGTGGGCAAATACTGCAATTTCGGCTGCGGCGTGGTCACCGTCAATTACGACGGCGCGGCCAAGCACCGCAACACCATCGGGGATTATGCGTTCATCGGTTGCAATACGAACCTGGTGGCGCCCGTGAGCGTGGGCGACGGCGCGTACACTGCGGCGGGCAGCACCATTACCGACGACGTGCCCGCGGGCGCGCTGGGCATTGCCCGGGCGCGGCAGGTAAACAAGCCGCAGTGGGCGAAGGGCAAGCTGGAAAAGTTCATCGCAAAGCAGCAGGCAAAGGAAGAAGCCGGCTCGAAATAAACTTTGAAAACAGAATAAGGACAGAATGACGGATGATGCGGAAAGGACGTGCGCGGGTATGAATCTTCACGGCAAGGATATCAAGATCTTCGCGGGGAATTCCAACAAGCCACTGGCGGCGGCAATGGCGGAGTGTCTCGGCATCACGCTGGGACGCAGCGAAGTGGGACGCTTCAGCGACGGCGAGATACAGGTCTCCATCCAGGAATCGGTGCGCGGCAGCGACGTTTATGTGGTGCAGAGCACCTCAAGCCCTGTCAACCGCAACCTGATGGAGCTGCTCATCATGATGGACGCTTTCCGGCGCGCGTCGGCCGGGCGCATCACAGCCGTCATTCCGTATTACGGCTACGCCCGGCAGGATCGGAAATCCCGCGCGCGGGACCCCATTACGGCCAAGCTGGTGGCGGACCTGATCGTAACGGCGGGAGCCGACCGCGTGCTGACCATGGACCTGCACGCGTCGCAGATCCAG
>OMAC01001093.1_pt1 | contig 11986 bp, 11 predicted proteins | sample 1644561 | NCBI WGS metagenome assembly OMAC01 (sample SAMEA103958144, study PRJEB25191) | human gut metagenome
TTGGGCAGAAAAAAAGCAGGAGACCTTTTTCAGATTTCCTGCTCGGTGTGCCGCTGTGAGGGCGGCGGATATTTAGCTGTAAAAGTTCGGGACAAGTTGACCCGATGGGTAGATGGTACACTTAAAAATTATGGTTCTCTTGTCATTAGCTCATTAGCATAATGATTAAGAGCTTCACAAGGTTCATATTTGCATTTATAACCAATACCGTCAATTATAATAAATGGATTGTATGCTATAATCTCCACTTGAGAACCATCTGCCAAAGACAGAGTGAAAATAACTGCTTGTCCGGCATTGATTACCGGATTTATGGCAAAGGAAAGTGTGGTTAGTACGTTGACCATTTTATTTGGAAATACTCAGGTACTTCAGACAGTACTGACACCGCTTACAGCCCTTTCCCTGTTGGTATTTTGCCTGCTCTATACCCCTTGCGTGGCTGCAATCGCCTCCGTCAAGAGAGAATTGGGAGCAAAATGGGCTTTGGGTGTTGTGATCAACTAATGTGTCATTGCATGGATTATGGCATTACTGGTACATTTCGTTGGCGGATTATTTCTTTAGAAATAACGTAACTGGGAAAAAACAGAACAACTACGGAATAATCGGAGAATAAAAAAGAAGAAAAGGAAGGATTTTGGGCTAAATGAGCAAAATTATTTTAACGGGCGACCGCCCCACAGGAAGATTACATGTAGGACATTATGTAGGATCTTTGAAAAGACGTGTGGAATTACAGAATTCCGGTCAGTTTGATGAGATCTACATCATGATCGCAGATGCACAGGCTCTGACGGATAATATCGAGAATCCCGAGAAGGTGCGCCAGAATATAATCGAAGTGGCACTGGATTACATGTCTTGTGGACTGGATCCTGCTAAGGCTACGATTTTCATTCAGTCTCAGATCTCCGAATTGTGTGAGCTGACTTTCTATTATATGGATCTGGTGACCGTAGCCAGATTACAGAGAAACCCGACTGTTAAGAGCGAGATACAGATGCGTAACTTCGAAGCGAGCATTCCGGTAGGCTTCTTTACTTATCCTATTAGCCAGGCATCGGATATTACCGCTTTTAAGGCAACGACCGTTCCCGTAGGAGAGGATCAGCTTCCTATGATTGAACAGACCAGAGAAATTGTGCGGAAATTCAATTCTGTATACGAAGAAGTTCTGGTAGAGCCGGATGCGTTGCTGCCTGATAATAAGGCTTGTCTGAGATTACCGGGTACGGACGGAAAAGCGAAGATGAGTAAGTCGCTTGGTAACTGCATTTATCTGGCAGATACCGCAGATGATGTGAAGAAAAAGATTATGAGTATGTATACCGATCCGGAACACCTGCAGGTAAGCGACCCGGGACATCTGGAAGGAAATACCGTATTTACTTATCTGGATGCTTTTTGCAGACCGGAGCATTTTGAGAGATACCTGCCGGAATATGCTAATCTGGACGAACTGAAAGGGCATTATCAGAGAGGTGGTCTGGGAGATGTGAAGGTGAAGAAATTCTTAAATAACATTGTGCAGGAAGAACTGGAGCCCATCCGTCAGAAGCGCAAGGAGTATGAAAAAGATATTCCTGAGGTTTACCAGATCCTGAAAAGGGGAAGTGAAGCTGCAAGAGAAGTGGCTGCACAGACTTTGAGCGAAGTGAAGAGCGCCATGAAGATCAACTATTTTGATGACAGTGAGCTGATTCGCATTCAGAGTGAAAAGTACGGACAGTAAGAGAAAACCAAGGAGGTGGAGAAATCTGCCTCCTTTTTGAAGTAACGGAAAGGAAAAGGATTTATCGATGGCAGTATACTGCATGAGTGATATTCATGGGCATTTGAAACCCTTGCAGGAATGTCTGGAGAAGGTACAGTTTCGGCCGGGAAAGGATGAACTATATCTATTAGGGGATTATATTGACTGGGGACAGGACAGCATTGATGTCCTGCAGTTTCTTATGTTTTTACAGAAAAACGATCCCAGGCATATTCATTGTCTTATGGGAAATCATGAGGATTTGATGCTGCAGACTCTGGTCAATTTCAGAATGGATATTGCGGATGTGTGGCTCAATGGAAACCGGGGAGATCATACGCTGGCGGAATACCAGATGCTGTCGGAACAGGAAAAAATCCAGATCCTGAACTTTCTGCGCGGTCTTCCCTATGGAGCAGAAGTGGAGTGCGAGGGCAAAAGGTATTTACTTGCCCATGCCTTTCCCTATTTTCCCGATCCGGATAAGAATCAAAATCTGATATGTCATATGGCATTGTGGAAGCGTCTGAAGTACGATGACAATCCTTTTGAAAAAATGTTGGATATTTACCCGGAGAAAGAGAAAGAACATTTTGACAAATTTATTTTTGGACATACGATAACCAGCGGCTTTTATGAAGAGCAACTGGTGCAGGAGAAGCTGCACGGGAAACGTCCCAAAATTGCAGAGACAGATTATCCCGCCTACCGCGCCGCCTTGGGAGCCAATGAAGTTTTTGCCAACGACTATATGATTAACATTGACTGCGGAGGGAAATGCATTGGTCTGGGAGAGGACAGTAACGACAAATTGCGGATAGAATCCAAGTATGCGAGATTGGCAATCTTGCGGCTGAATGACCGGGCAGTGTTCTATTCATCCTGATCTTTCATATTTTCTGAACATCTGCTGTTCAGAAGCGTAAGAATATGAATTAAGTGTGAACAGCAACGAATTGCCAAAGAAACCCTGGATATGTTATACTAAAATGATGGAAAGGATGGGCACTTGATGGATTGCAAACAGGTTACAAAGTATATTCCTGCTTTTATTGATGAAGATATGGCAGTTTGGGATTTGGAACAGTTTCTGTTACACATCGAGCATTGCCCGGAATGCCGTGAGGAACTGACCATTCAGATTTTGGTTGCAGAAGGCTTGAATCGGTTGGAAAGCGGCGATGATTTTGACATTAAGCAGGAAATGGAAAGGAAGATACAGCGGGCAAAAAGAAAGATTAAGTGGCATAAGGATATGGAATTTTTGGCGTTTGCCATCGGCTTTGTCCTGTTGTGCATTATCATTCTTCTGCTGATCTGGCTGGTATTATAATGAGCGAAAAATTAGTTTTGATTGACGGACACAGTATTTTAAACCGCGCCTTTTACGGCGTACCGGATTTGACCAATGCCGAGGGCATGCATACCGGTGCTGTGTATGGATTTTTAAATATTCTCTTTAGCATTCTGGATCAGGAGCAGCCGGATTATCTGGCAGTGGCATTTGATGTCCATCAGCCTACCTTCCGGCATGAAATGTATGAGGCATATAAAGGAACCCGGAAACCCATGCCTCCGGAGCTACGGGAGCAGGTTCCTCTGATGAAGGAAGTGTTGCAGGCAATGCATATCCAGACAGTGGAGCAACCGGGACTGGAGGCAGATGACATTCTGGGAACGCTGGCGCGGAGGGCGGAGCAGGCAGATATGGAAGTGTCCCTGGTTTCCGGTGATAGAGATTTATTACAGATTGCCACCGATAAGGTAAAAATCCGGATTCCCAAGACCAAGGGAGGACGCACCCAGATAGAAGATTATTATGCGGTGGATGTGGAGACTGCCTACCAGGTCAACCCCACCCAGTTTATCGAATTAAAGGCATTGATGGGGGACACTGCAGACAATATTCCCGGTGTGCCCAAGGTGGGGGAGAAAACGGCGAAGGAATTGATGGTAACTTACGGTTCCATCGAGAATATTTATGCCCATCTGGAAGAAATCAGCAAAAAGAGCATCCGGGAATCCCTGCGGGAAAACCGGGAACTGGCAGAGTTAAGCAAGACACTGGCAACCATTAAAACCGACTCAGATTTTGCTTTTTCCTTTGACAAGGCCAGGGTGGGGGCTTTTTTCCAGGAGGATTCCTATCCCATCTTTAAAAAATTAGGCTTTAAGAATTTCCTGGCACGCTTTGACAAGGAAGTAAAAGAAGAAAAGGCAGACAGAGTTCTTCGTATCATTGAGGATCTCAATGAGGCAGAAACCTATTTTTCCGCATTGGAACAGACCAAAGGAAATGGCGTGATAAAGGCTGCCGTTGTTCCGGTTATGGAAGCAGAGAAGCTGGCATCCGGTGCGGCATCCCAGCAGTGGGATATTTATGGACTGGCAGTGGCCGGAGAGGGAGAAGAGGCTGTTTATTTTCCGGTACAGGGATTTCTCACGGGAGAATACCTGGCACAGAAGGTGTTACAGCTTGAGAAAACCGGCAGATTAGGAGTGTGCGAGTCCAAAAAGCTATACCGTTTTTTACAGGACAGAGACAGTTCCCATGCGAAAGCCTTTGATGTACAGATAGCAGCATATCTGTGCAATCCCTTAAAAAATGACTATACCATGGAGGACATTGCTTCGGAGTATTTGGGAAAAACCCTTCCGGATTTATCCGGTTACAGCAAGAAAACCTTGCAGGAATGTATGCAGAAGGAGGAGACGGCAGCCGATATCCGGGAATATTATGGAAGATTTGTGACGGCACTTTATGACAGTACTCCACTTTTGCAGGAAAAATTGCAAAAGCAAGGAATGGAAGAACTATTTGAAACCATGGAAATGCCCTTATCCTATGTACTTTTTGATATGGAGCGGGAGGGTGTGGAAGTATGTCCGGAACAGCTGCAAAGCTATGGACAGGCACTGGTGTCCCGGATTGAGGAACTGGAGCAGTCCATCTGGAAGCAGGCAGGAGAGGAATTTAACATTCATTCGCCCAAACAGTTGGGAGAGATCCTTTTTGAAAAAATGAAATTGCCGGGTGGGAAGAAAACCAAGAGTGGTTACTCCACGGCAGCCGAGATTCTGGATAAGCTCGCAGAGGATTACCCTATTGTACAGGATATTCTGGAATACCGGGGATTAACGAAATTGAAAAGCACCTATGCCGATGGGCTGATGAACTTTGTAGGAGAGGACAAAAGGATTCATACCAATTTCAACCAGACGATTACTGCAACCGGAAGAATCAGTTCTACGGAGCCAAATCTCCAGAACATTCCCATGCGTACCGAACTGGGACGAAAAATCCGGGAGGTTTTTGTGGCGAAGGAGGGCTGCGTCTTTATGGATGCGGACTACTCCCAGATTGAACTTCGGATTCTCGCCCACATGTCGGGAGATGAAAAACTGATTGCGGCCTATGAGAGTCACGAGGACATTCATGCCATTACGGCATCCCAGGTGTTCGGGGTACCTTTTGCGGAAGTGACTCCCTTGCAGAGACGAAATGCGAAAGCAGTCAACTTCGGAATCGTATACGGAATCAGTGCTTTTGGCCTAAGCCGTGACCTTTCTATCAGTAAGAAGGAGGCGGCGCAATATATTGAGCAGTATTTTGCTACCTATCCGGGGGTCAAAACCTATCTGGATGCCTGCGTGGAACTTGCCAAAAAAGAAGGTTTTTCTGAGACCCTTTACAAACGGCGCAGACCCATTCCGGAGCTTTCCTCCAGCAATTTTATGACCCGTTCCTTCGGAGAGCGGGTGGCGATGAACGCGCCTATACAGGGAACCGCAGCGGATATTATTAAAATAGCCATGATAAAGGTTTATGAAGAATTGAATGCCGCAGGTCTAAAGACAAGACTCATTCTTCAGATACATGACGAACTTCTGTTAGAGGTGCCGGAGGAGGAAGTGGAGCAGGCAAGAAAGATCTTGCAGGAATCCATGGAATCCGCAGCAGATTTGGCAGTGAAATTAGAAATCGATTTACACACAGGAAAGAACTGGTACGACGCAAAATGAGAACCATAGGGATAACAGGCGGCGTGGGAGCCGGAAAATCGGAACTTCTCGCCTATATCGAGACACATTACAATAGCCGGGTTCTGCTGGCAGATACGGTGGGACACCTGGTGAAGGAGCCGGGACAGCCCTGCTATGAGAAACTGGTGGCTTTGCTGGGAAAAGAAATTCTTTCCACTGACGGACAGATTGATCGCCGATGCATGGCAGAGAAAATTTTTGCAGACCCGAAACTTTTGGAACAGGTAAATGGGATCATTCATCCGGCAGTAGAAACCTACATTTTGGAGCAGATTCGACAGGAGAAGGAACGGGGAACACTGGATTTCTTTTTTGTTGAGGCAGCACTTTTAATTGAGTGCGGCTATGAGGACAAGCTGGACGAGCTTTGGTACATTTATGCGGATAGAAATGTGCGGACTGCCAGACTGCGGGAAGCAAGAGGATATTCGGAGGAAAAGATTCAGGAAATTATGGACAGTCAGCTGCCGGAGGAGGAATTTCGAAGGCACTGTCAGGTTGTGATTGATAACAGTGGTTCGCTGCAGGATGCATACCGCCAGATTGACGAGATACTGAAAGGGAATGTGTGAGATGGAAGCAAAAAAATATCCGGGAACGCTGGTATTTGGATTGGATATCGGAACAAGAAGTATCGTGGGGACAGTAGGATATAAAATCGGAGAGCGTTTCCATGTAGTAGATCAGGAAATCCGGGAACATGAGACCAGAGCCATGCTGGATGGGCAGATTCATGATATTCGTAAAGTCGGAAATACGATTCTTTCTGTAAAAGAAGCATTGGAAGAGCGCTTGGGCAGACCTTTAAAGGATGTATGTATCGCGGCTGCAGGACGCGTGCTGCGTACCGTTACCGTGCATGCGGAGCAGACCTTTGAAAAAGAGAAGGAAATCAGCGAAGAAGATATTTACGCATTAACCTCCCTGGGAATCGAAAATGCGTATAAAGAATTTAACGAAACGGCGGATGGTACGGAAAATACGACGAAATTTTATTGTGTCGGATACTCGGTAATCCGGTTTTTCTTAAATGGATATCCCATGGGAAATCTGGAGGGACACAAAGCAAGGGAGGTAGCGTGCGATCTGATTGCCACGTTTCTGCCGGATGATGTGGTGGATGGTTTGTATAAAGCCGTAGGTGTGGCCGGACTGGAGGTGGCAAATCTCACACTGGAGCCTATTGCGGCAATCCAGGTAGCGATTCCCCAGATGTACCGGATGCTAAATATCGCTCTGGTGGATGTGGGAGCCGGCACTTCGGATATCTCGATCACCAGGGATGGCAGTATTATTGCTTACGGTATGATTCCGGTTGCAGGTGATGCTCTGACAGAGATTATTGCCCAGAACTGTCTGGTGGATTTCAATACCGCGGAACAGATTAAGCGTCAATCCGGGGAAAAGGAAGAAGTAGAGTATAAGGATATTATGGGACTGCCCCAGGTGATTACCAGAGAGCAGGTAGCAGCTTTAATCAAGCCCGTTGTTGATCAGATGACCGGACAGGTGGCAGATAAAATTAAGGAACTTAACGGAGATAAATCGGTCAGTGCTGTGTTTGTTGTAGGTGGCGGCGGCATGATTGCCGGTTATACCCAGAGTCTGGCAGAGCATCTGGGTATCCAGAAGGAGCGTGTGGCAGTCCGTGGTCAGGAGGTCATGCAGCAGATTGAGTTCCTGAAAGAGGATGCGAAAAAGGACTCTCTGATGGTAACTCCTATCGGCATCTGTTTAAGTTTTTATGAGCAGAGCAACAGTTTTATTTTTGTTTATTTTAACAAACAGCGGATCAAAATTTATGATAATAACCATCTGGCAGTGGTGGATGCTGCAGTGCAGGCAGAATTCCCCAATGATGGTCTGTTTCCCAAACGGGGAAAGGAACTGAACTTTACGATAAACGGGCAGCCCAGGATGCAAAGAGGAGAGCCTGGTGAGGCGGCAGTGATTTTTGTAAATGGCTACGAGGCAGATATTCACACTGCCATCCATGCCAATGATGTTATTGAGGTAAAGGAATCCACCGCGGGAGCGGCAGCACATCTGGAGGTGGGCAAGCTGCCGGAATATCAGTCTACTTTACGGGTAAAGGTCAATGATGCGCTTGTGGAAATGCCAAGATTTGTTCAGGTCAACGGTATTCTTCAGTCAGGGTATTATGCGATACAGGAAGGGGATGTCATTGAAATCCTCAATTATTATACTGTGGAACAACTGGCAGCTTTTATGGATCTGTCCATAGAGGAACCCAATCATGTATATGTCAATAACCGATTGGCAGATGCAAAGACACAGGTATATGAAAACTTTTCGGTAGAGTGGAAAGAGGGAGAGACAAAGACCGAGCCTTCCTACATAGAACCAGAAGAGGAAGAAAACACAAAGGACATGGATGCAGAGGAACCTACTAGCTCCGCGGAAGGAGCAAAGGAGGCGCAAACCCAGGCAAAAGAGCAGGATGGCTCCCAGGATGCAACAGTCTTGGCAAGTGACACACCGCAGCAGATTGCAGTGATGGTAAATGGCAAGCCTGTGATATTGTCCGGCAAGAAATCCTACGTATTTGTAGATGTATTTGATTGGATTGATTTTGATTTGTCCAAGCCGCAGGGGAGAGGAATTGTGACGAAACTCAACGACCGGGATGCGCAGTATATGGAAAAACTGCATCAGGGAGATAAACTAGAGATCTATTGGAGAATGGCGTAATGCGTTTATGCAGCATAGCAAGTGGCAGCAGCGGAAATTGTATTTATGTGGGGTCAGATACCACCCACCTTTTATTTGATGTAGGAATCAGTGGAAAAAAGACGGAGAATGGTTTAAAGGAACTGGATTTAAGTCCCAGAGATATTGATGGAATTTTTATCACCCATGAGCATGCAGATCATATTGCGGGGCTGGGGGTGCTTTCCCGGAAATACGGGATTCCTGTTTATGCCACAGCGGGAACCATTGAGGCAATCCGGCAGGTAAAAAGTCTGGGAAAACTGGAGGACACGCTTTTTCATCCGGTGAAAGCGGATGAAAAAGTGATTGTTAAGGATATGATCGTAAATCCTATGCATATTTCCCACGATGCGGCAGACCCGGTGGCTTACCGGATCAGCCATGATCGGAAAAAGGTTGCCATTGTGACAGATTTAGGAAAATACGATGATTATACAGTGGAATCCCTGCGAGGGATGGACGCCCTTCTCATGGAAGCCAATCATGATATCAATATGTTGCAGGTGGGACCGTATCCTTATTATCTGAAACAGCGTATTTTGGGAGAACGGGGGCATTTGTCCAACGAGGCATCGGGACAGCTTCTCACAAAGCTTCTCCATGACAAGCTGCAGGCAGTTTTTCTGGGGCATCTGAGCAAGGAAAACAATCTCCCGGAGCTTGCCTACGAGACAGTGCGGGTAGAGATTAATATGGCCGATACCCCTTATCACGCAGAGGATTTCCGGCTGGCAGTGGCAAAACGGAATGAGGTATCGGAAATTTTTCATATTGCATAAGCAGCCGACAGGGGTTAAAATACCATAGAAGCGCTGAAAATACAACGCAAAACAGGGAGAAGGAGAAAAATTATGAAAAAAACAATCATAACTGTTGTGGGCAAAGATACCGTGGGTATTATTGCAAAAGTCTGCACCTATCTTGCAGACACCGGAATCAATATTCTGGACATTTCTCAGACGATTGTTCAGGGGTACTTTAACATGATGATGGTGGTGGATATGAACCAGGCAGCGAAGGATTTCGGTATAATCTGCGATGAACTGGATGCTTTGGGAGAGCAGATTGGTGTTATCATCAAGTGCCAGAAAGAAGAAATTTTTGATATGATGCACCGCATCTGATGGACAACAGGAAAGGGTGAATTATGATAAATTTATTGGAAGTAACAGAAACCAACGATATGATTGAAAAAGAAAATCTGGATGTAAGAACCATCACCTTAGGTATTTCTCTGTTAGATTGTATCGATTCCAATCTGGAAACCGTTGGACCATTTCAAGCCATCACGCAGGGTAAAGGTATAGGTCAAACCATCATCAGATACGGTGTAGGATTCTGCACAGGCAGGCTCTAACTGTCCGTCAGCATTGTAACGCATCAGACCTTCAAAGCTGTTTACTGCCAGACAGCCGCCATCAACGGTGCTGTTCAGAGCAGGATCAAGATGGTCAGGCTCGGATGCCATCCAGATGTTTAATACATCAGTTGCGGTAGAAGTGGTGGTAGCCTGTGCAGCATCGGTAGTTGCACTTTCACCATCAGTAGTTGTGGAATCTGCAGGTGCGGAAGCGCCGCCGTTGCTGGAGCCACATGCAACCAGACTCATGGTCATTGCGGTTGCAAGCATGATAGAAACAAGTTTCTTTTTCATAATAATCCTCCTTCTAAAATTGTTTCCTCTATTTCAACCTAATTCTTAGGCAGAAATCACTTTTAAAAATTAATTTATTATACACGTAATTATTGATTATGGCAAGCCACAAAATGACCATTTCCGTGATCTTTAAACTGCGGCATCTCTGCGGCGCACTGCTCTGTGGCATAACGGCAGCGACTGCGGAAGGGACAACCGGTTGGCATGTGCAGAGGTGAAGGTACATCTCCCTCCAGAATGATACGCTGGCTGTTTCGTGCGGTTTCCGGATCGGGAACCGGTACTGCAGACAGTAAGGACTGGGTATAGGGATGAATCGGATTGTTCATCAATTCATCTGCATCCGCAAGCTCCATCATATGTCCCAGATACATCACCGCGATACGATCGGAAATATGCTGGACTACCAGTAAGTCATGGGCGATAAACAGATATGCCATTCCCAGCTTTTCCTGTAAATCCTCAAACATATTGACAACCTGTGCCTGAATAGACACATCCAGTGCGGATACCGGCTCGTCACAGACGATAAACTTCGGATTCACTGCCAGTGCCCTGGCAATACCGATACGCTGGCGCTGACCACCGGAAAACTCATGGGCGTAACGGGAAGCATGCTCCGCATTTAACCCTACGGTCTCCATCAATTCCATAATCTTATCATGGCGTTCTTTCCGGTTACTGTACAGTTTGTGTACATCCAGAGGCTCCCCGATAATATCCTCCACCGTCATACGGGGATTTAAAGAGGAATAAGGATCCTGGAATACCATCTGCATCTGTTTCCGGTAAGGATGCATATTCACATCAATTTTCTTTTCACTATCAAAAAGCACATCGCCGTCAAATACAATCCGGCCTGCGGTGGGCTGATATAAACGTAACAGAGTACGGCCTACCGTGGTCTTACCACAGCCACTCTCTCCTACCAGACCCAGAGTTTCACCGGGTTTGATGGAAAAAGAAATATCATCCACTGCCTTTAAGGGAATGGTCTTAAATCCCTGCTTAATGGGGAAATACTGTTTTAAATGTTCTACCTGTAAGAGGTATTCGCTGTTTTCCTTATGTTCTGCTGCCATTGCTTATACCTCCTTTGTCTCTTTTGCTGCCTGCATGGCTTCTTTGATATTCATAAAGCAGGATGCCAGATGGGTATCACTGATCCGGATTTCCTCCGGAACCTGGGTCAGACAGATTTTCATTGCCTCATCACATCGGGGGCAGAATGCACAGCCCTGAGGCATATTTAACAGGTTAATCGGCGTACCGCCGATCGGTACCAGTCTTTCTCCGTTATTATCCGAGGTCGGAATGGAACGTAACAATCCCTTGGTGTATTCATGGGCAGGACGATAGAAAATATCATCGGCAGTTCCACGCTCGCAGACACGACCACCGTACATAACAATTATCTCATCACACATAGAAGCAATGACACCCAGGTCATGGGTTACCATGATAATTGCCATTCCCAGCCTCTTCTGTAAATCCTGCATCAGTTCCAGAATCTGCGCCTGGATGGTTACATCCAATGCAGTGGTGGGCTCATCGGCAATGAGGATATCCGGCTCACAGGCAAGTGCCATGGCAATCATGACACGCTGACGCATACCACCGGACAACTCATGGGGATACTGTTTTACACGTTTCTCCGGCTCGTTGACACCAACCAGAGTCAGCATCTCGATGGCACGGGCTTTTGCCTCTTTTTTGGTACGGTCGGTATGAAGAAGGATTGCCTCCTCCAACTGATAACCTACGGAAAAGACGGGATTTAAGGAGGTCATGGGATC
>OMAC01001104.1_pt1 | contig 11887 bp, 11 predicted proteins | sample 1644561 | NCBI WGS metagenome assembly OMAC01 (sample SAMEA103958144, study PRJEB25191) | human gut metagenome
TGCAAAAGACCGGGCTGGAAAACAAGCTGCAGCTTGCCATCGCCGCCAGTGAGGCAAAGCTGGTGGTGGAATTGGCAGAGAAATAAGACACCGCAGACACGGCTGTCAAGTCTGAATCGGCAGGGTGACCGTGAACACTGTCCCCTGCCCGTCAGCCGGTTCAACTGTAACGGTGCCGCTGTGCAGCAGGGCAATCTCCCGCACAAGCGCAAGCCCAAGGCCTACGCCGCCCATCTCCCGGCTTCTGGATTTATCTACCCGGAAAAATGGCTGGAACACACTCGTCCTGTACTCCTCAGGAATGCCGCAGCCTGTGTCTGCAACACGCAGCACAGCGCTGCTTTTCTTTTGTTGGATCGTGATATGCACAGAACCGCCGGGGGTATTGTACTTGATGCCGTTTTCGACCAAATTAAAGAGCAGGCGGTAGATCAGGGTGTCGCTGCCCTTGATGCTGACCTCCTCACATTCCTGAAAAAGGGTGACGCTACGGCGCTGTGCCAGCGGGGTCAGGTCGGCCACAATCTCATCGGCCAGCGGGGCCAGCTCGATAAGATCCTCGCGCGGGATCGACTGCAGATCGCTCATTTCCAGCAGTGTGCGGACAAGGCCTGCCAGACGGGACACCTGATCCGTCTGAAAGCGGAGCAGGTCGGCGACCTCGCTGTCGGCATCGGGGTGTTCCTCGGCAAACATTTCCAGCTTTGCCTGCATGATGGCCAGCGGTGTTTTCAGCTCATGGGCGGCGTTGCCCACAAACTGCTGCTGTGCGTCGAACGCCTGATTCAACCGCAGCAGCATCTGATTGATGGCACGGCTCAGCCGGCTGAACTCCACGGCCTCATCCTCACTGAGGGTGATTTCCGTCAAACTCTGCAGCTGCACGCGTTCTGCCTTTGCGGTAAAACGCTTCAGCGGCTTCAGCGCCTTTCCGCTGACGAAATATGCCACCGCGCCGCCCAGCATCGTCACCGCCAGCGCGATGTACCAGCCGCGAATGCAGAAACTGTGCTTCGCGCCGCTTAGCTCCAGTACGAAATCCCCATTGAAGCGCTCCGACAGATCCTTCCACTGCTCGTCAGGAATGTCGACGCGGATGGCCTGCGGATCCTCCTGCACATAGTGCATCACATAATTGCCGATGGAGTCCATATAGGCATGGCCAGAGGAGCACAAAAGCGTTTTCATGGTCACGCAGGCAGTCGCCAGCAGCAGAATGGTCAGCAGTGTGATTCGCCATTGCAGAGAAAGACGTTTCAAAAGTCGTTTCATGGTTCACGGCCTCCCATCAGATATCCCTCGCCGATGCGGTTTCGGATGGGGTCATACCCCAGTGCGGTGCGCAGCTTTTTTCTCAGTGCAGAGATATGCACGCGAATCGAGTTGCTGAACGCATCGACACTGCTGTCCCAGACATGCTCAATCAGCTCCTCCTGACTGACAGGGCGTCCCTGATGCAGCAGCAGATATTCCAGTACGCCGCTCTCCTTCCGCGTCAAAGCAAGGGTCTGACCGTCCACAGCAGCAACGCGGCTGCGGGTGTTGAAGCTCAGCCGCCCGCAACACAAACATACATCCTGCTGGATGAACTTGCGCCGGGTCAGGCTGCGCACCCGGGCCTCCAGCTCTGCAAGGTGGAAGGGCTTGGAAAGATAATCGTTTGCCCCGGCATCCAGCCCCTCTACCTTATCTGAAATTTCACTGCGCGCTGATAAGATCAGCACACAGGTCTCAAGGTCGTGCTGCCGTAAGCTGCGCAGCACCTGCATCACGAACTTCTGGGTGCCGGACGGCTTCAAGGATATTCCGGCGGACCGCATGGGCCCGCGGCTGCGCCTGAAGGCGGCGCTGGACGAGGTGTTTGCAGAGCCGTGCCCCAACGTCATAGACTGTGTAGAGAGCAAGGTGTTCGGCATCGGGCTGGAAAGCATGACCGTAGGCTCCAATGAGTTTTACACGGCGTATGCGGCCACACACCCGGGTGTGTATAATCTGCTGGATGCGGGCCATTACCATCCCACGGAACTCATAAGCGACAAGATCCCGGCCATGCTGTGCTTCTTTGACAAGGTGCCGCTGCATGTTACGCGCCCGGTTCGCTGGGATTCGGACCATGTGGTGCTGTTCGACGATGAAACACGGGAAATCATGAAAGAGGTCGTGCGCAACGACGCGCTGGACCGGGTGCTTATCGGTCTTGATTTCTTCGATGCCTCCATCAACCGTGTGGCAGCCTGGGTGGTGGGCACGCGCAGCGCGCAGAAGGCGCTGTTGTTTGCTCTGCTGCAGCCGGATGAAAAGCTCAGGCAGCTGCAGGACGGGGCGAACTTCACAGAGAAAATGGTGCTGATGGAAGAAGCGAAGACGCTTCCCTTCGGTGACGTCTGGGCAGAATACTGCCGCCGGCAGGGCGTGCCCGCAGACGGAGATTGGTATGCCGCGGTGACACAGTACGAAAAAGAAGTTTTAAGCAGAAGAGGGTAACAGCAATGGGAATTTTGGATGTAAAGATCGTGCAGGACTATATCCGCATGTGCACGGACGGTTGGAAGCAGGGCTGGCACGAGCGTAACGGCGGAAATCTGACCTACCGCATGCGGCCGGAGGAGGTAGAGCAGTGCCGTCTTTACTTCCGAACGGCGGGAGAATGGGTGAGCATGGGTGTAACGGGGAAGAACCTGGCGGGGGAATACTTTCTCACCACGGGCAGCGGCAAGTATTTCCGCAACGTCGCGTTGGACCCGGCACATAATATCGGTATCGTAGAGATCGACAGCGCAGGCGGAGCCTGGCGTATCGTATGGGGCCTGGAAGACGGCGCAAAGCCGACCAGCGAATTCCCGAGCCACTTTATGAACCACAGCGTGCGTGCGGCCGCGACGGAGGGGGTATACCGTGTTATTTATCATGCCCACACGCCGAACCTGATCGCTATGACATATGTCCTGCCGCTGACGGCGCGGGATTTCACCCGTGCCTTGTGGCAGAGCGCCACAGAATGCCCGGTGGTTTTCCCGGGCGGTGTGGGCGTCGTACCCTGGATGGTGCCGGGCGGCGCAGACATCGCCATAGCTACGTCGGAATTGATGAAACAGTACGACGCAGCGGTATGGGCGCATCACGGTTTGTTTTGTTCCGGCCCGGATTTTGATACCACCTTCGGCTTGATGCATACCATTGAAAAGGCGGCACAGATATGGGTTCTGGCACAAAGCGCAGGGCAGGGGAAAATATGTCAGACCATCTCGGACGACAATCTGCGCGCCATCGCAGGAGAATTCGGTGTTACGCTTAACGAGGCGTTTCTTGACTGAGCCTGTGCGTAAAAAACGGCTGGCTGTGCTGCGCAAAAAATCCGCTTGCGTCCTGCAAGCCTGCGTGCTATAATGGCATCAGGCTGAAAAGGCATATATTTCCAATTTTGCTTTTGTGCCTTGGAATGCCGGACAGAAAGAAGAAATAAATGGAGGTTTTGCTGCAATGAAGAAATATGTCTGCACTGTTTGCGGGTACATCTACGATGAGGCGGCTGGCGACCCCGATAACGGCGTGGAGCCGGGCACCAAGTGGGAGGATGTTCCCGAAGACTGGGTCTGCCCTGTTTGCGGCGTGGGCAAAGATCAGTTTGAAGAAGCCTGATTTTTGAAGCAACTGAATAAATGCCCTCCGGCAGAGTATTCCGCCGGAGGGCATTTTTACATACTTATATACAGGGAAACGCGCTGCTGTGATCGGGAACTATTTTGCAAAGCAGCCCCGTCCCAAATATCTGGCGCCGGAGCCAAGCTCTTCTTCGATGCGCAGCAGCTGGTTGTATTTGGCCACGCGTTCGGTGCGGCTGGGTGCGCCTGTTTTGATCTGGCCGGCATTCAATGCTACGGAAAGATCCGCGATGGTGGTATCCTCTGTCTCGCCGGAGCGATGAGAGACGATGGCTGTATAGCCGGCGCGTTTCGCCAGCTTGACAGCCTGCATGGTCTCTGTCAGAGTACCGATCTGATTCAGTTTAATAAGGATAGAATTCCCGCATTTCCGGTCGATGCCTTTCTGAAGACGCTGCGTGTTGGTGACAAAAAAGTCGTCTCCCACCAACTGCACCTGGCTCCCCAGCACCTCCGTGAGCTTTTTCCACCCGTCCCAGTCCTCTTCATCCAACGCGTCCTCAATCGACCGGATGGGATATTTTTCGCACAGAGCTTTCCAGTGCTCGATCAGTTCATCTGTGGTGAAGTGCGTTTTTTTCTTTGGCAGGAAATAGCCGTTTTCATCTTTCCATTCGCTGGAGGCTGCGTCCATAGCCAGTACAAAATCCTCGCCGGGGCGGTAACCAGCAGCCTCAATGGCGCGCAGCAGATATTGGATGGCTTCTTCGTCGCTCTCAAGATTCGGCGCGTAGCCGCCTTCGTCGCCGACAGCGGTGGAGTGCCCTTCCGCTTTCAGAATCGCGGCCAGTTTGTGGAACACCTCGGTGCACCAACGAAGCCCCTCGTGAAAACTGGGCGCGCCTACCGGCATGATCATGAATTCCTGTACATCGATATTATTGGCTGCGTGCGCGCCGCCGTTGAGAATGTTCATCATCGGTACAGGAAGTACATCGGCGCTGACGCCGCCCAAAAACCGGTACAGGGGAAGGCCCAGCGCGTTTGCCGCGGCCCGGGCACTGGCGAGAGAAACCGCCAAAATCGCGTTTGCGCCAAGCCGGGATTTGTCCGGCGTACCGTCCAGGCGAAGCATGGCCGTGTCGATCGCCCCGGTATGGGAAGCGTCCATGCCAGTCAGTGCGGCGCATATTTCAGTGTTGATATTTTTCACAGCGCGCAGCACGCCCTTTCCGCCGAAACGGGCGGGGTCTGCATCGCGCAGCTCCAAAGCTTCAAATTGTCCGGTCGAAGCGCCGCTGGGGACGGCAGCTGTGCCGCTGACGCCGTTTTGCAAAAGGACGACCGCCTCAACCGTGGGGTTTCCCCGGGAATCAATAATTTCGCGTCCGTGAATGCTTTGAATCATTAAGCTCATAAAAGCGCTCCCTTTCCATAATGTCTCAATAAAACGATTAGCATATGCTAACTGTTTTAAGTATACCTGATAAGTATGAATGATTCAAGGGGAATTTGGCGCATATCAAAAAAATTGGGGCAATATTCCGGCAGGGAGCAGAAAAGGCAGCGGCAGGTATCTGCCGCTGCCCAACAGGATATACACAGTCTGTTCAGCGTGTACCTGGGTCCTCGGAGTTTTTCTGTGCATGGAGCAGCAGTTTTTCAAAAGTTTCCTCGCTCAGGTCATGCTCAACTTTGCAGGCGTCTGCCGCAGCGGTCTCCTGGCTCACGCCCAGGCGGACAAAGAATTCCGTCAGCAGCTTGTGGCGGCCGTAAATTCGGGCTGCAATTTTGTGGCCCGCGGGTGTGAGGGTGATAAAACCTTCAGCATCCACTTCGATATAGCCGTTTTCCCGCAGCTTTTTCATGGCGATGCTGACACTCGCTTTGGTATAATCCAGCTCGTTCGCAATATCAATGGAGCGCACGAAGCCTTTGCGCTCTTTTAACATTAAAATGCTTTCCAAATAATCCTCGGATGATTCATGGATCTGCATGCGTGTGCCTCCCTTTGACACATTATTGATAATTAAAGAGTAGCATAATCCCGAACTTTTAGCAAGTTCGGGAAAAATGGAGCAAAATTGTGGGGTTAGGTATTGACAACTTTGGTTAGTCGTGGTAAACTTCATGCTGTTGAAAGAGGTTAGTTAAAGCTAACTTTTGCGCTTGAACAGCGTTTGGGAAGGAGGCAAAGAGAGTGATGCCTTTGACGATGGCAAAACCGGGCGAAACGGTGACGATTCGAAAAATTACCGGCAAGGACGAAGTGCGTCAGCATCTGGCGGAGTTGGGATTCGTAGTAGACGGTTCTGTCACGGTGGTGAGCGAGATTGCGGGAAATCTGATTCTTCAGGTGAAGGAAAGCCGTATCGCGCTGGACAGAACATTGGCGAACCGTGTGATGATTTAAAGGAGGAACCGAAATGAAAACACTGAAGGACGCAAAGGTGGGAGAGACCGTAAGGGTGAAAAAACTGTACGGCGAGGGCCCGGTAAAGCGGCGTATCATGGACATGGGAATCACCAGAGGCGTTGACCTGCATGTGCGCAAGGTAGCCCCGCTGGGTGATCCGATGGAGCTGAACGTGCGCGGATATGAACTGAGCGTACGCAAGGCTGATGCGGAAATGATCGAGGTTGAATGAGTGTCCGTTTTTGCAAAGGGGTTAGTGTAAGCTAACAACTGCTGGCGGCTCATGAATAAGAGGAGGCAGAGAAATGAGTATCACCATTGCGCTTGCCGGAAACCCGAACTGCGGCAAGACAACCATGTTCAATGACCTGACAGGGTCAAATCAGTACGTTGGCAACTGGCCTGGCGTTACCGTGGAAAAAAAGGAAGGCCGGTTGAAGGGGCATAAGGATGTCGTCATCCAGGATCTGCCCGGCATTTATTCCCTCAGCCCCTATACTCTGGAGGAAGTGGTCGCTCGCGGATTTCTGGTGAAAGAAAAACCGGATGCGATCATCAACATTGTGGACGGCACCAACGTGGAGCGCAATCTTTACCTTACCACACAGCTGCTGGAGCTGGGTATCCCTGTGGTCATCGCGGTGAATATGATTGATATCGTGCGCAAAAACGGAGACAAAATCGACCTCGCGAAGCTGGGCGCAGAGCTTGGATGCGCGGTGATGGAAACGAGCGCCTTGAAGGGCGAGGGCAGTATGGCGGTTGCGGAAAAAGCCATCGCCATCGCCTCGGGCCGCGCGGCCAATGAGCAGCCCCATGTGTTTACGGGAAGTGTGGAGCATGCCATTGCCCACATCGAAGAATCCATCTCCGACAAAGTGGATGCGCAGAACCTGCGCTGGTACGCTATCAAGCTTTTTGAGCGCGATGAAAAAGTGGCTGCGGAGCTGGACCTCGGCAGCCGTCTGATGACGCATTTGGAGACACATATCAAAGACTGCGAAAAAGAGCTGGACGACGATGCGGAAAGCATCATCACAAACCAGCGTTATGCATACATCAGCAAGGTTGTAGACCGCTGTGTGAAAAAGAAGGCGACCAGACACAGCATGACGGCTTCCGACAAGATCGACCGTATCGTAACAAACCGCGTTCTGGCGCTGCCGATTTTTGCCGTAGTCATGTATCTGGTCTATTGGATCGCCATGGGGCCGTTCGGCAGCTTTTTGACGGACTGGACCAACGATGTGCTGTTCGGTGAGATCGTGCCGAACGCGCTGGGAGGCTTTTTGGAGAGCATCGGCGTGGCGGGCTGGCTGTACGGCCTGATCATGGACGGCATCGTGGCAGGCGTGGGCGCGGTGCTGGGCTTTGTGCCTCAGATGCTTGTACTGTTCCTGATGCTCTCCGTTCTGGAGGACATCGGTTACATGGCCCGCATTGCATTTATTCTGGACCGTGTTTTCCGCAAATTCGGCCTCTCGGGAAAGAGCTTCATCCCAATGCTCATCGGCTCCGGCTGCGGCGTGCCGGGTGTTATGGCGTCCCGCACCATTGAAAATGACCGCGACCGCAAGATGACCATTATGACCACCTGCTTTATCCCGTGCGGTGCGAAAATGCCCATCATCGGCCTGTTTGCGGGAGCGTTGTTCGGCGGCAGCGGCCTTGTGGCTGTAAGTGCATACTTCATTGGTGTGGCAGCTATTGTTATCAGCGGCATTATGCTGAAGAAAACAAAGCCTTTCGCGGGCGAACCGGCGCCCTTTGTCATGGAACTGCCCGCTTATCATGTGCCAAGTGCGAAAAACGTGCTGCATGCCACATGGGAGCGTGGCTGGAGCTTCATTAAACGCGCAGGCACCATCATTCTTGCTTCCTCCGTTGTATTGTGGTTTCTGCAGGGCTTTGGCTTTACGGACGGCTCCTTTGGCATGGTGGAGGACAACAACAGCAGCCTGCTTGCTGTTGTCGGCAGCGCTGTGTCCTTCATCTTTGCGCCGCTTGGCTTTGGTGATTGGCAGTCCACCGTGGCTACCGTCACAGGCCTGATTGCCAAGGAAAACGTGGTGTCGACTTTCGGCGTGCTGTTTCATGTGGGCGAAGAAGTTGCGGAAGATGACGCGAATCTCTGGTCTGCCGTCGCGCTGCATTATACGCAGCTGTCCGCATACAGCTTTATGCTGTTCAATTTGCTGTGTGCGCCGTGCTTCGCCGCTATGGGCGCCATCAAGCGCGAAATGAACAACGGGAAATGGACGCTCGCGGCCATCGGATACATGTGTGTGTTTGCCTATGCTGTTTCGCTCATCACCTATCAGTTGGGAGGTCTTATCACAGGCGAGACTGCGTTCGGGGTCGGCACTGTTGCCGCTCTGTTGGTTCTTGCATTCCTGATCTACATGCTGGTACGCCCCAATCAATACAACGCGGATTATAAGCGCGGTGGGGCAGCCTCCGGCAAGCTGAACGGCAAGATCAATGTTTGATGATGCCGTGTTTTGATTCCGGTTCTTCCGGGGTGCCCGTAAAGGCCGCTGCACGTGCGCTGCGGCGGCCTTTGCTTTGGAAAAGGAGGTTCGTTATGATGACTGCGGTCGTTTTGGTTCTGCTGACATTGTGCGTGTGCTTCGGCATCCGCTCCTATGCAAAGAAACTGCGGCAGGGCGGCGGCTGCTGCGGCGAACGGGAGCCGGCAGAAAAAAAGGTGCGCGTGGCGGACCGGAACAGGAGCCATTATCCCTATCATGCTGTTCTGAAAATAGACGGCATGGTGTGTGCAAATTGCGCGCGCCGTGTGGAAAATGCCATCAACCGCATGGACGGATACTGGGCTGAGGCGGACGTGGCCGGCGCGCGGGCAAACGTGCACTGCAAGGAAAAGCCGGATCTGGGACAGTTGAAAGAAGCTGTCCGGGCGGGCGGCTATACGGTGTTGTCTGCGGAATGCGCCGAAGACGCGCGTCACGCCGGCTAGCATGGTGCTGCACGCAAAAGATTTTCGGTGTGTTTTGTTTGACTTTTTCGCGGGCTTGTGCTATATATAAAAGGTACAAGGAAAAAGGCGCTGATGGAGACAGTAAGCACCGTGCAAAAGCCAAAGCGAACCGGGGAGAGTGGAAGCCCGGTGCAAGTAGTACTCTGCCGAATATCCCTCCGGAGCTGCAGGCTGAACCGCTAGTAAGCCATGCCGGTTTTTCACCGTTATCGAAAGCGCGTATGCTGGTACGCTGCAATAGGTGGTTCGCGAAGCAATGTCTTCGTCCTGTTCGCAGGACGGAGGCATTTTTTTGTATTTGACAGTGAAAGACGTTTCAAAAGCAGGAACGCATGCGGTAAGCGCCGTCGTGTGTGGTTTCATAAAAAAGCAAACTTGCTGCAGGAGGATTTTGACGTGTTGTATGACAAGGTATCCGCAAATCTGAATTTTATCGAGCGGGAAAAGGCTGTGGAGAAGTTCTGGGAGGACAACCAGATCTTCGAAAAGAGCATCGACTCGCGCAGAAACGGCCGGACATATACATTTTATGACGGCCCGCCGACAGCCAACGGAAAACCCCATATCGGCCATGTGGAAACACGCGCCTTTAAGGATATGATCCCGCGTTATCACGCGATGAAAGGCTGCATGGTGCCCCGTAAGGCAGGATGGGACACGCACGGCCTGCCTGTGGAGCTGGAGGTGGAAAAGCTCCTGGGGCTGGACGGCAAGGAACAAATCGAGGAATACGGCCTGGAGCCGTTCATCCAGAGGTGTAAGGAGAGCGTTTGGAAATACAAGGGCATGTGGGAGGATTTTTCTCACACGGTTGGTTTTTGGGCGGATATGGAGCACCCTTATGTCACTTATGATAACGCCTACATTGAATCCGAGTGGTGGGCGCTGAAAAACATTTGGGAAAAGGGCCTGCTTTACAAGGGATTTAAAATCGTGCCCTATTGCCCGCGATGCGGGACGCCGCTGTCCAGCCATGAAGTGGCACAAGGGTACAAGGACGTGAAGGAGCGCTCCGCCATCGCCAAATTCAAGGTGAAGGAGGAAGACGCTTACATCCTTGCGTGGACGACCACGCCCTGGACGCTGCCTTCCAATGTTGCACTGTGCGTACACCCGGATGAGCGTTATGTCAAGGTGCGCATGAACGGGGACGGCACCGTCTATTATCTGGCGGAGGCTCTGGCGGATACCGTACTGGGCGAGGGCGCTTATACGGTGCTGGAGGCCTATACAGGACGCGATCTGGAATATAAAGAATACGAGCCGCTGTTCGCATTCGTACAGCCGAAGGAAAAGTGCTGGTATGTGGTATGTGACGGTTACGTCACGCTGACGGACGGCACGGGCATCGTGCATATCGCGCCGGCTTTCGGTGAGGACGATGCGAATGTGGGACGTAAATACGGCCTGCCGCTGGTGCAGCTTGTGGACGCAAAGGGCGAGATGACCAAAGAAACCCCTTGGGCGGGTATGTTCTGCAAAAAAGCGGACAAGGAAGTGCTCAGGGATCTGGAAACGCGCGGCCTGCTGTTCAGCGCGCCGGTATTTGAGCATAGCTATCCGCACTGCTGGCGCTGCGGCACACCGCTCATCTACTATGCCCGCGATTCCTGGTTCATCAAAATGACGGAGGTAAAGCAGGATCTCATCCGCAACAACAATACCGTCAACTGGGTGCCGGAGAGCATCGGCAAGGGTCGCTTTGGAGACTGGCTGGAAAACGTGCAGGATTGGGGTATCAGCCGCAACCGTTATTGGGGCACGCCGCTGAATATTTGGGAATGCGAGTGCGGTCACCGCCATTCTGTCGGCAGCATCGAAGAACTGAGATCCATGTCCGATAATTGCCCGGACAAGATCGAGCTGCACCGGCCGTATATCGATGCGGTCACCATTAAGTGCCCGCACTGCGGCAAGCAGATGAAACGTGTTCCCGAGGTCATCGACTGCTGGTTCGATTCGGGCGCCATGCCTTTTGCACAGCACCATTATCCCTTTGAAAACAAGGAGTTGTTCGAGCAGCAGTTTCCGGCGGATTTTATTTCTGAATCCGTGGATCAGACCCGAGGCTGGTTCTATTCGCTGCTGGCTATCTCCACGCTGATTTTCAACAAGGCGCCCTATAAGAATGTCGTTGTCACGGGGCTGGTACAGGACGAAAACGGCCAGAAGATGTCTAAGTCCAAGGGCAACGCGGTCGATCCGTTCGAGGCGCTGGCGAAGTACGGCGCGGACGCCATTCGCTGGTATTTTTATACGAACGGGGCGCCTTGGCTGCCCAAACGCTTTTCAGACAAAGGCGTGCAGGAAGGCCAGCGCAAGCTGATGGGTACGCTGTGGAACACCTATGCATTCTATGTGCTGTATGCCAACATCGATGCATTCGACGCTACGAAATATGCGCTGGAATACGACAAATTGTCTGTGATGGACAAATGGATCTTGTCCAAAATGAACTCTATGGTAAAATCCGTGGATGAAAATCTGGCAGCTTACGCCATTCCCGAGGCGGCGCGCAGCTTGCAGGAGTTTGTGGATGATCTGAGCAACTGGTACGTGCGCCGCAGCCGCGAACGGTTCTGGGGCAAAGACATGCCGCAGGATAAGATCAACGCCTATATGACGCTGTACACCGCTCTTGTGACCACAAGCAAGGCTGCCGCGCCCATGATCCCTTTCATGGCGGAGAGCATCTACCAAAATCTGGTGCGCAGCCTGGATAAGGGCGCGCCGGAGAGCGTTCACTTGTGCGGTTTCCCCGAAGCGGACGAGCGCCGCATCGACGCGCAGCTGGAGCGGGATATGGACCTTGTGCTCAAAATCGTGGTGCTGGGCCGGGCGGCGCGCAACGGTTCAAACCGTAAGAACCGC
>OMAC01001116.1_pt1 | contig 11843 bp, 10 predicted proteins | sample 1644561 | NCBI WGS metagenome assembly OMAC01 (sample SAMEA103958144, study PRJEB25191) | human gut metagenome
GATGTCTGTATTGCTAAATACTTTACTACTATCTTGCTCATAGTATAAAATTTTTAAATGCTCATCATCCAACATTTTTTTATTCCATTCTTTTGGTGTAGAACCTGCATTGCTTAGAAATCTTGCTGGATGAATCATTTCCACTTTATCTGCAATTTGATAAGCTGAATCTAAAAACTTATTGTAAACTGGCGGTGCAAACGTATCATTTTCTCCTGTTGTTATATCCTGATACGGCGGATTTCCAATCACAAAATCAAATTTCATCTCATCTACCTTCCTTCATGCTTTTGTATGTCAGTGACTTATCGCTACGCCAGTCATAGATCCGGCAGTACACTTCTTCCGGGTCTTCTATATCCTGCTTTCTCGGCTCATCTGCTACCACAAAGTCAAATAGACTGAATTGATGGTATTCCTCTTTAGGCTTTCCAAAAGGGATTGTCCCGGATATTCCATCCATCTGCCACAGATTCCAGACAATAACATTCACAATCTTTCGCAATTCTGCATCTGTTGGAACTCTATCCCACCTGTCCTGCATATAATCTAGAAAAGTTATAAGCAAATTGATTCTTGCAATCAGAAGGCTATCTCCCTGAAATTCATATCCGTACACACTCTGATATGCTCGAAGCACCCATCTGAACCATTCAGTTTCACTGTCTGTATTTTCATTTACCACACGCAGTTTTCTGTCTAAAATTCCTATCCGCTGCCTAATCTCAAGAAGTTCTCCGGTAGCTGCATCATAGCGCGACACGATGTAGGGAGCTTCTCCACAGGTAATCTCAAGCCTTTTGGAATCGACATATTTTTTCCATCCATCCTCTGTGTCAAAATTCACTTTTTCTGTGTTTACCAGCCACCCTTGACCCTGTTCAATATTGAAAACATTTTTTCTTCCAAACCATTCCTCATCACAATGGTTATTCATTTTGTTGCATATCCACGATGGCGTAAACACCTCTGCTTTCGATCTGGTACGCTCCTGTTGTTGTTCCTTATTCTTTAGCACTCTCGGCTGTATCTCATATTGCGTAAATCCCTTTAAGATTTCTTCTGTCATCTGCTCAGTTTCCTTGATTGGAGTACCTTTGGAACTATATACCGATGTCGCAAATATAATATTTTTCTTTGCAATCGTACTTTCAAAGTTCAATTAAAGTTTAATTTCATACTTAAAAACAGATGGGTTCATACTTTATATTCGCCCTTGTACTGACGGTGCTGTACATCGTCTATTTCGCGGTCAATATCATCCGTGACCTGTATGGAAAGAAGGGAACGGAGAAGACTGACGAGGAAGTTTTCGACCTCGGTCCGATGGATGCCACGGAAGAGAGTGTCGAGGTTTCGGAGAACGAGACCGGGTTCAAAATCGGAAATGAAACATACGGCACGGAGGCCGTACCTGCCGCTTCGCCTGCCGCCCAAAACGGCGACACCGGGAAAAAAGATGGAACAGCCAAGGATCGGCTCGAACGGCTGAAAGCCAAGGCAGAGGCACAGATGGAAAAAGTCGCACCCTACCTGTTCGACGGCTTTACCGACGAAGAGATGTATAAGGCAATGATTTCCAAAGGACGCTTGGACAACCGTCCCAGCCTGAAATGGAGACCGGTCAAAGATAAGCTGTAAGATGTCGAAAACGAAGAAGATACTATGTGCGCTTTGTTCCATCATCCCCTGTTCGGCTCTGGCGAAAAGCGGCAGCGTGAATTACAGTTGGGGGGCGGATGCGCTGGCGACGATGCACGACTACGTGGTAACGATGATGTTCTACGTCCAAGCTCTCTGTTGTGCCATCGCCGGGATTTGTGTGATTGTGTCCGGATTCCAGATTTACGTAAAGATGAACACGGGCGAGGACGGCATTACCAAGTCCGTCGTAACGCTTGTGGGCGCGTGCCTGTTCCTGATCGGTGCCTTCCTTGTCTTTCCTGCCTTTTTCGGCTATCGCATATAGAAACGGGATGCAGGAATGAGGTGCCGCCATAACGATTCGAAAGAACTGCAATACTTACCCTAAAATAAATAATCATGTTTCAAAAAACAAAAAGACAAATGAAAAGAATGTTTTCTGCTAAAAAGGTACAGATGCTCACACTGATGTTGCTGTGTGGCACGACGGCCGTCATGGCCCAAAACTCCGCAGGCGATTACTCCGCCGGTACGACCGCACTGGCGACCGTGACGGAGGAAATCGCCAAGTACGTCCCCGTCATGGTCAAACTGTGTTACGCCATTGCCGGTGTAGTGGCTATCGTAGGCGCTATCTCGGTGTACATCGCCATGAACAACGAGGAACAGGACGTGAAGAAGAAGATCATGATGGTGGTCGGTGCCTGCATTTTCCTGATTGCCGCAGCACAGGCCCTGCCGATGTTCTTCGGAATCAGTGCCTAAAACGGTCGCACGATGAAAGGCAAGGACGAACGCTATCCCGACTACCCGCTGTTCAAGGGCCTGCAACGGCCTTTGGAGTTCATGGGTATTCAGGGACGCTACATCTACTGGGCGGCGGGCGTTGCCGGCGGAGCCATCGTCGGATTTATCATCGCCTACTGCCTCGTGGGTTTCGTGGCCGGACTGGTCGTGCTGGTTGCGGTCGTCTCGACGGGTATTGCGCTTATCATGCTCAAACAGCGGAAAGGGCTGCATACCAAGAAAGACGGTCGCGGAGTGTATATCTACGCCCACTCGAAGAAACTGTGAGAAGAAAAGAAAAACCATCACGGGCAATGTGTGGTCTTGTTGAATGTTGAACGCGGGCCGGCCGCCTGAAATCCGGGCGGACCGGCCTTTTTTATTGTATTTTGAAATGACCTTGTACATCATTCTACTTTTTATCGCCCTGTGTGCCGGCATGGCCCTGTCGGTCTATACGTTCGGTACCGGAGGCAAGCGTAAGCGTATCTTTCAGGACATCTATTTTTCCGTGGAAGATACGAACGGCGTGGGCGTGCTGTACACCAAGACGGGCGAATATTCAGCCATCCTGAAAATAGAGAATCCCGTGCAGAAATACTGTGCGAACATCGACAGCTACTACGAGTTCACGCACCTTTTCACCGCCCTCGCGCAGACGCTCGGCGAAGGATATGCCCTGCACAAACAGGACATCTTCATCCGGAAACAGTTCGAGAACGAGACGGGGGACAAACACGAGTTCCTCTCATCGGCCTACTTCCGTTACTTCAAGGGGCGTAACTATACGGACAGCGTGTGTTACCTGACCATCACGCAGGAGGCGAAGAAGAGCCGCCTGTTCTCGTTCGACAACAAGAAGTGGCGCGACTTTCTGGTCAAGATACGCAAAGTGCATGACCAGCTGCACGATGCCGGGGTACAGGCCAGGTTCCTGAACAAAGCCGAAGCGAGCGAATACGTAGACCGCTATTTCGCCATGAACTTCAAGGACCGGATCGTGTCGATGACCAACTTCAAGGCGGACGACGAAACGGTCTCGATGGGCGACAAACGCTGCAAGGTATATAGCCTTGTCGATGTGGACTGCGCCGCACTGCCCTCACTGATACGGCCTTACACCAATATAGAGGTCAATAACACGGATATGCCCGTGGATCTGCTGGCTGCCATCGACAACATTCCGAATGCGGAGACTGTCGTCTATAACCAGATTGTCTTCCTGCCCAACCAGAAAAGGGAACTGGCCCTGCTGGACAAAAAGAAGAACCGGCACGCCAGTATTCCCAATCCGAGCAACCAGATGGCCGTGGAGGACATCAAGCGGGTGCAGGAGGTCATCGCGCGGGAAAGCAAGCAGCTCGTGTACACCCATTTCAACCTGATCGTCGCTGTACCGGCCGATACGGACCTGCAAAAATGCACGAACCACTTGGAGAATGCTTTCGGACGTATGGGTATCCACATTTCCAAAAGGGCGTACAACCAACTGGAACTGTTCGTGAACTCGTTTCCGGGCAACTGCTACGGCATGAACGAGGACTATGACCGCTTCCTGACGCTGGGTGACGCGGCGATGTGCTTGATGTATAAGGAGCACATACAGCACAGCGAGGAGACACCGCTGAAAATCTATTACACAGACCGCCAAGGCGTGCCGGTGGCTATCGACATCACGGGAAAGGAGGGGAAAAACAAGCTGACGGACAACTCGAACTTTTTCTGTCTCGGTCCTTCAGGCAGCGGCAAGAGCTTCCACATGAACTCGGTCGTGCGCCAGCTTTACGAGCAGGGCACGGACGTGGTGATGGTCGATACGGGTAACAGCTACGAGGGGCTTTGCGAGTATCTGGGCGGCAAATACATCAGCTATACGGAAGAGCGGCCTATCACGATGAACCCGTTCCGCATCAACCGGGCGGAGATGAACGTGGAGAAAACGGGCTTCCTGAAAAACCTCGTGCTACTGATATGGAAAGGCTCGCAGGGTACGGTCACGAAGACGGAGGACCGCCTGATAGAACAGGTCATCACGGAGTATTACGACACCTTTTTCAACGGTTTCGACGGCTTCACGTCGCTGCAACGGGAGGATTTGCGTAAGGGGCTGCTCATCGACGACCGCAACCGTACCGAGAAGCGGGACGAGGACGAAGCAGAGCGTGCCGGGCGTATCGAGCGCATGATTGACGAGATGGAACGCCGCCGTAAGGAGTTGAAAGTGGAAGAACTGTCGTTCAACTCGTTCTATGAGTTTTCCGTACAGCGCATCCCCGACATCTGTACCGAGAACCACATTTCGGGCATCGACATATCGACGTACCGTTACATGATGAAGGACTTCTACCGGGGCGGCAATCATGAAAAGACACTGAACGAGAACATGGACAGTTCACTGTTCGACGAGACGTTCATCGTCTTCGAAATCGACAGTATAAAAGATGATCCTCTCCTTTTCCCTCTTGTCACCCTGATTATCATGGACGTATTCTTACAGAAGATGCGTATCAAGAAGAACCGAAAAGTCTTGGTCATCGAAGAGGCGTGGAAGGCCATCGCCTCGCCGCTCATGGCCGAGTACATCAAATTTATGTACAAGACGGCCCGTAAGTTCTGGGCCTCGGTCGGTGTGGTGACACAGGAGATACAGGACATCATCGGCAGCCCTATCGTCAAGGAAGCCATCATCAACAACTCCGACGTGGTGATGCTGCTTGACCAGAGCAAGTTCCGCGAGCGGTTCGATGAAATCAAGGCTATTCTCGGACTTACCGACGTGGACTGCAAGAAGATATTCACCATCAACCGGCTGGAAAACAAGGAAGGGCGCAGCTTCTTCCGAGAGGTGTTCATCCGCCGGGGGACGACCAGCGGCGTGTACGGTGTAGAAGAACCAAGAGAATGTTACATGACCTACACCACAGAGCGGGCGGAGAAAGAAGCCCTGAAACTCTACAAGCGGGAATTGCGGTGCAGCCATCAGGAAGCTATCGAGGCGTACTGCCGGGACTGGAACGCCAGCGGTATCGGAAAGTCCCTGCCGTTCGCCCAAAAGGTCAACGAGGCCGGGCAGGTATTGAACCTTCATGTAAAACAATAACAATCAAATCATCAATTACAGAAAATGGAAAAGATAGACATCAGCCAAAGTGTGAAGACACTTGAGTTCGGGAGCAAATATGAAGCCCGTATCCAACGGATATTCCGTGAGTTCGACATCAAAACCATCCGGGATTTGTGCCAATGGCCCGGAAAGGACTTGGTAAGGGTACGCGATATGGGAAGAAAAAGCATCGAGGAAATAGAGGATGTTCTGGAAAGGTACAATCTCCGGTTGGGAATGCCCGGTAAGGAACTGGACGAATACGCCGGTATCGGAAATTCCGTACAGGACGAGGAAGAAGAGGCGAAGTGGGAACAACGCAGGTACGAGATTGCCAAGGAGGTATTCATACATCACCGTCTGGTGGCAAATTCCGCCGTATATGAGGCCGACGAACTGATACGTGCACTAAGAGGCATGACGCGCCGTTGACTGGGGCTGTTTTTAACCGGGGAGGAATCCATGATGAAACGGCTGTCACTTATCCTTATGCTCCTGTCGCTCATTGTCGTACAGCAGGTCCACGCGCAGTATTACAGCGTGAACTACGACGCCCGCACGGTGGCGGCAATGGCTACCGCTTTCGGTACGGAAGCCGTGGCGGAAAGCTATTACCGGGAGCAGGTCGATGACATACTCAAGCACTACAACGCGGCGGAAGTGGCCACGGCGGGGATTTTTGCCTCCAAGTTCTTGGAGCATAAAGCCTTTTCCGACCTCGGTATCTGGAACAGCAGTACGGAGAACTACTACTACCGCCGCATTTACCGCATGGTCTCGGAGAAGATCATACCCAAGATATGGGTGGTGGCGAAACTGATGCTCCGCTCACCGCAAACGGCTATCTACTGGGGCAGCTACCTGATGAAAATCTGCGACGAGACGAAAAGCCTGTGTATGCAGTTCGAGAGTGTAGTGACGAACAGCACGTTGGGCTTTTCGGACATCGTGTTTCTGGAAATCAACCGGAACATCGCCCCTCTGTTGAAACTCTCGGAGATAGGCGACATCGACTGGCAGCACATGCTGGACGACATCGCCAGCGTGCCGGGCAATTTCACCAAGGAGAACCTGCAACACGACATCGACAACCTCTACAACATGGGCGTCGGTCTCGCCTCGGCAGGTATCGGGAATATCGGCGACGCCCTGCTGCAGACCAGTTCGTTCCACGAGCTGATGGGCGGCAGGGTCAGCAAGGTCATTGACCTGTATGACCATTACGGTGCGCTCTTCGAGCAGGCGGAGCATGACCTCGGCGGCCTGCTGATTGACATGGTGGGCGGTGAGGACAACGTGGCGGGACTGTTCGATTTCAGCAACTACGACCTTACCTCGTGGATGACGGACTATCTGGACGAAACGGCAGGGAACTACTACACGCAACGGTGGTATATCGCAAGGCGCGAGCAAGGCAGCGTGTCGCTGTGCGACTACTATCCCCCAACGGACGACAACAGCATACTGAACGGCGGCGAGTGGACGCGCTTCGAGACGACCGACCCCGGCTTCTATCCCAATGCTTCGCAACGGGAGCAGGCGCTTGCCAATTCGGAACGGTACGCCGGGTGGTCGAGAAACCGGGTACAGCAGCTCAACAACCAGAACGACGGCTATACCTATAGTATCAACTACTGGCAGAACGGCTATATCATCAGCCGGGGCGGCAAACAAACGAAGAAAGCATACGCCTACGAAATCCATGTGAAGAAAAGCTGGAACCAGGAAGAGGTCGTCTATGAAGAGGTGTTCGATTCCTACTCGATGGACCTTAACACATTCAAAGCCGGGCTTAACGCCCGACTCTCGGAGTTCAACGATAACGAGGAGGGTTATACCTATTATATAGCTTCCGACGCACGGAACTACTATCAGGCAACGGATGCCGCCAAATTACAGGGCTGCGAAAGCGTGACCATCAGCGTAACCTGTTCGGACGGGGCTACGCTCGGTCAGGGCACGACGCAGTACAAGTGCCGAACGTGCGGCAAATCCCTGAATGCCCACTCGAAGGAGTGCGCCATGCAGACCACGGTCACGGAGAACGAACTGGACTTGTCCGAGCTGGACGCCATGCTGCAGGAGGCGGAGAACCAGGTGGCCGCCCTTCAGTCGCAAATCAACGCGTTGGAAAGCGAGAATGCCGACCTGCTGAAAAAAATCGCAGAAGCGAGCGTGGAAGATGCGGCGGTGTACCGGCAGCAGTACAACGCGAACAAGGCACAGATAGACCGCCTGAAAAGCGAGCTGTCCGAATGGCAGAAGAAACAACGGGAATACACCGACGCGAAAAACGAGGCGGCTGGCGATAACGACGTGGCGACGGACGACTACTACCGCATACCGGCCATCATGCAGGACTGCAAGACGGCTTACAGCCTCACATGGCAGGACGGCGGGGCATGGAACGGTTACACCTATGTCCGTAAGGCGACCATGCCGAATATCAACGGGGTCATCACATTCAAGGCGACGGTCTCGATAGCCCGCAAACCGAAATTTTTCCTTGGTATAAAGATACACCGTGCCATCGTGCAGATCAGTTGGGAACTGACCACGGAATATACCGACACGTATGTGGCCGACGTGCTGACGCTCGACCCGAACCTGTCGGACGCAGAGAAGACGAAACTGGTGAACGACCGGATTGCGGAAATTGCACGGGAGCATCCTTCGTGCAAGATCACGACGGAATATGCCCGTACCCCACCGTTGGAAGAAACCCCTACGGGAGAAGTGTACCACCTGCTGTGGTCGAGCGACCGGCTCGAAATCGCACGGGAAGTGGATTCCCGGATTACGATGATATATGCCGACCTCGTGTCGCTGGAGAAGATGATGCACTACAAACGGAGCATCATCGACGTGCTGAAGGACGTGCTGCCAGAATTGGATATGGACGAGGGACGCAGGCTGACGCTCGTGGAGGAATGCCACGAACGCTGGGTGGAGAATGCACGAAACCTGCGGAGCGGAAACGGCAGGAACGGCAAAGACAGCGGAAAGGAGGTGCGGCCATGAAACGTATCCTGCTGATGGCAGTCGTGCTGCTGGCTCTCCTGCCCGGCATTGCCAAGGCGCAATGGACGTTCGACATCGTGTCGGTAGAAGCCTACATCAACGACCACAAGACACAGCGCAGCCTGCTGCTGACCCGCAGTACACTGGAATACAGCAACAAGCTGCTGCACGAATACAGCCGTAAAGAGGTCGGCGAGTACAAGGAACTGAATGTGGACTTGGACCGCTACACCCGCGCCTTCGACGTCATCGACGTGATGTACCAGTCTTTGCGGACGGTGCTGAACGTGAAAAGTACCTATACCGCGGTGAGCGACCGTATCGGCGATTACAAGAAACTGTTGGAGGACTTCAACGAGAGAATCGTGAAACGGGGGCGCATCGACCCCGGTGACGCAGTGATACTGGCCATCAACGAGAAAGCGATACGGGACATCGCCAACGACGGGGAACAGCTATACAAGTCGGTGAGCGACCTCGTGCTGTATGCCACCGGGGCAGCGGCCTGCTCAACCTCTGACCTGCTGATGGTGCTGGAAGCGGTGAACACGTCGCTGGACGACATCGAACGGCACCTGAACCGGGCGTATATCGAGACGTGGCGGTACATACAGGTGCGTATCGGTTACTGGAAAGCGAAGATTTACCGTCCCAAGGTCAAGGAGATTATCGACGGGGCTTTCGGACGATGGCGCAAAGCGGGACGGCTGGATTATTAACGAACGATAAAAGGGAAAGAAGGCAGACTGTCTACAAGTTTGACTTCCATGCCATCGACATCGGGAAATAAAAACAGAGAAGGAATTTATAGTACGAACAAGCATATTGGGATTATAACCAATGGATAAATAGACATTTAGATTGATGCAATGGAAAAGATTGTTTTTGCGAAAGACATTACGTTATATAAAGCCGATTGCCTTGAAGTAATGCCTTTTCTTCCGGAATCAAGCATTGATTTGGTTTTATGCGATCCCCCTTTTGGAATTACAGCTTCACAGTGGGATAAAATAATACCATTCCCGGAAATGTGGAAAGAGATCAGGAGAGTCAGGAAAGAAAATGCACCTACGGTCTTATTTGGCAGCGAACCGTTCAGCAGCTTTCTACGCTGCGGCAATTTAGATGAATTTAAATATGACTGGGTTTGGGAAAAGTCAAAAGCAAGCAATTTTCTTCTCGCTAAAAAACAACCTCTAAAAGCACATGAGCTAATAAGTGTCTTTGGCAAAGGCAGAACCCCTTATTATCCAATCATGGAGGAAGGCGAGCCTTACGGGAACCGCACGAAGAGAGGAAGCAATTGGACAGGGATAAACAATGTACCCAATCCTACATTCAGGCATGAAAACAAAGGGACAAGATATCCACGAAGTGTGATATACTTCAAGACAGCGGAATCGGAAGGCAAAACGATTCATGTTAACCAAAAGCCGATTGCATTATTGGAGTATCTGATAAAAACATACACAAAGGAAGGAGATACGGTCCTTGATTTTGCATCGGGGAGCATGAGCACCGCAATCGCCTGTATCTATACGAATAGAAAATGTATTTGCATTGAAAAAGACGAAACACATTTCTCGCTGGGAGAGAAACGGGTCAGGAATGAATACCAGTATTTGGAAGCTCAAGAAAAGTATGACTATACGATACAAATAACTGTAAAATAACGAATAACCGGAAATTAATATGAACAGAATACTCTTACTCATGGCAGTCGCAACTGCTGCAACGAGCAGTGTCAAGGCGCAGTCGGTCACTTATAACCATGATTCACCGAAACAGAACCAGATTACGGTCATGGAGACCGGCACGGGCGCACTCTCGCCCGACCTCTATTACACGCTGCTGCACAACAATTACAAGAAGTCGGCGGCAAGCAAGAACAAACTGTCGTTCCGCACGCTGGCGGGTGTGAACCTGTACAACCAGACGGACGAGGCGGAAGCCATCGACTCGGCACTGGTCAAGCGGGCCGAAATCGAGGCACTGAATGTAGCCGACCGGCAGATTGACCTCGCGTGGCTGGCCGAGGGCGATAAGATAAACGCTCAAATGGAACGGCTTCAGCGCAACATCGACCGCATCCTCCTTGCCGGGGGCACAACGGACGACAGGGAGCGGTGGACGGAATACTACCACGTCTACCAGTGCGCCATTGACGCTACGAAGGACGCCTACATGCCCAACGCACAACGGAAGAAAGAGTACCTGCGAATCTACGAGGACGTGGTACGGCAGAACGAGATTCTGGTCGGCTACCTTGCCCGAAGACAGAACGCCACGGTCGCAAACGGGCTGCTGAATGCAACCGCCGATCGGCGACTGGACAAGGGCGGTATCGTCCGCGAGGCGATGGGCCGGTGGAACGAATCGCGTTTCGCCGTGCGAGGGGCGCAATCGGGCGGCGAAACTGATACGGGAGACGGAGACGAGACGGTAAACAGAAAGAACTAAAAACACACAACGTATGGCAGACGGAAATATTCTTTCGGATTTCGGTATCGACCTCTTGGAAGAGGAAATCGACGACGTGATTTTTCAGACCAACGAGTTCCTGACTGATGCGACCTTTACCGGCTCGCAAGGTCCATTCTGGTGGATTCTTCAAATGTGCATGGCACTGGCCGCCCTATTCGCCATCATCATGGCGGCAGGCATGGCGTACAAGATGATGGTCAAGCACGAGCCGCTGGACGTGATGAAACTCTTCAAGCCCTTGGCCGTGTCGCTTATCCTCTGCTGGTGGTATCCTCCGGCAGATACGGGCATGGCTGGCAGCGGGAGCAACTGGTGCTTTCTGGACTTCCTCTCCTACATACCGAACTGTATCGGCAGTTACACCCATGACCTGTACGAGGCCGAAGCCTCGCAAATCTCGGACAAGTTCGAGGAGGTGCAGGAATTGATTTACGTGCGCGACACGATGTACACTGCCCTGCAGGCACAGGCCGATGTCGCCCATACGGGTACGTCGGACCCAAACCTTATCGAGGCGACGATGGAACAGACAGGTGTGGACGAGGTTACGAACATGGAGAAGGATGCGGCGAAGCTGTGGTTCACCTCGCTGACTTCGGGGGTAATCGTGGGGATTGACAAAATCATCATGCTGATAGCCCTTGTAGTATTCAGAATCGGTTGGTGGGCTACCATCTATTGTCAGCAAATTCTTTTGGGAATGCTCACCATTTTCGGACCTATCCAATGGGCGCTCTCGCTCCTCCCCAAATGGGAAGGCGCGTGGGCGAAGTGGCTCACGAGGTATCTGACAGTGCATTTCTAC
>OMAC01001118.1_pt1 | contig 11824 bp, 8 predicted proteins | sample 1644561 | NCBI WGS metagenome assembly OMAC01 (sample SAMEA103958144, study PRJEB25191) | human gut metagenome
GAAGCCCTTGTATTTTGTTTCAAGCTTCTGTATCTGCTGTTTTGCAGGAACAATGTCGAACTTAGCACTCAGAGAGCCTGAATAGTTGCCCTTGCCGTATACATAAACGTTTGACGTGCCAACGTTCTTGTTGTTTGAGTATGAAACTGTGTAGTCAGTGCCGCTTGTAAGCGTCCTGCCTGCTACCTTTACTGTAACTGACGGAGTAATATTGCTTCCCGTGAATGAAACGCTTGAAGCCACTGAAACTGTTCCGCCTGCCATTGCACGCTTTGTGATAGTGAAGTTCTTTGATGTGTAACCTGTGTAGTCGCCCATGCCTGTCGCAATAACAGTTGTAACGCCAACGTTCAGATTGTTTCTGTATGAGATAGTGTAATCCTTGCCTTCCTGAAGCACCTTGCCGCCAAACGTAACTGTAGCCGCAGGCTTTTTGTATGTGCCGTCATAAACATAGCTTGTTTCTGAAAGCGTAATAAGTCCGTTGTTAAGGCTCTTCTTTGAAACAACTATCTTAACGTCCTTTGAAACGCTGTTATAACCATTTGCAGAAGCCGTAACAGTAACATATCCTGTGCCTGTCTTGAGAGCGGTCACGTTTCCGTTTTTGTCAACAGTGCATATTGACGGAGTCGTGCTTTTGTATGTGAGAACAGCGCCGCTTGTTGATGAGCTTGCGCCAATGTTCTTGCTCTGTCCCGCAACTATAGTAACGCTTGAAGAGCAGTTAAGATCTGCTTTTTTGCCGTAAGGCTTCATAAGAGCCTCGATAACGTCCTTTGCAGGGCTTGTAACAGTGTTGTTTTTTCTGTTTATGTAGCCGTGATATTCACTGTTGAGAACAATACTGCTTCCGTTGTATACTGCAAAAGCATTGTTGTCCCACAGTACGCATGGAATGTTGTTCTTCTTTGCAAGCGCAGTGTAGTCTGTTGCCCACTTTACACGCTCAGCAGTGTTGTTCTTGTCCGTTGAGCCAAACTCGCCGATAACAACAGGTATACCCTTGTCACGGAAATTGCTTTTCAGCGTGCTGAAAAGGTCCCGAAGCTCGTTCTTTATAGAAGATGTATATGTAGAGGTAGAGCCTGAACCAACATTCATTGCAAAGTTGTAAGGGCTGTAAGCGTGAACTGATACAGCGATGCGGTTTTTGTTGCCTGAGATATCTGTAGGAAGCTTGAAGCCTGAAACAGTTGCCCCGTCTATGGAAGCGTCATAACCAGGACACATGATAAGTCTGCCCCTGTTGTTTGAGCCTGTGTTTCTTATGGTGTCAACAGCCTTCTGATTGAGCCTGTTAATGCAGTCTATAGCGTCCTTTACCTCTGACGGAATGTTCCACTTGTCGAACCACCACTCATATCTTGTGCCAATAAGCCGAGGCTCGTTAAGGGTCTCAAATATAAGATGATAGTCATAATCCTTGAAATATTCTGCCGCCTGTGACCATACGCTCGTAACAAATTTCTCAGAGCTTGAATATGCAGAAGACCTTGGATAATATCCTGCTCCCGAAGCGCTTGCAGAAGACTTTGTGTCATGATGAATGTTGAGAATTACATACATATCGTTTTTGTAGCAGTAGTCAACTACTTCCTTTACTCTTGCAAGCCATGCTGAGTCGATAGTGTAGTTGTCACCCGATACGTGCTTGCCCCAAGAAACAGGCACTCTCACTGTGTTGAAGCCTAAAGACTTTACCTTGTCTATAAGAGCCTGAGTTGTTTTAGGATTGCTCCACGATGTTTCCGTGTCAAGACCCGAACCGCCTGTTGCGTCAAGAGAGTTGCCCAAATTCCAGCCCAGACCCATATCCTCAAGTATGGCTTCCGTGTCAGCGTTTTTGAGAGTATCTCCCGACAATGCCTGCGCATTTATATCCCCAAGGTCAAGACCAATAAATATGGTCATTGCCATTAAAAGAGATAAAATAAAGCTCAGGTATCTTTTTGATACTGATTTCATTCTTTCCCGTCCTTTCATATATAAAATATTAACCTCATCAGTACCTTTTATTATACCACATCTCTGTTCAAATTAGAATACGCTTATTAAACAAATAACGTACATTCTTTTTGTGTATAAATCTCATATGTTCATATTTTTAATCACTATATGAAAAAGTGTCGATTATTAGAGCTGATATAATTATACAATGTTAAAATTTTAGAGGATATTATCTGCAAAAAAATCAGATCTTGCTATTGAAAATGGAGCAGTATTGTGCTATAATCAAATGTGTTCAAAACTTTAGTCCAAAGAAAGGGAAGGTATATTTTATGAAAGTTAAACAGTGGCTTGCATCATCACTTGCAGTGCTGATGCTTGTTTCGACCGTGGGCTGCGGAGATAATTCCTCAAGCTCAAAGGCTGAAAGCAAATCAAACAACAGCTCTGCCGTTGTTTCGGAAACTGCAATGCCTGAAAAGGATTATGCAACAACGACCGACGGCTCAGCGAAAGTCAAGATCGACGGAACAAAATTCATGGTGGGCGACAAGGAGCTTTGGTTCAATGGAGTGAACGCTCCATGGGATAAGTGGAACGACTTTGGCGGAGGCTTTAATTTTGAGTTCTGGCAGGATCATTTCCAGAAGCTTCACAATTCAGGCGTAAATGCCGCAAGGATCTGGATAATCTGCAACGGCGACGTTGGTATGGCTATCTCAGCAGACGGTACATTTGACGGTGCAACAACAGCTCATTGGGAGGATCTTGACAATCTGTTCTATCTTGCAGAGCAGTATCAGATCTATATAATGGCAACAGTTCAGTCCTTTGATAACTTCAAGGATCAGAACCAGAATTATCAGGCTTGGAGAACGCTCATTCAGGACAGCGACAAGACAGATATGTTTGTAGATAACTATATAGTTCCTCTCGTTCAAAGATATGGCAAGAGCGATTATTTCTGGTCTGTGGACCTTTGTAACGAGCCTGACTGGATAGTTGAAAATGAAGAGTGTGGCAAGCTTGATTGGCTCTATCTGGAGCAGTATTATGCAAAGGCAGCCGCAGCTATCCATGCAAATTCAGACGTTCTCGTAACTGTGGGCATGGGTATGATAAAGTATAACTCCGACAGCCAGCAGGGCAACAAAATATCCGACAGCGAGCTTCAGACCGTTTTGAGCGGTGATAAGTATGACAAGAGCCTTGCCTATGTTGACTTTTATTCAACTCATTGGTACACTTGGATGCAGGGAATGTGGGGATATCCTTTCAGCGAATCTCCAACAGACTTTGGCCTTGACGGTACAAAGCCTTGCGTTATAGGCGAATGCCCAGCCGTTGCAAGCGACAGCGATTTCGACATCACCTCAGCTTATGAGGACGCTTACAATAATGGCTGGAACGGCGTGTTTGCATGGAAAACAAGCGGTCAGGACGACGGCTGCGGTCTGTGGCTGGATATACAGCCTGCTATAGAGAAAATGGCAGGTATCTGCGAGGATAAGATATTCCCTAACGGCAAAAAAGCTGTATAAACAAACTTTGATAAAATAATCACAAAAAGAGCCGACTTTTGCGGCTCTTTTTTGTTGCTCTTTTTTGTGAACAAATTGTGCTGTCTGTTGACTATAGTGCGGCATAATGCTATAATAAGATACGGAAAATCAATGACGATTTGCAGAGAGTAAAATGCTGTAGATCGTTATTTTTACGCATTAACGTCATATAATGGCGGCGTGGAAAGGAAGTAAAATCATGGAAGAATACAGCTACATATTGTTTATTGCACTTATACTGCTTTCGACCAAAATTCTCGGACTTGTAACAAAGAAAATGAAACTGCCGCAGGTAGTCGGTGCGTTGTTGGCGGGTGTAATACTCGGACCTGCCGTTCTTAATGTTGTAAAAGAAACTGAGTTCATCTCAGAACTGTCAGAAATTGGCGTTATCGTGCTGATGTTCACCGCAGGACTTACAACAGACGTTAAGGAGCTTAAAAGGACTGGTAAAGCGTCATTCATAATCGCTCTTCTTGGCGTTATCGTACCACTGTTCGGCGGACTTGGACTTGCCGCTGCAATGGGCGTAGGCAAGGGCGATAAGCTCGCCTGCTCACCATTCCTGCAGCATCTCTTCATAGGCGTTGTGCTTACTGCAACATCAGTTTCTATCACAGTAGAAACTCTGAAAGAGCTTGGCAAGCTCTCTACAAGAGCAGGTAATGCCATTCTCGGTGCGGCTATCATAGACGATATCCTTGGTATCATCGCATTGACCCTTATCACAAGCCTTGCAGATACAAGCGTTCACGTTGCAACAGTTCTTATTAAGATAGTAGCGTTCTTTGCAGTGGCTATCGGCTGTACAGTGGTTTACCATGTTGTATTCACAAAGTGGAGAAAAAGAGATAAAAAAGACCTTAGACGTCACGTTATCATTTCCTTCGTTTTCTGCCTGCTCATGGCGTATGTAGCAGAGCTTTTCGGCGTAGCAGATATCACAGGCGCATTTGTTGCAGGTCTTGCAATTTCAAGCGAAAAGGACGTAAAGTATATCTCAAACAGATTTGAAACACTTTCGTATATGTTCCTTTCACCAGTGTTCTTTGCAAGCATCGGTCTTACAATGAATGGTATCAACATGAACGGCAAAATGGTGCTGTTTACAGTTTTGCTCCTTGCTGTGGCAATAATCACAAAGATAATAGGCTGCGGACTAGGCGCAAAGGTTTGTAAGTATACAAATCAGGAAAGCTTGCAGATAGCAATGGGTATGATCTCACGAGGCGAGGTCGCACTTATAGTAGCGGCTAAAGGACAGAAGCTTGGACTTATGGGCGACGAGGTTTTCGCACCTATCATCATCATGGTGGTTGCAACAACGATAATCACACCGGTATTCCTGAAGTTTGTGTTTAAGGATAATCATGAAGAGCACGTTGAGGACGAGCTTATGAAGTCTGTGGAGGGCTTCTCACAGTATGAACAGGAGCTGCAGGAACTCTCAAGAAAAGAAAAGTAATGAAAAAATCAAAGAGCGGAGCAAAAAACTCCGCTCTTTTTTTGTACAAAAAATCCGCTACCACGAATGATAGCGGATATGGGTGCAGGGGCACGCCCCTGCTTAAAGATTGAACATGATCTGATTGAGTACGCTCTCCAGATATTCCTGTCTGCCGCTAGAAAGTGAGTCAGTAACTTCGCCCTTCTCAACTGCATACTTCTCAAGGCTCTCCATGTCAGCCTTACCTGCAATGATGTCTGCACCAATGCCTGTTGTCCAGCTTGCATATCTGTCATCAACGAACTTGTCAAGTCTGCCGTCCTCAATGATCTTTGCAGCAGCCTTAAGACCAAGTGCAAATGTGTCCATACCTGCAATGTAGCTCAGGAAAATGTCTTCCATTGTGTATGAGCCTCTTCTTGCCTTAGCGTCAAAGTTCAGACCGCCGTTTGTGAAGCCGCCTGCCTTGAGAACTTCGTACATACAAAGTGTAGCGTCATAAGCGTTTGTAGGGAACTGGTCTGTATCCCAACCGAGCAGTGGGTCGCCCTGGTTAGCGTCGATAGAACCGAATACACCGTTATCTCTTGCAACTCTCAGCTCATGCTGGAAAGTGTGCTGGGCAAGTGTAGCGTGGTTAGCTTCGATGTTCATTTTGAAGTCCTTGTCAAGACCATATTTTCTCAGGAAGCCGAGAACTGTAGCTGTATCGAAATCATACTGATGCTTTGTAGGCTCCTTTGGCTTTGGCTCGATGTAGAAATCACCAGTGTAGCCCTTTGAACGAGCATAATCAACAGTCAGCTTCATAAGTCTTGCCATGTTGTCAAGCTCCAGACCCATGTTTGTGTTCAGAAGAGTTTCATAGCCTTCTCTTCCGCCCCAGAAAACGTAGCCCTTACCGCCAAGCTTGATAGTAGCGTCAACAGCGTTCTTGATCTGAGCAGCCGCATAAGCGAAAACATCAGCAGAAGGTGATGTGCCTGCACCATGCATATATCTTGGGTGATCGAAGCACTTAGCAGTACCCCAAAGAAGCTTCTTAGTAGGGTCAGCAGCCATTTTTTCAGCTATGTAGTCAACTACCTCAGCAAGCTTTGCGTTAGTGGTGCCGAGATCACCGTACTCAGGAGAAAGGTCACGGTCATGGAAGCAGAAATAGTCGATAGAAAGCTTGTCCATTATCTCGAAAGCAACATCGACCTTCTTCTTAGCTCTTGCCTCAGGAGCAGCCTCGCCCCAAGTCTTGTCAGTAGTGCCGCAGCCGAACATATCAGTGCCGTCGCCGCCCATTGTGTGCCACCATGAAAGAGCGAACTTGAGCTGTTCTCTCATAGTCTTGCCCATTACAACCTCATCTGGGTTATAGTACTTAAAAGAGAGGGGATTAGTTGAGTTTACACCCTCATACTTGATCTTTGGAATATCCTTAAAATACTCTGCCATAATTTTGACCTCCGAATATATTATTGTTTGATCTTAACGATTAAACGATTACAATACAATAATACACCAAATCGCACCCGTTTGTCAACTGTTTTTTATCAAAATTGCATATATTGATATATATTAAAATTGTGGGATAACTGCATAGACACACTATTTTTTCTCGTACTTTCATCAATATTTCTGTAATAATTTTGTGTAATAACTGCACAAATTCTGACAACTAAACTTGTGCAAACAAATGATTTATCTTTTAATTTGGCAACATTTCTGCAATTGTTGCATTTTTTATGCAACAAAGCACCCCTTTTTCGGGATAAGTATAAGGGTATTATCCCAAATCGAATATCCTGCAAGGTAGCAGTGTATGAGGAAACATTTTGTCAACGTGAGTTAGGTGAACACGATGAGAGGTTCTGATCGCACAGAAAAGCACTTCCTGCACTCCGTCTGAAGCTTGAAAATTGAATATTTATACCGACACACCTTAGCTATACCTCATGAGCATACTGCTAAATTTAATTGTTATAACCGCCTTTGTTGACATTATTCATATAAAATGGTATACTTAAAATAAAATTTATACATAATGAAAAGAGTAAATGTGATGAATAAACATACCACTATCGATAAGTCAACAGGCGAGAAAAAATGTAGCTGCTTTAAACGTTGCGGCGGCTGTCAGTTGGATAAGGCCTACGCCCAGCAAATAGAATGGAAGCAGGCAAAAGCCGATAGAATGTTGAGCCGCTTTTGCAGACCTCAGCAGATAATAACTATGGACTACCCCTATAATTATCGCAATAAAGTCCAAACTGTCTATAAGGTCAATAGCTCAAAGCGTATCGTCTCAGGAGTATATCAGTCCTCTACCCATAGTATGGTAATAACTGACGATTGCTTTTTGGAGGATATAAGAGCACAGCAAATAGTTGCTACCTTTAAAGAGCTTATGGTTGACTTCCGTATCCTTCCATATAACGAGGAAAGCGGTCAGGGCCTTCTTAAGCATACCCTTATCCGTACCTCCCAAACAACAGGCGAGGTAATGCTCGTGCTAGTTACAGCTACTCCGATATTTCCTGCAAAGAAAAATTTCGTTAAAGCTATTACTGAAAAACACCCGTATATAACCACTATCGTCCAAAACGTTAATAAAGGCAGAGTTCCTCTTACTTTGGGCGACCGTGATATTATAATGTACGGCAAAGGCTATATCACCGACGAATTTTGCGGCTGTAAGTTCAGAATATCACCTCATTCTTTCTATCAGGTGAACCCCGAGCAGACCGAAAAGCTCTATTCTAAAGCAGTTTCCTGTGCCGAGCTTAAAAAAGGCGATAAAGTTATCGACGCATATTGCGGAACAGGTACTATCGGTCTTATCGCTGCAAAAAGCGGTGCAGACGTGGCAGGCGTTGAGCTTAATGCCGAAGCCGTAAAGGATGCAGTTTCAAACGCCAAGCTCAATAAGCTTGACAATATCAGGTTTTATAATGAGGACGCAGGCGAGTTCATGACAAAGCTTGCGCAGGCAGGTGAGAGCTGTGATACAGTTTTCCTTGACCCTCCAAGAGCAGGCACAACAGAAGAATTTGTTGAAGCCTTGGGCAAACTCAGACCCGAAAAGATAGTCTACGTTTCCTGTAAAATAGAAACTCTCGAGCGTGATTTGAAGCTTCTTGCAAAAATAGGCTATAAAGCACAGCTTATCCAGCCCGTTGATATGTTCCCGCATACCACAGGTATCGAAAATGTGGTGCTTTTAAAAAGAAAAATGATATCGCTCACACCAAACAGAACACCTGATAAAAAGGGGGATAAAAAAAATTGAACGAAAAGGTAAAACTTCTCACAGATAATATCGAAAAAGTTATCGTCGGCAAGACAGACTCTGTGCTTAAAATAATCACAGCCATGCTTTGCGGCGGTCATGTTCTTATCGAGGACGTGCCTGGAGTAGGCAAAACTCAGCTTGTATCAGCCCTTGCAAGGTCAGTGGACGGCAAATATAACCGTATCCAGCTTACCCCTGACGTTATGCCGTCCGATATCGTTGGCTTTTCTATGATAGATCAGAAAACTCATGAACTTGAGTATAAGGAGGGTGTGGCAATGTGCAATTTCCTCTTGGCAGACGAAATAAACAGAGCCTCCCCAAAATCTCAGTCAAGCTTGCTTGAAGTCATGGAAGAACATCAGATATCCATTGACGGTAAAACTCATGAACTTCCATTGCCATTTATGGTGCTTGCCACACAAAACCCTGTGGAAACTTACGGCACTTATCATTTGCCTGAAGCCCAAATGGATAGATTTCTTATGAAGATATCAATGGGCTATCCCTCATATGATGATGAGCTTGATATAATGTCAAGAGCCGAAAGATCAGGCTTTGCAAAGAATATCCAGCCTGTCATGACCCTTGAAAACGTCCGTGAGCTTATGGGCTACGCTGAAAATGTGACCGCAGAGCTTTCCGTGAGAAAATATATCCTGAGCCTTGTTACCGCAACAAGAAATTCAGATTATGTAAAGCTTGGCGTTTCTCCCCGTGGAAGTATCGCACTTCTCAAAGCTTCAAAAGCCTATGCCTTTGTTCAGGGCAGAGGATTTGTCATGCCAGATGATGTCAAGGCTGTTATGCCTGACGTTCTTGCACATAGACTTATGCTTTCTCCTAAAGGCAAATCCGCCTTTGAAAATGAAAGGAAAGCTCTTGAAAATATCGCTCTTACAGTAAAATCACCTGACGCAATAGAGAAATAGAGGATATGACCCCATGAAAAATCTTTTAGGTTATCTTACCTGCGTGGCGGTGGCGATACTGCTTAGAGTTTATATAAACGGAAGCGGTGGTACGCTTGTGCTTTATCTTTTAGCTATAGCCTTTGTGATATCTCTTGTGGCACTTCTCATTACCAAGCGTAAACTTGTGGCAGCCATAAAGCTTTCCACAGAAATAAGTGCAAAGAACGAGGAGTTTGACGCTGACATAATGCTTTTAAATGCAATACGCATTATTCCCTCATGCGTTGTTGAGGTAACGGCAGAGTGTTCAGATAATATCGGTGCTGTAAGCCCACTTGAATTTAAAACTATCGTGGCAGGCGGCAGACAGCAAAGCGTTAGCGTTAAGCTGAAAACACGCTATGCAGGTCTTGGCACAGTGAAAATAAAAAGCATACGTCTGCATGACTATCTTGGAATAATCACCCTGCACCTTGACAGTTCACGTTATGAAAAAGCCGTGGGAAAAATAAAGATAATGCCGAATATCCCTGACACTGGCTCTCAAACAGAGCTTCTTAAAGCAACTTCCGAGAACGCTTCATTTGACGATAACGAAAGCGAATCAGATGAAAATGCACTTGGTCTTACAGGCGTTCCGGGCTATGACCACAGACAGTATGAGATAGGCGACCCGCTGAAAAGAATAAACTGGAAGCTTTCATCAAAGCGTGACGAGCTTATGGTGCGCCTTGATGAAAAGGTCACGGCTTCAAGTCAGGCGTTTTTCCTTGATATACCAAGCGAAAATCATGACCCTATGTTTGCTATGAATATTGATAATATAGTCGAAGCGAGCCTTGCAATGCTTTCAATGCTTATTATGGAAGGCTTCGAGAGTGAGTATAATTATTATCTTGACGGCTGGAAAAGCATGAAAATAAAGCAGGCAGGTGATATAATAGAGCTTCAAAACGACCTTGCGGCAATAGCACCATATCCGCAGGAAAAGCGTTTTGCCTTTTCTCATGAGATAGGCAAGACAGCTCCTATCTGCTTCACAGCCTGCATGGCGACTTCTCAGGGGGATTTTTCTTCTCTCATGGAAGAATTTAACGGCTCTTTTGTAGTAACACATCTTAGCGGCCTTGATAAGCAGACAGAAAATATGTGGCTTGTAGACGAAACTTTCGAGTTTCGTAAAATGACATAGGGGGTGTGGCTTTTGAATACTAAAACTGCTCAGATAAAAAACACCCTTGTGAATATTCTTTCAAAATATGCTTTGCCGCTGCTCCTTGGAGCAGTGGTCATGAACATAATCTTTAAGACCTATCTTGTAGACAATGTCAGACTTTATACTTTTGGATATGTGGTCTATGAATGTCTGCTGTTTGCTCTTTTTGAGTGGCTAAAGCCGAAAAAAGTCCTGCGAGGTCTTGTCTATACCGCCCTTATGGTGGCAGTGCTGTTTTTGGGCTTTCAGCTTCTTCGTGCTGGATTTGAACATTCTGGGAAATCATTTATCAATTGGTTTTATGTAAACAGGCAGGAGATAGGTCAGATAGATGAATATTTCTACTTTCTGTTTGTGGGACTAGGCTTCTTTATCATTTCGGTGCTTTATTATTTCACCATTGTGCGCTATAGAAGCTTTGGAACGATGCTCGTTGTGCTTTTTCCGTTTTTTATTTACGGTAAGCGTGCCGACTCAATGGATACTCTTGACATAACCATAATGCTCACTGTGTTCATTGCACTTATGGTGCACAGCAGACTTGTTTCAGACGAGAGCAAGCATGACCTTGTTATAAACGGCTCTTATGTGGCGGCATCGGCGGTTTTCGTTACCCTTGTGGGTGCGCTTGCAATGCTTATGCCGACTTCCTCAAAGACATCTTATCTTGAAAAAAATAGCAACTTCTTTGATGTGAATATCAAAAGCAGTGGCACATATGACAATCTTAGTGATGAGTCTTCCCCAAGATTTGGCGCAGACGCAACGGGCGAGATACTTTTCAACTTCACCACAACCTCTGATGAACAGGTCATTTATCTCCGCAGACAATCCTTTGACCTTTTCAGAAACGAGAAGTGGGTAACAGACGATAGCTTCTACGATTTTGATTTTGACAAAAATGTTTATCTTTACGGTGACAACGAGGTGAACTCACCGAGCTATGTTTACAGCATAGCAAAGTCACTTGCAGTGGACAGGTCACAGTTTCCTGATGATCTGTTCAGTGAAAAGGCAGTCATGAATCAGTTCAGCGACAGCTTTGCCCCTAGCTATATCCCTGCTCCACTGATGATAACCCCAGGGGAGAACAACGTTTATATCAAAACAACTCATCGGTACAAAAGGTTTTTCTCTGTCGGGTTTCCGTAGCAATATTTATAGAAAATAGTATTTAATTTTCTGCCGACAACTGTTCTGTTAAGAATGTTTTAACTTCTTCTATCTCTATGTCTTTCGATATTATGCGTCTTTCGGAGTCCAGAATGTAGAAAGACGGGGAGAGCGGAGTGTCATAAAAATTATCATATCGGGATATATCCCTATCAGGATCCCATAGATTTGTCCAGTCTTGTAGTTTATGTTTCTGTATGAAAGAGCGCCATAAATTTATATCATCAGAGATATTGAATGCAACAATACTCAGTTCTTTCGGTGTATATTTTTTGTAAA
>OMAC01001119.1_pt1 | contig 11806 bp, 10 predicted proteins | sample 1644561 | NCBI WGS metagenome assembly OMAC01 (sample SAMEA103958144, study PRJEB25191) | human gut metagenome
ACAGGTACAACTGGCGGTAACAAATAATGATGATAAAAGTAGTTACCTTATTCAGTCATGGATTGAAAATGCTGAGGGAAAAAAGGATGCCCGGTTTGTAATTACTCCTCCGTTATTTTCCATGCAGGGAAAGAAAGAGAATACCCTGAGAATTATTGATGCCACAAACGGACAGATGCCGGAAGACAGGGAAAGTTTGTTCTGGGTGAATGTCAAGGCCATCCCGGCCATGGATAAGGCGAAAACCGGCGAGAATTATCTGCAGTTTGCAATTGTCAGCAGAATTAAACTGCTCTACCGTCCACAGGGACTGGTTATTCCGCCAGAACAGGCACCGGGTAAATTAGAGTTCACCCGTGAAAACGGAGGGCTGACTCTGTTTAATCCGACGCCGTATTATCTGACAGTGACTGACTTAAAGGCCGGAAATAAAAGTCTTGAAAACACCATGGTACCCCCACAGGGAAAGGTCACTGTGAATATCCCTGGAGGATACACCGGAGGAGATATTACTTATAAAACAATTAACGATTATGGTGCTCTGACTGAACAGGTGAAGGGTGTTGTGAAGTAACTCAGTTATTTCTGGTACTGGTTGTGTTTGGCTGCTGATTTTATTTTTTCGCTCAGTGTGGGGGCTGACATGTTTTTCGGAGATGGCGGACAGCTCCTGTCTGATAAATCACTGACCGGCTCTGCTGGCGGGGGTAATAACAGAATGAAATTTAATATACTGCCGCTGGCATTTTTTATCGGGATAATTGTTTCTCCGGCCCGGGCTGAGCTCTATTTTAATCCGCGTTTTCTGTCTGATGACCCGGATGCGGTTGCGGACCTGTCTGCATTTACACAGGGGCAGGAGCTTCCGCCAGGCGTGTACCGGGTGGATATTTATCTGAATGATACGTATATCTCAACCCGTGACGTGCAGTTTCAGATGAGTCAGGACGGGAAGCAACTTGCCCCCTGCCTGAGTCCGGAGCATATGAGTGCGATGGGGGTAAACCGTTATGCCGTGCCGGGTATGGAGAGACTGCCGGCTGACACCTGCACATCACTGAATTCCATGATTCAGGGTGCCACATTCCGGTTTGATGTCGGGCAGCAGCGATTGTACCTGACCGTTCCTCAGTTATATATGAGTAATCAGGCCCGTGGTTATATTGCGCCGGAATACTGGGATAACGGAATTACAGCGGCATTGCTGAATTATGACTTCAGTGGTAATCGGGTGCGCGACAGCTATGGTGGCACCAGCGATTATGCCTATCTGAATCTGAAAACAGGACTGAATATCGGGAGCTGGCGTCTTCGGGACAACACCAGCTGGAGTTACAGTGCCGGAAAGGGGTACAGCCAGAATAACTGGCAGCACATTAACACCTGGCTGGAGCGGGATATAGTTTCCCTGCGCTCCCGTCTGACGATGGGGGACAGTTATACCCGGGGGGATATTTTTGACGGTGTAAATTTCAGGGGGATTCAACTGGCCTCTGATGACAATATGGTTCCGGACAGCCAGAGAGGGTATGCACCGACAATTCACGGTATTTCCCGGGGAACATCCCGGATTAGTATCCGCCAGAACGGGTATGAAATTTACCAGAGTACGCTACCTCCAGGCCCGTTCGAGATAAACGATATTTATCCGGCCGGGAGTGGAGGTGACTTACAGGTAACCCTGCAGGAAGCTGATGGCAGTGTACAGCGATTTAATGTGCCATGGTCTTCGGTGCCTGTACTGCAACGTGAAGGGCATCTGAAATATGCTCTCAGTGCCGGAGAGTTTCGCAGTGGCGGACATCAGCAGGATAATCCCCGTTTTGCTGAAGGAACGCTGAAGTATGGTCTGCCGGCAGGCTGGACGGTGTATGGAGGAGCCTGGATAGCTGAACGCTACCGTGCCTTCAATCTGGGGGTGGGTAAAAACATGGGCTGGCTGGGCGCTGTTTCACTGGATGCCACCCGTGCGAATGCCCGGTTACCGGATGAAAGCCGGCATGACGGTCAGTCATATCGTTTTCTGTATAACAAGTCACTGACGGAAACAGGGACAAATATCCAGTTAATCGGATACCGCTACTCCACACGGGGCTATTTCAGCTTTGCTGATACCGCCTGGAAGAAAATGAGTGGTTACAGTGTTCTTACCCAGGACGGAGTGATACAGATACAGCCGAAGTATACGGATTACTACAATCTGGCTTACAACAAGCGGGGAAGGGTGCAGGTGAGTATCAGCCAGCAGACGGGGGAATCGTCAACGTTGTATCTGAGTGGCAGCCACCAGAGTTACTGGGGAACGGACAGGACGGACCGTCAGCTTAATGCTGGCTTTAACTCATCTGTGAATGACATCAGCTGGTCCCTGAACTACAGCCTGTCCCGGAATGCATGGCAACATGAAACTGACCGGATACTGTCATTTGATGTCAGCATTCCGTTCAGCCACTGGATGCGTTCGGACAGCACATCTGCATGGAGAAACGCCAGTGCCCGTTACAGTCAGACCCTGGAGGCTCACGGACAGGCTGCCAGTACAGCAGGGCTGTATGGCACATTGCTGGGGGACAATAATCTGGGATACAGCATCCAGAGTGGTTATACCCGGGGAGGGTATGAGGGGAGCAGTAAAACAGGATATGCCTCTCTGAATTACAGAGGGGGATACGGTAATGCCAGTGCAGGATACAGTCACAGTGGGGGCTACCGGCAACTGTATTATGGGCTGAGTGGCGGTATTCTGGCACATGCCAATGGTCTGACACTGAGCCAGCCTCTGGGAGATACGCTGATTCTTGTCCGTGCACCAGGTGCATCTGATACGCGCATTGAAAACCAGACGGGGGTGTCTACAGACTGGAGGGGGTATGCTGTACTGCCTTATGCAACAGACTATCGTGAAAACCGGGTGGCACTGGATACCAACACCCTTGCAGATAATGTTGATATAGAGAATACCGTGGTCAGCGTCGTGCCCACGCATGGTGCCGTTGTGCGGGCTGACTATAAAACCCGTGTGGGTGTGAAAGTGCTGATGACGCTGATGAGAAACGGGAAAGCAGTTCCTTTTGGCTCTGTCGTTACGGCCAGAAACGGGGGGAGCAGTATCGCCGGAGAGAATGGTCAGGTTTATCTGAGCGGAATGCCTCTGTCAGGACAGGTTAGTGTGAAATGGGGGAGTCAGACCACGGACCAGTGTACTGCAGATTATAAATTACCGAAGGAAAGCGCCGGACAGATATTAAGTCATGTCACGGCTAGTTGCAGGTAAAGAGGCAGGGAAATGGTGAAGGATATTATTAAAACAGTGACATTCTCCTGCATGCTGGCCGGCAGTATGTTCGTTACCTGTCATGTCTGTGCAGCGGGTTCTGTGGTGAATATTACAGGCAATGTTCAGGATAACACCTGCGATGTTGACATTAACTCCCGAAACCTTGATGTCAGTCTGGGAAGTTATGACAGCCGACAGTTTACCGCAGCTGGTGATACCACACCTGCGTCGGTATTTCATGTCGGGTTAACCTCCTGCGGCAGTGCTGTCAGTGCAGTGAAGCTGACATTTACGGGCACACCAGATAATCAGGAGGCGGGGCTTATTCAGATTAACAGCATAAATGGAGCGCGGGGTGTGGGGATTCAGCTTCTTGATAAGGATAAACATGAGCTGAAAATTAATGTGCCGACAACAATTGCGTTAATGCCGGGAACACAGACCATAGCGTTTTATGCCCGTCTGAAAGCCACTTATCTTCCGGTAAAGGCCGGTAATGTTGATGCGGTGATTAATTTTGTACTTGACTATCAGTAAATATAACACAGAGGAAAACAGATGAAACTGAAAGCTATTATATTGGCCACCGGTCTTATTAACTGTATTGCATTTTCAGCACAGGCAGTGGATACGACGATTACTGTTACAGGGAGGGTATTGCCACGTACCTGTACCATTGGTAATGGAGGAAACCCAAACGCCACCGTTGTTTTGGATAACGCTTACACTTCTGACCTGATAGCAGCCAACAGCACCTCTCAGTGGAAAAATTTTTCGTTGACATTGACGAATTGTCAGAATGTAAACAATGTTACTGCCACCTTTGGTGGAACCGCAGAAAATACAAATTATTACAGAAATACAGGGGATGCTACTAATATCATGGTTGAGCTACAGGAACAAGGTAATGGTAATACCCCCTTGAAAGTTGGTTCAACAAAAGTTGTTACAGTGAGCAATGGGCAGGCGACATTCAATCTTAAAGTCCGTGCCGTAAGCAAAGGTAATGCTGGTGCGGGAAGTATTAATTCACAAATTACTGTCACCTATACCTATGCGTAAATATTATCCCCTCTTTAAGAAAAGCACCGTCCTCGAGGGCTGTGTTTTATTCACATTTATAATGGCATATTCCCAGCCATCGTTTGCACTGTTGTGCAGAAATAACCAGACAGGGCAGACTTTTCAGTCTGGAGACAGTCGCTTCAATATCACTCTTTCCCCAACAGTTCAGTATGATAAAGCCATTACAGTTCTGGATTTAAATCAACTGGTGTTATGTCAGAATGAAGATGCCTCTGGTCAGAACTATGACTATCTCAGGGTCAGACAGGGAACCGGTTTTTCTCCTTCATTAGATGCTAAAACATACGGAAGGCTGGACTTTACAAACAGGCTTTCTGGGTATAGTCAGACGTTACCGCTGCAGCAAGACACAAAGCCAACAGAAGCTTACTGGCAATATGGTGTATGGAAACCTTTCCCGGCAAAAATGTACCTTTATCCTGAGCCGGGCGTTTTCGGGAAACTGATACATGCCGGAGAATTAGTGGCCACAGTTTATGTTAATAAGTTTTCCACCATGGGGCAGGAGGCAGGGGAGAGAAATTTCACCTGGCGTTTCTATGCAACGAATGATGTCTATATCCAGACAGGTACATGCAGGGTCTCATCGAACAATGTCAAAGTTGACCTTCCGTCCTATCCCGGAGGGCCGGTAACAGTCCCTCTTACTGTACGTTGCGACCAGACACAGTCGGTCAGCTATACCCTGTCAGGTTCTGTAACAGGAAGTGGTAATACTGTATTCGCAAATACGGCAACATCAGGGGCCGGCGGTGTGGGTGTACAGTTGTCGGACAACGCGGGGCTGGTTCCGGCCGGACAACCGAGGTCTCTGGGACAGGTAGGCAGCTCTCCTGTGAGTCTGGGGCTGAAGGCCTCTTATGCTCTGACCGGTCAGGCAAGTCCGACGCCCGGTGCTGTCCAGTCAGTGATAAATGTGACTTTTAGCTACAACTAGAATGCAGTTGTGGCGGTAATGATATTACTGCTCTTTATATCCAGTTTTTCATTTAATGTATCACTGTTTGTGGAGAAAAATAGCTGATAATAGTATTGTTTCCGGTGTTGTGACGGAACGAGTCTGTCATATGGTCTTTGTCAAAGATAAACAGAACCAGTATGAGCCGTATATCTGGTTCTGAGCGTTGTCAGTAATCATAAAGATAATGGTAAATCTGAGGGTTTAAAAATCAAATCAGAAGAACTGCGCTTATCCAGCCAGACCTTCTGGTCGGGAGGGGCTCATATTTCCGGAGGAGTAATGTCAGGGGCAGTTAACAGTATACTGGAGGTGAAATCAGGCAGAACAGAATATATCCTCTCACCGGTTTTTGAGCCTGTATGGAATCAGACCGGGAAAATATTTGCTTTTGAAATGCTCTCGGATATCCGTTCAGCAAAAGACGGGAGGAAAATCTGCGCATCTGTTTTTTTCAGAAGTGCACCTCCGGATATTCAGTACAAAATACTCATCAGTCAGTTGAAGACTGCGGAAACGCTTCATAAATGGTGTCTGCAGAAGAAAATAATGCTGAGTGTCAATATTTCCCGGGTGGTAGCCCTGTATCTGAGAAAACATGGCATCCCGGGGCGGCCGGGAACACATATCAGGCTTGAGGTCAGTGAGGACTTTCCGGCAGTGGCGTTAAAACCCGGTGATGACCCCCTGTTACGTTTTTTGTCAGAACGTTTCACCCTCTGGCTGGATGATTTCGGCTCAGGAAATGCAGGCTTAATGTGGGGACTGTCCGGGATGTTTGAACGGGTAAAAATAAGTCATGAGTTTTTTCATTATGCCCTGAAAAACAGGTGTGCAATGTCGCTTCTCCATGCTGTGGCAGACTCTGTTGCCTGTCATAACCGGGGCGTGATACTTGAAGGTGTTGAAAATGAAGCGTTGTTCCGTATTGCCAGAGACATGAATGTCCAGGGCTGTCAGGGATGGCTCTACAGGCGTGTGGAAGCTGATGAATTATCCGCGATTACTGAGCTGCATGGATAATCCTTTTTCACAGACTTGTCAGCAGCCAGCATTTATGTTCTTTTATCTGAGGGAATTTATCTGTCCGCTGTGCCGGGATATCTCAGTTATACAGAAATCAGGCAGGAATAAATTGTAGTGGAAAGTCGATGTTTACCGGATGACTGATGCGCGCTTGTACACAGACAGTGTGTTTCAGTAATATGGAGAATAATGAAATGAATAACACAGACACATTAGAAAAAATAATCAGACACCAAAAAAACAAAGACCCCGCATATCCCTTTCAGGAACATTTGTTGATGCAACTCTGTATTCGCGCAAATAAAAGGATGCAGGATAATATATCTGAATTTCTGGGGGCGTATGGAATAAATCACTCAGTGTACATGGTTCTCACCACATTATTCGCAGCGGAGAACCATTGTCTGTCACCTTCAGAGATAAGCCAGAAACTTCAGTTTACCAGAACTAATATTACCCGCATTACAGATTTTTTAGAAAAAACCGGATATGTAAAAAGGACGGATAGCAGGGAGGATCGCCGTGCTAAAAAAATCAGTCTGACATCTGAAGGTATGTTTTTTATTCAGAGGCTCACTCTTGCACAAAGCATGTATCTGAAAGAAATCTGGGATTATCTGACCCATGATGAACAGGAACTGTTTGAAGTCATTAATAAAAAGTTACTGGCACATTTTTCTGATGCCAGCTCATAAAGTGCGAAATATCTGAGGATGCTGGATAGCTTCAGGCAAGAGAATAATGATTCTTGCAGATGTGTTTTTCCGGATACAAAAACAAAAGTAAAAAATTGCAGCGCCAGGCCACCTTTCAAAGCAGGGAGGCCTGTACCGCGTCGAAAATTTCAGCCAGTTAATGTAATTGTCTGAACCAGGCACTTCGCCCGGGCAGGAGAAGGAGCGTGGTTGCGGTCATCCTGTATACTGAAGTCGTTATGAAGGAATAATACAAATAATTGCCCGTTTTCTCTGTACGATAGAGGCAGGTGTGTATGATTGCATTACTATGTTTTTGTGATATAAAAAACTAAATGGTGAGATATGCATTTTAAAATATAACAAAAATCACCATGAAATAAGAATAATTATCCACGGAGAACATAAACTGCAGACTGTTACAATGCATGCTGTTCATCTTGACAATGTCGGTAATGACTCCAACTTATTGATAGTGTTTTATGTTCAGATAATGCCCGATGACTTTGTCATGCAGCTCCACCGATTTTGAGAACGACAGCGACTTCCGTCCCAGCCGTGCCAGGTGCTGCCTCAGATTCAGGTTATGCCGCTCAATTCGCTGCGTATATCGCTTGCTGATTACGTGCAGCTTTCCCTTCAGGCGGGATTCATACAGCGGCCAGCCATCCGTCATCCATATCACCACGTCAAAGGGTGACAGCAGGCTCATAAGACGCCCCAGCGTCGCCATCGTGCGTTCACCGAATACGTGCGCAACAACCGTCTTCCGGAGCCTGTCATACGCGTAAAACAGCCAGCGCTGGCGCGATTTAGCCCCGACATAGCCCCACTGTTCGCCCATTTCCGCGCAGACGATGACGTCACTGCCCGGCTGTATGCGCGAGGTTACCGACTGCGGCCTGAGTTTTTTAAGTGACGTAAAATCGTGTTGAGGCCAACGCCCATAATGCGGGCTGTTGCCCGGCATCCAACGCCATTCATGGCCATATCAATGATTTTCTGGTGCGTACCGGGTTGAGAAGCGGTGTAAGTGAACTGCAGTTGCCATGTTTTACGGCAGTGAGAGCAGAGATAGCGCTGATGTCCGGCGGTGCTTTTGCCGTTACGCACCACCCCGTCAGTAGCTGAACAGGAGGGACAGCTGATAGAAACAGAAGCCACTGGAGCACCTCAAAAACACCATCATACACTAAATCAGTAAGTTGGCAGCATTACCGAAATCCCCATCCTTTAGGGCAGTGAGGATGTCAATAATAGCAGACCACATCATGAGTCATTCTGACCGACACATGCCAGAAGCAGAGGCTCCATCCCATTTTATACCTACCTTATAACACTTAGAAAAACAACATGTTAAAAATGTCTATTGGAAACAATTTTATTTCCAATTGTAATGATAACCATTCTCATATTAATATGACTACGTGATAATTAACTTTTGATGCACTCCGCATGTCTGACCGCGCCACTACCACAGCTTCCTTAACGTTCGAGTCGCTTTATGGCACACATCACGGCTGGTTGAAAAGCTGGCTGACGCGCAAACTCCAGTCTGCTTTTGATGCAGATGACATTGCCCAGGACACTTTTTTGCGGGTAATGGTCAGCGAAACGCTCTCGACGATCCGCGATCCTCGCTCCTTCCTCTGCACTATCGCCAAACGCGTGATGGTGGACCTGTTTCGCCGAAACGCGCTGGAAAAAGCGTATCTGGAGATGCTGGCGCTTATGCCGGAGGGGGGAGCGCCTTCACCTGAGGAACGCGAAAGCCAACTCGAGACCCTACAACTCCTCGACAGCATGCTGGACGGGCTAAACGGCAAAACACGTGAAGCGTTTCTGCTTTCGCAACTGGATGGTCTGACATACAGCGAGATTGCGCACAAACTCGGTGTTTCCATCAGCTCCGTGAAAAAATACGTGGCGAAAGCCGTCGAGCACTGCCTGCTGTTCCGTCTGGAGTATGGGTTATGAATCCTTTGTTAACCGATTCCCGCCGTCAGGCGCTGCGTTCAGCTTCCCACTGGTATGCCGTGCTAAGCGGCGAGCGCGTCAGCCCACAACAGGAAGCGCGCTGGCAACAGTGGTATGAACAGGATCAGGATAACCAGTGGGCCTGGCAGCAGGTTGAAAACCTGCGCAACCAGCTTGGCGGTGTGCCTGGCGACGTTGCCAGCCGGGCGTTGCACGATACCCGCCTCACCCGCCGTCACGTGATGAAAGGATTACTGCTGTTGCTCGGCGCTGGCGGAGGCTGGCAGCTCTGGCAGTCGGAAACCGGCGAAGGTCTGCGGGCAGATTACCGCACCGCCAAAGGCACAGTCAGCCGTCAGCAACTGGAAGATGGCTCCCTGCTCACGCTGAATACCCAAAGCGCGGCGGATGTGCGTTTTGATGCGCATCAGCGCACCGTCCGGCTCTGGTACGGTGAAATCGCCATTACTACCGCGAAAGATGCCCTGCAACGCCCCTTCCGTGTCCTGACCCGTCAGGGCCAGCTCACTGCTTTAGGGACAGAATTTACCGTCCGCCAGCAGGATAATTTCACGCAGCTTGACGTTCAGCAGCACGCTGTGGAAGTGCTTCTCGCCAGTGCCCCCGCGCAAAAACGCATCGTGAACGCTGGTGAAAGCCTGCAGTTCAGCGCCTCTGAGTTTGGCGCAGTGAAACCGCTGGATGACGAGAGTACAAGCTGGACGAAGGACATCCTGAGCTTCAGCGATAAACCACTGGGTGAGGTGATAGCCACGCTAACCCGTTACCGCAACGGCGTGCTGCGCTGCGATCCCGCCGTTGCCGGGCTGCGCCTGAGCGGGACGTTCCCGCTGAAAAATACCGATGCGATCCTGAACGTTATCGCGCAAACGCTTCCCGTTAAAATTCAGTCTATTACGCGGTACTGGATAAACATTTCACCACTGTAAGGAAAATAATTCTTATTTCGATTGTCCTTTTTACCCTTCTCGTTCGACTCATAGCTGAACACAACAAAAATGATGATGGGGAAGGTATGACGCCGTTACGCGTTTTTCGTAAAACAACACCTTTGGTTAACGCCATTCGCCTGAGCCTGCTGCCGCTGGCCGGTCTCTCGTTTTCCGCTTTTGCTGCACAGGTTAATATCGCACCGGGATCGCTCGATAAAGCGCTCAATCAGTATGCCGCACACAGCGGATTTACCCTCTCGGTTGACGCCAGCCTGACGCGCGGCAAGCAGAGCAACGGCCTGCACGGCGATTACGACGTCGAGAGCGGCCTGCAACAACTGCTGGACGGCAGCGGACTGCAGGTAAAACCGCTGGGAAATAATAGCTGGACGCTGGAGCCCGCGCCCGCACCAAAAGAAGATGCCCTGACCGTGGTCGGCGACTGGCTGGGTGATGCGCGTGAAAACGACGTATTTGAACATGCTGGCGCGCGTGACGTGATCCGCCGTGAGGATTTCGCCAAAACCGGCGCAACCACCATGCGTGAGGTACTTAACCGCATCCCTGGCGTCAGCGCGCCGGAAAACAACGGCACCGGCAGCCACGACCTGGCGATGAACTTTGGCATCCGGGGCCTGAACCCGCGCCTCACCAGCCGCTCGACCGTCCTGATGGACGGCATCCCCGTCCCCTTCGCCCCTTACGGTCAGCCGCAGCTTTCACTGGCTCCCGTTTCGCTCGGCAACATGGATGCCATTGACGTGGTACGCGGTGGTGGTGCGGTGCGTTACGGACCGCAGAGCGTGGGCGGCGTGGTGAACTTTGTTACCCGTGCCATTCCGCAGGACTTTGGTATCGAGGCGGGCGTGGAAGGTCAGCTCAGCCCAACCTCTTCACAAAACAACCCGAAAGAGACGCACAACCTGATGGTGGGCGGCACAGCGGACAACGGTTTTGGCACCGCGCTGCTCTACTCCGGCACGCGCGGCAGTGACTGGCGCGAGCACAGCGCCACCCGCATCGACGACCTGATGCTGAAAAGCAAATATGCGCCGGATGAGGTGCACACCTTCAACAGCCTGCTGCAATATTACGACGGTGAAGCCGACATGCCCGGTGGCCTGTCTCGCGCGGATTACGACGCCGATCGCTGGCAATCCACCCGCCCGTATGACCGCTTCTGGGGTCGTCGCAAGCTGGCGAGCCTGGGCTACCAGTTCCAGCCAGACAGCCAGCATAAATTCAACATTCAGGGGTTCTACACCCAAACCCTGCGCAGCGGCTACCTGGAGCAAGGCAAACGCATCACCCTCTCGCCGCGTAACTACTGGGTGCGCGGTATTGAGCCACGCTACAGCCAGATCTTTATGATCGGCCCTTCCGCGCACGAAGTGGGCGTGGGCTATCGCTATGTGAATGAATCAACGCATGAAATGCGTTACTACACCGCCACCAGCAGCGGGCAGTTGCCGTCCGGCTCAAGCCCTTACGACCGCGATACGCGTTCCGGCACCGAGGCGCACGCCTGGTATCTGGATGACAAAATCGACATCGGCAACTGGACCATCACGCCGGGTATGCGTTTCGAACATATCGAGTCATACCAGAACAACGCCATCACAGGCACGCACGAAGAAGTGAGCTATAACGCACCGCTTCCGGCGTTGAACGTGCTCTATCACCTGACTGACAGCTGGAATCTTTATGCAAACACTGAAGGCTCGTTCGGCACCGTACAGTACAGCCAGATTGGCAAGGCTGTGCAAAGCGGCAATGTCTGGTGTACCGCGCAGAGCCTTTTCCAGCAGAGTATGGAACTGCCGGATTTGATCCT
>OMAC01001128.1_pt1 | contig 11746 bp, 7 predicted proteins | sample 1644561 | NCBI WGS metagenome assembly OMAC01 (sample SAMEA103958144, study PRJEB25191) | human gut metagenome
CACGCGGGTATCCGTGCTGCAGCCGCTGATCTCCACCAGGGCGGCGTCTATGCCGTCGGCAGACGTACCGCTCATCAGCCCAATGGCCAGGCGAGGGCTTGCGTCGTCATGGAAAAGAGCGCGCTTCATAAAAATGTCCTCCTTTATATGGCCCGCGCCGGGCCTGAAAAAGATGAAATAAAATTACAAACAAATTGTTCTTTAGTTTCAATTATACTCCCAACAGGTGGCGCCTTGTCAACAGAATCCATAAAAAAATTTACGAAATAAAGCGTAAAATGCATGTATTGCAAAGAAATATTTCAAAAATGAAAAATAGTTGCGCGGCTGACGCGCGAATAACAGGAAAGAGGGAGGAACCGGTGCATGGTGAAATGCGGGATCGACAGGATCGGTGAATTCGGTGCATTGTTCCGGGGCAAAAGGCTGGGGATGGTGACGTCTGTTTCAGGCGTGACGCTGGACCTCAGGCCCGGATATGTGAAATTTCATGAGGTCTATCCGCTGGTATGCCTTTTCGGCCCTGAGCATGGAATGTACGGCAAAGACGGCGCGGGGGAGGATGTGGACGATGTTGCCCGCGACAGCGCGACGGGCTTGCCGGTATACAGCCTGTACGGCGGCGAGGAGGGCAGGCATATCGCGCCGGAACGTTTGGAAACGCTGGACGCGGTGGTCTATGACATTCAGGATCTGGGCACGCGCTTTTACACCTTCATCTCCACGCTGCTCTACGTCATGGAGGACTGCGCCGCGGCGGGCCGGGAGCTGATCGTGCTGGACCGTCCCGCACCGCTGGACGGCGTGACGGTGGAGGGCGGCCTGCTGGAGCCGGAATACCGCAGCTTTGTCGGAGCGTACCCGCTTTGCATCCGTTACGGCCTTACCGCGGGTGAGCTGGCGTGCATGGTAAATGCGGAACAAAAGCTGGGCTGCCGGCTGACGGTAGTACCCTGCACAGGCTGGGAGCGCACGCGCCTGTTCAGCGAGACGGGAAACCTCTGGATGATGCCCAGCATGGGCATTCCGCATTTCAGCACGGCTCTGGTTTATCCGGGCACCTGTCTGTTCGAGGGAACAAACGTCTCCGAAGGGAGAGGGACCGCATGCCCGTTCGAGATGATCGGCGCGCCGTTTGTCGACGGCGCGGCACTGGCCGGGACCATGAACCGGGAGGGCCTGCCCGGCGTGATTTTTACGGCGGCCTGCTTTACGCCATACGCTTCGAAGCACAAGGGCGAGCCGTGCGAAGGGGTGCTGCTGCATGTCAGCGACGCACATGCTTTCCGCCCGGTGCGCACGGGCGTTACACTGCTGTACCGCATCCGGGAGATGTGGCCACGGCAGTTCCGGTGGAAACCCCGGGATGGGAAGCCGCGGCGCTTCATCAGCCTGCTGGCGGGCTGCGGCGCGTTCGAGGACGAGCCGCCTGCACCGGAAGCGCTGCTTGCGGCATGGGAAGCGGACAGCGCCGCTTTTGCACGGCGCAAGGCGGCATATCATCTTTACAAATAAAACAGGAGGGATACAGATGGATCTACGGGAACAGATCGGGCAGAGACTGGTGACAGGCTTTCCGGGAACAGAGCTTACGGAGGATTTCCGCAGGATGGTGCGGGAGTACAAAATATCCAATGTGATCCTGTTCCGGGAGAACATTACGGATTGTGCACAGCTCAAACAACTGTGCGGGGAGATCCAGGCGCTGGTGCGGCGGGAAACGGGCCATGGCGCCTTTATCACAGCGGACCAGGAGGGCGGCCTGGTGACGCGCCTGCCCGGGGACGCGGTAAATGTGCCGGGCGCTATGGCCATCGCCGCCACGGGAGACCCGGAAAATGCCTACCGCGCCGGGCTTTTGACGGGGCGGGAGCTGCGCGCGCTGGGTGTCAATTTCGACCTTGCCCCCAGTGTGGACGTCAATTCCAACCCGGAAAATCCGGTCATCGGTGCGCGAAGCTACGGCGACACGCCGCAGGAGGTCTCCCGTTACGCCAACCGGATGATACGCGGCCTGTTGGACGGCGGCGTGCTGTGCTCGGCCAAGCATTTTCCCGGCCACGGAGATACGGACACGGATTCCCATCTGGCGCTGCCCTGCGTGGACAAAAGCATGGAGGAGCTGGAACGGACGGAGCTGCTGCCCTTCCGGGAGGCAGTGCGTGCGGGCGTGCCCGCGGTGATGACGACACATATCCTGTTCCCGCAGCTCGAACCGGAGCATCTTCCGGCAACGATGTCCCGGCGCATCATGACGGGGCTCCTGCGGGAGCAGATGGGCTTTGACGGCCTCATCGTCAGCGACTGCATGGAGATGCGGGCCATCAAGGACCACTTCGGCACAGTAAACGGTGTGGTAGCGGCCATGGCTGCCGGAGTGGACCTGGTGTTTATTTCCCACGACACACTGCTCAGCGGGCAGGCGGCCCGCGCGGCAGAGCAGGCCGTGGCCGAGGGACGGTTGAGCGCGGCGGAAATGCAGGCCAGCGTGCAGCGCATTCTGGCGCTGAAGGAAAAATGGGTGGACGGCATGCCCGAGGGCGGCTTCGATTTTGATGAGGCACGCCGGGAGAACGAGGCGCTGCTGCAAAAGACCATCACAGAGGTGCACCGCCCCGCAGGCGGGCGGCCCGCACTGGGGAGCGCGCCGCTGTGCATCGGCTGCCCGGCCTACCGCACGTCGCTGGTGGGGAATGTGGATGCCGGCGAGACGAACCGCTTCGGCGACGGTATGGCACGGGCGCTGCATGGCAGCGCGGCGGCCATGCAGCCGGAGCCGGGGCGGGAAGAGATCGCGGCGTTGGTAGAACTGGCGCGGCGGCATACCTCGGCCGTGGTGGGCACCTTCAACGGGCGTTTGCGCAGGGGCCAGCTGGAGCTGGTGGCCCGGTTGGCGGAGGCGGGCGTGCCCACCGTGGCGGTGGCGCTGCGCGGCCCGTACGATCTGGCGAGCCTGCCCGAAAGCGTGTGGACGCTGGCGGCATTCGAGTATACGGAGCAGAGCATTCGGGCGGTTGCGCGCGTGCTACGCGGCGAGGCCGAACCAACCGGAAGGCTGCCCGTGACTTTATGAGCGGAGAAGAAAAAATGCCGGATATGAGATATGCGGCCGGGATGGACGGCGGCGGGACAAAAACGGTTTTAGAGGCCCGCGCGCCGGACGGACGCGTGCTGCTTCGGGAACGGTTTGGTCCCCTGAACCTTAACAGCGCTGCGGCACAGGCAGTGCGGGAGACGATGCAGGGCTGTACGGATGCGTTGGCGCGCCTGCCCGGCGGCCTGGAGGCCTGTGCCGCGCTGTGCGTCGGCAGCGCGGGCGTCAGCAATCCGCAGGCACGCGCGCTGCTGGAGCAAATGCTGCGCCGGTGCGGATACCGGGGCGCGCTTCTTTTGACAGGAGACCAGGAAACCGCGCTGGCAGGCGCGCTGGGCGCACCCTGCGGCATGGTGCTTATCGCGGGCACCGGGTCCATTTGTTTTGGCAGGGATGCAGCGGGTAAAACAGCCCGAAGCGGCGGCTACGGGCATAAAATCGACGACGAGGGCAGCGGCTATGCGCTCGGCAGAGACGCTCTGGCGGCCGTTGTGCGGGCGCAGGACGGCCGTGGGCCGCGGACGCTGCTCACGGATCTGGTGTTTGCACAGCTGAAGGTGGTTGACGTCGGCGGCCTGGTGCAGTTTACTTATGACCCGCAAACAGACAAAAAACAGATCGCGGCGCTGGCTCCGCTGGTTGCCCGGGCGTATGAAGCCGGGGACGAGGCCGCGAAAGCGGTGGTGGAAAAAGCATGCCGCGAGCTGGCGCTGCTGGTGGAGCCGGTAGCCCGCGCTCTGCATATGGAGGACGGGGTGCTGGCGCTGACGGGCAGCATTCTGCTGCGGGACAAAGCGGTGCGCGAGGGTACGGCGGCGCTGCTTCGGATGCGATTTCCGGGCATGCGGCTGGCGGAACCCAAAAGCGACGCCGCCGCAGGCGCAGCGCTTCTGGCGCTGGAAACATTGAATACAGAAAAAGGAGAAAATAAAAATGCCTGATATGCTGGTGAAATTATACGACCTGCCTGAAGATGCGCAGACGGCGTGCCCTCGGGATGAGAGCGTACAGCACTCCGGCCTTTCCGCGGCAGGGGAATGCGACGTGTGCTTTGCCCGCCCGGCTGTTTCGTGCTTCATCGCCACGCGGGGCAAAAAAATCCTGGGTTATGCCTGTTATGATGCGACAGCCCCGGATTTCTTCGGCCCTACACGCGTGCTGGACGAAGAGCAGGGCGGCGGCATCGGCCGGGCGCTGCTGCTGAGCAGCCTCGCGGCCATGCGTGCGGAGGGCTACGCCTATGCAGTCATCGGCGGCGTGGGCCCGCAGGAGTTTTACAAAAAGTGTGTGGGCGCGATGCTGATCCCGGATTCCGCCCCCGGCATTTACCGGGATTTTCTCGGCGGGATGAAAGAGTAAAAAAGACCAAAAGAGGAACGGCCTGCTTTTGAGCAGGCCGTTCCTCTTTTGCTGTTATACTTTGCGCGAATGCTTTTTCAGCAGACGGGTCAATTCAGCCACGTCGATGGGCTTTGCGATATGCGCGTTCATGCCGCATTCCAGACAACGCTGAATGTCCTCGGCAAAGGCGTCCGCCGTCATGGCGATGATGGGGACCGACGCCGAATCCGCGCGGTTCAGCCCGCGAATCGCCTGTGCAGCCTCATAGCCTGTCATGTGCGGCATCCGGAGATCCATCAGGATAAAATCATAATAACCCTCCGGCGATTCCCGGAATTTGTCCAGACAGATCTGTCCGTCTTCCGCCCATTCCAGCTCCACACCCAAATCGGACAGCAGTTCGCTTGCAATCTCCCAATTCAGCTCATTGTCCTCTGCGAGCAGGACACGGCTGCCGGAGAGGCCGGCGCCGTGGCTGGATGCAGGCTGATGCGTGGCTTCAAGGCCCATATACTGGCGCAGGCCATAAAACAAAGTGGATTTGAACAGCGGCTTGGAAATAAAACCGCTGATGCCGGCCTCACGCGCCTCTTCCTCAAATTCGGTCCAATCGTAGGCGGAGATCAGCAGAATCGGGATTTCGCTCCTAAAGCTGCGCCGTATCTCCCTGGCGATCTGGAGGCCGTCCATATCCGGAAGCTTCCAGTCCAAAAGAATGATCTGATAGTCATTGTGCTGCCGGTGGCGCTGAACGATCCGTTTCATCGCGCTTTCTCCGCTCAGCGTTGATTCGGCATTTACTCCGATCGACTTTAATGCGCTGACGGCGGTCTGGCATAATACCGCGTCGTCGTCGACTACCAGCATGTTCCAGGGAGGAAGCACCATGTCGGCTTCCGGAAGGGCGGCCTTTTCAAGGTCGATTGTGATGTGGAATTCAGTGCCCTTATTCAGTTCACTCCGAATGTCGATGGTCCCGCCCATCGCATCCACGATGTATTTTGTGATCGCCATTCCAAGGCCGGCGCCTTCGGTCTTGTGGATTCTGGCTTCATCCGCACGGCTGTAAGATTCGTATATCCTTTGCAAAAATTCCGGGGACATGCCGATTCCGTTGTCTTTCACTTTAAGGTGCGTCCGGACAAAATTTTCGCCGCGCGGGGACGCCTCTTCAAAGAGAGAAAGCTGAATGGAGCCACCCTCGGGCGTATATTTGGTGGCATTGGACAAAAGGTTCAGCAAAACCTGGTTCAGGCGGACGCTGTCGCAATATACGTTTTCCACCGTGATATTTTCTATATGGACGTCAAAGTTTTGCTTTTGGGTTTTGATCTGCGGCTGTATGATGCCGACAACGCCTTCAACAACTTCTTTCAACGAGATTGCTTCCAGCGTCAGGGTCAGCTTTCCGCTTTCGATTTTGGACATGTCCAGCACATCATTGATGAGCCCAAGCAAATGCCGGCTCGACAGCGAGATTTTGCGCAAACAGTTCTGCACCTGCTTACGGTCGTCTATATGCGCCGTTGCGATGGCAGTCATGCCCACGATCGCGTTCATCGGCGTGCGGATATCATGGCTCATATTGGCCAGAAATTCGCTTTTGGCCTTGCTTGCCTCAAGCGCCGCCTGGCGGGCCTTTCCCAGCTCCTGCAGCTGCTGGCGGGTCAGGAAAAAGTACCGCAGAAAGATCAGCGTCAGGAAAAGCAGGATGGAGCCGCAGGCAAGCAAAGTGATGAAGGTGCGCTGCGCGCTCAGGTCGTTGATGCTTTCGTCCAACATGCCGTAAGGCATCACCGAGATGAGGTACCACTCGGAGTGCGGCAAAGGCTTGCCGTAGATCTGCAGGTTGTTTCCGCCCGTGTCGAGCGTTACGGTGTAATCTTTCTGTTCTTCCAGCGCCGCGTCAAGCCCCTCAAGCGGGCCGCCTGCCGCGGAAGAGGCAGGCAGCGCGCTGAAATATCCAACCAGCTCCGTATTGGAGTTGGCAATCACAAGGCTGCCGTCCGGGCGGATGATATGGCAATAGATCAGAGCATCCTGATTTTCTGAAAAAAGAAAATCGCTGATATATTCCAGGGGCACCGCCGCGACCAAACCGGTGCAGGCTTCGCCGTCCTGCATCGGATAATCCGCGTCGATCCCGAACAGCACAACTTCGTTGCCGGCGGCGTCCACGCCAACGGCGACCCGCTGCTCGCCCCGCCTTAACGCGTCCACGAAGGGCGGCGGGTTGACCGGCTGGAATGCTTCCCCGCAGAGCGTTTCAAATCTGCCGTCTGAGGTACAGAGAGCCAGATATTCGAAACCGCGCACCTGCGCCCTGTATACGAGATCTGCATACATGGCTTCCTTGTCGGCGCTCTTCGACGGGACCACGGACACGATGCCTTCGACCTGCTCAAACCGCAGTTCGATGATGTTCTCAAAATGCCGGGCCATCTGTTCGCTCATCCCGGACATATAGATCTCGCCGACTTCATGGATGGTCTTTGTGCTTTTCCGGCTCATATAGACACCCAGCATGGCAAAAACACCCATGCTGAAGACAAGAAGGCCGACGAAGCTGTATATCAGAAACCGCGTAGTATTCTTTTTTGCCAAGCTGCTGTCCATCTGCGGCTATCCCTCCCTGCACGTCTTGTAGGCTTCAACTGCACGGATGATCTGATGATAGTCGTCGGAGAGCTGCGGCATTCCGGCGGCTGCATTTTCAAAATCTCCGGCCTTAAACGCTTCTGTCATTCGGCTGCTGCTTTCGTACAGTCTGGTGAAAGAAAGGTTCCGGCAGATCCCTTTGAGCGTATGGACAAAGCGCAATGCTTCTTCGTAATTCCGGTTTTGCAGGGCCGTTTCCAGAGAGCTGAAGCTTTTGTCGTCTAAAAATTTGAGAACGAATTTCTGGACGGTCTGCTCACGCTGCAGCCTGCTCAGCACTTCCTTGTAATCTCCGCCGAATTCCGCATAGCAATCTCTTAACTCCATATCTCGACATCCTTGCCTTTGCCGGTATTTTCCGTTTGCGTGCTCACAAAGCCGGCGATGGCTTTGTTCTTACTCTTTTTTGCCTGATACATAAGCCTGTCGGCTGTTTCGAACAGCTCTGTTGTTTTTCCCACGCCGTATGCCCCGCCGAGGCTTACGGAAACGTGAAGCCCGGGGTGCTCGGCTATCGTCAGCCTGTCAACGGCGGCCCGGATCTCTTCCAGCTTTTTCCGGAAAATATCCCCGGGGAGCCGGTGGAAAATGATTACGAATTCATCGCCGCCATAGCGGATCACGGCGTCCGTTTTCCGCACGCACGATGAGACCGTTTTGGCAATGCGGCGCAGGACGATATCTCCCGCGTGATGCCCGTAACGGTCGTTGATGTGTTTGAAAGAATCGACGTCGATGACGACAACGGCCTCGATGTCGTCAGAATCCCGAAACTGTTCGTCATAATAGCGGCGGTTGTAAACTTCGGTCAGCGAATCGGTATATAACAGCTGAAGCGTCTCCGATGACGGCGGCGCCAGAGAGACGCTGTGCTCCCGTGCGAGTAAATTGTCATAGTCTATCCGGCCTTTCGTGTCCCGCCTGTGCCTGGCATTCCGCTCAAGCGCCGCGTGTCCCAATTCGCTTTCAAGCGTGTCGGAAATTTCCAGCAGGCACTGCAAAAGGGTGGGGTTAAACGCTCCGCAGCGGCCCTCGAAAATCATCTCCAGCGCTTTGCTGTGGGAGTACGCTTTTTTATAACAGCGTTCACTGGTCAGAGCGTCATAGACGTCGGCCAGAGCGACCACCTGGGCGGCAATGGGGATTTCATCTCCCTTCAGGCCGTCCGGGTAACCGTTGCCGTCGTATCGTTCGTGGTGCCAGCGGCAGATATCGGAAGCTACTTTGACAAGCGGCGCCTCCTGCTGGTCAAGCGGCAGTTCCGACAGCATTTTTGCGCCGATCAGCGAATGCCCCTTTATGATTTCGAACTCCTCGGCAGTAAGGCGTCCGGGCTTGTTCAATATGTCTCCTGAAATAGAGATTTTTCCGATGTCATGAAGCGATGACGCGGTACTGATCAAATTGATATCGGTTTGAGAGAGAGGATACCGGTCCGTATGCCGAAGAAGCTCCTTCAATAAAAGCTCTGTGATGGTTTTGATGTGCAAAACATGCAGGCCGCTTTCGCCATTGCGGAATTCTACGATGTGAGAGAGGATCGAGATCATGAGGTCGTTGTTTTTCTCCTGCTCGTAAAATTGTTCGGCGATGATATTTTCAAGGTGGCGCTGCCTGGCATACAAAAGCATCGTGTTCGAGATGCGGCGGCGCACGATCGCCGCGTCAAAAGGGCGGCTGATATAGTCAAACGCGCCCAGGTCGTAAGCGCGCTTTATGTTGGCGGGGGAGTCGTCGGCAGAGATCATGATGACGGCGAGCGTATCGTTCAGGTGATATCTGTTTATATACGCCAAAACCTCAAACCCGTCCATTTCGGGCATCATGATATCCAGAAGTAGAAGCGAAAAATCTCCGCCGCACTGTATAAGAAGATCAATTGCCGCCGCGCCGTTATCGGCTTCGACGATATCGTATTGATCCTCCAGAATATCCACCAAAAGCGCCCGGTTCATTTCGGAATCGTCTGCAATCAGGATTTTTTGCTTTTCCATTGGGAACCAATCTCTTTCACAAATGAATTTCTATCTATTAGTATAAAGGAGCGGTTTGGGGCATAGCAACAATGATATTGGTAAGGGAAGCGAATAGCTTTGGCTTTTGGGCCTGACAAGCAGGGATATAAGGGTTATAATATCCTTAAAATAGCTGCGGCGAAAGGGAATGGTTAAAACAGATGCGGGAAGGGGAGACGGAGCGTGGAACATCAGGAGACTAAATTTTCATTTGTATACAATGAGGTCAAACAGCGTATTCTAAACGGCCAGGTCCTTCCGGGAAACAGCCTTCCGTCTTCCAGGATGCTTTGTGATCAATATCATGTAAGCCGGTATACGGTCAACCGGGTTTTTGACGCGTTGAAAAAAGATGGACTGATCGAGATACAGCCGCGCTTGGCGCCGGTCGTCCTCGACGGGGAGAAAATGCCAGGGTCGGAGCATATACTGCGGGATATTTTGAAAAAAAGAGAAGGGCTTGTACAGATATACCGGACATGGACCTTGATCCTTCCGCCGCTTCTGGTGTTTGCAACGCAAAACTGCAGCCTGGAAATGATGCCCCATTATAAACAGGCGATGCGCGTATCGCGCATTGGTGTCGCAGCCGGCGGCTGGCGTGCGTTTTCTGCTTTCGACAGGGACGTATTGAAGATAGGCGGAAGCCCTTTGCTCTGCGACCTCTATTCAACATTTGAACTGTACCACGATTTAACGTTCTTTACAGAACAATGCCCCTGCTTTTATGATTTTTTCCCCCGGGGCTCCGTGCCGTTTGCAGGTGTTATCATGGATATCATGAAAGATACGGACCCCGTCGTCAAGCACGGCCGGCTGACGGCCCTGTATCAAAGGCTCACAAGTTCAATCGAATGTACGCTGAAGCATCTGGCGGAGACTGCTCCAGATTGTCCGCCGCCGTCTGAAGCCGCATTTTCATGGCGGCCGCTGCGCGGTAAAGATTACTTTTATATGAGGATAATCAGCGACCTGAACCAGAAGATCGGCAGCGGGGAGTATCCGCGCAGGACATATCTTCCTCATGAAAAAGCCCTGGCGGGCCAGTATGGCGTTTCGGTATCAACGGTCCGCAAGGCATTGGCGGAGCTGGAGCAAAGGGGCTTTGTGAAAACGCTGAACGGGAAGGGAACTGTAGTAATAGAGCCGGATTCTTCCCGGGTAAGCCAGGTGATCTTCAGCTCACGGCGCACAGAAGAAGCCATGCGGTATCTTCAGGCACTGCAATTACTGGTGCTGATCATCCACCCCGCGGCGCTTTCTGCAGCGCCGCTGTTTGCCGCAAAAGAACTCGATGAGCTGGATGGAAAATTTGCGATGCCCGATTCCATTTGTATCGTTGAGATCGTTGAGGCGATTTTAAAGCATGTCGAATTGGAACCCCTGCGTATCGTGTTGGCCGAAACCTTTCGCCTTACGGAATGGGGGTACTATATTGCTTACTATACGGACAGGAGGCAGGCGCTGGAAGATCTCAACGGGCGGGTTGCCGCTTCGGTCCAATATCTGCGCGCAGGCGATGCCGCTTCCTTTGCGGACAGCATTGCAGATTGTTATCGCCATGTTTTAAAGCGAGCCAAGGTATACATGCTGGAGAATTATAATTTTTATAAGGCGGCGAGCGTCCGCATCCCGGAAAAATACTGAACGCTTCGCTGCGCCCGGACAGCGCAGGCGCCGCGGAGACAAACAAGAAACCGCCCCTTATATGGCTGTCAAGCCATATAAGGGGCGGTTTGCTGAATCAAAATACGATGGAAAAGCGGGGTGTATACTCCCTTTTAACCTTTAATAGCAGCCTGTGCGGCGGCAAGGCGCGCGATGGGCACGCGGAAGGGGGAGCAGCTCACATAGTCCAGGCCCACGCGGTGGCAGAACTCGACGCTCGTCGGGTCGCCGCCGTGCTCGCCGCAGATGCCGAGGCCCAGCTCCGGACGGGTCTGGCGGCCCAGCTTCGCAGCCATCTCCACCAGCTTGCCTACGCCGTTTTGGTCCAGGTGCGCGAACGGGTCGCTCTCGTAGACCTTGTTGTCGTAGTAAGCGCCCAGGAACTTGCCGGCGTCGTCGCGGCTGAAGCCGAAAGTCATCTGCGTCAGGTCATTGGTGCCGAAGGAGAAGAATTCGGCTTCCTTGGCGATCTCGTCGGCCGTCAGGGCGGCGCGCGGGATCTCGATCATGGTGCCGACCTCATATTTCATGTCCACACCGGCCTCAGCAATCAGCTTGTCCGCGGTTGCAACAACAACGTCTTTCACGAACTTCAGCTCTTTCACTTCGCCAACCAGCGGGATCATGATGTGGGGCACGATGTTGTAGCCGCACTCCTTGATGACGTTGATGGCCGCGTTGATGACGGCGGTCGTCTGCATCTCGGCAATTTCCGGATAAGAAACGGCCAGGCGGCAGCCGCGGTGACCCATCATCGGGTTGAACTCATGCAGGCTGTCGATGACATTGCGCAGGTGCTCCACGGTGATGCCCAGATCCTTTGCCAGCTCAACGATGTCCTCTTCCTTGGTGGGCAGGAACTCGTGGAGGGGCGGGTCCAGGTAGCGGATGGTCATCGGGCGCTCACCCATGACCTTGTACATGGCCTCGAAATCGCTCTGCTGATACGGCAGAACCTTGGCCAAAGCGG